>Ga0100377_1000421_pt1 | contig 36268 bp, 41 predicted proteins | sample CryGeymeta201501_FD_83664 | JGI IMG/M metagenome (GOLD analysis project Ga0100377, IMG submission 83664) | Groundwater microbial communities from Crystal Geyser aquifers in Utah, USA - Crystal Geyser metaG 2015-01 | ecosystem: Environmental > Aquatic > Deep subsurface > Groundwater | place: USA...
CCCCCCCCCCGATAATCGCTACTTTCATGGTTTCCCCCATCGTGATATCCGGTTCATCGTCAACCGCCATCATGCACGATACATTGAGGTATTATCTCTTTGGAATCGGCATGTTAATGGCACCATATGCATAATCTTGGCAACTTCAAGCCTGCAGAGCTGCCGACCTTTTCAGGGCACGTACTTCGCCGGGATTCAATCCAGGCGCGGCGATTCATTGAACAGATCATTTCATTGAACAGATCGCTTGAAAGAAACCGGATATTGCATATGGTTGCTGCTTCAGATGCATCAGGAGGGTGAGATGAATATGGAAACAGGTAATTCGATTGATAACGGTGTCAACGTCGATGCTTTGGTCGGAGCCCGGTCGGCACTGACTGATGCACCCGAAGCGGCCAGATTCACATGGCGCGCAACCTGCGAATGGAAGAACGGTACGCATACCTATTCAACGGTGGAGAAGTTTTTCGGCCTTGGCGGAGAACAGCAGCATAAAACCAGGTTCGGATTCGATGCGGACCACCCCGAAATATTTGCATCCGAAGACAACGGGGCCACACCCGTTGAATACGTGCTGGTCGGACTGGCGAGTTGTTTGACCGGCGGCATCGCAACCATCGCCCAGTACAGAAATATCCAGCTGCGTTCCGTCATCGCAACCGTTGAAGGCGATATGGACCTGCAGGGCATTCTGGGAATCGACAGTGATGTTCGTAACGGATACGACGGTATCCGTGTCAGCTATAAAATCGATGCCGATGCAAGCGATGATGATATCAGGGCGCTGGTGGCCCAGTCGCAAAAGCGTTCGGCTGTTTACGACATGCTCACAAGTCCGACCAACGTCACGGTTGTCGTAGAATAGGCTGAAGCATGCAGACAATCACCACCGTCGTCATAGGCGCCGGTCATGCCGGGCTGGCCATGAGCAAGTATCTTGGTGATCGCTCGATTGAGCATGTCGTTCTTGAGCGTGGTGAAGTGGCCAATACTTGGAAAACGGAGCGCTGGGACTCCCTGCGGCTGTTAACACCCAACTGGCAATCCCGTCTGCCGGGCTATGCCTATGAGGGGGATGAGCCGGATGGTTACCGCGACATGCCAGAGACCATTGCCCTGATCGAGCGCTATGCGGATCTCGTTGCAGCACCTGTGCAGACACAGACCCGTGTGACCTGTGTTGAGAAAAACGCCACAGGGTACCGGGTTTCCACCACCCGGGGCGAGTGGCAATGCCGCAGCGTGGTGATGGCGAGCGGCGCCTTCAACAAGGCATCGGTCCCGGCATTCGCTGATCAGCTCCCGGCGTCGATCGCGATGCTCACCCCGACAACGTACCGCAATCCCGGACAGCTGGAACAAGGGGGCGTGCTGGTGGTCGGCGCTGCGGCAACGGGACTTCAACTGGCCCGGGAGATCCACCTGTCAGGCCGTCCTGTCACCCTGTCCATTGGTGAGCACACCCGGGTCCCGCGCAGGTACAGAGGCCGTGATATCCAATGGTGGATGGATAAAACCGGGCGCCATGACGAGTCTTTCGAACAGGTCGACGATATTGTCAGGGCGAGAAAAGTACCGTCCTTTCAACTGATCGGCTCGGCCGAACATGAAATCATCGACCTCAATGCGCTGCGCGACATCGGCATCAGGCAGATCGGACGTTTTGTCGGCATGCAGAACGGAAAGGGTCTGTTCGCCGGCTCGCTGCATAATCTATGTGATCTGGCGGATCTCAAAATGAACAGGTTACTCGACGCCATCGATGCGTGGATCACAGACAATGGCCTGGATCAGGCGGTTGAACCGCCCCGTCGTTTTCCCCCGACTCAGGTGGACCCCTCTCCCCCGCTTTGCATCGATTTTCATACAAGCGACATCAGAACGGTTCTTTGGGCAACTGGTTTCAGGCCCGATTATTCATGGTTGAAGGTTCCCGTTTTCGACCATAAAGGACAGATCCGCCATAACGGCGGGGTGATCGAAGATGCCCCCGGACTGTATGTGATGGGCCTGCCGTTCCTGCGCCGCCGCAAATCGACGCTTCTGGACGGGGCCGGAGACGATGCGCGCGAGCTCAGCGGGCATCTGTTATCTTATCTGCAGGGTTAATCAGGGCCGGAAAAGCACTGCCAGGCATGCAGGAGCCGCAGAGGCATGGACTCCTTCATACCGGGCGCGACGAGAGCGGCATAAAATCCCCGATGCTTGTGGTTCCATCCCTGACGCACAGCAGCGACGATTCGGGTATCTCCGCCCAGTCTTCGGACATGAAATCCAGCGGTTCGGATACCACGATCACCGCACCTTCGGGCAGCGGTTCGTAGCTGTCATGCAGCTCGCGCAGGGAATGCGGGTGTTTGCTGTGATACAGGGTGCGTGATTGCCGGTGGCTGGAGTAGCGCACCGCCCAGATACTCGTTCCATCCGTGGCACACGCCGAGAAACAGATCGGCAATTCGATACCCGCGGCCTGACGGGCGCGCTCCACATGGCCGATGGTCCGGGCCAGTGCAGCGGGAGCGTCTTCGCGCAGCCCGAAGCTCAGGGCGAGAAAAAACAGGGTTTCGGAATCCGACGAGCCGGCGATTGACGGAAACAATTCGGGGGCGACGTCGAACTGCAACTGCCGCTTCAGTTTAGCGAATTCGGGAATCGATCCGTTGTGCTGGAACAGCCAGTTCTCGAAACAGAACGGGTGACAGTTGGTGCTCTGCACCGAGGTGCCGGTAGCGGCACGCACATGCGACAAAAACAGCCCGGAGTTGATATGCGCAGCAAGCGAACGGATGTTTACATCGTTCCATGCCGGCTGAGTGCTATGATAAACACCCGGATTTTTCTGCGCGCCGTACCAGCCGATTCCGAACCCATCGCCGTTGGTGGTTTCGATGTTTTGCAGCGCGTGCCGGCTCTGATCGATCATCGAGTGTTCCGGATTGGTGAGCAGATCGCTCATCGCAATAGGTGCCCCACTATAAGCCAGCCAGCGGCACATATCAGGCAGTGCCGGACCTTTCTTTGGCCGCCACAGTAAGGAAGCCGCGACTCTTTTGCGAGGTCGGGTCGATCTCGACCAGGGCATCGTGCAGTAGCTCGGCCTTCACCCAGCACGGCGGCAGCTTGAACCGCGCCACATCCATCACCAGAAAGCGATCCTCGGCGCGGTGATAGGCTGCCACCGGGGAAAAGTGCCCGGCGCCCTCTTCGTTGAACACGCGCCGGTTAAAATCCAGGATGATGCGCTTGCCGTCATGTTGCAGACTTTCGATCAGGATTTCGCGACAACGGTTCAGGTCGTAATCCGCGCCGAAGTATGTTTCCACTTCCACATCAAGCGCATCCAGAATATCGGCCAGCTGCTCCAGCGTGTTGCCGCCCATTTCGACGTCCAGCGGACGGCGGCGCTGCAACACGTTGTGCGTGAAAATATTTTCCTGCGTGAACATGGTATACGGATAAATCTGCGGGTCTTCCGGCGCATCGATGGCCAATGAGTTAAGCACCATCACGCTGCTGGCGATGCCGCAGTAGGTTAGAAACAGCTGGGTCTCGAAATAACGCCCGACAGACCAGAAATGGTTTTTAACCTCCGCCGAGTGGAAAAGCTCCGAGCCTTCCGCTGTGTCCAGAAACACAAGGTCGCCTGATTTCATGCAATTCCCCCTTGTCGATATCGTATTGAACCGCCAGCCATGCCCGTTTCAGGATATTCCGGCTTCCTCGATCTCTTCTTCCAGCACAAGGCTTTCCGTTCCTTCGAGCACAAGCAGCAGCGCTTCGAGCACCTTGATACTGCCGAACATGATCAGGCCATGGTGCACACCGACATCAACACCGATGAAGTCTTCAAACACTGTTTCATAGGCGTCGCAGATGCCGACAACGACCAGCGCTATGCCGACGACGATCGACGTCGCCGGGTGCTTGAGAATACCGCGCAGCAGCTTTATCAGTTCGTCTCTCATGGACACCCCTCCCATCTGAATTGGACACGAAAACTGCACAATTGCCCTGTTCGTCGCAAGCCGAGGGGCAAGCCCGGTTGCCACCATTCATCGCACTGCACCTTAAGCATCGGTACAGCAAAGCTTGCATGCAGAAATACAATGCCGGAAGCGGTTTTATATCAGTACGGTCAACGCCTGTTCAGCCGCATGCACGACGGTGTCGCAGCACGGGGAACTGAGTGCGAATGGACTCCAGTGCACTGCGCGACATATCGGCGATCAATACCCCGTTTCCTGCTTTCTGTTTCACCAGCACCTCGCCCCACGGGCTGACAATCATCGAGTGTCCGTATGTGACCCGCCCGCCCGGATGCGTGCCGGTTTGTCCGGCGGCCAGCACAAAGCATTGGTTCTCGGTGGCGCGGGCGCGCAGCAAGGCCTTCCAATGGGCCTTGCCTGTCGGCACGGTGAAGGCCGATGGAACCGTCAGCACACTGCATCCGGCAGCCGAATAATGCTGGTACAAGGCCGGGAAGCGCAGGTCATAGCAAATGCTCAGACCCACATTCCAGCCATCGATATCGACAAGCTGCGGCGCGTCCCCTGCCCTAATCAGATCCGATTCTCGGTAGGCCTCGCCAACCACATCGGCATCGAACAGATGCATCTTGTCGTAAACCGCAAGCCTTTCGCCCGATCGTGAGAACGCCACGCAGCTATTGCGCAGTTTGTCGCCGTGCGCATCGCGCAGCAGCACGCTGCCGCCGATCACGGCCATGCCGAGCTTTACAGCCTGCTCGCCGAGAAAATCCAGCACATGGGACTTGTCTTCGGCCTCTGCAACACGCCGCTTGGCCGCATCATCCAGAGCCATGAACGCAAAATTCTCCGGCAGCAGGGCCAGCCTTGTCCCCAGACCGGCAGCACGCTGCAACACCTCGCCGGCCTGCAACAGATTGCTCGCGACATCATCGACCGAATTCATCTGGATCACGGCAACACGCATCGTCTCCATCTCAGCTCTCCGAGCCCGTTGCAAATCGTCCGATGCCGAGCACGGCACCCATATTGGCGTTCTCGCGGATCACCGGCACCAGTTCGCCACCTGTGCTGCTCATCAAGGTCATCATGCCCGGCCCGTGACCGCCCAGCGGGGAATCCGAATGAATCACCACGCCGATGGTCAAAGCACCCTTGCGGTAGGTGCGCCCGAAGCGGTTGTCGTGATCCACCACGGCCACGAAATCGCCGAAACGCAGGCGATCAAGTCCATGCGCCTTCACCGTTTCCTCGTCCTGACACAGGATGTCGTAATCGCCGGTAGTCACCGACAGCGAACCGATGCCCGAACCCATCGCATGTCCCGGCACGATCACATGTACCGGCACCTCGATCTTTCCATCGCTCGTCTCGCGCAGACCCCACTGCTCGAACAGATCGGGATCGGTGTTATATATATGCACATCCGGATAATCCAGCAGGCTCAACCCCTGCCCGTAACCGCGCACCAGAAACTTGTCGTCGCAGGTCAGCATATCCAGCGTCTCGTCATCGAATTGCAGCATCAGATGCTCCACCCCGCCGTGATGCCCCAGCACACGTCCCCTGGCACCCTTGGCGGCTCCGGAGATCACCCGCACCTCGTTACCGCAGCAGGACAGGAACTGGTAACCCGCCTCGCACTTACGATTCTTGTGATCCAGCGTCGTGGATACACCCGGTTCGATATGTTCACCGGCCCAGCCGAACACCGAATCGCCGACCTTGACGTTGTAGGTTATACCGCCGGTGGAAGGCCAGGCGATGATCTCCCCTCTGGAACCGACTTCGAACGGCGCCCACTGATGTGCTGCGGCCACCCCGCCCTGCACGGCGGTCATGACAAGCTTATCCCGGTTGGTTTTCAGGCTCATGTCGTCTCCTTGATGTAATGCAGAAACTGGCTGCCGCGACCTTCTTTATGACCGCGCTGTTCGAATTTGGTCTCGGGCCGGTCCGCATCGCGCGGCACATATCCGCCGATACCGGCCACATTGCGCAGACCCGGCGTGGCATCGAGGATATCGCGCATCCATTCCGCCAGATCCGGCTTGTCACTGGCCAGCTTGATAAAGCCGCCCTCTTTCACCCTTGATGCCAGCAGCAGGGCGAAATCCTTCTGAATGATCCGGCGCTTGTGGTGGCGCGGCTTGGGCCATGGATCGGGATGATTGATGATCACACCGTCCAGTTGTCCCTCGGCCACCTGATGTTCGAGCACGAACTGTGCAGGAATTTGTGTGATACGGCAGCGCTTGATCACCCCTGCATCTTCCAGCCGTCCCACCGCCTTGGCCACGCCGGGCAAATAGATCTCCGCGCCGATCAGCGTCCAGTCGGGATGGCTCGCGGCCATATGCACCAGAAAATCGCCGTTACCGAAGCCGATCTAGAGCACGATGGGCGAGCCTGCCGGGATATCGGCATCGGCCAGCGTCATCTCCTTCTGCAGGCCGATCACCGGCAGCCAGCGTAGCAGGCGCTCTTCCTGACCGGTGGTGACAAAGCCGTTCTTGCGCCCGTAGGTGCGCATCTCATGTTGTACAAACTGTTTACGGAATTCGGGACTCAATCGCATGGCTGCATCCTAGCGCCGTTTGTCAACGTAGCCACCTGCCTTCCGTATCACTATCATGCGGCTCAATGAGCACTTCGAAAAAAGCAACAACCAGACCTGCAACGCCCCGCTGCGATCTATGCGGTGGTGTTGATTTCAGCATCATCTCCGCCAGCGACCGGCATGGCGAGGCCCTGCAGACCGGCTTGTGCCGCGACTGCGGCCTGGTCATGCACCTTCCGGTGCCCTCCGAAGCAGAGGTCGCCGAATACTATGCCACGCGTTACCGGCAGGATTATCATGGTGAACAGGTTCCCAATGCACGCCGCGTGATGCGCGCCTGGAACAATGGCGAGCGCATCCATCGTCAACTGACGCCCTACCTGAGCGGAAGTGAATCAGTCTTTGAGATCGGTGCCGGCATCGGTTGCACGGTCAAGGCCTTCGAGACCCACGGGCACAGTGCCGCGGGTATCGAACCGAACCGCGATTTCAACAGCTACTCGCGCTCGAAGCTGTTCACCCGGATTGAAAACACCAACCTGTATGACCTCAACGATGCCGGCTCGCCGCAGCTGATTCTGCTGATCCATGTGATCGAGCATTTCTCCTCGCCACGTCGCGCACTGACCCACATCCACAGCCTGCTGGCCGATGGCGGCCTGTTCTATGTGGAGTGTCCGAACCTGACCGGTCCGTTCGCCACCTTCGACCGCATGTTCCATTATGCGCATATCTACAATTTCACACCGCAAACCCTGCAGGCCATGGTCGAGAGTTGTGGTTTCGAAAAGGTTGCAACGCTCACCGGCGAAGACAACCCCGATATCCATATGCTGTTCCGCAAGGCCAAGGCCAAACCGGCCATTGCACCGCTGCAGCGCCACTCGCTGCATGTCGAGGCCGTGCTGAACCGGCACAATGCCATCACCTATCATCTGCGCCCGGTGTACCTGATGCGTCGCGTACAAAAGCTATGGTCGTATATGGTTGAAGGGCTCACCGCCGGTATGTTTGTCAACCGGCTGCTGTCCAGACTGGCGAAGCAGGCTGCCAAAGACTGAGCCATCCGGCTCTGACCCGGCGGATTATGCGGTTTCCTACTGCCAGTCTCCGGCACCCTGACGGATCAATTCAGGGGCTTCCCCGCAAAGATCCACCACCGTGGTCGGTTCCAGTCCGCCCCAGCCTGCATCCATGACCAGCAGGTTCTGACTCTTCAGTCGTTCCACGAATAAATCCGGATCGATCGCCGCATCCGTTTCACCGGGAAAGATCAGACTGGTAGCGAGCAGCGGCTCGCCCAGCTCCTGAAGCAGCATCTGGCAGACGGCATGTTGCGGGATACGCAGCCTGACATCGCGGCGCTTGCCGAACACACGCTTCGGCAATTGCGAGTTGGCCGGCAGGATGAAGGTGTAAGGGCCCGGCAGGCAGCGGCGCAGGATACGGTGTGCCTCGTTATCCATGCGCACATAGGATGCCGCCTGCGACAGATCACTGCAGATCAGAGACCACAGATGCTGATCGTCCAGTCTGCGCAGTGAGCTGAAACCTGACAGCGCATCAAGCGCCGTGGGCAGGGCCATCAGCGCATAGGTGGCATCGGTCGGTACCACCGCTCCCGCGCCCTTGCGCAGATATTCGGCAGCATGCGCGATGAGCCTTGCCTGCGGCCGCTCGGCATGCAGGCGCAGTCGTTCAAACATCGATACACCCGAACGTCATCTCTTTACAACCGCGGCAGGACCTGATTGAGCAACTGGTTCAGCGGATTGGCCGGTGGCGCAGGTCGGGCAGGCGCAGCCGGTTGGTTCTGTGGTTGCGGTGCAGCCGGTGCCGCCTGATTGCCGGCAGGCTGACCGGGCAGAGCCCCGCCCAGCAGATTCCTCAACGCCGCTTTCGGATCCTTGGCGATTTCCTGAATGGCTTCGCGGTTGCCAAGCAGACTTTCCAGCGTGACTTCAAGCTTCACCTTCGGCGCACTCAGCGGACCACTAAGACGCAGCGGCACTTCCAGACCCTTGCGTACAGCCTCCGAATCACCCTGTCCGACCAGCGTACCGACCAGACGCGGCTTGAGATGATAATCCATCGTACCAGCCGGGAGGACCATCTGACCGAACCCGCCCAGACGGAACAGCGGAGAGGCGACAAACAGGTCATCATTCCTGGCCACGCCATTGATGATGTTGAAGCTGCCGGAAAGCTGGGAGAAATCCGTCTTTTGTGTCCCGGCATTACCCTGTCCGAAGTTTCTCAGGTTGCGCAGGATGCCGGGGATATCGAAGCCCTTGATACTGCCGTCGCGCAGCAGCACATTGCCCGTACCGTTGAGCCGCGACATGGCTGCCTGGGGCAGAAGACCGGAGCCACGCAGACGGGTGTCCATTTGCAGGCTGCCACTGAGCATATCGTTCTGCGCCAGCGCCTTGAGTACCGGCTGGATCTGCACGTCCCTGATCTTCACCGACTCGGTCCATGTGGCCGGATAGACGGCCGCATTGATGCCTGCCTGCTCTTCGATACGACCGCCGGCCAGTTCGAAACGCAACGGATCCATGCTGATGATGCCGTTTTTGCCGTTCACATCGGCGCGCAGGCGACCGATATCCATGCCACGCATCAACAACCGATCCACCTGCATCACCACGGCGATCTTCCACGGCTTGAGGAAGCGCAGATCCGGCTCCACTGCAGGCTGCACAACCGCTTGCGATGCGATTTGGACAGCAGGCTGTGTCTGGCTTGCTTCCGGCCCTGATACTGCGGATGCTCCACCGGCAGGTGCGGCGGGGACTGCGTCCTGTGCCGGTTTCGCGGACTGGGCAGCTGCCGGTTGCGGCAGCCACGGGTCGAGATGCAGCAGACGCGAAGCGACGCGCAGGCGGATATCGGGGGCGGTCGAGAAATCCACATTGCCCGATACCTGCAGCAATTCGTCGTTGAGCTGCAATTGCAGGTCGCGGATATCCACCTGTTTTGCATCACCTGCAGCCAGCATGCCCAGCTTCACCGTCTTCCATGGTGCCGGATGCGCGGCATACATGCTTTGCAGCTCGGGCAGCCAGTTGCTCAATTGCATACGGCTCAGTTCGGGCGTGTTGACACGCAACTGATACTTCATATCGCCGCCGATACCGGTCAGGGTACCGTTCACATCGGCGACTTGCACACCATCCAGCGTGGCCTGCAACTGCTCGATCTGCATACGTTTGGCATCCGGCATCTGCGCCTTCACATCCAGTGACACTGCGTGAGCCGCGTTCAGCTTCACGCTACCTGCCATCACTCTCACCCCGTTGGGGCGCTGCTCCAGCTGCACATCAAGGCCCAGCGTACCTTCACCGAGGGCCTGCAGACCGGAGGCCAGCTTGCTCAGTTTGCCCAGCGAGGCCTTCGGCACGGTGATATGAGCCTTGAGCGGCAGTTTCGCCGCATTCAGTGCTGCGAAATCACCGACCGGGCCGACCATGCCATCCAGTGCAAAGGCATCACCATCAAGCGCACCGGACACCTTCAAGCCGATCGGGCGCTGCATCTGCACATCGTCCACATTGATATTCACGGCAGTCAGATTGATATTCTGTCCGTTAAGCGCATCGGAGAAATGCACCTCGCCGTCTTTCATGCGCAGCGACTGCGCGCTCAGTGCAGCCAGAATGCCACCCCCGCTCTGTGCTTCACCAGCCGGAGCGGCTTGCTGAGCAGCAGGCGCATTCGTCGCCACGGTGCCGCCCGCCGGTTGTGCGGCAGACGCCTGCAACAGGTCTTCCCAGTTGCTGAAGCCATCGGCGGCACGGCTGAGATTCACCTTCGGGGTATCGAGCACGAAGCGTTTGATCTCGTACTGGCCACGCAGCAATGGCATCACCACCACCTGCACATCCAGACTCTTCACCTGCAGCAGATCGCCCGCCGCAAAGCCCTTCGGATTGGCGATATGCACATCCTCGAGGGTCAGGCCCACCCAGGGGAACAGCGAGGCATGCAATGTGCCGATCTCGATATGCCGTCCGGTGGCCTTCTCGGCCTGATCGACGATCAGCGATTTGTATTGATTGGCATCGATAAAGAACGGTGCTGCGACCAGCAGGGCAAACACCACAACAAGCAGAATAAGGCTGTAACGGACAACTTTCTTGGCTGCATTCATCATGGGCGTATCGTGGTCAATGCATCTGCCGTCTGCAAGGGCGGAAAGTACGCGAGGAGCTCGCTGAAATCATCGATGACGGCCTCTGCACCGGCGGCCAGCAACGGCCCGGAACCGGCCACGCCGAAGGATACGCCCAGCGACCTCACGCCGGCGGCACGTGCCATCTGGATATCCAGCAGCGCATCACCGATCACCGCCGTTTGCGCAGCCGCCACCCCCATCTCAGCCATGCTTTCCAGTACCATCGCGGGATGCGGTTTACTCGCACAATGATCGGAGGTACGTAGCACCAGAAAATGCTTTGCCAGATCGAACTCCTGCAGCACGCGCTGCAGACCTGCATGCGATTTACCGGTCACGATTCCCAGCCAGTAGCCGCGTTCTGCCAGCTCAAGCAGGGTCTCGCGCACCCCGACGAACAGGTCGTAGCCTGCCGGCATACTGTGGTAGAGATCGCGATAGCGCTGCTCCACATCCAACTGCACCACCTCTTCCTGATCGGCCAGCAGTTGCTGTACGGCAAGGGTCAGGGACATACCGATGACCGGGGAAACATCCGCTGCTGTCGGCTTCGGCAATCCGCAATCGGTAAATGCCTGCTGCATGACAAGGATGATGTGATGGTGCGAATCCATCAGCGTGCCGTCGCAGTCGAACAGGATCAGCCGGGGCTCTGCCGGCCCTGAGGGTTGCACCGTCTCGTTTGCATACATATCAACCACCAGACCTCTTTTCCGTACAGAAATTGTCGTTACACTCCCGCCAAGGTTCACAACAGCAGCATCATGGGGCTGTAGCTCAGTTGGGAGAGCGTCACGTTCGCAATGTGAAGGCCAGCGGTTCGATCCCGCTCAGCTCCACCAGACTCCGGAACCCGGCTTCATGCCGGGTTTCCTTTTGCAACAGCCGGTCTGGACGGCAGGCTAGCGGCTGACCATCCCCGCTTCCACGTCTTTCAATACATCATGAATCGCTTGAGTAACGACATTTAAATCCTTGGAATCAATCACTAAAGGCGGCATTGTATAAACCAGTTTCCCGAACGGTCTTAGCCACACACCATGCTCGACGAACATCGGCTGGATACGTGCCATATCCACCGGCCGGTGCAGTTCAACCACCCCGATGGCACCCAGCACGCGGACATCGGCGACAGCATTAAGGCCGCGACAGGCTTCAAGTTCGTGTTTCAGCTGCGCCTCGATGGCGTTCACGCGCTGCTGCCACGGAGAGGCCAGCAACAGATCGATACTGGCCAGTGCCACTGCACAGGCCAGCGGATTGGCCATGAAGGTCGGGCCGTGCATCAGCACCCCACCGTCCTTATGTAACCCGTGCATCACCTCGCTGGTCGTCAGCACGGCGGCCATGGTCATATAACCGCCGGTCAGCGCCTTGCCGACACACATGATGTCCGGCGAGATCGCGGCATGCTCGCAGGCGAACATGCGACCGGTACGCCCGAAGCCGGTGGCGATCTCATCCACGATCAGCAGCACATCGCTGGCATCGCAAAGTGCGCGTATACGGCGCAGGAATTCCGCTGCATAGAAACGCATGCCGCCGGCACCCTGCACGATGGGCTCCAGAATCACGGCAGCCAGTTCGTCGCGATGCGCGCTGATCTTCGCTTCGAAATCGGCAATCTGGGATTCGTTCCACTGCGCACTGTCGGGCGCATCGGCGAACAGGTGGTGCGGCAGGACTCCGGCAAACAGATGGTGCATGCCGCCATGCGGATCGCACACCCCCATCGCCCCGAAGGTATCGCCATGATACCCGTGGCGGATGGTCAGCAGGCGTTTTTTTTCAGGCCGCCCCTGCGCCTGCCAGTATTGCAGCGCCATCTTGATGGCCACCTCGACCGACACCGAGCCGGAATCGGCGAAAAACACATGTCGCATGCCGGCAGGAGCCATCTGCAAAAGCCGTTCGGCAAGCCTGGCCGCCGGCTCATGGGTCAGGCCGCCGAACATCACATGCGACATCTTGCGCAGCTGCGCTGCGGCTGCGGCATTGAGTTCGGGCACGTTATAGCCGTGAATGGCACACCACCACGACGACATGCCGTCGATCAGTTCCCGACCGTCCTCAAGATACAACCGCACCCCTTCGGCCCGCGCTACGGCGAAGATCTCGGGCGGCGCGGCCACCGAGACATAGGGATGCCAGACATGCTGTTTCTCGAACGCCTGCCATTCGGCTCTTTCTCCCTCACACATCAGAGACAATCATCTCCAGCACGAAGCGCTCCAGCACCACGATCTTATCCTCGGTGCTTGCACCCTTGAGCAGCATCTCCACCTGTACGGAGCGGTGCATGGCCTGCATCAGATCCGCCGGCTTCCAGTGGCCCGCCTCGCGGGGCACGAAGCGGACCGCATCGCCGAACACACCCGCATTGCGCGTCGCATTAGGTTTGTCGCTTGCGGCATACCAGACATAAAGCAGCAGTTGTTGCAGACGCATGGATATCCAGCTGAACACCTGCACCTCGGACACCTGCTGTTCGCGCAACAGGGTGCGCAGCAGGCCGATGGCCCTGGGCGATCGCTCCCCTATCGCATGGCATAGATCGGCCAGATCACCCGGACTGCGCTCGCCGAGCAGATCGCCGACCACATCCAGAGACAGGGGCTTGCCCTCTCCTGCATCATACAGACGCAGGCGTTCGACCGCCTGTCGGGCGGCCATGCGCATGCCCAGCAGGTGACTGCCGATCAACGCCAATGACTCATCGCATAGCTTAAGACCCGCATCCGCAGCCAGGGCTGCCAGCCAGCGGGAAAATGCCTGTTCATCCATACGTTCGATCGAGCAGATCACCACATCCGGCAGCGCGCTGATACGCTTGTGCACAGCCTTTTTGTTATCCATCTCCGCACCGCAGATGATCAGCCGCAGGCCTTCAGGCGGAGCGGATGCCAGCTTTTCCAGTTGCTCGATGTGATTGGGGCGCGCGCTGCCGGCATTGCGCACCATCGCATGGCAGCGATTCGGGCCGAACAGCCCGGGTTGCATGTTGTGGTAAATCTGCGAGATCTCGTTGACATCGACACGCAAGAGCGTGGCGCCATCGGCCTGATCGGTCAGCAGTTGCTCGGCGGTTTCAAAAACCCCGTCGGCATCGTCTCCGGTCAGGTAGTAGCAGGCATACGTCGCGGGCAGCAATCTGGCGGCGGGAAGCCGGAGCGACATATTGCAGAGACTCTTAGAATCCGGAGGAAAGTTTCAGCCAGGCCTGCCGCATCCACTGGGTTTCCAGATCGGAGCGGATGCGCGTCTTGGCGGATTCAATGGTGGTCGGACCGCCGGACACATCCACATCCTCATAGGCGGTGATGCTGTCGCTGCGCCATATCTGGGCGTCGTCGCGCCACAGGCTCATCTCGCCGGAGAGCGTCATACGGTCCACCGTTGCGATGCCGCTTGCATCGAAGGTGATAGAAGCCAGCGATTCGCTCAGCTGACTGACATGAAGCTCGGCATCGGCCTGTTTGTCGGAAGCACCGCCGATCACGCTATAGCTGGCATTATCACGCATGTATGCCATCAGGCTGGAGATAAAGCGCTCATCGTCACCCGCGCCGATCACACGCACCACCTGCACATCGGCAGGAACGACACCCCTTCCCATGCCCATCAGATGATAGCCGCATGCGGAAAGCATCAGACACAGTGAAACAGTCAACAGCCGCATCATGCCGGACGCACCACGATATTGAGAAGGCGCCCGGGAACCAGCACCACCTTGACGATTTGCATACCATCCAGCCATTTGCCGATACTGGCATCGGATTGCGCCAGTGCCAATGCGACATCCTGATCCGCATCCTTGGGCAACGTGATCTCGCCGCGCTTCTTGCCCTGCACCTGCACCACAAGAGTCACCTCGTCACTGGCCAGTGCTGCGGCATCCACCGCAGGCCATGCGGCCATCACGGCCACATCAGCAAAGCCGAGCCGCTCGCCGCACTCACAGGCAAAATGGGGAACCAACGGGGCAAGCATCTTCACCACCGCCTCGGCACCCTCTTTCAGCGCCGCAAGCCCTGCGCCCCCCTTTGTCTCGAAGACATACAGGGCATTGGTCAATTCCATCAGAGCCGCAATCGCCACATTGAAGGCAAAGCCCTGCTCGAATGCGTGGGTCACACGCTGGATGGTCTGATGAATACTGCGACGCAGCCCTTGCACCGCCGCTGTATCATCGGCATCTCCGACCTGAATGTCGTCAATACGATCCAGCAAACGCCAGAAGCGCATCAGGAAGCGGTTGGCCCCCTCCACGCCGGCATCGTTCCATTCCAGATCCTTCTCCGGCGGAGCGGCAAAAAGCGTGAACAGGCGCGCGGTATCGGCACCGAAGCGGTCGATGATGGCGTTCGGGTCCACGGTATTCCCCTTGGACTTGCTCATCTTCGAGCCGTCTTTGAGTACCATGCCCTGCGTGAGCAGATTCCTGAACGGTTCATCGCCGCCCTGCTCGCTGGTGAACAGGCCTGCATCGCGCATCAGCTTGTGATAAAAGCGCGCATACAGCAGATGCAGCACGGCATGCTCCACACCACCGATATACTGATCCACCGGCGCCCAGCGCTGCATCGCATCGGCATCCACCATCGCATCCGTATTGCGCGGGGATGTGTAGCGGTTCATATACCACGATGATTCCATGAAGGTGTCGAAGGTATCGAGTTCACGTTCCGCAGGCTTTCCACATTCCGGACAATCCACATGGCGGAAGGCCGCGCACTCGGTCAGCGGCGAAGCACCGCCCGTGGGTTGCAGATCGGTGGGCAACTCGACCGGAAGCTGTTCATCCGGCACGGGCACTGCTCCACAATCCGCACAATGGATGACAGGGATCGGCGCACCCCAGTAGCGCTGACGCGATACCAGCCAATCTCTTAAGCGGAACTGCACGCGCTCCCTCCCCTTGCCGTTTTCAGCCAGCCAAGCGGTGATCGTTGCCTTGGCATCGGCGGAAGCCTGCCCGTCGAACTGAGCCGAGTTGATCAGCACACCGGCCTCGGTAAAGGCAGCGCTGTCGATATCCCATTCAACTTGCAGCGGGCGGATCACCTGGCGGATCGGAATGCCGTATTTCAGGGCAAAGGCATGATCGCGTTCGTCGTGCGCCGGCACGCTCATCACCGCACCGGTGCCGTAACCCATCAGCACAAAATTGGCCGCATACACCGGCACCTTCTCGCCTGAAACCGGATGAACTGCATGGATACCGAGGGCCATGCCCTTCTTTCCATGGTTTCGACATCGGCTTCCTTGGTGGACATCCTGCTGCATTCCTTGAGAAATGCCGCCAGCTCGGGATTACCTTCCGCAGCCTGATCGTTTGCAGCTTTCTGGGCCAGCGGATGCCCCGCCGCCACCGCCATATAGGTCACGCCCATCAGCGTATCGGGGCGGGTGGTGAAGATATCCAGCGTGTCATCGGAATCTTCCAGCCCGAAGCTCACTTCGGCACCGGTCGACTTGCCGATCCAGTTGCGCTGCATGCCGACCACCTTCTCCGGCCAGCCGCTAAGACCATCCAGATCGGCCAGCAGTTCATCGGCGTACTGCGTGATGTGGATGAACCACTGTTTCAGATTCTTGCGCACCACCGGCGTATCGCAGCGCCAGCACACCCCGTCCACCACCTGTTCGTTGGCCAGCACCGTGTGGCAGGGATCGCACCAGTTCACTTCGGCGTTCTGCTGATATGCCAGCCCCTTCTGCATCAGGCGGGTGAACAGCCACTGCTCCCAGCGATAGTAATCGGGGTGACAGGTGGCGATCTCGCGCTTCCAGTCGTAGGACACGCCCAGACGTTTCAATTGCACGCGCATCTGATCGATATTGTGGTAGGTCCATTCCGCAGGCGGACGGCCGTGCTTGATGGCGGCGTTCTCGGCAGGCAGTCCGAAGGCATCCCAGCCGATCGGGTGCAACACATTGAAGCCCTGCATGCGCTTGTAGCGCGCCACGGCATCGCCCAGACAATAATTGCGCACATGCCCCATGTGCAGATTGCCGGACGGATACGGGAACATCACCAGACAGTAGTACGGCGGACGCTTATCCTGAGCATCGTCGGAAGCCGCATCGATACCCGATGCCTCCCAGCGGTGCTGCCATTTCTGTTCGATCTGCTGTGCTTCGTATCTTCGTGTTTCAAACCGCTCTGCCACCGGCCGTCACTCCTTGTTCTTCCTGGGGAGCGCATGATGCGGGGAACAGCCGAGAATGAAAAGGCCGGGGTGCATATTCATCGGCTGTGATTTATGGTTTCAGCATGAACATCCATGGCGTATTCCGGACCGGTTTCCTGCTGCTGTTGCTGCTATTGGCCGACAGTGCATCGGCCCGACCCTACACCGGTTGGGTGCAGTTCGACTTTCCCGGCACCACATCGCTGCATGACTGTTCGTGGCTGGAATCCGCAGGCCCCGCCGACCGTACCGCTTGCAGCGATGTCCTTTCCGGAAATCAGGCACAGAGCCGGGAAGCGGACCTGGATGAGGATACCCGCAAGCATCTCGGTTTCTTCGGAGATCACCCGCTTTTCTTCCTGCATGCGGTGCTGCTGCACTGCGAGGGCGGCGAATGCTCCGAGGCCCGCGACATCCGCGTCGGTCCGCCGGAGAACACGTGGTCCGCCCCGGTGATGCAGAACCTCGGCAGCCACCTGCTGTATCACATGCCCTCGGAACTGCACGGCAAGAAGCATGTCCTGAAGCTGGCCGGCCTCACCGACGACTGGCAGAGCGAGCCCTTCAGCGCCCCGTTCCGGCACAATTACCTGATGGTCGGCTTCGACAAGGACCATCCGGGCAGGCTGGTTGTCGAGATGAACTGGAAGCGCAGCCTTTCCGACCCGGCCAATGCTTCCAGATTGCTGTCCGATGCCGAGGACATGCTGATGATCTGGCTGGGGCTGCTGCTCGTCTCCGCATGCATCGCCGTGCTGATGGGACTGGACCGGCGCTTCCCGTGGGCTGTCGTCGGCCGTGCATGGATAGCGCATGCCGTCACCCTGCTCGCTCTCCTCGCCCTGACCTTTCTGCCGCCGTGGAGCAACGGCATCAGCCTGATCGCCCTGCCGCTGCTGTATGTCGCCACCTTGCCGCTGGATGCGCGCTTCATCCGCAAGCCCGGCGGCGCCGGCCTGCGCCGGGCCATGTTCTGTGCCCTGGTCCTGCGGCTGGGCACCACCCTGCTCGTGGCCGCTGGCGCATGGACGCTTTCCCTGCGATGAACGACACATTACTGGTCCTCGATCTCGACGAGACCCTGATGCACGCCACCGAACTGCAACTGGGCGTACCGCACGACTTCGGGGTGGAGCGCTATTTCATGTACAAGCGGCCGCACGTGGCCGAATTCATCGACTTCTGTCGCGAGCGTTTCAGGCTGGCCGTGTGGACCTCATCCACGGCCGACTACGCCACTGCCGTCGTGAACGAACTGTTCGGCGGCCCGGACGAGTTGGCGTTTTTATACAGCCGCGGACATTGCGTCACAAAGATGGACCCGGAGACCTACGAACCGGTGTACATCAAGGATCTGAAGAAGCTCAGGAACAAGGGCCTGAACCTGGGCCGCGTGATCGTGCTTGATGACTCGCCGGAGAAGCTGCAACGCAACTACGGCAACCTGCTGCGCATCGCCCCCTTCTTCGGCGATCCTTCCGACAGGGAGCTACTCCACGTCATGCCTTTCCTTGACCGGTTGCGCACAGAGGAAAACATCCGCCGCGTTGAGAAACGCCACTGGCGGAACACCCGCTGAACACACCGCCTTCCGGCACGCTTCCTGCTAATCGAACCTCCAAGGCCTGTTGACACTCAATTTGATGTTGGCGCTGCTGCCCCAAATTGAGAGCTAACAGGTCCTAAATACGGCTGATTCGAGCCGGCCATGCGAGGAGACTAGCCGTAGATACCCATGCACCGCCTGCCATGCAGCACGCGCGACAGAAAACGTCCGGAACCCTGAGCCGCGGCCTCGGTCGTTTCATGCCTGCCGTGTTCGCCCTGCTGGTCTCGCTGTGCATCGCCGGCGTCGCCAGTTTCAGCCCGGCCCTGCTGGCCAAGGTGAAACGCGAATTCGGTATCGAGGCCAAATACCGCATATTGGACTGGCAGCAGCTGATCAATCAGGACCGGGGACAACAGGAGCGGGATATCATCCGCAGCGTCAATCTGTTCTTCAACCGTGTCAATTTCATTACCGATGAAAGGCACTGGGGGCGCGCCGACTACTGGGCCACACCGGTCGAGTTCCTCGCCACCAATGGCGGTGATTGTGAGGATTACTCCATCGCCAAGTATTTCACGCTGCGCGAACTGGGTGTGCCGGACGAGCGGATGCGTATCACGTATGTTAAGGCGGCACGCTCGGCATGGCTGGATACCCCGCAGGCACATATGGTGCTCGCCTATTACCCGCAACCCGATGCCGTCCCCCTGATTCTCGACAACCTCATCGACGACATCCTGCCCGCCTCGCAGCGCAGCGATCTGGTGCCTGTCTACAGCTTTAACGGTCTTGGCTTGTGGGTCGCCAAGGAAAGAGGCGCCGGCTACACCAGCCTGGGCAACCCCGGGCGCATCGATTTCTGGACCGATATGAACATCCGCATGCAGCAGGAAAGGCAACTCGGCGAGAGCTACTCCGTGCATGGCGGCAATCCTGATACACTCGGCCATACAGGGCCTTGAGGAGATGAAGATGAACCTATTCCGACATTTGACCTTATCCCGACAATTATTCGCCGTGATCAGTCTGCTGCTGCTGGCCGTACTCGGACGCATGTTCTGGATCAGCGTGGACAACACACGAGCCTATCTGGATGACCAGATGCGCACCCAGACATCCAACGCCGTGGACTCGCTGGGGATTTCCCTGCAACCCGCACTGCTGGCCCACGACATGGCGATGACGGAAACGCTGGTCAATGCTGCCTTCGATCACGGTTACTACCGCCAGTTGCTGCTTGAAGACATGCAGGGCAAGGCCCTGTTCAAACGGGTGAACAGCGATCCGGTCAAGGATGTGCCGCAGTGGTTCATCGGGTTATTGCCGCTGGATGCCCCCGAGGCAAGCGCCACCCTGACCTCCGGATGGATGCAGCTCGGCCGATTGTCGATTCAGGCACATCCGGGTCGGGCCTATGTGAACCTTTGGACCTCCTTCCGCCAGCTTCTGATGCTGGCCCTGTGGACATTCATCGCCAGTATTGTCGCCGTTCTGCTTCTGGTGCGCGGCATGCTCAAGCCGCTGCGCGCCATCGAGGCACAGGCACTGGCCATCAGCCAGCGTGAGTTCCCGATCAACAATATTGTGCCGTGGACACGTGAATTCCGGCATGTCGTGCAGGCCATGAACCGCATGTCCGAAAAGGTGGGAGAGATCATCCATAGTCTCACCGACCATGCCGATGAATTACAGCGACAGGCGCGCATGGACAGCCTCACCGGCCTGCCCAACCGCAGCGGATTCATGCCGGCCCTTGCCGCGATGCTGGGCAGCTACGAAAGCAATAGCAGTGGTCTTTTTGTGCTGATCAAACTGGATGATTTTGCCGACTTCAACGATCGTGTCGGATATCGGGTCGCCGATAAGCTGCTTCAGACAATTGCCGGTATCCTCTCCGAACATATCGGCACGCATCGCGATGCGCTGGTCGGCCGCATCGGCGGCGTGGATTTTGCCCTCGTCCTTCCCAATATGCACAGTGATGACATCAACCGCCTGTGCACCTCGCTGCGCAAGCGTCTGGATGCTGTGCAGGGAATAGGCAACAGCGTCTGCCATATCTTCTTTGGAGCCACCTGCTACTCGGCCGATAACACCATGTCGGAGATACTCGGCCGTGCCGATACAGCTCTGACCGGCGCGCGTGGCAACGGCCTTGGATTCAGTGTCGAAAACGATAACAAACACGAGCACGGCCTGATCAACTGGCAGGAGATGGTTGACGATGTTTTGCTGCATCGCCGCATCAATCTGCTCGGCCAACCGATTCAGTCTTGCGATAATCAAACACTGTATTTCGAGGTGCTGGCCCGTATCCGTGACGATCAGGGCGAATACATCTCACCGGCCACCTTCATGCCAATGGCCGAACGGCTGGGACGCATGCTGGATGTCGATGCGTGCGTTCTAAAGCTGGCCATACGCTGGTTGAGTATGCACGAGCAACAACAGCTCGCCGTCAACCTCTCCTCCAGTTCTCTTCAGCATGCCGCAGCCAGCTCATGGTTGGCCGAACAACTCGGGCAGAATCATGCAGCCTGCAAACGCCTGCTGATCGAAATCTCCGAACATAGCGCCATGCTGGACGGGGAGATGACATCTGCTTTCATCGACAATGCGCATGAATCGGGGGTACGGGTTGTGATGGAACGCTTCGGCAGTGGTCTGGCTTCCTTCCATACCCTGCGTCGCCTGAAGCTGGACTTCATCAAGCTCGATGGCAGCTATGTGCGCGGTTTGGCAAACGATGCCGAGAATCGTTTCTTCCTGCATACCCTGCTGGATATTGCGCACGGGCTTGATATCCGGGTGATCGCCGAACAGGTCGAGGACGATGCTGATCGGGAGGCTCTGGAGAAGATGGGTATCGATGCCCTGCAAGGCTGGCATATCGGCAAACCTGAACCGCTGGAATAAGCCCGGCCCTGCCTAATCGGCATTGTTCTTGCTGGTTTCCCCCGCAGAGGGAATCCATGACGACAGAGCTGATCGGAACATATGATACGACTCTGATAGCAGTTTCTGTTGCCGTAGCAGTTTATTCATCCTTTGTGGCGCTTGCCACGGTTCCCCGCATCCACTGTGCGATGAACACCCGATGGGATGTCGTGTGGTCCTTCGTGTTCGGCCTGAGCATGGGAACGGGTATCTGGAGCATGCATTTCATCGGCATGCTGGGCTTCGATCTCCCGGTTCCCATCCATTACGACACCACCCTGACCGCCCTCTCCCTGCTGCTGGCGATCAATGTTGCGCATGTCGGCACAGCACCAACTGCACCCCGAGTTGCTCACCTTGTGCAGCAATATCAGCTTCGGCACCTGCCTTTGCGGCAAGGCTGCGCGGACAAAACTGATCTTCCACAAAAGCTGCGTCGATGCGGATCACGACATCCAGCCGTCAGGCATGGCTCCACACGGGCATTATTGCGTTCCCATCCTCGATGAGGGAACGGTACTGGGCGTGCTCAATCTGTATGTGAAACACGGGCACGCCCCCTCTCCGCTGGAGATGCAGCTGCTGGAGTCGGTCACCAACGCCATGGCAGGCATCATCCGGCGCAAGACCATGGAGTATAAACTCGAGACCATGTCATATCAGGACGAACTGACCGGCCTGGCCAATCGCAGGAAGTTCAACGAGGCCTTCGAGCACGCGCTGATCGTGGCCCGGCGGACGCAAGTCCCGGTGGCCTTGATGATGCTCGATCTGGACCGATTCAAACCGGTCAACGATACCTACGGGCACGATGTGGGTGATGTGTTGCTGCAACAGGTTGCACAGCGGGTCGGCAAGTGTCTGCGCGATATGGATACCTTCGCCCGCGTCGGCGGCGACGAATTCATGATCCTGCTGGAAATGATGCACCCGCCTGTCGTCGTCCGGATGATCGGACAACGCATTCTTGCAGAGCTCAGCCGGCCTTTCGAGATCAACGGGTACAGCGTGTGTATCGGAGACAGTATCGGCGTGAGTGTCTTTCCTGACGACGGAGAAACCAGCGATGTCCTGATCAAGCAGGCCGATATCTCGCTTTACAAGGCCAAGGAAACCCGCGGCAGCATCCGGCAGGCCGGCCAGCCATCCAGGGCCGCCTGAGAGGACCGCCCCCGGATTTTACTTTTCGATCAGCAGCAGATGTTTGCCGTTGTCGGTCGGTTCGTTGGAGAGCACCTTGAACCCCTGCTCCTCGCAGGAGCGCGGCACGTTCTCCAGCGGCTCGCCGGCATTGAGCAGCACTTCCAGCTTCTCGCCGGCATCCATCTTCGCCAGACGCAGCTTCACCTTCACAAAGGTCATCGGGCAGGTTTCCCTGGTGATATCGAGGAAATGTTTCATGCTGTTGCGTCCTTAAATAAAGATGATGTGGGCGTCTTCGGATTCGTTCAGAAAGGTGGCCACGCCGACCACCGACTGCACATCGTCGATCAGATCGTCCTTGCTGATGCCGAGGATATGCATGGACATCTCGCAGGCGAAATGCCGGATACCCAGTTCACTGGCCGCTTCCATCAGCTCATCCAGCTGCGCGACGTTGTTCTTGCGCATCATGCCGCCCATCAGAATCGGGCTGGCGCCGCCGAAATTCAGGCGCGAAAGCGACAGGTTGTTGCGCCCGCCCATCAGCCAGTTGAATACGCGTGACAGGAAATCCTTGCCGATCGGCTTGCGGCCGCGCTGCTTCTTCAGCGCATTCAGGCCCCAGAAGGTGAAAAACATCGTCACCTCGCGATTGGTGGCCGCAGCCCCTGTCGCAATGGTGTAGGCGGCGAGCATCTTGTCGAACTCGCCGGAAAAACACACGATGGATATCTTCTTCTTATCAACAACTGGCTGACTCATGGCTTACCTCGCTCCGGCTACCGCATGAAATCAACGGTCGGCGGAAATTTGAAGCGGCAAACTAGTCAAATGAGTGGACTGCGGCAATCGGGCGTACAGCATCATGGGCGGGGCAAACCTCTCAAGTCGGCATGGATCCTGCCGATAGGTTGACCAGACATGCTATAACTTCAGGAGGCTCGGTTGAAAATCGGATACTTCGATCCCTATCACCACAAAAAAGACCTCAGCATTCTTGATGTCGTGCTGCTGGTGATACTGCAATTGATCTTTGCATGGATCGTCTTCGGCTGAAAACCGGCTTTCCCCCTCTATACCTTGCGGAAGTTCACCTATAACTAAAGTTACCCGTCGCTAAACTATTAGTCTAATTGCCATAATCCCGGCCATCCCCGACCATTCCAGTCATCAAGGAAACCGATCTCGATCAACAGGAGATGACGATGGGAACCACATGCTACGACCCTTACCACCAGAGCAGAGTCATTCATTTCAACGACTATCTGTTGCTGATCATTGCGCAGCTTGTGATTGCGTGGATGCTTTTCGGCTGAACCCGCCTGCGATATAGCCGATTAATAAACATTCCGGCCGACCCGGCTGCCAAGGTTATTTTCCGGGGTCTTTTTCCAGCAGATGATTCTTTGATGCCTCATCCTGCTTCGCATCCAGCAGTTCATCGCGCATGATGCTCACCTCGCGGGGAGCCTCGATACCGATCTTCACCTGATTGCCCGATACGCTGAGCACCTTCACGGTCACATCGTGACCGACAACCATGGTTTCGTCTTTCTTGCGGGTAAGAATCAGCATGGGAACTCCTTTAAGGTTTGTTCCCCGCAACAGCAATTAAGGGGCCAAGAAGGCCCCTTTGATTGATTCAGGCTGCTATGACCTCGGAATCGAGACCGAAGGCGCTGTGCAGTGCCTTGACCGCTTCGTTCACATGCTGCTCTTCCAGCACCACGGTGATCTTGATCTCGCTGGTGGTGATCATCTGGATATTGATGCCCCTGGTGGCCAGCGTTGCAAACATCTTGCTTGCCACACCGGAATGCGAACGCATGCCCACACCGATCACCGATACCTTGGCTACATTGTCGTCGCCCTTCACATCGCGCGCCTTCATTTCGGCACAGATACCCTGCACGATCTTCATCGCCTGGCGGTAGTCGCTGCGCGGCACGGTGAAGGTGATATCGGTCGTGCCATCCTCACTGACGTTCTGCACGATCACATCCACGTTCAGCCCGGCCTCGGCAATCGGGCCGAACAGGGCGCTGGCGATACCCGGATGATCGGGAATGCCCTTGATGGTGATCTTGGCTTCGTCGCGGTTGTAGGCCACGCCGGTAATTGCTGCTCTTTCCATGATATCGTCCTCGTTCATGACCATTGTTCCCGGCACATCCACAAAACTGGAGCGCAGGTGAATCGGCATCTGGTAGCGCATGGCCAGTTCCACGCTGCGGTTTTGCAGTACCTTGGCACCCTGTGAAGCCATCTCCAGCATTTCTTCGAAACTGATGCGATCGATCTTCGAGGCTGCCGGCACGATGCGCGGGTCGGTCGTGTACACCCCGTCCACATCGGTGAAGATATCGCACACATCGGCCTTCAGGGCGATAGCCAGCGCCACGGCCGAGGTATCCGAACCGCCGCGCCCGAGCGTGGTGACATCGCCCTGCTCGTTGACGCCCTGAAAACCGGTGAGGATCGGCACTTCGCCGCTGCCGATTCGCTCCAGCATACGGTCGCATTCGACGCTCATGATGCGCGCCCGCGAAAAGCTGCTATCGGTACGGAAGCCCGCCTGCACACCGGTATAGGAATGCGCGATTACGCCACGCTTTTGCAACTCGATGGCCAACAGGGCTGCGCTCACCTGCTCACCGGTGGACACCAACTGGTCCATTTCCCGCTCGTTGGCATCCTCGCAGAGTGCTTTGGCCAGACCGATCAGGCGATTGGTTTCGCCACTCATCGCTGAGACCACCACGGCTGTCTCGATGCCGGCGCGAACCGAGCGCTCGACGATGTCCGCCGTGGCCTGAATACGCTCCAAGGTGCCTACCGATGTACCACCGAATTTCTGTACGACGCGTTTCACGGGTTCTCCTTGTCATTCACTGTGGCAATCGCCACCTTACCCATGCCCAGGCCGCGCAACACATCCAGCGCGCGCACCACATAGCGATGCTGGGTCTTCGCATCGGCGCGCAACACCACGCGCATGTTCGGATCGCCCTTGGTTTCGTTCAGGATTCGCTTGCGCAGATCCAGATCGCTCACCGCCTCGTCCTGCACATAGAACTGGCCGGAAGGACTGACGCTGACGATCACTTCCTGCTTTTCACTGACCTGTTCCTGCGATTTGCTGGTCGGCAGTTCCAGCTTGAGACTGCTGGCTACCTTGAAGCTGGTCGAGACCATGAAGAAGATCAGCATCAGAAACACGATATCCACCAGTGGCGTGATATCCACGGTGTAATCGCGCTTCGGGCGCTCGCGAAGACGCATCAGCGCTCGCCTTTCAGCAGTTCGACAAATCGCAGTGCATGATGCTCGATCTCGATCACAAAACGGTCCACACGGGCCTCGAACAGGCGGAAGGCCACCAGCGTGGGAATGGCGACGGAAAGACCCGCTGCCGTGGTATTCAGAGCCTTGGAGATACCGCCGGCGAGGATATCCGCCTTGCCCACACCCTCCACGGAGATCACCTGGAACACCTCGATCATGCCGATCACCGTGCCGAGCAGACCCAGCAGCGGCGAAATCGCGGCGATCAGACCGAGTGCCCCGATAAAGCGGTCGAGATGCGCGACCTCCTGACGCCCCACCTCTTCGAGCATCTCCTTGAGCACCGGACGGGTCACGCCACGGTTACCCAGCGCCACCCACAGGATGCGCCCCATGGCCGTATGGCTTTCATGACAGATCTGGATGGCCTGCTTCACATCCTCGCGGCGAATCGCATCCTCGACCTCGGCAGCCAGCTTGTCCGGAATCACCACCGAGCGGCGCAGGCTCCACGAGCGCTCGAAGATGATGGTCAGGGCAAGAATGGAACAGCCGAGCAGAATGAACATCGTTGTTCCGCCCTGCACTAGAAACTCGTACACATGAACCTCCATGTCGCTGCCGGAGTCCGGATTTGACCCGTGATTCCGCAGCAAGGCGCCCGATTATAGGAAGTGGCGCCACCACTGCAATGCGCGGTTGCGTTTATCCGAGCCGACCAGCGGCACGGGCAGAACCTGCATGCCGTCCCCGCCATGCAAATCGACCACAACCGCACCATCCGCCGTGTTGTAGAGTTCGCTACCCTGTTCGACGTAGCGTTGCAGCACAGCCCCTGCCGGAAATCCATAACGGTTGGCAAAGCCGGTCTGGGCGATGGCCAGCGACGGTCCGACTGCTGCCACAAAATCCGCAGAGCTGGAGGTGGCGCTGCCGTGATGCGGCATCAGCAACACATCGCTTGCCAGCATATCCTTGCGCGCGACCAGGGCCCTTTCGACCGGAGATTCGATATCCCCCGTGAACAGCAGACGCTTTCCATCCGGCAGCCTCATATGCAGCACCAGCGAATCATCATTCACATTGTCAGGCGCATAGCCCTGCGGCGGCCACACCACCCTACCCCGTGCCCCGGCAAACGACACCTCATCGCCGGATTTCAGCCAGCGCACGCTGCCACCCTGTGCAAGCACCGCCTGTTGCAACCCTGCAAAACGTTTTGACTGGTGTGATTCCGGCACATCCGCCAGCCACAACTCCGACACACGATTCATACGCTTGATCAGGCTCATCGCGCCACCAGCATGATCCGACTGATCGTGACTGATGAGCAGCACATCAACATGCGTCAGGCCCATGCCACGCAAACCGTCGGCCATGGTCGTGCCGGCATTGAAGCGGCTGCCGGGCCTGCCAGCCGCATCGATGACCATCACCTTTCCGCCCGGCAGGATCAGGGAGGATGCCGCGCCCTGCCCGATATCCCAGACGATCAGGCGGCTGATGTTCTCCGCTCGCTCGACAAGCGCCGCAGCCGAATATGCGCCCAGCGTGAGCACACATACGCACACGGCGGCGATGCGCTGCTTTCGTTTCAGCAGGAAGAATGCACAGCCCATTCCGAGGGCGTAGGCCGCACCAAGCCAAAACGGAATCTCCACCAGCCAAAGCGATCCGGCAGGCCAATGGCTGATGGTCAGAAGCAGCGAATTCCCCGCTTCGACCCCGCTGGCTGCAAGCGCGAACAGCGCATGTGCAGCGGCTGACAGGCCGGTCGCGGAAAGCAATGCCCCTGCCAGTGAAAGCGGCAGCACAAACAGCGTGTAAAGTGGCGTCGCCAGCAGATTGGCGGGCAGGCTGTACACCGGCAAACGTCCGAACACATCCGCGACCAGCGGCAGCGTGAACAATGCGGCGATCAGGGTGACAGCAAGCAGGCCGGCAAACCAGCTCCACCAGACCGGGGCCTGGTTATCCGGGACATGGTCTCCGACCCAAAGAAGAATCCCGGCCGTAGCCACGAACGACAGCCACAACGACAGGGAGGAGATGGCCGGGCTATCCAGCAGCAGAATCAGCATCAGGGCAGCCAGCAGCATATTCAGCGGCGCGGTCCTCGCTCTAAGCCACCATGCCAGCGCGGCACCTGCCAGCATCAAAGCCGCACGCTGCGTCGGCAGCGGCCAGCCGGCCAGTTGCGCATACCCCATGGCCAGCAACACACCGGCAAGCAGGGCAAGACCGCGTACCGGAAGACGCACGATCCATGCCTCACGCCGGGTCAGCACGAACCAGCACAGCGCAAAGCCGAATCCCGCCACCAGGCCGACATGCAGGCCTGAAATTGCCAGCAGATGTGCCGCTCCCGTGGCGGCGAAGGCAGCATAGACAGATTCGGGAATCTCCTCCCGCTCACCGAGCAGCAAGGCCCTGGTGACCCCGCCCTGGGCATCCGGAAATGAATGCAGCGACTGCCGGATACCCTGGCGCACATGCTCAAGAGCGGAAGCCCCTGATGACAAGCGTTGCATCTCTCCGGTTGCCGTTCCCAGCAGGGCGATATGCCGGTCGAAACACCAGGCGACAAAATCGAAACCGGATGAATTATGCTGATTGCGCGGCGCATGCAGCCGGGCCTGCACCTCGATCCTGTCACCCGGCAGCCAAGGTCCGCTGGCTGCAGCCTGCCCGGCATAAACATACAGTCGGACAAGACCGCCTAGCCGCGCACCGTCGCTACGCTGCACATGCGTCAGCGTCAGACGCTGCGAGACAGCCTGTTGTTGGACCTCGGCAACCTCTGCGCTGATGTGTTGTGGTGCATCCAGCCAGGATGCATCCACACTGACTTTCGCAGCATCCGACAGCAGACCGACCCACCCCCAGAAGAGGCCGGCCAGCATGAAGACAGCGACTATCAACCCGTCAGAGCGGGGGAACTTTCTGAATTGCAGGAGCACAAGGGCAGCACCGGCCAGACCGAGCATCAGCAGCAAACTCACCCCGTCGCAGCGCGCTGCTGCCAGCCCCGCCACCCAACCGGTCGCCGGTAGCAGCAGGGGAAGGCGTTCAAGAGAAAAAAGCGGCGTATCAGACCTCGGGGTAAACGACCCGGCCGCGTATCATCTGGTCCTCGCCGAACATCTGCCGGCGCACATCGACCAGTCTGGGTGCCTCATCCGCACGGTTCACCCCGGTGCCCTGCCACAGCCCGACGGCATCGCTGCCGCCGATCAGAATCGGAGCCTGATACAGCACCATCTCATCAGTCAGCCGCGCTTCAAGAAAGGCGGCATGCAGCCCCCCTCCTCCCTCCAGCAGGATCTGCCAGCGATGATCCACCACCAGATGGCGCAGCATCGGCACGATGCCATCCACCCTGACCACATCCACACCGGCATGCTGCCAGTCGCTGATATGGCGGTTATCGTGACAGACGTACAGGCGTGCGGGCACCTCGCCGTCTGCAAAATTGTAATCCGGCCGGAAAGCCGGGGCATGCGAGCCGAACATCACGCGCAGCGGCGGCCGCCCTTCCAGCGGAGCATGGCGGACGGTCAGGGATGGATTGTCCATATTCAGCGTGCCACTGCCGACCAGCAAGGCATGGCATTCGGCGCGCAGGACATGGGAATGCTTGCGGGAGATCTCATTGCTGATCCACTGTGAATGCATACGGCGCGTGGCCAGCTTGCCGTCCAGCGACACAGCGGCCTTGGCGATCACATACGGACGGCCCAGGCGGTGGGCATAGAGAAACGGGCGATTCAATGCGTCGGCCTCGGTTTCCAGTATGTTCGCTGTCACACTGATACCCCGATCTGCAAGCCAGATGCCACCGCCGGACATCTTGGGGTTCGGATCGGAGGATGCATAGACCACGCGTGTAATGCCGGCTTTCAGGATACCCAGGGTGCAGGGAGGCGTGCGCCCGGTCGCAGCACAGGGTTCGAGAGTGACATACAGGGTGGCGCCCTTGCAGCGATCCCCGGCTTTGTTGATCGCTTCGATTTCGGCATGCGGCCTTCCCGGGCCGCGATGCCAGCCCTCACCGGCCACCACGCCTTCGGAAACGATCACGGCACCCACCGTCGGGTTCGGATGCGTGCGACCGGCACCATTCGCGGCCAGCGCCAGCGCCTGCCGCATATAGATCTCGTCATTCATCCGCTGGATTGCCTCCACCATCAGAAGAGCATGGCAACAGGTATGTCGTCTGGCAAGGGGCTTCGCTTAGCAGCTCAGGCTGATGTCGGGATTCAGTCGGGTTTTCTGCTTCCCATCAGAAACAGCAGGCCGCCGATGGCGACACCAGCTGCACCGAGGCCAAGCGGAATCGTGATCTTTTGCTGCATATGACTGGCCAATGCAGCCGCCGCCGTCTCCGATTTGTTACTTTGCAGGGCATAGGTAAAAAGACCGTAAGCCAGACCCTGAACACCCAGCACCATGAAAATCGCGCCTGCAATCGTCGTTCCCTTCATCTGTCACACACTCCTTGATTGCCATGATGCACTCGCCCGGCAGGTGCGGTCATAGTACTCCAGGCAGGCCGGTTGTCTGTACCTGCGAAAAAAACGCCCCGCCGGAGCGGGGCGCGGAATCAACAGGATCCCTTGTCTGACTGACCACAATCAGCCTGCAAAAATTCTCAACGCCAGCGGATACGCCGCCAACCCAAGCAATAATGTAAAGATAAAGCTTTTCATCGTCCTACCTCCGTTTTTGTTCACCGCAACAAGCTTCCTTGCGTCGGGAGGGATGGTAATGAAAGGAAAAGTCAGGCGATGGGCAAAGTCATAAAACCCTGCTCAGAACCGATTTAGCTTCTCTTCACATCCAGCCTGTTCAATGACAAACAGGCTGTCCGGCGAAGATGTCAGTGGTGATGGCCGCCTTCGCCATGCACATGACCGTGATCCAGTTCCTCGGCGGTGGCATCGCGCACGTCAACGATCTTGACGTCGAAGTTCAGGGTCACATCGGCCAGCGGATGGTTGCCATCCACGGTCACGGTGTCTTCACCGACAGCGGTGACAACCACGACTTCGATGCCGTCCTCGGTTTCGGCCTGAAACTGCATACCTGCTTCCAGATTCTCGACATCGCCGAACATATCGCGCTCGACTTCCTTGACCAGAGAATCGTCACGCACGCCATAGGCATCTTCAGGAGCAACGGTCACCTTGAAGGCATCGCCGGCCTGTTTGCCTTCCATCTCGTTCTCCAGACCGGGAATCAGAAAGCCCGAACCGTGGATATAGGCCAGTGGCTCGTTACCTTCGGAGGAATCGATCACCTCACCGTCATTATCGGTCAGGGTGTAATCGAAGCTGACAACCTTCTGTTTGCTGATTTTCATAGTGTCTCCATTGACATGGTCAGCCGCCGCCGAATGCGTACGACTGAACGGAATCGCGGCACGCTGCCAGAATCGCAGCGCCTGGTCGAATCTCGAAATCATGCCTGACTACAGATCCAGCACATCCTCAAAACCGAAGCGGCGCAGATCTGTCATGCGCTGCGGATACAGAATCCCGTCGAGATGATCCACCTCATGCTGCACGACACGCGCATGAAAACCTTCGGCGACACATTCGATGCGCTCCCCTTCCGGTGTGAAGCCCGAATACCGGATGGCAACAAAGCGCGGCACCTCGCCGCGCAGACCGGGCACACTCAGACAACCCTCCCAGCCCTCTTCCCGTGTCTCATCCAGTATCTCGATGTGCGGATTGATCAACTCGGTGTACGGCACGACCCCGCTGTCGGGATACCTGATGTTCTCGCAGCCGCCGAAGATCACCACACGCAGGGGAACCCCGATCTGCGGCGCGGCAAGCCCGGCTCCACTGTGTTCCTGCATGGTGTCGCGCATATCCTGCAAAAGCCCCGATAATTCACCGGAGGCGAAATCCGTCACCTCAGCGGCAGATTCCAGAAGCCTCGCATCGCCCATGCGCAGCACAGGGCGGATGCTCATGCGGCCGGCTCCTTAAGCAGCAGAATCAATGCGTGGGCATCAATGCCGAGCGCATCCATCTCCTCGCGCAGATGCTTGCGGGTCAACGGGATCTCATCGAGGAACTGGCGTTTGCCATCGCGGTAGGCCAGCCGTGCGAAGATGCCGATGGCTTTGATGTGGCGCTGCATGGCGGTCAGGCGCAGCAGCCTGTGCCAGTCGTCTAAGCCGTCGAAGGCAGCCTGTGATGCATCGGGCAGGCCATCAAAAAACTGTCTGCTGAACTCTCAGCGCATGGATTCGGGGTAATCCTGATAGCAATCATAGAGCAGTGAGGCCAAATCGTAGGTCACCGGTCCGTTCACCGCGTCCTGAAAGTCAATGACACCGAGCGGCAAACCATCGGCAGGCAGCATCAGGTTGCGGCTGTGATAGTCCAGATGCACAGGGACTCTAGGCAGACCGGCGAGCTCATTCAGGACAGGCAGCAGGGCCGCATGAAAATCGTCGCGCTGCCGCTGTGAAGGAGTCATAGCGCCCACACGCGGCAGATACCAGTCGAGGTACAAATCGCATTCGCGCTGCATGCGCGCCACATCGAAATCGTGTAGTGATTCCGGTCGCGCGGCCTGCAACAGATGCAACTGACGCAGAGCATCGGCCATCATCGGCCCCACATCACCACCCCGCATCAAATGTACTGCCCAGGTCACATCACCGAAGTCCCCCAGCAGCAGAAATCCCAGCCCGGAATCTTTAGCAATAACCGCAGGTATGCTCAGCCCTGCTTTTCCCATCCAGTCGAGCACACAAAGAAACGGCTTCACATCCTCATGCTGCGGCGGTGCGTCCATCAGCACATAGCTCACGCCCTCGCAATGCAGCCGGAAATAACGCCGGAACGAAGCGTCTCCGGCCAGTTTGGCAATCGTGCACGGCTTGCCGAGTGCCTGCGCAGCCCAAACGAGCGCCTGATCGCGGCGCGGGTCAGCGTTATTGCTCACGCATCAACAGGCCTTCGATGCCGAGTTTCTCGCGCAGCAACGATTTGGCCCCCTCGGCCTCGGCCATGTCGGTGAAGGTGGTGGTGAACACGCGGTAGCGGGTGCCCAGATTCGGCACCTGCGCCTCACTGACCGTGGCCCGGATACCGGCCAGCGCCATACGATCGAGCAGCACTTCCGCATCGCTGCGCCGGACGAACGAACCGACCTGCAGCTTGTAAACGGCATCAGGAGAACCCGCTGCCGTGGAGGTGGCGGCATTCGCCTGACGTTCTACAGACGCTAGCGTCTGCGGAGCCTCCTGCTCGCGCACCGGTGGCGGCAGATCGGAATACATCTCGATATCCTCGCCGCGGTGCTGCTGCTCAGCTGCCGGACCCGTATCGCCCAGCGGGCTGGGCATCACCTTCTGCCTGGGTAGTTCACTGTAAAAGGTCAGATCGCCCACACGCTCGGCGGCGGCCTTTTTGGCGGCAGGCTTTCCCTTTCCAGACTGGCTGCGAGTTGCTGCTGCAAGTCCCCGACCTGTTTTTGCAGGCCTTCGATCTGTGTTGTCAGTGCAGACTTCTCGGCCTGCAGGGTATCCGTCGAATTGTTCGTATGGCCGACCATATAGCCGCCGGTAAAGGCAAGGATGCCGGTGAACAACAGGCTTACGCCCGCCATCGCAGCAGACATCGACGAGCTTTCCCGCTTCCTGTTTTTTGCAGGTGTATGCACCTGCGCAAAATCACGCTTAGCCATGAAATAAACCGCCACTCAGCTTCCCTTTCATCACATACGATCCGGAGAATCCACGCCCAAAAGCTCAAGCCCGTTGGCCAGCACTTGCTTCACGGCTATCACCAGCAGCATTCTGGCCTGCGCTGTAGCAGCATCGTCCACCACCACGCGATGCTTGTGATAGAAGCTGTGCAGACCTTGCGCCAACTGCATCAGGGCTGTGGCCACGCGATACGGCTCCAGACGGCTGGCCGCCTGCTCCAGCACCTCGGGCCAAGCCAACAGATCGCGCACCAGCCTGCGTTCCTCTTCACTGGTCAGCGGCGATACATCCACCTCAGCTGCCGGCAGGGCGACATGGCCCTCTTCCCCGGCCTTGCGCAGGATGGCGCACACCCGGGCATGGGCGTACTGCACGTAGTAAACAGGATTCTCATCGTTCTTCTGCTTGGCGGTTTCCAGATCGAAATCAAGCTGGCTTTCCACGCGGCGGGTCAGGAAGTTGAAACGCACCGCATCCTTACCCACCTCGTCCACCACCTCGCGCAGGGTCACAAAGGTGCCCGCACGTTTGGACATGCGCACCGGCTTACCGTCGCGCGTCAGATTCACCATCTGCACCAGCACCACCTCGGGCTGTTGCTTCCTGCCGGTCAGCGCCTGCATGGCCGCCTGCACGCGGCTGACATAGCCGCCGTGATCCGCACCCCACACATCGATCATGCGCTCGAAACCGCGCTGATGCTTGTCGGCATGGTAGGCGATATCGGCGGCAAAATAGGTCGGCGTGCCGTCCTGCTTGGCCAGCGGTCTGTCCACATCATCCCCATAATCCGTAGTGCGGAACAGCCACTGTTCCACCGGCACATAATCATCCACTTCCTTGCCCATCGGCGGCGGCAGCGTGCCAAGATACACCTTGCCGTCGTTGCGCAACTGTTTGATCAGGCCCTGTACCGCACCGGAATCGTGCAATGTGCGCTCGGAGAAATAGGTATTGAAACGGATGCCGAGAGCAGCCAGGTCGTCGCGGATCATGGCCATCATGCAATCGATGCTCAGGCTGGAGAGCAGTGCGTCGCGTTCATCTTCGGGCATGGCTTCAAGTGCGGCGAAATCATGCTCCGCCAGAATCTGCCTCGCCCCTTCCACCACATAATCACCGGGATAGCAGCCCTCGGGCAGCTCTTCATCGAAACCGGCGATGGAAAGCTCGCGCATGCGGAACCACATGGAGGCTGTCAGCTTGCCGATCTGGGCACCGGCATCGTTGATATAATATTCGCGCGACACGCGCACACCGCGCGCCGCCATCACACTGGCCAGCGCATCGCCCACCACGGCACCGCGCCCGTGACCGACATGCATCGGCCCGGTCGGATTGGCAGACACGAACTCCACGCAGGCCGACGGACCGTCGGCATCGGTCACCCGGCCGTATTCCCTGCCCTGCGCCACGATGCGGGCCAGAATCGAGGCCTCGCTGGTTTCGTTCAGATGGATGTTGATAAAGCCCGGACCGGCGATGTCTGTCTTGTTGACCGACGGCGGCCACTGCACCAGTTCCAGCAGGCGGGTAGCGATATCTCGCGGCTTGCTGCCCAGGATGCCGGCCAGCGGCATGGCGATATTGCAGGAGTAGTCGCCGTGTTCCCTGATTTTCGGACGGGTCAGCAGTACCTTCGGGGCATGCGCCGGATCATGCTCGGCACCGTGCTCTGCAAGCAGGGCCTCCACTGCCAGTTGTAATGACGATTCCAGTTGCTGTTTCACATTGCCTCCGTGGGCCGCGCATCATACACATCATCCCCCCGGTAAAAAACGATTAGATAAAAAAATGATTGCAAAAAACGCATGCTAAGCGTCCTGCTATTGTCTATGGTTTGGATTCGGAGATGGAGGGGCAGTGGCCGCAAAAGAAGCACAAGCCAGAATCAAGATTAACCGTCTGCTTGAAGTAGCTGGCTGGCGTTTCTTTGATGATGAGGCTGGGAAAGCCAACATTGCCCTAGCAGTCCGTCGGACTTGATTCACGTCAAAGCTGGATTCAGTCATGCATCAGACCGATCGGGCAGATTTTTCAGTAAAATAGGGCGGGACTGGCAGGGCGCAAGAAGGTTCGGGGGCCTCATGCGGCCTTCAGGGCGAACATCCGCTTGATATTCCATGCCATGCACACCAGTTGCCATTCGCCTTGCGCCTTTTTTAGTCCGCGCATGGAAAATTGACGGAATCCGAGCACGTTCTTGATGATGCCGAATACCGGTTCCACCGTGCGCTACCTCTAAAATGCGAGTATAAGTCATGCTCATTGCGCGAGCGGTCTCTGGCCGGACCTCCAATCCTACGCGCAGAGCGACCTCGGTGGGCCAGCGCCGGGGTCATTTTTCTGCCCGTCTGTACAGGCGATTGCCGCGCCTCACCTTGTTCAGCTCAAGATCGAACTCATCATCCGTCGCAAAATCGCGCGGGTAGGTCGTGACGCCAAACCAACCGTCGGAACCGACCTCGAATACGGCGAATCCCGGAAGCGTTCCGTCCGGCAGCTGATAATGGGTTTGGGGTCGTGGGTTTGGGGTCGGGTCTTGTTTCGCGGATTGCAGACACCTGTGCTGAGTGGAGCGGTGTACGGCATGCACCATGCAGGCCATTGCGGACTATGCAAATCTGCCCCGCTCTACGGTGAGCAGATGATTAGGGAGGGGATGGAAATAATGCTCGAAACAAGACCCGACCCCGACGCAC
>Ga0100377_1000435_pt1 | contig 35913 bp, 21 predicted proteins | sample CryGeymeta201501_FD_83664 | JGI IMG/M metagenome (GOLD analysis project Ga0100377, IMG submission 83664) | Groundwater microbial communities from Crystal Geyser aquifers in Utah, USA - Crystal Geyser metaG 2015-01 | ecosystem: Environmental > Aquatic > Deep subsurface > Groundwater | place: USA...
CGCTGATCGGTTTGACGGACCGAGCATGAGCGAGTCCCGTGTTCACGGGGGTTCCCGGCCGAGGAGCCTGTGCTGGTAGCACAGGCGACGAGGACGGGGACTCCCGTGGATACGGGGCGAAGCTCAGGCAATGGGAGTCAAACCGATCAGCGCTCTAGACCGGGCGGCCGTCGAGGAAGGTCTTCTTCGGGTTGCGCTTCATGTAGTCCACCAGCGTATCGAGATAGCTCGACAGGTGCGGGCAGCGGATGCCCGTGCCGGCGAGCGCCTCGTCCGTGTGGGTCGTGTCGTAGCGCGCGTCGTGGTTGAAGTACGCAAAGACCTCGGCGGGCACCTTCACCCGGTCCCGCACCGCCTTGAGCTTGAGCGCGGACGACACCAGCAGCGGCGGCAGGTCGAGGGCGGCCGGCGCCTTCCCCATGATGCGCAGCATCAGGTCCAGCACCTCGGCCGACCGCATCGGGTCGGGGTCGGCGAGCTGGAAGACCGTTCCGACGGACTCGGGCCGCGACGCCAGCTCGACCATCGCGTCGGCGGCGAAGTCGATGGGGACGAGGTTCACCGGCGTCTGCCCCTTGCCCACGTTCACGAACGGGAGGGTGTCCGGCAGGCGCTCGAGCAGCTTGAGCACGTAGTACGGTCCGTCGTACTTGTCCGTCTCCCCCGTCCGCGAGTCCCCGACGAGGATGCCGGGCCGGAAGATGACCGTCGGGATGCGGTTCCACCGCCGCTGCACCTCGGCCTCCGCCCAGAACTTGGTGGACTCGTAGTGGTTGTTGAACCCCTGCCCCTCGTCCAGCTCGGCCTCCCGGATCAGCCCGGTGCGCCTTCCCGAGACGTAGCAGGTGGAGATGTAGTTCAGCCGCTCGAACCGGGGTGCGTGCTCGCACAGCTCCAGGATGTGGGTCGTACCCATCACGTTGACCCGGTGGGCCACCCGCTCGGCCACCGCCAGGTTGTAGATGGCGGCCAGGTGCCACACCTCGGTGATGCTCTGGGCCAGGCTGTCCCACTCCGCGTCGCCGAGCCCGAGCTGCCGCTCCGCGATGTCCCCCACCACGATGTCCCACCGGCCCTCAAGCGCGCCCCCCAGCGCTTCCACGCCCTCCTCGGCGCGCTCGACGAGGCGCGCCTCGACGAGGAAGACGAAGCGGAGCTCAGGCCAGCGCCTCGCCAGCCGTCGAATGAGGTGACGCGCGACGAAGCCGGGGAAACCGGTGATCAAGGCGGTGCGAGACGACATCGAGGATCCTCCAGTCAGGGGCAGCGAGACGGGGAGACCGTCGTGGCCGAGCTCGCCGCCGCCGAAGCGGGGGGCATCTTGGACGATGCGACCGCGCGAGTCAATCGGCCGTCGACGTGACCGGGCGGCGGCTCCAGGCCGCGGACAGGCGGCGGTCCAGGGCTGCGAGCGCCGGCTGCTCGCGCGCGGACGGATCGAGGTGGAGGTCCCGATCGAGATCGCGCCCCAGCGCGACGAGGCAGCACGTCTCACAGAGGGACAGCGGCACCCAGCGAAGATGCGGGTAGGCGCGCATGAGGCTGTTGCGGCTGTTGGCGTGCGTGTTGCCGAGCGCCCACACCGGCACGAGCGCCACACACCGCACGGGCGTGCGGTCCAGCAGCGGCGCGACATGCAGCAAGGTCCACCGCGCAGGATCATCGTAGCCGTCGAGCAGCGGCAAGATCAGCGCCGCGTCCTCGGCCTGCCCTCGCCACACCGACGGCTGCTGCTCCCGAACCAGCGGCACGCGCCCGAGGCGCGCCAGGCCCGCCGCCACCGCCAGCTCGTCGAACGCGCACATCATCGACGCGTCCTCCTCCGAGGCGCCCTCTCCGAACCGCAGCTCCCGCCGCAGCACCGGCTCGATGGCGTCGATCCGCCCCGCGCAACCCGACCACCCCACCCCGAGCAGCACCGCCCGCGGCCGCCGAAGGAAGTCGGCCAGCCACCGCCGCAGCCCGTTGCGGAAGGTCACCGCGTGCGGCGCCCCTCCCCCGACCAGCTCCTCGATGCCGGTCAACACGACCCAGCGCACCTCCCCATCGTCGGCCGCGTCCAGGATCAGGTCCACCAGGAGGCGCGCCTGGGCCTCGACGAGCGGGATCGGAGAGAGCGCGTGGATGGCGTCGTCCTCATCCTTCGAGACCCGGAACGACTCGGCGGTGAGCGTGGCGATGGCGTCGAAGTCGCCCCCGCTCAACGCCGCCGCAACACAGTTCGCGCCCTGCAACGACATCCCGATGTCGTTGATCAGCCAGTTGCGCCCGTCCCGGTTCGACGGGATGCGCCGCCGCAGGGCCTGCACGAACATCGCCCCCTGCGCGCTGCGCAGGATGGCCGCGAGCAAGGCCTGCGCGATGGACAGGCGGTCGGCGATCAGCGCCGGCAGGGACAGGGTGACGACCAGATCATCAGCCCAGGTCGCCGCGATCGTGCCGCTGAAGTCGGCGCCGTCACCCTCCGGCGACGGGTGATCGAGGAACAACGCCCCGACGCCACTCGCGCCCTTGCGCGACGCGGCCCGCTGCCTCAGCTCCCCCAGCCAGCCCCGCTGCGTGTCCATCTCCATCCCCGGCTCATGGTGGTTCCCGCGACCGAGCGGCGCGTGCGTTGAGATCGGGAGTACCGCACCGCCACCGCGATGGCAACACGCACCGCCGCTCTCCTGCCCCTCCCTGCGCTCCTGCCCATGCCTCGCCCTTGAAGATCGCGCCCGAACGACTACAGTGTGGGCACCCTGGCGCTCATCGCCCTCCTCTCCTCGCCTGGTGCCGCCGTGGCTGCCGTTCGACCCGCTCACTTCGTCTCCATCTCGCCGACCGACCTCGAGGCCGATCTCGAGGCCACCGAGCTCGTAGCGGCGGCGCTCGACAGCGCGCTCGGAGATAGGGTCAGCGGTCATCTGGGCCCGATCCATGTGGGGCTGCTGTGCCTCCTGAACGATCTCGGTGGCCTCCCAACGCCAGAGGCGCTGCGGTCGAGCCGGGACATCCGGACGATCGTCCACTCGCTCGGTGACCTCGAGACGCTGGGGGTGGTGGGGCGGCGCGGGGAGCGGCTGGTGTTGACCGACGCCTCGCGGGCGGGTCTGCGCTGCGGTCTGAAGACGTTCTGGGCGCGACGGGCGGCGCGCGCTGAGGTGGCGATGGCCGATGCGCCGCGCTCGGAGGCGACTCGCCCGCGCGAGACCGTGCAGCGCTGGCTGCGCAACCTGGTCGTGTTGGTGGCCCACCACGGGCTTCGGCTCAATCAGGCGGGAGAGCTCCACGCGGGAGATCTACGGCGGTGGCAGAAGCTGGCGGAGCTGCCCTCACGGCGCTTTCTGGAGACCACGGTATCCATTGGTCGCGGTGCGCATGTGCTGTGGGCGCTGGAGGATCGGCTCCTGGTGGGCGAGTCGGTCGACCTGCTCGACATGGATTCACGGACCTTCACCTCCACAATACTCGCCGACCTGGCCGCGGGCTCGGTGGACCTCGGGCATGGGCACGTCACGGCCCTCGGCGGCGCGCTCGCCCGCCAGGTGACCGCGATCGGCCCCGCCGTCGCCGCACGCGACGATCTCCCTCACCTGCTCGGCCCCGTATCCCCCGACCCGCTGTCCGACTTCCTCCCTCCGGCGGACCCGGCGACGCTCGCCGCGGCGACAGCGGCGTTCGCCGCCACCCACCAGCGCCTGCGGACTGGTCTGATCGGTCTGATCGGCCACCTCCCCACCGGCGTCTCCCTCCCCATGAACGCGGTGTCCACCCTCGTGCACGCCCACCTCGCTGCGGAGCTGCTGCGCCACCCCTGCCGCAACCCCTCCGAGCCCCACGGCGCGCCCGTCATGATGGCGTCGGCCTGCCACGTCCTGCCCTTCGCCGCCGAGCGCGTCGCAGAGCACCTCGCCGCCTGGATCGAGGAGGTCTGGACGCCCCTCGGGGCGGCCGAGGTGCGGCGTGACAGCGGCCTCACCGCGCTCGTCCTGCACGATCCCCAACCCGATCTGCTCGGCGCGGGCGAAGGCGCCTGGACGGTCGAGCTTCCCCGCGACCTGCCCGCCCCGGCCGCGCTCCATCCCGCCGGCCACATCTTCGTGCAGCCGAGCGGCGAGGTGATGGCGCCGCCTTCGGTGTCGATCCACGGGCTGATTCATCTGGCGCAGGGGGCCGATCCGGCGCGCTTCGATGACCTCGTGACCTTCAACCTGACGCGCCGCTCGCTGATGCGTGTCCTCCACAGCGGCCTGGACGTCCTGGCCTGGGGCGAGGCGGTGGCCGCGATGTCGTCGCTCCCCATGCCCCAGACCGTGCGCTCCCTGATCGACGAGACGGCTGCGCGTCAGGGAGAGCTGGTCGTCGCCCCGGCCGGTGGCGTGATCGTCGCCACCGAGGCGCTGCGGCTCGACGAGCTGCTGAGCCACAAGCGCTTCGCCGACGTCGTCGTCCTGCGCCCCGCCCCGACCGTCGCCATCCTGGCCCCGGGCGTTGACCTCGCCGAGCTCCTCGACGCCATCAACGCCCGTGGCTTTGGCGGCGTCGGCGTCGAGCGAATCGGGGGTTGAGCCCGCAGATGCGGGCGCGAGACGGCCCTTCGTGGCGTGCCCGCGCGCCTCTGCCCTTTTCGTGGCGAGCGCGCGTGCTATACTGGCCGGCGGCTGTTTCTCTCGCGTCAACTCGCGTCGACCTTCGCGACCTTCGGGGCGCCATGTCACACACTGTCACCACGATCCTCGCGCTCGTCGGACTCGCCGCGTTCACCGCGACGAGCTGCTCCGATACGCCCGCAGACCCGATGCCCGAGCCCGAGGTGGACGCGGGGCCGGACGTGGCCGCCCAGGACGTGCGAGGCCCGACGCCCTGCCGGTACGACATCGACTGCGCGGGCGAGGCCGGGACGATCTGCCTCGACGGGACGTGTCAGGTAGGGCAGTGCCGACCGGGCGAGCTGTTCTGTGTGGGCGACGAGATCGCCCGCTGCGGCGGTGACGCCGACGGCTTCTCCATCACCGAGCGCTGCCCGCCGGGGAACCTCTGCATCAACGCCCGGTGCAGTCCGCGAACCTGTGAGCCCGGCGAGGTGCGGTGCGTCGGCCGGACCCGCGCCGAGTGCAACGATCGGGGGACGGGGTATGACACGCTGCCGTGCTTCGGCGAGCAGGTCTGCTTCGAGGGGCGGTGCCACGACCCGGTGTGCTCGCCAGGCAAGAGCCTCTGCCTCAACGATCTGACCCTCGGCGTCTGCAACGAGGACGGCGGCGGCTACGTCGACCAGCTCTGCGGCTTCGGCCGCCGCTGCGTCAGCAGCCAGTGCGTGCCCTTCCACGCCCTCGCCTTTGAGCTCCCCGAGGCTCGAGCCACGTCGCCAGGCCGGCGCCCCGACACCGGCTACGTGGCCGTCTGGCTCGTGCTCGACCGGACGCCCGAGGACGCCGTGGAGGTCCTGGCGTGGGCGAGCCCCGTCGGCGCTGGCGTGTATGCCCGGTGGGAGCCCGCCATGGGCGAGCTCGTGCTGGCCACCGACCGCGCCTTCGAGACCAGCCGACGCTTCGCCATGCCGCTGGAGCTCGGCGATGTCGTGCAGCTCGTCATCGCCTGGGGCGGGGACGTGTTGATGCCCCTGCTGGACGGCTACGCGCTCGCTGGCGATCTGACGCCGGTCACGCCGTCCGGTGGCACCCCCTCGGACACCTTGACGCTGGGGCGTTTTTCGGCCCATGGTGTCGCCTTGCCGGGCCGATTGGGCTCGGTCTGGGTCGGTGAGGGCAGCCTCGTCGAGGGCTTCGTGCCCCGCTGTGACGCCGCCCCCACGGACAACCTCCACGCCGTCTGGAAGCTCGACGAGGGCACGGGCGAACAAGCGTGGCCCCGCGACGACACCGTCGCGCCCTTCGCCCTGGACGGCGCGACCTGGACTGGAGGCATCCTCGGGCGGTTTGCCCGAGACGCGGACGACGACGGCTACGGCTACGACCCCGAGGCACAGATCGCCTGCGGCCCCGTCAACGACGACGACCGGCTCCGCCTCGGGGACTGCAACGACGCCAACGCCATCGTCTACCCCGGCGCCCCCGAGCCCATGGACCGGATCGACAACGACTGCGACGGCCAGGTCGACGAGACCGAGTGAGCCACCACTGGAGATTCCCCGCGTGAAGTCCCCCATCATCTTCCTCGACCGTGTCGTCTTCCCCGGCCAGTTCATCGACGTCGAGGTCTCGCTGACCACCGGCCAGGCGCTGCTCGACCTCTGGAACCTCGAGCGGTTCGGCTGCATCGAGGCCGTCATCGGCTTCCCCGAGGACACCAGCCGGCCAGCCAGCGCCGACAACCTCGCCCAGATCGGCATCTGTGCCGAGCTCACCGTCGACGCCCAGGACGTGCGCCGCGAGCGCACGAGGGTGCGCGTGAGCATCGGTGACAGCGAACGGGCCCGTATCCTCGGACTGATCCCGGCGCCGGCGGGCTACGAGCCAGCCTGGAGCCGCCCCTTCGCGTCCTGGGAGCCCGCTGGCCTCCACGACGTCGAGACCGATGACACCGCCCTGGCGGCTGTCCGCGCCGCGACCGTGCAGCTGCTCACCACCACCCCGGACCTCATCGCCACGCGTGAGGCCGAGCTCCAGCGCCTGCCCGAGGCCATCGTCGACCTGCACGCCCAGGACGTCGCGCCCTGGAAGATCGCCTACCTCGTCGCCGAGCTCGTGCTCACCGATCCCAGCGCGCGCCAGCTGGCCCTGCGGACCGACGAGATCGCCGAGGTGCTCTCGACGCTTCAGACCTGCCTCGCCGACCGCGCCCAGGAGGCACATGCCTCCGCCGGCGAGACCTCCGAGGCGTGGCTCGCGGCCGCCGCCGACTACAGCCTGCAGGGCGCCCTCGACAGCCTCCAGGCCACCCGCCTGCTCGCCGAGGGGGGCCTCATCGAGGTGCCGGCCCCGCTGCGAAAGCAGCTCCGACGCCTCCACAAGGAGCTCGAGCAGGCCCAGGTCCAGCTCTACGACCTCATCGAGGCCATGGCCGAGCACATCGCCCCGCCCCGTGACGACGAGGAGGACGAGGGTTGAGCAGCGAGGGCCTGACCCACTTCGACGCCCAGGGCCGCGCCCACATGGTCGACGTCGGCGACAAGAGCAAGACCGAGCGCGAGGCCATCGCGGTGGCCCGCGTTCGTCTGCTGCCCGCCACCCTCGAGGCGATCCGGGACGGCAGCTCGCGCAAGGGCGACGTGCTCGGCGTCGCCAGGATCGCCGGCATCATGGGCGCCAAGCGCACCGCCGACCTCATCCCCCTGTGCCACCCCATCCCCCTGTCCCACGTCGCGGTCGTCTTCGCGCTCGATCCAGCCGTCGAGGGCGATCGTGCCTCGGTGTGGGTGCGGGCCACCGCCCGCTGCGCCGACCGGACAGGCGTCGAGATGGAGGCGCTGTGCGCCGCCTCGGTGGCCGCGCTGACCCTCTACGACATGTGCAAGGCCATCGACCGTGGCATGGAGCTCGCCTCGACCTTCCTGCTGCACAAGTCCGGCGGCCGATCAGGTGATTTCGACCACCCTGATCACCACAGCCTCGGCCCGCCCCCGGAGCTGAGCTGGCTCTGACCTGGACGCCGCCCCTTGAAGCTCTTCGACGCCCACCTCTACGCCGACGGTCGCACCGACGCAGACCTCGAGAACCTGGCCTGGTTCGGTGTGGAGCGCGTCCTGCTCACCGCCCACGCCCCGCGACGCTTCGAGACCGCCGCCGAGCTGGCCGACTACCTCCGCGGCCTCGTCGAGGACGTGCCCGACCGCTTCGAGCGCTTCGGCCTCACCGCCTCCGTCGCCGTCGGCATCCACCCTTGCGCCGTTCCTCGGCGCGCCCACTACGAGATCTGGCGTGAGCTGCCCGAGCTCCTCGCCCATCCCGGCGTCGCGGCCCTCGGGGAGATCGGACTCGACCTCGCCTCCGAGGCCGAGTGGAGGCTCGTGGAGCGACAGCTGCGCCTGCTGGTCGACCTTCAGCTCCGCAAGCCCGTCCTGTTCCGCCTGCCGCCCCACCCCGACACGCGCTGGCGACGGAACCAGATCGGCCGCCTGGCCGCCCTCGTCCCCGCCCTCGGCCTGCCGCCCGACGACGTGATCGTCCTGCACGTCGACTGGATGACCGTGGACGCCGTGCTCGACGCCGGATTCCACGCCCTGCTCTCGGTCAACCCGCTCTTCCTCTCCGTGCAGGAGGCCCTCCGCATCCTCCTTCACCACGACCGTCGGCACCTGCTCGCCGCAAGCTCGCTTCGAGATGGACCCTTCGACGTGCTCGCCTTGCCACGACTCGCCGTCGCCCTCGCCGAGGCGAACCTGCCCACCCCTGAGATTGCGCGCATCGTGGGTGGTCACGCGATGGCTTTGCTGGTACGTTAGACCCGCTCGACGGTGGACGCCGTTTCGATGGCCCTTGACTCCTGTCGGGGCGTTGGTTATGTTCCCTCGCCCCTGCCTGTCGCAGGGCGAGATTCGACGCTTCGGAGGCCCGCTCCGCTGGACCGGGCATTTGTTGATTTCCTGATAGATTGGAGCAGTTTAGACCATGGCTACTCGTCGCCCCGCAAAGATCGCCGGTCGTAAGAAGGAAGCTCAGGGCAGGCCCTGCCCCGAGGAGAAGTGCGATGGGCTGATGACGCCCGTCAAGTTCGTGCGTTGGTCCAAGGCCAGCGGCATGTTCTGGCTCTGCAACAAGTGCAATCATGAGGAGCCCACCCGGGCTTGATCCCTTTGGATGGACTGACCCGACGGCCCCATCATTGTGGGGGTCGCCGGGTGATAAGATGCTCAGATTGGAGTGACAACATGTCTCGACTGTACCGCCGTGGCCGTGGCAAGCGCACCTGCCCCTTCCGCACCAACCCCGAGATGCTCATCGACTACAAGGATGTGGAGCTGCTCAAGCGCTTCATCTCCCCCCGCGGCAAGATCCTTCCCCGCCGCATCACCGGCGTCAGCGCCAAGTATCAGCGCAAGCTGACCACCGCCATCAAGCGCGCGCGCAACATCGCCCTGCTGCCCTACGTCGTCATGGAGTAGGCCCGTGCGGGGCCTCCGCCTGCGGCTTGACCGCGCGCTGGACGCCCCCGGCCCAGCCTCTCCTCCTCCTCCGTCAGCTCATACGGACATGCTGCGCTGGACGTCGGATCGCGTCACCTCCCGGCTCCGTGCACCGCGACCTTGCCGCGCGTCGTGCACGCCCTGCGCGCGTCGCCGACGCACACGGGGACCCCGATGAGCTCAATCGACAACGCCAAATCCGCCGAGGCACCCGGCCTGCGCCTCTCCTTTGAGGCCGGGACCCTGGTGCTCGCCGGGCCACGCGCCCAACTCGACAGCCTGACCGAGCTGGACGGCTTTGTCTGGGACGATCGGATCGGCGCGCTGCGCGCTCGCGCCCGCGCCTACCGCACCGCCTTCGCAGCGCTCTACCGTCGCCAGTCCCGCGGTGAGTTCACCCTCACCGACGACGCGCGCGGCTACGCCGAGCTGGACCTGCACCTCAGCACCCAGCGCGACCCGTTCCCGCACCAGGTCGAGTCCATGGCGGCCTGGAAGCGCGCCGGCTATTGCGGCGTGGTGGTGCTGCCCACCGGAGCGGGCAAGAGCTTCGTGGCCGAGCTTGCCATCGCCGAGCTGCACCGCTCCACGCTCATCGTGGCGCCGACCATCGACCTGATGAACCAGTGGTACGACCTGCTGACCGCGACGTTCAAGCGGACCGTCGGCATCATCGGCGGCGGCTACTACGAGGTGCACGACCTCACGGTGACGACCTACGACTCGGCCTTCATCCACATGGAGCACCTGGGGGATCGGTTCGCGCTGTTGATCTTCGACGAGGCCCACCACCTGCCGAGCCCCAGCTACGCCCAGGCCTCGGAGATGTCCATCGCTCCCTACCGGCTCGGCCTGACGGCGACGCCCGAGCGCACCGACGGCGGCCACCTTCTGCTGGACGAGCTCGTCGGCCCGATCGTCTACCGCAAGCGCATCAAGGAGCTGGCTGGCCTGTTCCTGGCCGAGTACCAGACGGTCCGCATCCACGTCCCGCTGAGCGAGGAGGACCACCGCACCTACCACCAGGAGCGGCAGGTCTACTTGTCGTTCGTGCGGCAACAGGGCATCCAGATGGGCTCCCCGAACGGTTGGGGCGAGTTCGTCATGCGCTCCTCCTCCTCCAGCGCCGGGCGGCGGGCGTTCCGGGCCTACTGGCACCAGAAGCGCATCCAGCTCGCCCACGAGGGCAAACTTGAGCAGCTCGAGGCCCTCTTGAAGCGCCACGCCAGGGACCGCGTCCTGATCTTCACCAGCGACAACGAGACGGTCTACGCGATCAGCCGCCGGTTCTTCATCCCCTCCATCACCCACAAGACGCCCACCAAAGAGCGCAAGGCGTTCCTGGACGGCTTCAACGCCGGGCGCTTCCCGACGCTGGTCACCAGCAAGGTGCTCAACGAGGGCGTGAACATCCCCGAAGCGAACATCGCCATCGTCCTGTCCGGGTCGGGCTCGGTCCGCGAGCACGTCCAGCGCCTCGGGCGCATCCTGCGCCGCCAGCCCGACAAGCAGGCCATCCTGTACGAGCTGATCACCGCCGACACGGCCGAGCAGTACGTGTCCGACCGGAGGCGCGAGCACGATGCTTACCGCTGATCTGCTGCGGGTGAAGGACGACGGCAAGAGCGTCACCCCCCGCTACATCAACATCGGGCCCCGCGCTCGCGGCCGGGAGCGCACGCTGGAGCGGGCGACCGGCCTCGTGAGCCTGTTCGAGCAACACGTCGGTCGCACGCGCGGCGAGCTGGATGAGGCCATCGCGGACTTTGTCGGCGACGGCACCGACTTCATCGTCACGCGCGGGCTGACCAAGCTGCTCCAGGACCGCTCCAGCTTCGAGACCGCGGCGGTGCTCGACCCCGAGTGGCTCCGCGAGCGGCTCTTCTCCCTCGCCGCCGAGCTCCATCCCATCGTCCGTGACCCTGACGTGGTCCACCCCACCGGACGCGCCGCCTTCCTGACCCTGGCCTGCGAGCGCCTCCACGCCGAGCGCCAGGCCGAGACCCCTGACGTCCCGATCGCCCCGCTCACCCCCGAGCAGCTCGAGGCCTCCCTCTACGCCGACCTCGAGGAGAGCCTCGTCCTGCGCCGGTTTGAGAGCCTGGGCGGGGAGGAGCTGATCCATCGGTACAACCTGAGCCTGGCGCAGGCGGTGCTGTATCGGGCGTCGGTGATGAACGTGCGACTGCTTGGCGGCTCGCCCCAGCAGCACCGGCAGCTCATGCGCTATATGAAGTTCTGCCGCCTCATGCACTCGGTGCGCGCCCGCGGAGATGGCGTCTGGGACATCGTGATCGACGGGCCGCTCAGCCTGTTCTCGAACACCCAGAAATACGGGCTTCAGATGGCCGTCTTTCTTCCCGCGCTCCTGCACTGCGATGCCTGGGAGATGGAGGCCGAGCTGTCCTGGGGAACCCAACGCGACTCGCGCATCTTCACGCTTGATCACACCTGCGGCCTTCAGTCCCACTACCGACAGACCGGCCAGTACGTCACCGAGGAGCAGACCTACTTCGAGGACCGCTTCGCCGAGCTCGGCAGCCCCTGGGAGGTCTCCCGCGACGCCGAGCTCATCGACCTCGGCGGCCGCGACGTCTGCGTCCCGGACCTCGTCTTCCGCCACCGCGAGGACGGCCGCGTCGCCATGATGGAGATCATCGGCTTCTGGCGCCGCACCTGGCTCGAGAGCAAGGCCCAGCACCTCGCTCAGTACGGCCCCCCGAACCTCATCCTCGCCATCAGCGATCGCCTCAAGACCGACCGCAGCAAGAAGTCCGTCGAGAGCCTCGGCGACGTCCACACCTACGCCTTCAAAGGCGTCATCCTCGCAAAGCGCGTGCTCGAGCTCGTCGAGACGGTCGCCGTCGTGCCCGCGACCGCGCCGCGGCGCAAGCGACGGGCGAAGCTCTGAGGCGGGGGCGACTCATCCGCCCGCCGCCCCGATCGTCCCCCGCGCCTCAAGGAACGCCAGCACCTCGCCAACACAAGCGGCGAGGTCGTCCTCGTCGGTGTGGACGACCAGCTCGGGGGCCTCGGGGGCCTCGTAGGGCGCGCTGATACCGGTGAAGTCGGGGATCTGGCCTGCGCGGGCCTTGCGGTAGAGGCCCTTCGGGTCGCGAGACTCGCAGACCGCGAGGTCGGCGGCGACGTGCACCTCGACAAAGTCGGTGGGGAGGTGCAGGGCCCGGACCCGGGCGCGGTCGGCACGATACGGCGAGATGAAGGCCGTCAACACGATGAGGCCCGCGTCGGTCAGCAGCTTCGAGACCTCCCCGACCCGGCGGATGTTCTCGGTCCGGTCCGCTGCCGAAAAACCGAGGTCGCCGTTGAGGCCGTGGCGGACGTTGTCGCCGTCGAGCACGTAGGTGCGGACCCCGCGGTGGTGCAGCGCCGCCTCCACGGCGCGAGACAGCGTGGATTTGCCCGAGCCGCTGAGCCCGGTGAACCACAGCGTCGCCGCCGCGTGACCGTTCAGCGTCGCCCGCATCGCGCGGGTGACCTCGCCGTCGTGCCAGGTGATGTCGGTGCTGGTGGGGGGGATGGACATGGAGGGCTCCGGGGAGGTCAACGGACTGTGGAAGGTCGTGGAGGCGGGCGGAAGCGGCGCGACGATCAGGTCAGCAGGCCGGCCACGTTCCAGGCGAGCTCGATCGGCGCCTTGACGAACGGCCAGGCCAGGCGGAGGTAGTACAGGGCGACGACCATGAAGACCGCCCCGAACGCCGTCTTGATGCCGACCATCCACGGCCCACTGCGCGGCAGCTTCGCCAACAGTCCGGCGAACGTGCCGATCCCGAGGAACAGCATCCCCATCCCAAGCGCGAACGTCGCTAGCAGCAGCGCCCCGAGCGCCAGGTTCTGCGACTGGGCCACGAACACGAGGATGGTCACCAGGATCGGCCCGACGCACGGCGTCGCCACCAGGCCCGCCACCAGCCCCATCACCAGCGCCCCCAACACCCCCTTGCCGCCCGCCCCGGACAGGCGGCTCTGCACCGACTCCGGCAGCGTCAGCTCGAACAACCCCAGCGAGCTCAGGCCCATCGCCACCATGACCGTCGCGATCACCACGAGCACCCACGGGTTGCTCATCGCCTGCCCGATGCCCTTGCCGACCGAGGCCGCCACCAGACCCAGCACCGTGTACGTCAACACGATTCCCCCCACGTACACCGACGACAGCCCAAACGCGTGCAAGCGGCTCCGCGCCTCCTGGGCGCCGAACAGCGAGAGCGTGATCGGGATCAACGGGTACACGCACGGCGTCAGCGAGGCCGCCACGCCGCCAAGGAACACCAGCACCAGCACCCACAGCAACCCCTCCTTCTCGATCTGGCCGGCGAGTCCTGCCTCGGCGCCGTCGCCAGGCGTAGCGTCGGGGGCGCGCTCGAGCAGCGGAGCGACCTCCTCCGGCGACTTCAAGCCGTGGAAGCTCAGGTCCGGCAGGAACTCGCCGTCGCGGTTGAGCAGGACGACGTAGGGCTGGTTGTCGATGTTGCCGTAGGTGGCCTTGATGGCGTCGTAGCGGGGGCGGAGGTCGTCGTAGAGGATGTCGGTGTTCACCTTGAGCAGCACGAAGTCACGCTGGAGCACCGGCGCGATGGTCGGGTCCATCAGGGTGTCCCGCTCCAGGATCTTGCAGTTCGTGCAGGTCTTCGACCAGAAGTCGATCACCATGGGCTTGTGCGCGGTCTTCGCCTCCGCAAACGCCGCGTCGAGCTCCGACTCGGTGCGCCAGGGCAGGCCCTCGCCCGCGGCCATCGGCGCGGCCTCGAAGAACGCCCCCGCCGCCACGTACCCGCCCAGCACGAACAGCAGCACGCCCACCCACCGCCGCACCTTCCCCGCCGTCTCGAGGCTGTACGGATCGGCGAACACCCGACCACCGAAGATCCCGAGCAGGGCCACGGCCAGCCCCAACCCCATCACGATCCCTTGTCCTGCGCTCATCGGCCCCTTCCACCCTCCGCCGGCGCCTCATGGGGAGGCGATCCGGGCGGGGTCGTGCTATCGTGTGACGAATATCGCGCGCTGGCTGAGCGTTGCGATGCCATCCGGGATGTGCGACGTTGTCGGCAGTCCCGTTTCGTGTTCACCGGTGTTCCTGGCGACTGGACGCCTCCCGACACCGACGAGGAGCCCCGACGCATCGATGCCCGCGCGCCTCTCCAGGAAGACCCCCCGTGGGCAGGAAACGCCCGCTGCGACGTCTCCCCGACCGCGTTTGGCCTCGGCGCATCGCGCCAGCCCGGCTGGGATACCGCAACCGGCGCATCCTTGCCAAGCTCCACCCACAAACGTCGGACGCCAGGCCCGGCCGTTGACGCCCACCTCACCCGGACGACCGCTCGTCCGCATGCTTCAGGACCCGATCGCATGAAATCGATCACCTCCTCTGCCCCCCTCAAGTACGCGCTCGGGCTGCTCATCGCGGCGGCGACCGTCGCGACCCTGACTGCCACGAACGAGCTTGCCGCCCAGCCCATTCCCGTGCCCGACCCGGGCGCGGACACGCTCAAGAAGGGCGACGGCTGGCTCGGCGTCTCCCTGACCACGATCGTGGCCACCGAGGCGGCCAGGCGCGGCTACAAACGGGACCTCGTGGCTGTGGAGACCGTCTTTGAGAACTCCCCGGCGTCCAGCTCGGGCTTCCTCGAAGGCGACGCGATCCTGGAGCTCAACGGCACCCCGATCACCGACGTCAAGCACCTCGTGGGGCTCGTCCGAGGCACCGCGCCAGGCACCCCGGTGAAGTTCAAGGTGCTGCGCGGCAAGGAGGTCCTCGACGTTCCGCTGCTGCTGGCCCTGCGCCCGGACCGGATGGAGCTCGTGCGGACCCAGCTCATCAACAAGCCCGCCCCCGACTTCAAGGTCGCCGAAGTGGCGAGCAAGAAGACGCTGTCGCTGACGAACTACCGGGGCAAGGTGGTCATCCTCGACTTCTGGGCGACCTGGTGCGGGCCGTGCCGACGGTCCATCCCGGAGCTCAACGCGATCGTGGAGCGGCACAAGGGCCAGGAGTTCGCGCTCATCGGCATCTCGGACGAAGACAAGGACACGCTCAAGACGTTCCTCAAGACCAACACGCTCACCTACACCGTCGCCAGCGACCCCACCCGCCAGGCCAACAAGGACTACCTCGTGAACGCCTTGCCGACGACCTTCCTCATCGATCAGGATGGTGTGGTGCGCGAGGTGTTCGTCGGCTCAGCGGACATGAAGAAGCTGGCCGCGATGGTGGACGAGCTGCTCGGCAAACCGCTGTGAGCCACGACCGGGGCGACTGAGGATGCATACGGCCAACACACACCGGGACCGCCCCCGCGGGCGCGCCTGGCGGAGAGGGCTGCGCGGGGCGGCCCTGCTCAGCGCCCTGGCCCTGTCCGTCCTCGTGCTCGGCTGCGAGGAGGACGACTGCACGACCACAGGATGCCCCGCCGACCGCATCTGCAACCGCACCTCGGGCCGCTGCGACGTGCCCCCGACGCCCACCTGCGACACCGTGAGCTGTCCGGCGGACCAGGCTTGCGATCCGGCCACGGGGACCTGCGTCCAGCGCACCACCTTCTGCCGCGTGGACGCGGAGGACTGCCCGGCAGACGCGCCATGCAGCATCTGCGCCGAGGGCCTCGTCTGCGACGCCTCCTCCGGGCTCTGCCTCGCCGCCTGTCGCTACCTCAACTGCGCCCGCAACGAGGTCTGCGACGAGGCGACCAACGCCTGCGCCCCCATCCGCTGTCGCACCGACGACGACTGCCCTGCCGGGACGGTCTGCCCGGCGCGGGACGTCTGCACGGTCGGTTGCCGGGACGGCGACGACTGCGCCGCCAACGAGTTCTGCGATCTCGGCGACGCGGCGGTGGGCAACTGCCGGTCCCTGTGCAGCGTGGACGCCGATTGCCCCTGGGGCTGGCGCTGTGAGCCCGAGGCAGGCCGGAGCCGCTGCGCCACCGAACCGGCGTGCCACCGCAGCTCCGACTGTCGCCTGGGCGAGACCTGCCGCCTCGACACCTGCAGGCGAGCCCTCTGCGCCAGCGACCTCGACTGCGTCGCCGGTGCCGAGTACTGCGACGCCGCCTCGGGCGACTGCCGGCCCAACGACTGCGCCCTGGACGAGTTCGAGCCCAACGAGTCGCGCGAGCAGGCCCGCCGCATCCTGTCGGGCGCCTATGCGGGCCTGACGCTCTGCCGCGCGGAGGACGACTGGTACGAGCTCCGCCTGTCCACGCCAAGTGACGCCGTCCGCATCGAGATTCAGCACGACGACGACGCCGACATCGACCTCGAGGTCTACGCCGGCGCCGAGCGGCTCGCCGTGGGAGCCGACGTGAGCTCCCCCGAGCATGTCGTCGTGCCGACGGCGACCCGCCCGTCGCTCCTGCTGCACGTGAGCGCCGCAAGGGGCGTCGACCTGGCGTACCGCATGACCATCACCGACGAGCCCTCCGCCTGCGTCGAGGATCTCTACGAGCCCAACGACGGCGTCTCCCGCGCGGCGGCCGTTCTCACCGATGCTCCCCCGCGCCAGCTCGTGACCTGTCCCGGCAACGCCGACGTGTTCGAGCTGCTCCCCTCGGGCGCTGGAACGCGGTACGTCGTGGAGGCCCGCACGGTCGACGCCCTGCCGAACCCGTCGGATTGGCTGACCACGTTCAGCCTCGGCGACACCGAGCCCCGAGCGATCGAGAGCGACAGCGGCGCGAGCCGGTCGGTCGAGCTGGCCCACGTCTCTGCCGACGCGCGGCTCTACATCAGCTCCATGGCCTTCACGCCGATCCCGTGGTCCTTGACCGCGACCACGGGCCCATCGGTGTGCAGCGACGTGACGACCGGGAATCACACCACAGCCACAGCCACCCCCTGGATGGTCGGCGTGCCATCCAGCCTGACGCGTGCGGATCAACGGCTCTGCCCCGAGGCTGGCGATCAGACCTTCGAGAGCGACTGGACGCGCCTCGACATCAGCGACACGCGCCCCCTTGTGCTCAGCGCCACCCTCTCCCTGAGCGCGGCGCCCTCCTTCTCGCGGGTCGCGCTGCGCCTGTCGCTGCTGACCGGCGACCCCGCTCGCCCGTGGGTCGCCGCCTACACCGAGCTTCGGCCCGACGAGGGCGTGGATCGGGCCGAGCTCCGGCTCCCGATCTCCCGCGTGGATCGGCCGCTGTGGCTGCGCGTCGATGGCCCTGACGGGCTGCCGGCCGTGCTCGAACGCTGGCCGGAGTACACGATCGACGTGCAGACCGAAGTCGCCACGGGCTGTGTCCAGGACAACTCCGAAGCGGACAGCAACAACACGCTCGCCGCCGCGTCGCCTCTCGAGGGCGGCGGGATGGCCCGAGGCATCCTCTGCCCCGACGACATCGACGTCTTCATCGTGGACGCCGCGGACGGGGTCCCGGCGGTCCGGGTGAGCGCCGATGGCCCGGTCACCGTGAGCATCTTCGACCGCCTGGACAGCCCCGTGGTCGGCATGGTCGGGATCGTCGGTGGTGCTCCCGCCGTCGACGTGATGGCCGACTACAACGGAACGCCCCCCGGCGGGGCGCTCTGGATGCGCCTGACGCCCTCGGGGGCGCTGGGGCAGGACGGCGCGAGCTATCAGCTCACCGTGGAGTGAGCCCGGCGCGGTGGGCCGCGACAGGCCGGCTGATCGCGGTGACAGGTTCGGCTGCGGCTGGTGTTGTGTCTGCCGGGCGACGTCGCGCGACCGTCGCTGTTGACAGCCTGTGTCCAGACCGCAACACTCCTTGCCAACCATCCTCCTCCGAGGCAACCGCGAGGCCATCATGGTCCCCAACCCACGTCCCCTGCCCTCCTCCATCGCCCTGCTGCTGTGCGCAGCGCTGGTCGCGCTCGGCCCGGCGCTCGGTGGCTGCCCGGACGAGCCCGTGGGGCCGTCCGAGCTCGACGACGACTTCGAGGCCGATGCAGGCGGCAACGCTCAGGAGGATGTCGGGGCGGGCCAGGACGCCGCAACCGACGAGGATGGGGCAGCGGGCCAGGACGGGGCAGCGGACCCGGACGGGGCGGTCGATGCGGACAGCGGCGCTGAGGATGTTGGCGGGCAGGACGCGAATGCACCGGACGCGAACGTCGACGCGGGCGGGGGTTCCATCGCCATCTTCCTGGCCGGTGATCTCACCCCGGCGAACCTGAACGACGGGTTGTCGGGGCAAACCCCCACGAACTACGCCATCGGCCTCAGCCGGTACGAGCTCCTCCTGTCGGCCCATGACCCCTCGCCCACGCCGTGCTTCGATCATGGTGACGAGCCTCGGGTGGCCGAGATGCCGGGCGACACGCTCATGGGCAGCTGCCCGACCCAGGGGGTGCCTACGGCCGTGTACACCCACGGTCGCGTCAAGGTGGACTGGGTACGCTACACGGTGACGGGCACGCTCCACGCGGTCGGCCGCATCCTTCCGGGGCAGTTCACCTTCTTCCGGGCCTACTCCGACACGACCTACGAGGGCGTGCCCTACCGGGCCAACCATGGCTGGGTGCGGTTCGAGGGGATCACGCGGGTCGAGATTCCCCAGACCTTCCCCGACGTTCCGGATGCGCCTGGCTTCCACAGTCAGAAGGTCGGAGGCGAGTTCCTGCTCACCTTCCCGTACCTGCGGCCGCTGCCTGTGGTCGAGGACGATCCGGGCGAGCACTGGGCGCGGTTCCACTGGCACATCCACGAGGCGTTCCGATGGGAGGACCAGGCGCACGACGGCTTCGTCGAGGGCACCTGGGACGTCTCTCCGCCGCCCGGTCAGCCCGAGCCCGTCCGTGTGTTCGGCGCCACGGGCTACCACATCACGACCTCGATCGACTGACCCACCGGCGCGATGATGCCTCCACAGAGCCCGTAAGCACCGCCATCGAAAAATTCTAGATAATCTACTTTAAGTTTCGTCGAGCTTCAGACCGCGGCGTCGCATGAACTTCACGACGTCCACGAACGCGCCGCGGAAGATCGCCGCCTCACGGCCGTCCAGCTCCGCCCGTTGCAGCGAGGCGCGGATGGCCCGCATCACGCCGGGCGCCGTCCCCTCCTTCAGGAACTCCACCGTCCGCAGCGTGCGCTCGATCTGCCCGAACAGACCCTCCAGCTCTGCGTGGCTCGCAGGGGCGAACGCTCGGGACGGCGCGGGGAGCTCGGCGGGGCTCCCCGCCAGCTCGAACAGCTCGTATGCCATCAAGAGCACCGCCTGACCGAGGTTCAGGCTCGAGTAGTCGGGCACCGTGGGGATGGTCACCATCACGTCCGCCCGGTCCAGCTCCTCGTTGGTCAGGCCACGATCCTCCCGGCCGAACAACAGGGCCACCCGACCGGTCGCCGTGCGCGCCAGCAGGTCCGACGCCACCTCGCGCGGCCGCCGACACTCCCGCCGCGCCTTGCGGCCCCGCGCCTTCAGCGCGGCCGTCCACACCGTGTCCGCCAACGCCGCATCCAGTGTGTCGAAGACCTCGATGGCCGCGATCACGTCCTCTCCGCGCGGCGCGGAGATCAGCGCCCGGTCCGGGTCGAAGTTGGCCGGGCGAACCAGGCGAAGCTCCCCCAGCCCCATGTTCTTCATCGCACGGACGGTCGTGCCGATGTTGATCGGGTCGCGGGGCTCGCACAAGACGACGACGACGCCGCTCAGGCCAGGCTGAACGGCGTCGTCAGGGGGTCGAACGATCAGGGTCACAGGTTCACAGCTCTTCGATCGCCTTCAGGGTCGGGGCGTGGTTCTTGTCGATCGCCAGGGCGCGATTGTACATGTCACGGGCGCGACGGTCGTCGCCCGTCACCTGCCGCACACGACCGAGGAAGTAGTAGACGTCGAGCTTGTCGTCCTTCTCCTTGATCTTCATCTGGTGCAGCAACAGCGTCTGGAAGATCTTCAGAGCACGCTCCCAGTCCTCCATCTTGTAGTGGAGCTTGCCGAGCGACAGGAGGTTCGGGATGTAGGTGGCGTCGATGTCGTACGCCGCCTGGTAGCTCTCCAGCGCCTTGTTCAGGTCGCCCGCCGCCTCGGCCATCTGGCCGCGGAGGTGCTGGAAGGTGAAGAGCTGCTTGAACTTCCGGTTCTCGGTGAGCGAGCTGATGATGCCCTCGAGGATCGGCTCCGCCCTGGCCGACTGGTTCGCCTGGATGTAGGCCTGGAGCAGCGGCTCGGCCACCTCCAGGTTCTCGGGGTCGACCCGATAGGCCGACTCGAGCGCCTGGACCGCCGCCGCCGGGTCACCCATCTGCTGACGGGCGATCTCGGCGATCTGGAGGAAAGCCGACACCTGCGCCGCCGGCGCAGGCAGCCGCGCCGCCTCACCCGTGAGCACGTTCACCAGCGCGGGCCAGTCCTCGGTGCGACGGTAGAGCGCCTTGAGGGCCTCGCCGGCCTTCGTGTTGCCCTTGTCGTACTCCCACGCCTGCAGGTAGCTCCGCTTGGCGTCGCCGAGCTGGTCGAACCGCTCCTCCTGGATGCGGCCGCGACGGAAGTGCAGCTTGCTCAAGGAGGCCGCCGGGGGCGACAGGGCGATCTGCTTGTCGATCGTCGCCATCGCCTGCTCCCACTCGCCGTCCTGCTCGTACAGGACCGCCAGCACGCCCAGGGCGTCGACGTTGTTCGGGTCGAACTCCAGCACCTTCTGCAGGTGCTCCTTGGCCGTGATCGGGTCGTGGAGGTGCTCGGCCGCCAGGTTCGAGATCGCCACGTGCAGACGCACCGTGGCGGCGCGGTCGGTGGCCGTCTCGAGCTGCTGGCGGTAGATGTCCTGCAGGTCGAACCAACGCTCGGTCTTGCTGTAGAGCCGCTCCAGCTCCGCCAACGACTGCGGGTGGCCGTCGCTGGTGAGGAGGATCTGACGGTAGCTCTCGATGGCGCCCTCGACGTCGTCGAAGTGCTCCTCGGCAAGCACGGCGGTCTTGAGGTTGAGCGCGATGCGCTGCGCATCGGTCTCAGCGAAGGTGAGCTGCTGCACCAGCACCTCGCGAAGGTTGTCCCAGCGCTCGGTCTCGGTGTACAGCTCCTCCAGGGCGAGCTGGGCCGTCGTGCTCTCCGGCTCCAGATCCATCGCGTACCGGTACGCGTCCACCGCCCCCTCTGCGTCCTCCAGCATCACCCTCCGCACCTCGCCGATGCGCAGCCAGATGGCGAGGCGCTCCTCGCCGCTGTCGCTCAGCTCCGCCCGGCGGCGATGCACGTCCACATAGTCGCTCCAGCGATCGGTCTGCTCGTACAACGCACCGAGGGCCGACAGCGCGCGCGTGTCGGTGTCGTCCACGTCGCGCAGGCGCTCCCAGGCGTCGATGGCCCGGCCCACGTCCTCGAGCTTCGAGGAGGCGATGTCGGCCATGCTGGCGTAGAGGGCCTTGCGGTCGGAGACGTCGTAGAGGATCTCGGCCTTCTGGGCCGTCGTCTCGTACAGCTTGTCGTAGTCGCCGAGCGTCTCGTACAGCGCCAGCAGCGCGTCGAGCGCGTCCGCGTTGTCGTGCTCGATGTCGAGCACCTGACGGTAGCGCTCCTCGGCCCGCTCGGGCTGGCCGAGCTTGTCGCGGTACCACGCCGCCGCCTTGAGCACGACCTCCTTGCGGGAGAAGTCGTCTGAGATGATCTGGGCGATCTCGTCGTAGATGCGGACCATCTCCGACCAGTTGTCCAGCTCGTCGGCCATGCGCTCGAGCTGGCGGTAGCCGTCCAGATCCGTCGTGTCCTCGCGCAGCGCGCGGGCAAGGTTGGCAAACGCCGCTGGCTTGTCGGCCTGGTTCTTGTCGTTGATGTCGGCGATCTGCCGCAGGATCTGGGCGCGGTCGAGCGCCGAGTCCAGCAGCTCCAGCTTCATCTCGAACAAGGTCACCAGCTTGTCCCACTGGCTGCCCTGGCGATAGAGCGGCTCGAGCACATCCACCACCTCCAGGCGATGGGACTCCTCGAGCGCGATGCGCTCCAGCGCCTCACCGGTCTGCTCGTGGTCCGGCGTGTCGAAGATGATGTCCTTGTAGAACGCCAGCGCCCGGTCGAGGTCGGCGAACCGGGTCTCGAGCAGGTACGCCAGGCGGAACTTCAAGGCGGTCGTCTGGTCGGGCTCGACCACCTGGAGCTTGCGCTCGAGGATCTCGACCAGGGCGTCCCAGCGCTCGGCGCGCTGGTAGAGGTCGTCCAGCGCCGAGAGCGCGCCAGCGTGGAACTCCTCCATCTCCACCACGCGCCGGTACCGGGCGATGGCCCCGTCGAGGTCGTGGAGCTGGGTGTCGTGGAGGGTGCCAAGGCGCATGGACAGCTCCTTGACCAGCTCATAGTCGTAGAGCTCGTCCACCTTCTCCTCGTAGACCGCCACGAGCTCCTCGTAGTTGTCCATGGTCGCCGCCAGACGCTCGAGCTGCTCGCGAGGCGCCGGGTGCTCCGGCGCGGCGCGGAAGGCCCGGCCCCAGGTGATGAAGGCGAGCTGGCGGCTGTCCAGCTTGTCCTCGTGGATCTGGGCGATCTGCTGCAGCAGGCCGCGCTGCTCCTCCGGGTCGAACAGGTCCTGGAGCTTGAGCTCGAGGGCATCGACCAGCTTGCGCCACTCGCCCTTGCGCGCATACAGCGGCTCAAGGACCTCCGAGGCCTGCTGACGGTAGTCCGGCTGGCCCATGAGCTGCTCGAGCGCCTCGATGGACGGCGTGTGGTCCGAGGAGCGCTCGACGATCTGGCGGTAGATCTCGATGGCGCGGAGCGCGTCGTACAGGTGGTGCTCAAGGAGCTGGGCCATGCGGAACTCGATGCCGCTGACCTCGTCCTCGTCCCCGGCCGAGTCACGCTCGACCTCGAGGATGTCGAGCAGGTCGGTCCAACGCTCCTCCCGCACGAACAGGCGGTCGAGCGCCATGATCGCCGCCACGTCCGCCGGCCGCAGGTCCCGGATGGTCGCGTAGGTGGTGATGGCGTCCAGCGGCTGCTCCAGCTCGACCTCGTAGATCTCGGCCATCTGGCGGTAGACCTCGATCTTGGCCGCGTCCGAGTCCAGCAGCTCGACCTTCTGGGCAAAGATGGAGATCAGGTTGTCCCACGCCTCGGTGCGATGGTAGAGGCGCTCGAGGGCCTCGATGGCCGCAATGTCCTCCTCGTCGGCGGTCAGGACGCGACGGTAGGTCTCGATCGCCATGTCGTCGTCGCCGAGCTTCTTCTCCCAGAGCTCCGCGATGCGGAAGAAGGTGTCCTTGCGCTCGAGCACGTCGTCGCCGAGCTCGGCGGTGCGCTCGAGCACGTCCACCAGATCGCGCCACATCTCGCGCTCGCTGTACAGCTGCTCGAGCTTGGCCACGGCCTTGCGGTCGCGGTCGTCGATGTCGAGCACCTGACGGTAGCAGCCGATCGCCGACTCCTGGTCGTGGGACCGATTCAGGTACAGCTCAGCCACGCGGTGCAGCAGCTCCACCATGCGGTTGGCGTCGCCGGTGTTGCCCAGGCTGTCGAGGTAGATCTGGATCAGCTCGTTGTGGGCCTTGAGGCCCTCGGCCAGCCGCTCCAGGTGGGCCTGCAGCTCCTTGCTGCGCACGTCCTCGGCGAAGGCCTTGGCGTAGGCCTCGAAGGCGGCGTGGGGGTTGTCCTGGTAGGTCTCGCGCAGGTAGGCGATCTTCTTGAAGACCTCCACGCGCTGGACGTGGTCCTGGATGACCTCGAGCTGGACCTCGTAGACGTCGACCAGCTTGGCCCACTCGGTCTTGTCGTCGTAGAGGGGCTGCAGCAGCAGCGCGATCTGCAGGCGCAGGTCGGTGCCAAGCTCGCCGCGGGCGCCGAGCTCGCGCAGCAGGTCCTCCAGCGCGCGGCGGGAAGGCCCGTGGTTCGGGCGGATGGACAGGATGTCCCGGAAGATGTCGATGGCCTCGGGGATCTCGTCGAGCTCCCCGGCCAGCACCATCGCCAGCTGATGCTTGAGGGCGACCGCGTCCTCCTCGCGCTCGGCGAAGGAGGCCTCGCGACGGTAGAGGTCGGCCAGCTCGTGCCACTGCTGCTCGGCCTGATAGAGGCGCTCGAGGCTGCGGACGGCGAGCTTGTTCTCCGGGTCGAGGTCGATGATCTGACGGTAGGCGTCGATGGCCGCGTCGGGATCCTGGACGACCTCCTCGTAGAGCGTGGCGATCTTGAAGTAGTACTCGCGACGGGCGCCAGCGTCCGTGGCCAGCTCGGCGCACCGACGGTACAGGCCGACCAGCTCGGCCCAGTCCTCCTGGCGGGTGTAGATGCGGTCGAGCGCGTCGATGGCGCGGGCGTTGTCGTCGTTGGTGGCCTGGACCTCGACGTAGACCTCGCGGGCGTCGTCGATCTCGTCCATGCGCTCATCGAGGGTGGCGGCGCGGCGCAGCAGGAGCTGGAGCCGGACGTCGTCCTCGAGCTTGTAGGCGTCGATCAGGGCGAGGCGGTAGGCCTCGGCGACCTCGGCCCAGGCGTTATGGGTGGATGCCAGGCGCTCGAGCTGATCCCAGCCGCCGAGCAGGTTCGGGTTCTCGTCAAGGAGGCGACGGTAGGCGGCCATGGCGGCGGCGGTGTCGCTGAGCTTCTCCTCGCGGATGCGGGCGATCTGGATCATCGTGCCCTGACGCACCTTCTCGTCCGCCTGGTCTTCGAGGCAAACCTCGAGGACGTCGGCCAGGGGGCCCCAGGACTCGCGGCGGCGGTAGATGGGCTCGAGCAGCGAGGCGACCGAGAAGCGCTCGGCGCCGGCCTCGAACATGGACTCGAGGGCGGCGATGGCCTCGGCGTGATCGGGCGCCGCAGCGAGCACCGCCCGGTAGACCTCGACCGCCTCGCGCAGGTCGCCGAGCTCGTGGTGGTAGACCTGGGCGAGCTCGTAGCGGAGGCTGACGACGGCGTCGCCCTCCACCAGCGTGATCTCGCGCAGCAGCAGGCCGGTCAGGTCGTGCCAGCGCTGCTCGGCGCGATACAGGCGCTTGAGGGCGGCGATGCCGTCGAAGCTCCGGGGGTCCAGGTCCAGGACGCGCAGGTAGACGTCGATGGCCTCCGGCGCGTTGCCCTGGACCTCGTCCTGGATCTGGGCGACCTGGAAGAGGATGGCCAGGGCGTCGTCCTGGCGGCCGTGCTGGCTCAGGACCTGGAACTTGCGCTCCAGCTCGAGGATGAGGTCCAGCCAGCGGGCCTGGCGGGTCAGCAGCTCCTCGAGGGCCTCAAGGGCCTCGAGGCACTGGGCGTCGTGGTCGAGCGCGCTGCGGTAGGTGGACTCGGCGCTGTCGTCGTTCTGGAGCTTGTCGCGGTAGGTCGCCGCGACGGTGAGCAGGACACGGCGGAGCTCGGCGCTGTCGGTGATCTCAGGCATGGCGCGCTCATAGGCGCCCACGAGGGCGTCCCACTCGCCGGTGCGGCCAGCCAGCCGCTCCATCTCGGCGACGCGGTCCGCGGCCGAGGGATCGAGGCCGTAGGCGCGGCGCACGGCGTCGAACGCCGCCGAGGCGTCGTCGAGCGCATCCTCTTGCAGGCCCCTGATCTCGTCGAGGAGGGCGAGTTGGCCGTCGCGGTCGCTGGTGTCCTCCAGCTGAAGCTCGAGCAGCGCGACGAGGGCGGCCCAGTCGGACTCGGCGCGGTAGCGCGGCTCGAGCACCCGAGAGGCCGCGAAGCGGTTGATCGGGTCGGCGAGCAGCGCCTTGAGGGCGCCGCGGGTGGCGTCGTGGTCGGCGGCGAGCGCGAGCACGCGGCCGTAGGTGGCGATGGCCTCGGGCACGCTGTCGAGCTTGTCCTGCTGGACGGCGCCGAGGCGGTACAGGAGCTCAGCACGCGCGGCGTCGTCGGCGGCAAAGGCGAGGCGACGCTCGAGGATCCCGGCCAGATCCAGCCAGCCCTCGTGCTCGGAGTAGAGCCGGTCGAGCGCGTCGAGCGCGACGGAGTCGGCGGGCACCAGCTCGAGGATGCGCCGGTAGATGTCGATGGCCTCGTGCGGCTCCTCCAGGCTCAGCTCGCAGACCTCGGCGATCTGAAGCAGGAGGTCGCGGCGAGCGCCGGTCTCCTCGGCCAGGGCGACCTTGCGGTGCAGGGTGTTGGTGAGGTCGCGCCACTGCTCGAGCCGGGTGTGCAGGCGCTCGAGGGCGTCGAGCGCGGCGCCGTCGTCCTCCTTCTCGACCAGCACGTTGCGGAAGGTGGCGATGGCCGCCTCGGCGTCGTCCAGCGGGCCTTCGTGCAGGGTGCCGACCTTGTGCAGCAGCGCGACGCGGTCCTCGCCCCGGGCCTGCTCGGCCTTGCGCTGGCAGATCTCGACGAGCTCGCTCCACTGGCTGGTCTGGGCGTAGAGGCGCTCGAGGGCCGAGAGGGCCTCGGCGTCGGACGCGTCCAGCTCGAGGATGCGGCGGTGGGCGTCAATGGCCGCGGCCACGTCCCCGAGGCTCGACTCCTGGAGCTCGGCGATGCGGTTGAGCACGGCGTGCTTCAGCGCCGTGTCGCCGGAGGTGTCGTCGGCCAGCAGGTCCTCGTAGAGGGCGACGACCTTGTCCTGGGCGTCGGTGCCGTCGGCCAGGGCCTCGAGCTCGGCGCGCAGGTCGGTGTCGGCGAAGCGACGGCGGACGGCCTGGGTGAAGTGCTCGAAGGCCACCTCGGCCTGTCCGAGCCGATCGCGCTGCAGGCGGCCGATGCGGACGTCGAGCTCGACCTTGACATCGTCAGAATCGGCATATCCCAGCGTCAGGCCGAGGATGTGGACCAGCCGCTCCCAGTTCTCCGCGTTGGCGTAGATGGGCTCGAGGGTCGCGTCGATGGTCTGGCGCAGGGGCAGCGGGCCGTCCTCCTCCAGGGAGGCGCTCAGGCGCTCGAAGGCGCCGAGGGCGTCGGCCTGGGCGGGGTTCTCGAGCAGGATCTCGCGGTATACGCCGACGGCGCCGTCGAGATCGTCCATCTGGTCTTCGAGGACGGCGCCGAGCTGGAACTTGAGCTGGTGGCGGTCGTCGGTGGACTCGGCGAGGTCGATGCGGCGGCCAAGGAGGGCGACGAGGTCCTGCCACTCGCCCTGCTGGGCGAGCAGGCGCTCGAGCTCGGAGGTGGCGTGGCCGTCGCGCTCGTCCACCGCCATGACGCGGCGGAACGTGGCGATGGCGTCGGTGGGGCTCTGGAGGTTCTGCTCCCAGATGTCGGCGATGCCGTACAGGACGCTCTTGCGGGCCTCATCGTCCTCGGCGAGCTCGGCCTTGCGCTCGAGCAGGCGGACGAGCTCGTCGAAGGCGCGGAGGCGGCGGTAGACGTCCTCGAGGGAGGCGATGGTCAGGCCGTCGGAGGCGTCGCGGAGCAGCAGGGTCTCGTAGGCCGCGCGGGCGTCGGCGTCGCGGCCGAGCTCCTGCTCGAAGATCCGGGCCCGGCGGCGCAGCAGCGCGAAGGCCCACGGCTCGGCGTCCATGCGGTCAGACGACGGCACGAGGCCGCCGTACAGACCCGCGACGCCTTCCCAGCGGTCGATGGCGCCAGCGAGCCGCTCGAGCTCACCCCAGACCTTCTCGTCGCCGGGGGTGACGCCGAGCAGGCGCTCGAGGGCGTTGTAGGCCCGGTCGAGGTCCTCGACGGCGTTCTCGTACAGGCCGGCGAGCTCCCACAGGGTGCTCTGGCGGGCGTCGGTGTCGGCGGCGGCCATGGCGCCGAGGCGGATCTCGAGCATGTCGCCCAGGCGCGACCAGTTCTCGTCGCTGCGATGGACGGGCTCGAGGAGCTCGGCGATGCGGACGGCCCGCGGTGACCCGGTGGCCTCGGCCAGCAGGCCCTCGAGCGCGCTGACGGCGGGGCCGCGGGAGGCGGGCTCGCTGCCGAGCAGGCGGCTGTACCAGTCCACGGCCTTGTCCGGGGCCTCGAGCTGGTACTCGTAGAGGTTGCCGAGCTGAAGCTGCAGGTCCTGGACAGGGGCGCCCCCGGTGGCCTGCAGCAGCGCGAGCTCCTGCTCGGTGGTCTCGGCCATGGAGGCCCAGTTCTCCTCCTGCTGGAAGATGACCTTGAGGCCGCGGACGGCGTCGAGGTTGTCGGCCTGCAGGGCGATGATGGCGCGGTAGCTCTCCACGGCCTCGTTGCGGCGGGCCAGGGGGCCCTGGAGCAGCTCGGCGACCTGGAAGTGCAGCTCGATGCGATCGGCAGAGGCCTGCTCGGGGTCGAGGAGGCTGATCTTGCCGTGCATGGTCTTGAGCAGGTCCTCCCAGCGCTCCAGGCGCCGGTACAGGACGAGCAGGGCGTCGACGGCCTCGGCGTCACCGCTGTCGGCCCGCAGGAGGCGCTCGAAGTAGTCGACGGCGTCGTCGAGCCAGTCGAGGTCGTTGTAGGCGGTGCGGGCGACCGAGCGGTAGAGGGTGAGGCGGACGGCCTCGTCCTCGACGGTCTCGGCGACCTGACGGAACGAGGCGACGAGCTCGGCGAGCCGGTCGGCGGCGCGGGCGACGTTCTCGACGTGCTCGCGCAGGCGGGCGTCCTGGGGGCGCATGCGGAAGGCCTTGTCCTCCCAGTCGAAGGCCTGGCCCATGTCGGAGAGCTGCTTACCGTACAGGCGGGCGATCTCGCGGGTGAGCTCGAAGGCGTCGCCGCCGTCGTTCTCGAGCAGGATCTGGTTGGCCGCGACCTCCTTGGTGGCCTCACCGGCCTTCTGGTAGTACGGCAGCAGGCGGCGGGCGACGTCCACGTTGGTGGCCTGGAGCTCGAGGATGGACTCGAGGCTCAGCATGACCTTGGTGTCGTCCTGGAGCTGGCTCTCGGCGATGCGGGCCATGCGCTGGAAGAGGTCGATGCGGGCGTCGTCGGCGTCGGCCATGGCGGCGCCGGTGTCGAGGATCTCGAACAGTCGCTGCCACTCGCCGCGGTTCTTGTACAGCTCCTCGAGGTCGTTCCAGCGGGCGTTCTCGACGTAGAAGTTGGTGAGCGAGCCGAGGGCGGCGTCGTTCTCGGGCTGCAGGGCCAGGATGTCCCGCCACAGGCCGACGGCGCGCTCGTTGTCGTCGGTGTGCTCGCGGACGAGCTCGGCCAGCCGGGTGAGGATCTTGATGCGCTCGCTGGCGCTGTCGACCACCTTGAGTCGGCGGTCGAAGGCGACGATCAGGGCATCCTGGTCATGCTGGTCCTCGTAGATGCGCTCGAGCTCGACCAGCGTCTCGAGGAACAGGTCGCGCTCGGCGACGGTGCCGTCTTCATTCTCGAGGGCGGCCAGGACGCGCTCGTGCAGGGCCTTGGCGCTGTCGACGTCGTTGAGGCGGCGCCGGGCCATCTGGGCCATGTTGGTCAGGTGCCGGGCCAGCTCGGCGCCGGCCAGGGTGCGGGCCTCGAGGTCGAGCACACGCAGGAGGTTGGGCCAGTCGCGCCGGTGCTCATAGAGCTTGTTGAGCTGGCCGATGGCCTCGGCGTCGTTCTCGTCCATCTCGAGCACGCGCTCAAGGACGGGGATGGCCTGGGAGGTGTTGCCCAGGCGCTGCTGCCAGAGCTCGGCGATGCGGTGCAGGAGCGGGATGGCGTCCTTCGGGGCACGCTCGGCCACCACGTCGGCCTTCTTGGCCAGGACGTTGATGAGGTCGTTCCAGCGCTTGGACTCCTCGTAGCGCTGGGCGAGGGCATCGATGGCGTCCTCGTTCTCGGCGTCGAGCTGGAGGATGGCGTTGTAGGTGTTGATCACCATCACGTCGAGGCGGAGATGGTCGCGATAGATCTCCACCATCTTCAGGTGGAGGGCGACCTTGTCGGCGAGCACTTCGGCGGTGTCGACGTCTCCGAGATGGGTAATCTCCTCTTTGTAGAACTCAAGCAGGGCATTCCATTTCTGCGTCTTAAGGTAAAGATCATGGAGCTGCCCACGGGCCCGCGCGTTCTCCGGGTCGAGCTTGAGCACGCTCTTCCAGACGTCGATGGCCTTCTCGGGGCTGCCCATCTCATCGTGGGCGACCTGGGCCATCTCCATGGAGATCTCGAGCTGGTCGTCGTCGTCCTCGACGATCTGCTTGAGGGTGGCGAGGGTGGAGTAGAGCTTCTTCCAGTTCTTCTCGTCGCGCAGGAAGACCCGGTAGAACTCCAGCATCTTGCGGTCTTTGGGGTTGGCCAGCCGGACGCGCTTGAACTGACGCTCGGCCCCCTCGAGGTCGCCGACCTTCTTCCAGAGCAGCTCGCCGAGCTGGACCAGCAGCTCGTTCTCGCCGTCGGTGCGGCGCGCCTGGCGCAGGGCGTTCTCGTAGAGCTTGACCAGGTTCTCCCAGTCCTGCTTCTCCTCGTAGAAGGCCTCGGCGCAGCGGAGCGCGGCGGGATGGGCCGGGTCGAGGTCGAGCACCTTCTCGAAGGCGTCGACGGCGCCCTTCTCATCCCCGAGCCGATCGCGACGGATCTCGGCCAGCTCGATGAGGGCGTCGCGGCGCTCCTCCTTGTTGGAGGTGGGCTCGTCGGCCTGCTGGACGAGCTGGGCGGCCAGCTCCTCGAAGCGACCGGCCTTGCGGTAGATGGTGGCCAGCAGCCGCTTGGCGTCGGCGTTGCGCGGATCGAGCTCCATGCCGTGGTTGAGGTTCGTCTCGATCACAGGCGAGTCGGGCTCATGGTCGAGCAGCAGCTCGGCGACCTTGACGTGGATGGCGGCCTTGCGGCGCGGGTTCTGCTCCTCGTTGAGCTGGATCGACAGCTTCTCGAGGGCCTGCTCCCACTCGGGCTTGACGTGCGTGTGGGTGCGCAGCAGCCCGGCGGCGATCTCGTCCTGGGGGTTGAGCTCGAGGGCCCGCTGGAAGAGCTTGATGCCGGTCTCCTTGTCCCCGATCTCGTCGACGTACAGCTCACCCATCCGGCGGTGAACGACGGCCTGCCGGTCCGGCTCCTTGGTGACCTGCAGCTCGAGCTGGAACAGGCGCAGCACGAGCTTCCAGTTGCCCTTGCGCGCGTAGATGTCCCGGGCGAGGTCGAGGGCCTCGGTCTTGTAGGGCCAGGTCTTGAAGGCCTTCTGGTAGTAGACCATCGCCTTCTCGATGTGGCCGATCTGGTGCTCGTAGATCTTGCCGATCTCCATCGCCACGGTGGCGCGGTCGGGTAGCTCCTCGAGCTCGGGCGACATCAGCTCCAGACGCTCGACGAGACCCTCCCAGTAATCCGGGATCTCATCGCGCAGGACGGTCTGGTTCTCGTGGAGCTTGAGCAGCTCCTGCCACTTGCGGGCCACGACGTACCGCTCCACCAGGGCGTCGAACGCTTCGCGGTTGTGGGGATCGGCGGCGAGCTGCTCGTGCCACGTTTGAATGTCGTTCGAAGTCATGCCAACTCTCGTTGCAGGAGGGGGTGGTCAGCCAGAGCCCGTGATGCGGCAAACAAGATCAAGAAGGGTCAGCGCGCCAGCCGCGGCGTCCTGCGCCGGCCCGCTCGCGCTGCGGCTCGGCGTCCAGGGGGACGTCGGGCAGGAGCGGAGGGACGAGGCGTCGCAGGTCACCGTCGCCAGCGCGACGGACCCGGAAATCGTAGCGTTGCCCGCAGAGAAGACGTGATGCTCCGTGGACAGGTCCCCGGGCGACGTGCACGCAACCCACCAGCGACCGGGGGGAGAGCTCCAAGCGTCCCCCGTCGGGTTGTGGGAGGCGGTGGCCTCGGGGTGAGCGTTCATGCACAAGCCAGCGTCCATTGCACCAGGTGGTCCCAGCGTGCGGGACTTGGACACTAACAAATCGGATCTGCCCTGACAACCCCATACCACCCCCTTCCACCCCGGAATCGCCCGACCACAACGGCGCCGACGAACCTCCGACCTGACGCGATCGACGGCTGTTGAGCGGGTGGTGCTGTCAAGGGCGTGGGGCCAGGTCGGGCGAAGTTCGCAGGGGCTCGGTGCGGGGCGTCGGGGCGAGCTCAGCGGGGGCTGTCAGCGGTGTCAACGACGGCCCGGCCCCCGCCCACGCCCTCTTTTGGTCTATCGGATTACACATTTATCGAACTGATCACAGAAAAGACCATCCCCACAGTCCGCATCGGAAGCGCATAGCACACACCGACCCTCACCGTTGCAGACCTTGCCCGCCGGGCAGCTCGCGTCGCTGGCGCAGGTGCAGGCGCCGTCCCGGCAGGTCGCGCCGGGTTCGCACTCCGCATCGGACGCGCAGCCGAACCCGGAGAGGTGGCACCAGGGATCGGACGCTGCGCTGCTGGCCCCACACTCGCAGGTGCGACCGGAGGCCGAGCAGGCCGAGGTCCCGGGGCAGTCGAAGGCGTCGTCGCAGGGGACGGGGTCGGGCCAGCCGTCCTCGCACGCCGGGCAGGCGTCGAATCCCTCACCGCACCCTCCGAGGACCTGGCTGGCCCCCACGGGCTCGAGGGTCAGCTGGTTGCGGCAGCCCAGATCATCGCCGAAGTCCACCGCGACGGCGTCAACACGGCTCACGCCCTGGACGTCGATCGAGTCCGCCCCTCTCGTGTCGACGAAGACGACCAGTCGGCACCCCTCTGTGGTGGGCTGCACGAAGAAGTCTGCCTGCAATCCGCTGTCAAGGAAGCTCCAGCGCTGCTGCATATGGGCGGGCAGGCAGCGCTGCCAGTGCAGGTCGAGGCAAGTGACCGCACCGTGGCTGCACTCCTTCACCTCGTAGCCGTCGAGGTGCTCGGTGCCGCACTCGTAGAGATCGGAGCCCATCGACCGACGGAAGTCCGTGACCGGGTCGCACCGGTAGCCTGACGGCTCGTCGGGCACGTCGGCGTCCGTGTCCAGGTCGCCGAAGATGCACTCGACGCTGTTGTCGTCCGCGCCGTCCAGCGGTACATCAGGAGGGGGCTCCAACGGCACATCGGGACGGTCCTTCGGCGGCACGGGAGGGCGCGCATCCGCCGGAACATCCCCGCCCGCATCGCAAGGCGCGTGAAACACGCCTGCGTAGCCGTCGCTGCACGACGCCGTCTCATCCTCCTCGCTGCGGACGGCGGTGCAGCCCGAGACGGCCAGGATGGCCGTCAGCACGGCGCTGAGAACGGCTGCAGCGGAGCGGTGAGAGCTTGAAGGTAGAGAGATTCGTGGGTGGGATGGTTTCATGGGGCGCTCGTCGACGGTGGCAAGCCGCGCGGTGCAGCGAGCCGAAGTGGCAAGGCGCGCATCGAGCGGCGTCAACCTCTCAAGGAGATCGTCCGAGCAGAGTGTGACACCACAGCGCACACTTTGCACACAGATTTCTTCGTCAGCGGCGCGAAAACCCGGCCCATCGCTCTCCAGGGTAGCCTCAGAACGCCACGCCGACCCGCGCGCTCCACGCCGGCGCGAAGCCATCAAGCGCGTCCACCTGACCGCCGAACCCGACGAACAGGGGCTCCTGCCCCAGCACAAGCTCGAGTGGCAGCCGCAGGCCCACCCGCTCCACGGGCTCGTCCCGGACGACGTTCACGGCACACGGCGCGGCGCAGGCGGGATCGGGCAGCAGGAAGCGATGGGGCGTCTGGTCGTCGAAGCTGAGGCCGACGCCCACGGTGAGCCCCACATCGAGGCCGAGCCATCCGTCGGCCAACAGCCGGCGGCCCACGACGAGCTCGGTCAGGGTCGAAGACGCGGCGTCCAGCGCGAGCCCCTCGGGCCGCTCGAGCCCCGCCACGCCGAGCTCAAACCACCAATCGTCGGCGACGAGGCGCGCGAAGACGGCCCAGCCCTCAAGGGCGCGGTCACGGCCGGGGTTCCACCACAACCAGGCGACGCCGAAGGAAGCCGACAGGGCGACCTCGTAGCCTGTGGCCTCGGCGGCCAGCAGGTCCGCGATCCAGTCGGCGCGCACGGCGAAGACCAGGCTGGAGGCCCCGCCGACGCCGAGCGTGACGACGCCGAGCACGCGGCCCGCCCGATCGAAGACGGGGCCGCCGGAGTTGCCGGGGTAGGCCTGGGCGTCGGTCTGAAGCCAGGCCTCCGAGCTGGCTGTGACGCGGCCGAGGGACCAGGACCAGGTCGTGGTCACGCCGTCGTCGTAGTCGACCTCAGCGGCGTACGGATGGCCGACCACCATGACGAGCTGACCTGGCGTGACGTCCTCGGCGAGCTCGACGGGACGGGCGCGGGGGGACGGACTGGCGACGCGCAGCAGCGCCAGATCGGCGTCGCGATCCACGGACAGCACGGTGACCGGCGAGGAGAGGCCGTCGTGGTGGACGACCTCGACGGGGAGGCCGTCGGCGATGACGTGGTAGCTGGTGACGACGATGCCGTCGGCGACATAGAACCCCGTCCCGACCGAGCCGCGGGCCTGCACGAAGACGACGCTGTCGACGCGGGACTCATACAGCGCCCGCGCCTCCAGGGAGGCGTCCTCGAGCAGCTCGAGCGCCGACCCGACGGTGTCTTCCTCGATGTCGTCGGTGGCGTCGGCCTCGGTGGGATCGGCGCCGGTGGGCGACTCGGGGCCAGGGGGCGGCCCGGGCTCCTGCGCAGAGGCCAGGGCCGCCGTCAGGGACGTGGTCGCCAGCAAGGCGAGCGCGATCAGGCAGAGGGTCTGAGCCGGGCGGGGGCGGGTCATCCGCGCTGCTCCGCCTGCTCCTCGGCAGCCGTGCGTGCTGCGCGGCTGAGCGCCCACAGGCCGAGGCGGGAGCCGTCTCGGCGAGGCCACCAGACGAGGACGAGGCCGGGCGCGACCTGGGTGACGAACTGGCCGATGTGCATCGCGGCGACGAAGGCGCCACCCACCGCGGCCACCGTGCCCGCCGGCTCGAACAGCGCCAGTGCCTGCAGCGCGAAGAACTCGTAGTTGCCCGCCAGGCCGGGGCCAGCCGGGATCATGATGCCGACCACGAGGATCGCCAGCAGCGTCATGCCCGCCCACGGCGTCAGGCCGAGCCCGAACGCCCACGCGCCGAAGAACGCGATGGACAGGCCGTTGACTGTCCAGTACGCCAGCGTCAGGCCGAGGAAGGGCAGCAGGTCCCGAGCCCCACGCATCGCTCCGATCCCGTCGATGAACGTGCCGAGCATCCCCACCAGCTTCCCTGCGATGGACGGAGACACCCAGCCGACCACGCGCGCGACGAGGTTCGTCGCCAGGCTGCGCTTCCACAGCGCGAGCACGCACACGCCGAGCGCCCCGGTGAACACGCAGAGCGATACCAGGCCCAGCGAGGTCGCGAACGTCGTGCTCGCGCCGCCGTCGTACGTCCAAAGCGTCAGAAACAACAGCAACGTGATGAACAGACCGTCGATCACCCGCTCGACGACCACCGTGCCCAGCGCCGCCGACATCGGGATCGATGTCTCGCGGCTCAGCACGTACGGCCGCACCAACTCGCCCAGCCGAAACGGCAGCAGGATGATCGCCGCAAACCCGATCAGCCCTGCGCGGATCACCGTCCACGCCCGCACCTCGCCGAGCGGCCGGACGAGGTACAGCCACCGCCAGGTGCGCACCGCATGCACCACGCCGAACAGACCGCAGTAGCCCGCGAGCCCCAGCGCCAGCCGACCCCAGTCCGCGCCGCGAAGGAAGCTCTCCAGCTGCTCGAAGTCGAGCTCGCGCGCGGCGAAGAACAGCAGCACGGCGCCGATCAACAGACTGGCGATCAGGGAGATGATGAACCTGGAGCGAGTCATGAGGCGCTCGGTCAGAAGGACGGCGGCATCCGCCTGGCCTTGAAGATTCATGAGCTGTCGTGACGAGAGTGTGCGGAGGTCGTCAGATGCGGCGTGGGTCGACGTGAGCCGCTCGAAGGCGTGGCAGCGCCACGTCGAGAGCGGAGAACGAGACACGCGCTGTAGATGGCGGGCTCCGCGCGCTCGTAGTAGACACCTCATGAAGCTTCCAGGCTAGAGCGCTGATCGGTTTGACGGACCGAGGATGAGCGAGCCCCGTGTTCACCGGGGGTCGATACCATGAGTGTGTGGCGGGTCGCCTTCCTTCGGTCGGCTCCCTGCGGACCTCGCTACGCTCGGCCCGCCGCCACACCCGTCCTCGTCGCCTGTGCTGTTAG
>Ga0100377_1000437_pt1 | contig 35729 bp, 32 predicted proteins | sample CryGeymeta201501_FD_83664 | JGI IMG/M metagenome (GOLD analysis project Ga0100377, IMG submission 83664) | Groundwater microbial communities from Crystal Geyser aquifers in Utah, USA - Crystal Geyser metaG 2015-01 | ecosystem: Environmental > Aquatic > Deep subsurface > Groundwater | place: USA...
CAGGTCACCGCCACCGGCCAGCCCGACGCTCCCGCCTGTGCCGGTGTGCTCCGACCACAGCGTGGCAATTGGACCGTCACTACTGGAGGCTCCCAGGGTGACCAGCTCGAAGTGGGCGTGCCAACTCGCGCCCAGCCCCGTCTCCGGCACGGCGACCAGCACCTCCTGCCGCCCGTCCCCGTTGGTGTCCCCGGCGAAGGCGACCGTGGTCCCCAGCTCATCGCCCGCCTGGCCCGTGTAGGACCAGGTCGCATCGTCCACGCGCAGCGTCGGCCCGGCGTCCGAGCCGTCGCAGTCCTCGTCGATGCCATTTCCGGGGATCTCCTCGAAGCCCGGATGGATCTTGGGATTGTGGTCGTCGCAGTCGCCGTCGCTCAGCCACCAGCCATCGTGGTCCACGTCGGCATCCCAGGGGCCGTGCCCGCCGCCCGCGTCGCTGCCTCCGGTGTCATCTCCGCCCGTGTCCCCGTCTGCGAACGGCGACTCGCCGGGCACGTAGGTGGGGCCGGTGTCGCCCGTGTCACCGCCGGCCGTGTCCCTGCCACCGGTGTCTGTCGGCTTCCCCGTGTCGGTCTCGGCGCCACCGTCGGTTGTTGCGGCCGTGTCGTCCACCGCACCCCCGTCGCCGCCGCTGTCGTGGTGCGGCCCCGGTCCCCCCGGCTTGTTGGCACCGTGGCAAGCCAGCAGCAACGCGATGGCGAGGGCGACCGTCATCGGCCCCGGGGGGCCCCACCCCTGCAAGCGCAGGACGGCCGGGCCGCGCCCTCAGGCGCTCAGAAGCTACCGCCGTTGGGACCGCCGAAGGCGCCCATGTCGTTGCGGCTGCCATCGGCGTCGTTGTAGGCGGTGTCGGGGTTGCCGCGGTTGTCACAGGTGGACAGTGCGGCGTTCAGGGTGATGTCGTCGTTGGTCCAGTCGCCGTCGTCCGACCACGCGGTGTAGTACGGGTCCACCGAGATGTTGCCGGTGGTCCCGGTGGGGTCGGGGAAGCCGGACCAGGCGCTGCCGGCGCCGGCGTTGTAGACGTCGCTGTAGGTGACGGTGATGGAGGCCGATCCGTCCCCGGTGACCGTGGCCGCCGCGCTGTCGGCCGACACGATGGCGTTGTACAGGCCGACCGTGGTGGCGCCCGAGGCGTAGACCGCGCCGGACAGGGTGCCGTCGTCGCCGGCCAGCGTGACGTTGGTCATGGTCAGGCTGCCGTCGATGCCGAGCACGCCGCCGGCGTCGTCCGTTGCCGTGTTCCACATGCTGGCCACGTTGTCGAGCTGGGCCTCACCGCCGTCGATCTGGATGCCGGCGCCGTCGGTCGCGGTGTTGGCGATGAGCCAGGTGCGCGACAGCTGGACCGAGGAGGTCTCGTCCACGTAGACGGCGCCACCCTGGTCAGCGTGGTTCTCCTGGAAGGTGACCCCATCCAGCGACACCGTCGAGGAGCCCAGGGCGCACAGGCCGCCGCCGTAGGAGTAGACCAGGTAGGTGTCGTCGCCCGAGGTCGTCTCGCTGTAGTCGGGCAGGACGTTGCTCACCAGGACCAGGTTCTGCAGGGTCGGACCGGCGCCGTCGGTGTAGATGCCGCCGCCACACCAGGTCGTGGTGTAGGTCGTGCAGGTCGTCACGCTGGTGCAGGCCACGCTGTCGGTGGTCGACTCCTGGTTGCCGTCGCCGCCGGAGATGGTGAAGCCGTCCAGGACCGCAGCATCGGTCTCGTAGCTGGTAAAGCTGACGGCCGGCACGCCCAGGCCCGTCGCGTCGATGGTGGTCTCGCGGGGACCATTCATCGAGGTGACCGTGACGTCCTTGCCGCCGAAGTCGATCGCTTCAGCGTAGGTGCCGGAGTCGACGACGACGCACTGGTAGGAGGCGTCGATGCCGTCCTGGATCGAGGCGAAGGGGCTGGTGATGCTGCCGTCCCCCGACGCGGAGCCGGCGGTGGCGGAGACGGCCACCGGCTCGCCGGGGTCCCGATCATCGCAGTCCAGCTCGTTGTCGACGACCGCGTCGCAGGTCCACACCGAGGTGCCGGGGGCGCCGAAGCCGTCGTGGTCGGCGTCGGTGGCCGACCAGGCGCCGTCGACGGCGCTCTCGTCCACGGTGCCGTTGCAGTTGTCGTCGACGCCGTTGCAGTACTCGTCGGCGTCGGGGTGGACCGTGTCGGCGTCGTCATTGCAGTCGCCGCTGGCGCTCACGCCATCGGTCGGGGCAGTGCAGGCGTCGCTGGCGCTGGCGGTGACGCCGTAACCGTCGTGGTCGGCGTCGATGTACCAGGTGCTGGTGCCCGTGACGCTGCTGTCTTCGTCGTCGACCAGGGTGTCGCAGTCGTCGTCGATGCCGTTGCAGACCTCGGCCGCGCTCGAGTTCACGGCGCTGTTGCCGTCGTCGCAGTCCCCGTCGGCGCTGACCCCGTCGGTCGGGGCGATGCAGGAGTTCGTGGCACTGGCGGTCGTGCCGTAGGTGTCGTGGTCTGTGTCGACGTACCAGGTCGAGGTGCCGGTCACGCTGTCGTCGGCGTCGTCGATCAGGGTGTCGCAGTCGTCGTCCAGACCGTTGCAGATCTCGGTGGCGGCCGGGTTGATGGCGCTGTTGGCGTCGTCGCAGTCGTCCCCCGAGGCCACGTAGCGCGCAGGCTGGTCACAGCTGACGATGGTGAAGTCGGTCGATCCGTAGGTGTCGCCGTCGTAGTCGATGTGCCAGGTGGTCTTGCCGGTGGCGCCGCTGTCGGCGTCGTCGGCCAGACCGTTGCAGTTCTCGTCGACGTTGAGGTCGTCGCAGACCTCGGTCGCGCCCGGGTTCACGTCGTGGTCGTCGTCGTTGCAGTCCCCGCTGGCCGCCACGTAGCCGTCGGGGCGGGTGCAGCTGGCCGTGGACACGTCGGTCTGGCCGTAGCCGTCGTGGTCGGTGTCGAGGTACCAGGTGCCCAGCGTCGTCTCATCGAAGCTCGGGTCGTCGCTGTCGGCCAGGGTGTCGCAGTCGTCGTCCAGACCGTTGCAGATCTCGGTGGCGGCCGGGTTGATCGCCGTGACGGTGTCGTCGCAGTCCGTGGCGTCGGCCACCGTGCCGGCGGGCTGCACGCAGGCCCGCACCGGCGCCGCCGCGTTGCCGAAGCTGTCGGTGTCGGTGTCGGTGTACCAGGTGCCGGCGGTGCTGAGGTCCAGGGTGTCGTCGGCGTCATCGACCAGCGAGTCGCAGTCGTTGTCGACGCCGTCACAGACCTCGGTCCCGCCGGGCAGGGCCAGGGGGTTGGCGTCGTCGCAGTCCAGGCAGGCTGGCACGCCGTCAGCGTCGGCGTCGGCGTAGCCCACGCTGCCGTCACAGTTGTAGTCGTTGGGGTCCGTGCAGTTCGTCTCGTCCGCACCCGGATGGAAGGCGGTGTCCCCGTCGTTGCAGTCGCTGTTGTCGGCGACCGCGCCCTCGGGCTGCTCGCAGGCGGTCACCGGGGACCCGGGGTCGCCGTAGGTGTCGCCATCCGCGTCGGTGTACCAGGTCGTGGCCCCGACCGCGCCGTCATCCACCACGCCGTTGCAGTCGTTGTCGATGCCGTCGCACAGCTCTTCGGCGCCCGGGTGGGTGTTCGGATCCCCGTCGTCGCAGTCCTCTCCGGCGGGGCTGCCGTCCTCGTCCAGGTCGATCACGACGCCGCTGTCAGTGCCGATGTTGCCGCTGTTTCCGACCTTGTTGCCGCAGGCGGCCAGGGTCAGGGAGAGGGGGATGACGAGCGAGATGATGCGCATGGGGCACGTCCTGGGAAGGAGCCTATGTCTACCGCATGGGTGGACCTGTACGCCACCCTTTCATGCGGGTCCGGCTCCAGAGGCGAAAAACAAGGAAAGCTGAATGCTTCAGTCGGATCAGGGTCCGCTCTCGGCGCCCCCTGCGACCGGAGTGTCGCCCCCGGCATCCGGGGCCGTGCCGGTCCCTTCCTGGCCCTCCGTGCCGGTATCGACGACCGCGCCCTCCTCCTCGCCGGTGTCCTTGTCGAGCTGGGTGGGGTCGGTGACGGCCTCGACGACCCCGGCCAGGGACGAGGCCCAGACCCGCTGGATCACCTGGGCCTCCAGGTCGCCGTGGACCAGGGCAGAGGCCGGCATCTCCTGGTGGGAGGCGGGGGCCCGGTCCTCAAGCACGGCGCCGGGTGCGCAGGGGCGCGGGTCTCCCCAGGGAGCGAAGATGGCCAGCCGCACATCATCGTAGACGGGCGGGCCGAGCATGCGACGCAGGCCCTTCAGGGTGCGGCGCAGGCGGGTGCGCTGCACATTGTCGGCCCGGCTGGCGCCGGTCTGCTCGGCGATGAAGGCGTCCTTCTGGAACACGACGTAGCGGTAGCCCAGGTCGTGGATGGTCCTGGCGTCGGCGGCCGTGTAGCGGACATCGGGGGCCCCGGGTCGTGTGGCCGCGGCCAGCTCCCGCAGGAAGCGGTTGCTGCGCCGCAGCCGGGTCAGGGCCGGGGGCGTGAAGACCGGGTTGTTCTCCAACATGCCGCCCATGATCGGCCGGCCGTGGGCGCTCTGGTAGTACAGGTGCGCCTGGGTCCAGGCGTGGGGCAGCTCGATCAGGGCGCCTGGCGGCCCGTCGGCCAGGCAGCGGTAGCCGGCCGGGATGTCGGCCTGCCAGGTCGGGAAGGGCAGGTGGCCGCCGGCCCGCAGTTCCCCCAGCCACGCCACGGACAGGAGGATGGCCAGGCCCGCTTGCAGGCGCAGCCCGCGGCGACCGGCCCGGTCGAGCAGGTCGACCACGGCCAGGCCGAGCACGATGGTGAAGAAGGACAGCGCCCGCGCTGGCCACCACAGGCGTCGCATGACACCCACGAGCTTGGACAAGGCGATGAAGGGTGGGTTGGGCAAGGCCCAGCCCCCGACCTGGACGATGCTCCCGGCGGCCAGGATCATGCTGGCCAGCGCAATGGCGACCAGGGGCCCGCGGCGGATGCGGCTGCGTCCCAGCAGGAAGGCCAGGCTCACGGGCACCCACAACCACGGAAGCAGCAGGGCCTGCTCCAGCAAGTGCTCGGTCAGCTCCATGTCCAGCACGTGGAAGCCCGACCAGCGCGGGAAGGGCTGCCACACAAAGAGGCCGATGGTCTGGCCCTCGGCGGTGACCGGGGGCGACGCGGTCAGCGACCACAGATCGGTCCGCAGCAGGCCGGGCACCTCGCCGCCTTCGGCGGTCGCGTGGGCCAGCGGGATGGCGACGGGGGCGACCAGGGCCAGGGCGATCGCTGCCATCAGGCCGTGCCGGGCCAGGATGCGCCACCGTCCCCCGGCCCCGGTGCCAGGTCGGGCCAGCAACCACAGGCCGTGCGCCAGGGCCACGATGCCGCCGAACAGGGCGTAGAACCAATACTGGTAGCCGCTGAGCGCCAGGAACAGGCCGGCCAGCAGGGACGGGCCCAGGCCACGACGCCGGCCGGTTCGCAGGAGCTGCTGCACGAAGAGCACGGGGACCAGCAGGATGGCCTGGGTCGGGCGCCCCTCGGTGAGGTCGTGCAGCAGGAAGGGCGACAGCGTGAACAGTGTGGCGCCGAGCAGGCAGGCCAGCCGGTCGGAGCTGTACTCGCGGGCCAGGTTCCAGAAGGCGGCGCCCGTCAGGAACATGCCCGTCAGCACGAAGACGTTGTAGCCAAGCACGGGGCCCAGCAGCATCCGGAAGGGCAGGGCCAGGATCCCGTCGATGACGTTGGAGCCCGTGTGGGCGAAGAGGTCCTTGCCCCAGGGGTAGAAGAACAGGTCGGTCTTGCCGAAGCCCTCGCCGGCCCGGAGCTGGTGCTCGGTGTACCAGTAGAACCACTGGGTGCCGTAGTGGTCGACGTACTCCAGGCCCAGGAAGTGGTCGGCCAGGTGGGGCAGGGCCTCACCGAAGACGACCAGGACGATGCCCAGGCTCAGCAGCAGCGCGAGGAGGCGGGGGCCGCGCGACATGGCGGGCCTAGCGCCCACCAGGCGGCGGCCCGGAGGGAGGGGGCCCGGAGGGAGGGGGCCCCGAGGGAGGGGGCCCCGAGGGAGGGGGCCCGGAGGGAGGGGGCCCGGGCAACACGGGACTGCCGGCGGGCGGCGGGTTCTGGCCCCGGGGGCCGGGACCGCGGCCGGGTCGGGCGTCCTCGCGAGGCGGCGGGGGAGGACGGGCGTCGGTGATGCGTTTGCCCGAGCGCGGCATGGCCTCGGGCGCCAGGACCTTGCCCTTGGGGGTCATCCACATCAGCGTGCAGCGTGGCCAGACCTCGGCCTCCCACACCGGGGCGAAGCGCCACTGCTGCATGGCCTCCCCCAGCAGCTGGGCGCCGTTGGGGTAGCGCTGCCGCCAGGCGTCGTCGCCATCGGGGCAGTCGAACTCGATGAGGGCGGCCGGCGAGCGCAGGGTGTCCAGCCGCGCGGTGTCCCGCAGCGAGAGCGTGGACAGGCCGTCGATGCCGAGCAGGAACATCTCCAGGCCGCCGGGGTCCTCGGTGAAGGGCTCCAGCAGGCCCTGGTCGATGATGATCTCGCAGCCGCGCGGCCCACCCGAGGGGCAGCTCGCAGCCAGCAGGGCCTTGAGCTCGGTGGGGCCCACGCCGTCCCAGGGGCGACTGAAGTTGCGCGGGTGTGGCGGCTGCACGACCATCGGCATGCCGGGCAGGCTCAGCAGGGGCGCCAGCAAGGAGAAGGGCAGCAGGGGCTGGAGGAAGAAGGGCACGAAGCCCGCGACGGCCACCGCCGGCAGCCAGGGCCGCAGCCGGGCCAGTCCCAGGCCGGCGAGCAGCCCCAAGGCCGGGGCCATGACGCCGAAGTTCTCGATGCCCGACCGGAACAGCGCCCACAACACGAAGCCGCCGACCAGCCAGGCCAGGGGGCCCAGCAGGCGGGGATCCCGCGGGCGGCGCCAGGCCAGCCCGACCAGGCCCACGACGCCGAGGATCACGGTCACCGGCCCGATCCACGCGGCGAGCTGGTCGATGATGGGGGGGACGACCTCGGCGTAGCGCTCCCGGGCCCCGAGCTTGGCGTGCAGGTACAGCGCCAGGCCGCGGGCCGGCACCGCCAGGGCCAGCAGCCAGGGCAGGCCCAGGGCCAGCAGGCGTCGCGGGCGGGGGCGAGGGGCGCCCGGCCAGGCCCAGGGCAGCAGCAGGGCCAGCAGCCAGGGGGCGCCCGACTCGCGCAGGGTGATGGCCAGCAGGCCGCACAGACCGACCAGGGCCAGGCTGCGGCCACGGGCCAGGACCGGGTCGCCCGCCAGGGTCGCCAGGACCACCATGAGCAGGGCAGCCTCGGGGACGTGGATCCACGGCATGCGGCCCAGCACCACGATCATGGGCATGGTCGCGACCAGGGCGACGGCCGCCGTGGCCGTGGCGGCCCCCCCCAGGCGCCGGCCGGCCCGGGCGGTGGCCAGCAGCAGCAGCGACACCCACAGCAGCATGGGCAGCTGGAGAACCAGGGCGTCCCGTCCGTGAACCCAGGCGAAGAGCGCCAGCAGGTCGTTGTACCAGCCGGCCGGTCGGCCCAGGGCCGACAGCAGCTCGCCGGTCCGACCTTCCACCAGCGCGGCGTGGAGCTGGGGCAGCTCGCGGTGGTACAGGCCCGGATCGCGAGGGATCCGCCCGTCGAGGATGAGGAAGCGCAGGTGGGCCCCCACGGTCGCGATGATGATCGCGAAGGTGGCGAGGTCCCAGCGGCGGTCTGCGGACGGGATGGGCGGCTCCGAGGGCGAGGGCGGTGCAGGTTAGCCTGCGGCGCGAGGGCTGGCGGAGCCCCTGCGGCCGGCACCGCGCCGGCCAGCTCCGCGCACCACGCCTCGGATCGCATGCGCCTCCCCGTCCCTGCCCGCGACCTGGCTGTGCTCGCCCTGGTGGCGGCGGCGCTGCGCCTGGCAATTGCGCTGGCCGCTGGCATCGACGGCCCGCTGGGCGCGGACATGGCCTTCTGGGGCTACGCGGCCGTCGTGCTGGTCAAGGGCGGTGGCCCCCTGACCCACCCGGCCCTCATGCCGGGCCTGGCGGCCCTGGTCGACGCCCTCGCCGGCACGGGGCTGCTGTGGCCCCAGTGGATCCTGGTGCTGGTCAGCGGGATCCTGCTGGCGCCGGCCACCGCCCTGGCCGTGGCCAGCCTGGTCGGCGAGCCCGGGGGCGCCGCTGCCGGGCGCCTGGCCGGTGCCCTGGTCCTGCTGCTACCCGCCACCACCATCGCCTCGCTCCAGGTCGAGCCCGCCGCCGTGGAGCTGCTCCAGGTCTGCCTGATGCTCGCCCTGGCGGGCCGGGTGGCCCGGGTGGGAGGCCTGCGCAGCGCCCTGGCCCTGGGTGCGATGGGGGCCCTGGCTGCCGGCACCAAGGAGGGGGGGGGCGTCGACCTGCTGCTCCTCGCGCTGCCGGCCGTGCTGCTGCGCGGTGGGCCCCGCCTGCGGTTGGCCCTGGGGGTCATCGGCGGGGCGGCCCTGGTGGGGCTGGCGCTGACCGTCTTCGGCCACAGCGCCGACCCCAGCGCCCCGGTGGCCGGCCCCAAGGCCGAGGTCCCCTTGCAGGACATGCTGGCCTGGATCGGCACCGGCGCGGTGCCCCCGCCCCTGCGTCACCCCGGCGACCCGGTGGGCGCCCTCACCCAGGCCCAGGTGCAGGCCATCGCCGCGGCGGGCACCGCTGGCCGCGTGGTGGCGATCCTGCGCGTCCAGGCCTGGCGCCTGCTGGTCCTGCTGGGGCCCTGGGCCCTGGCGACGCCGATCGTCGCTGTCGCCCTGGTCCGGCGGTGGCGGCAGGGGCGGCTGCCGGCGGCCACCGCGGGGATCCTGCTGGGGCACGTCCTGCTGGTCGCTGTGGGCCTGGTCGTCGTCATCCAGGGCCGCCACGCCGAGTGGCTGGCCATGGGGGTGGTCTGGGGCCTGGCGCTGCTGCTGGCCGGGCGGCCGGCCTGGCAGCGCGGGCTGGCCCTGGGGCTGGCCGCGGTCTTTGGCCTGCTCTCGGCGCGGCCCGAGCGGTGGCGCCTGCATGGCCTGGCTGGCCAGGCGCGGGACGACGCGGCCATGGGGAGCTGGGCCCTGGCCCAGGTGCCGGAGGGTGCCCGGCTCGCCAGCCCGCTGCACGTGGTGGGTGCAGTGACCGGCCTGCCGGTGCGCCAGGGCTTCGACGGCGGTGACCTGCCCGAGGGGCCCGTGCTGGTGCTGGCGCGCATGGGCCAGGCGCCCTCGGAGGACCGCGACGCGGTCCCGCCCCTGTGGTGGCCGCTGCTGCCGCTGCGTGAGCTGGACACCCCCACGGGGCGCTACGAGCTGCTGGCCAGCAGCACCTTCACGGCGAGCGGGCTGGGCCGGGGTGTGCCCGCTGTGGGCGCGGCCGTGCCACGGGACCGGCTGGATGCCAGCGGCGCGCTGACCGTGGCACCCGAGGGGACCCCGCCGCGCCCCGCCGGACGGAGAGACGGGCGGCCGCGGCCCGGCAGCCACCATGCTGCGCGGCCAGCGGAGCCTGAGGCGCCCTGACCCTGCTTGACAGGGCTTCCGGCGAGGGCGCGTGGGCGGGCGCCGGGCTGACAGGCTGTCGCGCGCATCGGCGCCTCCCAGGCCCGCGCCAGCACATCGCGTCTTGGCATGGCCCTCGCACCGGCTGCGGTGTCCTTCCCGAGGTCGCCATGTCGCCCCTGCTCCTGCTCCCCCTCCTCTCCCTGGCAGCGCCGGCCCGCGCGGCCGACCTGGTCCTGGCCTTTGACGGCAGCCGCTCGACCGCGGGCCGGGCCACCTTGACGGGTGTAGGCGCCGACCCGCGCCTGGCCACGGTGCAGGACACGCAGGGCGATGCCTGGGTCATCAGCGTCTCGGTGACCCGCGAGGCGAGCGGCCAGGCCCACGTCAGCGGGACCGCGCGCCTGGTGGACGTGCCGGACCCCAAGCAGCTCCGGCGCTTCGAGGTGGACCTCCCCTGGGGCCAGACCGTGCCGGTGCGCGTGGCCGACCCCGCGGGCAAGGTCCACGCCCTCACCGTCGTCGCCACCAGCGTGGCCCCCCAGGCCAGCGTCGGCTGCGAGCTGCTGGTCGCGCCGACCGTGGACGAGATGGCCGAGGCCATGCAGCGCTTCGTGGATGACGGCCTGACGCCGCACACCGGCGTCGGCAGCTTCACCCTGGGAGACCAGGTCACCGAGGCGACCTGGATCTGCGGCTGGTAGCTGTGGCGGGTAGCTGCGGCTGCCCCCGCCGGGGCCTTCAGTGCGCGCTGACGTTGCCGATGTAGGGCATGTCGCCGCTGGGGGAGGGCAGGGTGCCGCTCCAGCCCAGGGCGACGCCGCTCGCGTCGATGGTGCCGTCGCCAGGCCAGGTCTGGTCCAGGCTGCCGTCGGTGGCGGTCAGGGAGACGTTGCCCGTGAAGGTGCCGTCGTCGGCCACGATGCCGTCGACGGCCAGGTCCAGGTTCGGCGGAGGGGGCGGGCCGGGGGTCGCGCCGCCGGTGCTGCCGCTGCCGCTGCCGCTGCCGCCGCCTGTGCCGCCGCCGCCGCCGCCGCCCGGGCCGCCGCCGCCGATGGAGATGCAGCTCCCGTTGCCAGTCACCGCGCCGCTGTCGTCCACGGTGACCGCGGCATCCCCGGCGCAGGCGTCCATGGGGCCTCCGGGGGTGTCCACCTGGAGCGCGAAGGTGCCGGTATAGGCGCCGGCCCAAGGCGAGGTGCTGGTGCCGCCGTCGCTGGTGCCGCCGCCGTCGCCGGTGGTGCCCCCGCCGTCGCCGGTGGTGCCCCCGCCGTCGCTGGTGGTGCCCCCGTCGCCCGGCCCCGCGGTGTCATCGGAGCCGCCGGGCTTCAGCGAGCCGGAGCTGCAGGCGGCCAGGCCGAGGAGGAGCAGGGCAAAGCAGGAAGATCGACGCATGGGAGCACTCCGGTGACGCGGCGCGTGGGATGATAGCCTCCGGATCGGGCCGCTGCGGGGTCCCGGGTCGGAGCGTCGCAGGGTCGAGTTCTCGTTGTGGAGCGTGAATGCCCGATCTGGACCTGGACGCGCTTGCGAGCCTGTACCTGCTCCGCCACGTGCCGCGGCAGGACCTGAAGGCCTTCATGGAGCTGGCCGAGCGGGTCGTGCTGCGCTCGGGCCAGCTCGTGTTCAAAGCCGGCGCGCCGGCGAACCACGCCCTGCTCGTGGTGACCGGGCGCCTCCAGGCCAGCGTGGGCGCCGGCGAGAGCCGCGAGGTCCTGGGCGACATCCGCTCCGGTGAGGTCGTCGGTGAGACGGCCCTGCTGGACCCGGGCGGCACGCGCCAGGTGGACGTCCGCGCCGTCGAGGACAGCGTCGCCCTGGTCCTCACCGCCCAGGTGCTGGCCCGCGGTCGTCACAACCGCGCCGTCATCGCCCTGCAGCACCACCTCGTCGCCACCCTCGCGCGCCGGATCCGGAGCGCCAACCTGCACCTCCAGCAGCGGTGGAGGGTCCTCTCCACTGCGCCTTCGCCGCCGCCCGAGCTCGGCTTCCTGGACCGGGTGCGCGCCTTCTTCGGGAGCGCCTGATGTCGGATCCCATGGCCCTCGAGCTGGCACAGGCGCTGCTGGCCAACCTCTCCGCCGTCGGCGTGGAGCCCCAGGCCCTGGCCCAGGTCATTGCCAGCGGCACCCCCCGCAGCCTCGCCGACGACCAGCTCCTCTACCAGCAGGGCGCGCCCTCCACCGGCATGGCCTTCCTGGTGGCGGGGACCTTGCGGGTCGAGCGCCCCGACGCCCAGGGGCGCCCGCGCCGCCTGGCCAGCATCCAGGCGCCTGCCCTGGTCGGCCACATGGGCGTGGTCGACCGTGAGCGGCGCAGCGCCTCGGTCACGACCGAGGGCCCGGTCACGGTGATCGAGCTGGAGTCGCGGGTCTTCGACCACCTGGTGCAAGACGACTCCGACCGGGGCTTCGCCCTGCGCCAGGTCATCCTGGTGAGCCTGGCCCGTCGCCTGACCCTGGCCAACGCGCGCCTGCGGGAGCTGACCGAGCCGCCCCTGCCGCCAGCGGACCCCAGCAGTCCGCGCGTCGGTCGCGCCGGGGGAGCCAGGATCGTGGACGAGGTCGGCGACATCCTGAGCGGCGGCGGCGGAGCGGCGGAGCGCGAAGCCTGTTCGGGCGCAGCGCCCCTCAGGCTGGTTCCAGTCCGCGGTCAGGTGTCAGGTGTCAGGCGACTGCGATGGCGCGAGACGTTGCGGCAGTGTGGTGCGGCGTGCTGCGCCGTTCTTGGGTTGGCCTGTCGCCAGCCGGGCTTCCCACGATGGCGGCCTACGCAGCGGCTCCCAGCGCGGCGTCTGGAACGATTATAAAGGATCTTCGTTTGTTGTGCGTCAATGCCTACCACAGGGCCACGGCCCTGGCCTTCCGGAGACCTCGGCCCGGGAACTGATCGGCGACAGCCGGCGGTCCACGTCCCCGCCAGCGCCCGACCGGCCGGACCCGGAGCGCCTCTTGCCCGCCCAGGCGCCCAGCGGGGCGCGACCTGCTCGATCACTGGACGGCCCGACAGCCCGATGGCATCGTCGGGCTTGGCTTGGCGGAGCGCCACGCCGGTCCGGTACAGGCGCTCGTCCCCGTCGACGGCCGGCCGGAGCCCTCGAGTTCGCAACACTGCCGGGTGGGAGCCCCTCAAATTGCAACAACTCGCCCGCTCGGCCGCGAGTCGGACCCCGTAAGTACAGCAATCACGTTCCGCGGCCCCGCTTGAACCACGGGCTTGTTGCGAAAGTGGCCGCTCCCACCACCGCGTGTTGCAGATAGGGGGGCTCCGGCCGGCCGAGGGCACGCTGGGTCGACGGCCTCGACTCTCGTTTCGGCCACTTGGCCGAGTCGCAGGCAGCGGGCGCGATGAATCGCGCCCCTACGAGCGGTAGGGGCGCGATTCATCGCGCCCTCAGTGTGGCCGAACCGGGGGTCATGGCCGGGTCGACGTGGTCCTCGTCCTGTCCGCCCAACGCCGACCCTCTCCCGCACACCGGCCAGTCCCGGGGCGACCGCGCCCCCACCGACCTCTTCATGCCTTCCATGCGGCGCCCACCGCGTCGGCCCGCTCCCCCGGCCCGCATACTCGGCCCGCTCCCTCGGCCCGCCTACTCGGCCAGCAAGGCCGCCAGGCGCGTGGTGGTGTTCCAGTTCCGGGCCGTGCCCCAGGTGCCCAGGCAGCGCTCGATATAGGGCAGGGTCAGCCGGGTGTCGGCCGCGCCGCTCGGCAAGTGCAGGTACAAGGTGCGGTCCCGCAGGGCGAATGCGTCGGGGGGCGAGCGCTGCGGGTCGAGGCGGGCGAAGGCCTCGGGCGAGGGCGCCTGGCCCAGGAAGACGGCGAAGAGCTGGTTGCCCGGCGCCCCGCGGTCCAGGAAGGGGTTGTCGGCGATGGCCCGGTCCAGCTCCGCCCGGTCGCGGAGCAGGACGCGGGTGTCCAGCCCCAGCTCCTCGCGCACCCGTGCCTCCAGCCTTGACGCCAGCTCGGCTTCGGTCCGGTCAATCTCGAAGAGCACGTTGCCGCTGGTGATCCATGTGCGGACCCCGCCCAGGCCCTCGGCCTCGAACAGGGCGCGGAGCTGCGCCATGGTGACCTTGCCGCGACCACCGACGTTCACGCTGCGGAGGAGGGCGACGTGGGTGGGCACCGGCGCTCCGGAGATGGGGACCCGAGGGAGCTAACCCCCGGTGGGCGCCCCGCCCTCGGGCCCGCCCTGGCCCCCGCCCCCGACCAGCGGCCGGTAGGCCCGGATCGCCGCGTCGTAGACCAGCACCTCGGCGTCGGCGAGGTCGAACCACCAGGCGTGCAGGGCCAGGCGCCCAGCTGCGATGCGCTCCGCCACCGCGGGGTAGGCCCGCAGGTGGTCGATCTGCTGCAGCACGTGGGCCTGGGACAGGCGGTCGACGGCCGGGCGCTCCGGGCACAGGGCGACCTCGCGCGCCAGCCGCTCCAGGGAGGGCCGGGTGTGGGCCAGCCAGTGGTCCAGGTGCGGCGTGCCGGGGGGCGGTGGGCCATCCATGGCGGCCCGCATGGCGCCGCAGCTGGAGTGGCCGCAGACCACGATGTCCCGCACCTCCAGGGCCACCGTTGCGAACTCGACGGCGGCGCCGGCAGCGGTGTCACTCGCGGCGGCTGCCGGAGCCTGCGCGTGACAGTGGCTGCACGGCGGCACGATGTTGCCGACGTTGCGCAGCACGAACAGGTCGCCGGGGTCGGTGGACGCGAAGAGGTTGGGTACCACCCGGCTGTCGGAGCAGGCGATGAACAAGCAGTCCGGGGACTGCCCCAAGGCGAGGTGGGCGAAGCGCTCGCGGTAGACCGGTCGCACCTGCTTGTGGAATTCGCGGATGCCGGCGAGGAGCTTCTGCACGGAGGAGGGCCAACCGACGCCGCCCCCGGTGCCGCCCCGTTGGTTCGGATCCGGGTTCCGGCCCTGGGCTCTCCCGCACAGGGAGACTGTGGCATCCCGCCCGGGAGATCCCCGCCCTCGGGGCGATTTGGCCCGCGTTCTCCGTCAAAGAGCCGATGGTGCGAAACTTGCACAGTGTGGTGTCGGCGGGCTCCCGCCGGGTCTGTGCGGGTGCTGCTCCACGGAGGCGGGTGATGCCTGCGGATGCAAGTTCCTGGTTGTTGCCCGAGCTGGAGCGGCAGGGCCTGAGCCGCCGCGACCTGCTCGGCTTCTGTGGCAAGGTCGCCGGGGTGCTGGGGATGTCCTCGGCCTTCGGGGTCCGCATCGCGCGCGCCCTGGAGAGCGCCCACAAGCCGGTCCTGGTCTGGCTCGAGTTCCAGGACTGTGCTGGCAACTCCGAGTCGCTGCTCCGCGCCAGCCGTCCCACCGTCGCCGACGTGATCCTCGACGTGATCAGCGTCGACTACCACGAGACGATCATGGCGGCGGCCGGTCACCAGTCCGAGCAGCTCCTGGCCCAGGCGGTGGCGGAGGGGGGCTACATCTGCGTCGTCGAGGGCTCGATCCCCGCGGCCGAGGACGGCATCTACTGCACCATCGGCGGTCGCACGGCCCTCGACATCGCCCGTGAGGTGTGTCGGGGCGCGGCGGCCACCATCGCCGTGGGGACCTGTGCCTCTTTCGGCGGTTTGCCCGCGGCGAACCCCAACCCGACGGGCGCGCTGTCCGTCGATCATGCCGTGCCCGGACTGTCCACAGTGATCAACCTGTCGGCCTGCCCGGTGAACGTCGAGAACCTGACGGCCCTGCTGGTCTACCACCTGACCACGGGGCGCTGGCCCGAGCTCGACCACCTGCGGCGCCCTCTCTTCGCTTACGGTAAGCTCATCCACGGCAACTGCGAGCGGCGGGCCCACTTCGACGCCGGCCAGTACGTGGAGACCTGGGGCGACCAGGCCCACCGCCAGGGTCACTGCCTGTACAAGATGGGCTGCAAGGGGCCGGTCACCTCCCAGAACTGCCCCATCGTGCGCTGGAACGAGGGCACCAACTGGCCCATCGGCTGCGGCCACCCCTGCATGGGCTGCGCCGAGCCGGCGTTCTGGGACCGCATGACGCCCTTCTACCGGCACCTGACCGGGATCCCGGGCTTCTCGGCAGCGACCCCGCTGGACAAGGTCGGCGTCGGTGCGGTGGCCGCCGTCGGCGCCGCCTTCGCCGTCCATGGTGTGGCCAAGGCCATCCAGGGTCGGCCGCACAAGGCGAACGCCGCCCCGCCGCCTGCACCGTCCAAGTCTGAGGGGGAGCCGTCATGAGCCACGTCGTCGTCGATCCGGTCACCCGCATCGAGGGGCACCTGCGCATCGAGGCCTCGGTCGAGGACGGTGCCGTGCAGGAGGCCTGGTCCTCGGCCACCATGTTCCGGGGTATCGAGCTCATCCTGAAGGGCCGCGACCCGCGGGACGCCTGGGTCTTCACCCAGCGCATCTGCGGCGTCTGCACCACTGTGCACGCCATCGCGTCGATCCGCGCGGTCGAGGACGCGCTGGGCCTGGAGCCGCCTCCCGACGCCCGCCTGCTGCGCAACCTGATCATGGGCGCCCAGATGGTCCAGGACCACGTGGTCCACTTCTACCACCTGCACGCCCTGGACTGGGTCGACGTGGTCTCGGCCTTGTCGGCCGATCCCGCCGAGACCGCCGACCTGGCACAGTCGATCTCGCCCTGGCCCCTGAACAGCCCGTCCTACTTCGCCGGGGTCAAGTCCCGGGTGGCCGCCTTCGTTGAGCGCGGGCAGCTGGGCCCCTTCGCCAACGCCTACTGGGGGCACCCGGCCTACGCCCTGCCGCCGGCCGCCAACCTCATGGCCGTGGCCCACTACCTCGAAGCCCTGGACTGGCAGCGGGACTTCATCCGCATCCACGCGGCCCTGGGCGGCAAGAACCCGCACCTGCAGGGCTTTCTGGTCGGCGGCGCCGCGACCCCGGTCGATCCCGAGTCGCAGTCGGCGATCAACATGGGCACCATCGCCCTGCTGCGCCAGCTCGTGGCCCGCGGTCGGGACTTCGTCTCGCAGGTCTACATCCCCGACCTGCTGGCCGTCGCCACCTTCTACAAGGACTGGGCAGGCCACGGCAAGGGCGTCGGCAACTACCTGGTCTATGGCGAGTTCCCCGAGGGGGACGGCGCCCGGGAGGGTCTGTACCTGCCCGGCGGCGTCATCCGGGGTCGGGACCTGGCCCACATCGAGGACTTCGATCCGGCCAAGGTCACCGAGCACATCGCCCACTCCTGGTACGACTACGAGGGCGGAGACAAGGCCGCCCTGCACCCCTCCGAGGGCGAGACCAAGCCCCACTACACGGGGCCCACGCCGCCCTTCGAGCGCCTGGACACCGCCGGCAAGTACTCCTGGCTCAAGGCCCCCCGCTACGACGGGCTGGCCATGGAGGTCGGTCCCCTGTCCCGGATGCTCGTCGCCTACGGGCGCGGTCATGCCGAGGTGAAGCCCCTGGTCGAGACCGTGCTCGGTCACCTGGGCGTCGGGGCCGAGGCCCTGTTCTCGACCCTGGGCCGGGTCGCCGCCCGGGGCATCGAGACCCAGGTCCTGGTCAACCACATGGACCGCTGTCTGGACGAGCTGGCCGCCAACATCAGCCACGGGGACCTGCGGATCCACGACGGTCGCAAGTGGGATCCCTCCACATGGCCCAAGCAGGCCACGGGTGCCGGCTTCCACGAGGCGCCGCGCGGTGCCCTGGGCCACTGGGTGCGCATCGAGGACGGTGTCATCGCCAACTACCAGTGCGTCGTGCCCAGCACCTGGAACGGTGGGCCCCGCGACGGACAGGGCAACCCCGGCCCCTACGAGGCCGCCCTGGTCGGCACCCCGGTCGCCAACCTGGACCAGCCCCTGGAGATCCTGCGCACCGTACACTCCTTCGATCCCTGCATGGCCTGCGGCGTACACGTGCTGGACGCCTTGGGGGTGCAGCGCGCCGTCGTACGGACCGATGCCATCGTCCAGGGACCGCCCGCGGGGAGGGCGCCATGAGCCAGGCCCTGCGACACGGCGAGGCCGTTGCGCCAGCGGCCGTTGCGCCAGCGGCCGAGGCGCAGGGGCCGCGGGTCGAGGTCTACGTCTGGGACCTGGTGGTGCGCATCACCCACTGGACCATCGTGGCCTCGATCCTGCTCCTGGCTGCGACCGGTCTGTACATGGCCCACCCGGCCCTGCTCTTCCCGGGCATCGCCGGCGAGCACTTCACCATGGGCTGGTTCCGCGTCGTGCACGGCTACGTCGCCATCGCGTTCTCCGCCGCCGTCCTGGCCCGCATCATCTGGATGTTCACCGGCACCCGCTACGCCCGCTGGACCGCCTTCATCCCCGTGCAGCCTGCACGGGCCCGGGGCGTGTTCAGCACGCTGGCCTTCTACACCTTCCTGCGTCGCAAGCCGCCGGCCTTCGTCGGTCACAACCCGGTCGCCGGCCTGACCTACGTGGCCATCTTCGGCCTGTACCTGGTGATGATCCTCACCGGGCTGGTCCTGTTCGCCCCGACGGCGCCGGCCGGCTCGACCCTGGGGGGGCTGGCGGGCCTGTCCGCCATCACCTGGGGTTTGATCGGCGCCCGGTGGATCCACCACGTCGTGATGTGGCTGTTGCTGGGCTTCATGGTCCACCACGTCTACAGCGCCGTGCTGGTCAGCATCGTCGAGCGCAACGGCACCATCGACTCCATCATCAGCGGCCGCAAGTGGTTCTCACCTGACGAGCTGGAGGAGCCTTGACCACCCTCGTGCTCGGGCTGGGCAACGTCCTGTGCGCCGACGATGGCGCGGGCATCGCCGCCCTGGTCATGCTCCAGCGTGGCTGGCTGCTGCCGCCCGAGGTCGCGGCCGTGGACGGAGGCACCCTGGGCCTGTCCCTGCTGCCCCTGCTCGAGGACGCCGATCGGGTGCTGATCATCGACGCCATCCTCGCGGACGGTCCCCCCGGCACCCTGGTCCGCCTGTCCGGTGCCGAGGTGCCCACCGCGGTCCACACCCGGCTCTCCCCGCACCAGGTCGGGGTGGCCGATCTGCTGGACGCCTTGCGGCTGGGCGGCTCTGACGACGAGGCCCCGGTCCTGCATGGGGTCGTGCCGGCCAGCATCGAGCTGTGCCTGCAGCGCAGCCCAGCCGTGGCCGCCGCCTTGCCGGCTTTGGTCGAGCGGGTCGTCGCGGAGCTGCGCTCCTGGGGGCTGCCCCTGGTGCCGCGGCGCGGTGACTACACCCTCGACCGGGCGCACCATGCCCTCGGCCTGTGAACCCCCCGCCGGTGCCGCCGCCGCAGCACAGCGCTCGCCGCGACGGCAGGGGCGCCACGTGCAGGTGCGTGGCACCGTCCAGGGGGTCGGCTTCCGGCCCTGGGTCTGGCGCCTGGCCCACGAGCTGGGCCTGAGCGGTCGGGTCCGCAACGACGCCGACGGGGTCCACATCGAGGCCTGGGGCGCGCCGGCGGATCTCGACGCCTTGTGCGCCCGCCTGGTGGGAGAGGAGGCCCCGCAGAGCGCTCGGGTCGAGGCCGTCGACTGGCAGCTGCTGGGGGAGGAGAGGGCAGGCGAGGAGAGCGCAGGCGAGGGCTTCGCGATCATCGACAGTCGGCCCGGCGCGGCTCGCAGCTTGTCGATCCCGGCCGACCTGGCCCCCTGTCCCGACTGCCTGCGCGAGCTGCGGGATCCCACGGACCGGCGCTACCGCTACGCCTTCATCAACTGCACGGCCTGCGGGCCGCGCTTCACCCTGGTCACGGGCCTGCCCTGGGATCGCCCCCGCACGACCATGGCCGGCTTCCCCCTCTGTCCACGCTGCCGGGCCGAGTACCAGGACCCGGCCGATCGCCGCTTCCACGCCCAGCCCGTGGCCTGCCCCGACTGCGGACCGCGGCTGCGCCTGCTCGACGCCGCCGGCCAGGAGCAGGCCGGTGATGCCCTCGAGGGTGCCGCGGCTTGGCTGCGCGCCGGGGGCATCGTCGCCGTCCACGGGGTGGGTGGCTTCCAGCTCGCCTGCGACGCCACCGACCCGGCCGCCGCGGCGCGCCTGCGGGCCGGCAAGCGGCGGCCGGCCAAGCCCTTCGCCCTCATGGTCGCCGACCTGGACGCCGCCCGGGCCCTGGCCCGGCTCACGCCTGCCGAGGCGGCGCTCCTGGCCTCTCCCGCCCGGCCCATCGTCCTGCTCCAGGCCCTGCCCGACGGCCCCCTGGCCCCCGCCGTGGCCCCCGGCTGTGCCCGCCTGGGCCTGATGCTGCCCTCCTCGCCTTTGCACTACCTGCTCCTCGACGCGGTCGGCCGCCCCCTCGTGATGAGCTCCGGAAACCGCTCCGGCGGCCCGATCCTCACCACGCCCCAGGCGGCGCTGGCCGAGCTGGGGGCCGGGACCGGGCGGGACGCCGGGACCCCGGGGAACGCCGTGGCTGAGCGCTTCCTGGTCCACGACCGCCCCATCGCCAGTCGCTGCGACGACTCCGTGGCCGCCGTGCTCGCCGGCCGTCCGACCCTGCTGCGCCGGGCCCGGGGCTTCGTGCCGCGCCCGGTGCGCCTGGCTCGGCCGATGGAGCGCCCGGTGCTGGCCGTTGGGGCGCTGCTCCAGGCCGCACCCTGCCTGGCCGTAGGGGACCAGGCCTGGCTCGGGCCCCACGTTGGCGACCTGGACGAGGAGCGCACCATGGCCGCCATGGAGGAGGCGGTGGCCCGCTTGGAGGGGCTGCTGGGCGTGCGCGCCGAGGTCCTTGCCCACGATCTGCACCCCGACCTGCCCTCGACCCGCTGGGCGCAGCAGCGCCCGGCCCTGGCCCGGGTCGGGGTCCAGCACCACCACGCCCACGTCGCCGCCGTCCTGGCCGAGCACCGGGTCGCCGGGCCGGCCCTGGCCCTGGCCTGGGACGGGGTGGGCATGGGCAGCGACGGCGGCGCCTGGGGCGGCGAGCTGCTGCTGGCCGACGCCGGGGGCTTCGCGCGCCTGGCCACGATCTCGCCCCTGCCCCTGGCCGGCGGGGACCAGGCGGTACACGAGCCCTGGCGCCTGGCCCTGGCCCTGCTCTATCACCTGGGCGTTCCGACACCGGAGCGGCCACCCTTCACGGCGGTGCCGGCGGCCCGGCGCCTCGCGGTCGGCAGGCTGCTGGACAGCGGCGTGGCCTGCCCGCCGGCCCACGGCATGGGCCGGTGGTTCGACGCGGTGGGGTCCCTGCTCACCGGCCGGCCCACCGCCGCCGATGAGGCCCAGCTCGCCGTGGCCCTGGAGGACCTGGCCGGCCAGGACGGCTTCCGGGCGGACCCGAGCTCGCCCCGGCCGACCCTCGCGGGCACCACCCTCGCCCCGCTGCCCTTCCGCATCGATGACCAGCGCTCCCCCTGGCTCCTCGACCTGTGGCCGGCCGCCCGGGCCCTGGTCGCGGCCTGGCTGGACGGCGCCTCCCCGGCTCGCCTGGCGGCCCGCTTCCACCAGACCCTGGTGGCGGCCGGCGTGGCTCTGCTCGTCCGGGCCCGCCAGGAGCACGGTCCGCTGCCGGTGGTGCTGGCCGGCGGCTGCTTCTGCAACGCCCGCCTGGTCGACGGGCTGACCCGGGCCCTGCCCCGGGAGCTGCGCCTGCTCCGCGCCGAGCAGGTCCCTCCGGGCGATGGAGGCCTGGCCCTGGGCCAGGTGCTCGTCGCCGACGCGGTCCAGCGGGCCGCCCACGGGAGCTGAGCATGTGCCTGGGTGTGCCCGGAAGGGTCTTGTCGGTGGACGGCATGGTGGCCGTGGTGGACTTCTGGGGCGTGCGGCGCGAGGTGCGCCTGGACGTGGTCGACGCCCCGGTCGCGGTGGGCGACTACGTGCTCAACCACGTCGGCTACGCCATCCGCCGGATCCCGGCCGAGGAGGCGCAGGCCACGCTGGCGCTCTACGACGAGCTGCTGGCCATGCAGGACGCCGAGGACCTGATGGCCGCCGACCTGCGCGGCGAGCTGGCCGCCACCGGGGCCGGGTCGTGAACGCCGGCCCCCCCGGTGCTGTGCCCCCCGGCCTGCCCCCCGGCCTGCCCGCGGCGGCCGCCCGGCTCCAGTTCCGCGACCCGGCCCGGGCCCGGGCCCTGGGGGAGGCCCTGCACCGCGCCGTGGACCGGGCCGTGGACCGCACCGGCCAGCCGGTCACCGTCATGCACGTCTGCGGCAGCCACGAGCAGGCCATCGCCCGCTACGGCCTGCGGGCCTCCTTCCCACAGGCCCTCGAGGTCATCATGGGCCCCGGCTGCCCGGTCTGCGTCACCGACGTGCCCGAGGTCGACGAGGCCGTGGCCATGGCCCGCCAGGGGCTGACCGTGGCCACCTACGGCGACATGCTGCGGGTGCCCGGCAGCGGCCCCAGCCTGGGTGATGTGCGCGGCGAGGGCGCCCCCGTCGAGGTCGTCTACAGCGTGGCCGACGCCCTGGCCCTGGCCCGCCACCAGGAGGTCGTCTTCTTCGCCAGCGGCTTCGAGACCACCGCCGTCGCCACCGCCGCCGCCCTGCTGGACGACCCGCCCCCCGGCTTCCAGGTGCTCTCGGCCCACAAGTACATCCCGCCCGTCATGGAGATCATCGCGGAGATGCCCGGCCGCCGCGTCCAGGGCTTCCTGGCCGCCGGCCACGCCGCCACCATCACGGGCTCCGGCGTCTTCGAGGCCTTCTGCGCCCGGCACCGGCTGCCCGTCGTCGTCGCCGGCTTCGAGCCCCTGGACATCCTGGCGGCCCTGGTCGCCCTGGTCGAGCAGGTGGCCCGGGGCAGCGCCGAGGTCGACAACCGCTTCCCGCGCTGTGTGAGCCGGCAGGGCAACCTGCGGGCCCAGGAGATCTTGTGGCGGGTCTTCCGCCCGGTGGGCGGCCGCTGGCGGGGCATCGCCCACGTACCCAACGGGAACCTGCGCCTGCGCGACGCCTTCGCCCACCGCGACGCCCGCCGGCAACACCCCGTCGACCCGGCCAGCCTGTGCCAGGGCGCCCCCTCGGCCCTGGCCGCCCGCTGCGTCTGCGGGAACATCATGGCCGGCATCGCCGCGCCCACCGACTGCCCACTCTTCGGCGGCGCCTGCACCCCCGACGAGCCCGTCGGCGCCTGCATGGTCAGCATGGAGGGCACCTGCCGGATCTGGCAGCAGTACGGCGGCCAGGTCCGCCTGGGGCGGGAGCCTCCCCTCCTGCCCGACCCCACCGGGAGGACCGCATGAGCCTCGATGTCTGTCCCCTGCCGGCCCGGGGCCCCTCCGACCGGATCCGCCTGCGCGAGGGCGCCGGTGGCCAGGCCATGCGGGAGCTGATCCAGGACCTCTTCCTGGCCCGCGCGGTCCACGTGCGCCCTGACGAGGTCGGCCCGCGTGACATGGACGACGGCGCCGCCATCCGCCTGGGCGATGGCTTCCTGGTGATGACCACCGACGCCCACGTGATCCAGCCGGCGATCTTCCCCGGCGGCGACATCGGCCGGCTGTCGATCTGCGGCACGGTCAACGACCTGGCCGTCATGGGGGCCACCGACATCCTGGGCCTGACCGTGGCCGTCGTGTTGGAGGAGGGTTTTTCGCGGGCCGACCTGGAGCGGATCTGGAGCTCGCTCCAGGACGCCGCCGAGGAGGCCGGCGCGCCGGTGCTCACCGGGGACACCAAGGTCATGCGCCGCGGCGAGCTGGACGGCATCGTCATCACGACCTCGGGCGTCGGCCTGGCCCGCCGGGTGGTGCGCAGCCGCGGCCTGCACGCGGGTGACCAGCTCATTGTCAGCGGGACCGTGGGCGACCACGGCCTGGCGGTGTTGGCGGCCCGGGCCGGGCTGGGCCTGGAGGGCGCGCTGCTCAGCGACGTCGCCCCGGTGCGGGCCCTGGTGGCGGCCGCCCTGGAGGCAGGCGGCGAGGGCATCGTCGCCATGAAGGACCCGACCCGCGGCGGCCTGGCCGGGGCCCTGTCCGAGATGATCGGTGGTAGCAACCTGGGCGTGCTCCTGGACGAGGCCTCTGTGCCCCTGAGCGAGCCCGTGCGCGCCGCCGCCGAGCTGCTCGGCATCGACCCCCTCATCGTCGCCAACGAGGGCAAGGTCGTCTTCGCCGTGCGCCCCGAGGCCACGGCCGCCGTCCTGGCCGCCCTGCGCGCCCAGCCCCTGGGGACCCGCGCCGCCGTCATCGGCACCGCCACCGTGGAGCGCCCTGGCTGGGTCGTCCTGGACACCGGCTTCGGCCGCCGCCTGGTCGTCGAGCCCGAGGGCGAGCCCCTGCCCCGCATCTGCTGAGGAGGTCCCGTGGAGCGCGCCCAGACCCAGTCCGCCCAGACCCAGCACGTCCAGATCGAGTACGTCCACATCGAGCGGGACGGGGCCGTCGGGACCCTGCACCTGGCGCGACCGGAGCGCTTCAACTCCTTGGATCCCCCCACCGCCCGCCAGCTGCGACGGGCCGGCCTCCAGCTCGCCCGGGACCCGGCCGTGCGCTGCGTCGTGCTGCGCGGCGAGCCCGGCATGTTCTGCAGCGGGGTCGATCTGAAGGATGTGCGGGCCGGCGGAGAGCCCTCCGAGCTGGGCTACCTGCGGCCGGCGGGCCAGGCCGAGCCGGCCGGCGCCGGGTCCATCTTCAAGGAGGTGCTCGAGTACCTGCACAGCACCATCTCGGAGATCCGCCGCTCCCCCAAGCCCTGGATCGCCGCGGTGGACGGCATCGCCGCGGCGGGCGGCCTGGGCCTGGCCCTGTGCTGCGACCTGGTCGTCGCCAGCGAGCGCGCCACCTTTGAGTACGCCTACCTGAAGACCGGCCTGTGCGGCGCTGAGAGCAGCACCTTCTTCCTGCCCCGCCTGGTGGGGCTGCGGCGGGCCCTGGACCTGGCCCTGCTCGGACAGCGGCTGGACGCCCACACCGCCATGCAGTGGGGCCTGGTCAGCGCCGTCTTCCCCCAGGACCGCTTCGAGGACGAGGCCACGGCCCTGGCCCGGCGCCTGGCCGAGGGGCCCACCGCCGCCATCGCCGCCGCCAAGGGCCTGCTCAACGCCTCGACCTTCGGCGAGCGCCTGGACCTGCACCTCGATCACGAGCTGGAGGCCCTGGTCCGCACCGCCGACAGCGCCGACTTCGCCGAGGGCCTGGCGGCCTTCTTCGCCCACCGGGCGCCGGTCTTCCTCCCCCCTTCCTTCCCCGGAGGCTGAGGTGCACGAGGCCAGCATCGTCCAGGCCCTGCTCGACGCCATCGACGACCAGCTGCGTGCCCAGGGAGCCCGCTCGGTGAGCGCCGTGCGGGTGCGCCTGGGCCAGGCCTCCGGGGTCGAGGCCGACCTGCTGGCCTGGGCCTGGGAGGCCCTGCGTGAGGGCGGGCCCTGCGCCGGCACGCCTCTGGAGCTGCTGCCCGTGCCGGTCCGCTGGTCCTGCCTGCGCTGCGAGGTGGACGTGCCCCTGGGGGGACCCCTGCGCTGTCCGAGCTGCGGCGGCCCCGCAGCCCTGGTCCAGGGCGACGAGATCGTGTTGGACCGCCTGGTCCTGGAGGTCCCCGATGTGTGACGACTGTGGCTGCGGCGACACCGAGAAGGTGCCCCTCAAGCTGGAGGTGAAGCTGCTGTCGGCCAACACCGCCCGGGCCCAGGAGCTGCGGCGGCGCTTCACCCAGGCCGGCGTGTTGGCCCTGGACCTGATGGGCTCGCCCGGCTCGGGCAAGACCCGCCTGCTGGAGGCCACGGCCCAGGCGCTGGGCGGCACCCGGCGGATCATCGCCCTGAGCGGCGACCTGGCCACCGACCACGACGGGGCGCGGCTGCGGGCCGCCGGCATCGTGGGGCGCACCATCACGACCGGCACGGCCTGCCACCTCGACGCCCGGCAGGTGGAGCGGGCGCTTGAACCCCTGGACTGGCAGGGCGCCGACCTCCTGGTCATCGAGAACGTCGGCAACCTGGTCTGCCCGGCGCTGTACGACCTGGGCCAGGCCGCCAAGATCGTGGCCCTCAGCGTGACCGAGGGGGAGGACAAGCCCGAGAAGTACCCGGTGATCTTCCGCGAGGCCGACCTGGTCCTGCTCACGAAGACCGACTTGCTGCCTCACCTGCCCGGCTTCTCGGTGGAGGCCTTCGCGCGCTCCTTGTCCCGGGTCATGCCCACGCCGCGCTGGCTCCCGGGCTCGGCCCAGACCGGCGAGGGCATGCCGGCCTGGCTGGACTGGATCGCCGCCACCCGCGCCGCGACCCTGCCGATCGGACGGGCGCTGGGGACCGCGTGAGCCGCCCCGCCCCGCCGCCGCCTGCGGACGACGCGCTGACCCTGCTGGTCGCGGCCGAGCAGGCCCAGGAGGCGCGGCTGGCCGCGGCACGGGTCGAGGCCCGGGCCCGCGTGGCGGCGGCGGAGGAGGAGGTCGTGGCCCGTCGCCAGGGTCGCGCCGAGCGCCTGGCGCCGGCCCTGCGGGAGCTGGAGGAGCGGGTGGCCCGGGAGGAGGCTCGCCGCCGCGAGGGCCAGGCCGCGGCACGCGAGGCGCAGCGGGCCCGCTACCAGGCCGTCGACGCCGCCCAGGCCCGCGCCCTGGCGCTGTCCCTGGTGCCCTTGCTGGTGGAGCAGGCATGATCCTGGAGATGGCCCGCGTGCGCATCCTCGGCCCTCGGCAGGCCCGGGACGCCGTGCTCGCGGCCCTCCAGGACCTGGAGCTGCTGCACCTCGGCTCGGCCCCCGAGCTGGGCGCGCTGCAGCCGCCCGGTCTCAGCGAAGCCCAGGCCGCCGTCCAGGCTGCCCTGGAGGAGGTCGAGGCCGCGCTGGCGCTGCTCCCGCCGGGGCCGGGCTTCGGGGAGGTGCCGGGGCCGCTGCTGCCCGAGGAGCTCACGCTGCGGGCCCGCACGGTCCGCGAGCAGGCCGCCGCCGCGATCGAGCAGGGGCGCGCCCTGGAAGAGGAGGCCGCGCTGCTCGCCCGCTACCGGGACATCCTGGCGGCCTTTGGGCCCCTGGGTGGTGAGCCGGGGCCCCAGCGCGGCGTGATCCACCTGCTGCTGCGGGCCGGCCAGGAGCGGGCCGTGCCGCGGCTGCGTGAGGCCCTGGCTCGCCTGGAGGACGACCACTTCGAGCTGCTCTCCCGCCCCCTGCCCACCGGCGAGATCGCCGTGGCCCTGCTGCTGCCGCCCGAGTCCGAGGCCCGGGTCGAGGCCTTGCTGTCCGGCGGGGCCCCCGGCGCCCCCGGCCTGCCCTTCCGCCACCTGCCCGTGCCCGAGGCCTACGGCGGCGGCAGCCTGTCCAGCGCCATGCCGGCGATGCGGGCGCGCCTGGCCGCCCTGCCCGGCGAGCAGGCGGCGGCGGCCCAGGCCCTGGAGGAGCTGGGGCGGCGCCACCGGGGCGCGCTGCGGGCGGCCCGGGCGGCCCTGCACGATCGGCTGGCGGCCCTGGAAGCCCTGGAGCGCGTCGCCCTGAGCCCGAGCGCCTTCGCCCTGGAGGGCTGGGTCCCGACGCGCTCGGTGGACGCCCTCCAGGCCCGCCTGGAGCAGGCCGCCGGCGGTCCGCTGTCCATCGAGCGCCTGGCCCGCGAGCGCTGGACCGGCGAGCTCCCGCCGGTGGTGCTGCACAACCCGCGGCTGTTCCGCCCCTTCGAAGCCGTCACCCGCATGCTGCCCCTGCCCCGCTACGGCAGCATCGACCCGACCCCCTATGTCGCCGTCTTCCTGCCCATGTTCTACGGCGTGATCCTGGGGGACGTCGGCTACGGCCTGGTCCTGGGCCTGCTGAGCCTGGCCCTGCGGCTGCGCGCCCCGGCCGGCGGCACCCGCCGCGCCGTCTCGGAGATCGGCGGCGCCTTCTCGCTGTTCAGCATCGTCTTCGGCCTGATCTACGGCGAGCTCTTCGGCGACCTCGGCCAGCGCCTGCTCGGCATGCGCCCCCTGGTGTTCTCCCGCGAGGAGGCCGTCGTCCCCTTCCTCATCTTCTCCATGGCCCTGGGCCTGGGCCACGTGCTGCTCGGCCTGGTCCTGGGCGCGGTCACCCACGCCCGCGAAGACCGCCGGGCCGCCGCCGGCAAGCTGCTCCAGGCCGTGATCCTGGTCCTGCTGGTCCTGGCCCTGCTGGCCGCCTTCGAGGTCCTGCCCCGCCAGGCGCTGCAGCCGGTCCTGGTCGCGGACCTGGTCGCCTTCCCCCTGCTGGTCCTGGCCGAGGGCCTGCTGGCGCCGCTGGAGCTGCTGTCGACGGTGTCCCGGGTCCTGTCCTACGCCCGCATCATGGCCGTGGGCACGGCCTCCGTGATGATGGCCGTCGTCGCCAACCGCATGGTCGGGGCCATCGGCAGCGTGGCCGTCGGCGTCGTCTTCGCCGTGATCTTCCACATCGTGAACCTGGCCATCGGCATCTTCAGCCCGACCATCCACGCCCTGCGCCTGCACTACGTCGAGTTCTTCGGCCGCTTCTACCAGCCGGGAGGGGGCAACTACGTCCCCTTTGGCCACTGGCACGCCCCCGAGGAGCCGACCGCTCCCGCCACCCGGAGGACCTGATGGACGCCACCCTGCTCGCCCTCGCCGCCGCCGCCGCCATCGGCATCCCCGCCCTCGCCACCGGCTGGGCCCAGTCCCGCATCGGGGCCGCTGCCGCCGCCACCCTGGCCGAGAAGCCCGAGCTGAGCACCACGGCGATCCTGCTCGTCGCCATCCCCGAGACCATGGTGATCCTGGGCTTCGTTGTCGCCGTGCTCATCCTGCTGCAGGCCGGCGGGAGCGCCTGATGGCCATCGCCGAGCTGGTGGCGCTGCTGGAGAGCCAGACGACGGCCCGGGTGCAGGCGCTGCTGGAAGAGGCAGAGGCCGAGGCCGAGCGTGTGCGCTCCCAGGGCGCGGCGGAGGAGGAGCAGGCGCGCCAGGCGGCCCTGGCTGAGGGCGAGGCGAGGCTGCTGCGGGCGGCTGCCCTGGACCGGGTCGAGGTCGAGCGCCAGGACCGCGCGGTGGTGCTGCAGGCCCGGCAGGCGCTGCTGGACCGGGTGCGTCAGGCGCTCTTCGAGGCCCTGCCCGAGGTGGAGGCCGGCGAGGCCTGGCAGGCCCGGCTGCCCGAGCTGGTGGCCCGCCTCCAGGCCGCGCTGGGCGGCGCCCCCCTGGTCCTGCGCTGCCGCGTCGCGCCGGTCCTGCCCGCTCTCGGAGGAGCGGTCGAGGGCGCCGCTGGCCCTGCCAACACGGACCCTGCGACGACCGTGCAGATCGCGCTCTCCCCCGAGGCCGCGCCCGGCCTGCTGGGCACGAGCCTGGACGGCCGCGTGGCGGTCGACGCCACCCTGCCCACCCTGCTGGACCGGGCCTGGCCGGCGCTGGCGGTGGCCCTGCTGGCCCGCTTCGAGGGCGCGCCCTCCGCAGCAGCGCCGGCGGGCACCCCATGACGGTGAGCTGGCCCGACGTGGTCGCCCGCAGCCGCGGGCTGGGCAGCCGCCTGCTGTCGCGGGCCCGCCTGGCGGCCCTGGCCGATGGGGATCTCGCCGGGCTGGCCGCCGCCCTGAACCTGGAGCCTCGGACCGGGCACGGGGCTGCGGGCCGCGTGTCGTGGGGGCCGGCTGAGCTGGATCGGGCCATCGCCCGCCGTGGCGCCGGGCTGCTCGGCCTGTTGGCCCGCTGGTGCGGGGAGCGGGCCGGGGTCCTGGACCTGGTCTTCGGGGACGAGGATCGGCGCAGCGTCCGGGCCCTGCTGCGCGGCGCCGGGGCCGGCAGCCTGGTGCCCACCCCGCAGCTGCCCCTGCGGGCCCTGGATGTGCTGGCCGAGCAGCGCGGCCCCGCCGAGGTCGCCTCGCTGCTGGCGGCCTGGGGCCACCCCTACGGGGCCGTGCTGCTGCCGGCCGCCGCCCGGCCCGAGCCCGACCTGGCGGGCCTGGAGGCGAGCCTGAGCCGCGCCTTCCTGGTCCGCGCCCGGGCCGGGGCCCGACGCGGCGACCGCGACCTGCGGGAGGCCGTCGTCATGGAGGCCGATCTGCACAACGCCACGGCCTTGTGGACCCAGGCCGGCCAGCCGGTGGAGGGTGAGGCAGTCTTCGTCGAGGGGGGCCGCCGCCTGGACCTCACCCTGCTGCGGGGGCTGTGGGGCCAGGACCGGGGTGCCCTGGCCCGGGCCCTGGGTCGCGCCTTCGCCGACACGCCCTTCGCCGCCGTCCTGGGCGACCCCGACCTCGCCGGCGCCGACCTGGTCCGTGGCCTGCGGGGCGCCCGGCTGCGGCAGGCCCGGCAGGCGGCTCGCCTGCGCCCCCTCGGCACCGCCCCCGTCCTGCTGCTCGCCGAGCGGATCCGCGCCGAGCAGCACGATCTGCGGGCCCTGGCCTGGGGTCCGGAGCTGGGGCGGAGCCCGGCGAGCCTGCGGGCCCTGTTGGTGACGCCGTGAGCGCCGCTTCCCCGCCTCTGCCCACGTCCCCGCCCGCGCCCATGCCCGCTGGCCCGTCGGTCGGCGCGCCCCGCCGGGTCCGGGCCCTGTGCCGCCCCGAGCTGGCGGCGGGCCTGCGCCTGGCCGGCCTGGAGCCCGAGGTGACCACCGAGCCCGCGGTCGCCTTCCTGGCCCGCCTGCGGGCCGAGGGTCGGACCGGCGTGCTCCTGGTCCAGCAGACCCTGCATGCTGGGCTGCCTCGGGAGACCGGTCGGGCCGCCCATGCCCTGCCCCTGGTCGTCGCCCTGCCCGATCCGGGCGCGGCCGAGGGACCCTCGGCAGCCGAGGAGGAGTTGCTGGAGATCGTGCGGCAGGCGGTGGGCTACCGCGTGAGGCTCCGGTGAGCCCGGCGCGGGTCCAGCGGGTCCACGGGGCCCTGGTCGAGGCCGGGCCCCTGCCGGGCGTCGGCCTGCACGAGCTGCTCCTGGTCGGGCCGGTCGGCCTGCTGGGCGAGGTCATCCGGGTCCGCGGAGACGTCGCCACCGTCCAGGTCTTCGAGGACACCACGGGCCTGTGTACCGGCGACCTGGTGCAGCCCACCGGCGCGCCGCTGGAGCTGCAGCTCGGGCCCGGCCTGCTGGGCGCGGTCCTCGACGGCATCGGCCGCCCCCTCGCCCGGCTGGCCGCCCTGGGCGGCGACCGCATCCCCGCCGGGGCCCGCCTGCCGACCCTGGACGAGGAGCGCCGCTGGTCCTTCCAGGCCGCCCTGAGCCCGGGGGCCGAGGTCGCCGGTGGCGACGTCCTGGGCACCGTCGACGAGGGGCTGTCGCACCGGATCATGGTCCCCCCCGGCCTCAGCGGCCGCCTGGCCCGCCTGGACTCCGGCGACTTCAACATCGGGCAGGCCGTGGGCGAGCTGGAGGACGGCACCCCCCTGCGCCTGGCCCACCGCTGGCCGGTGCGGCGCCCTCGGCCCGTCGCCGGCCGCCTGCGGGCGACCCGCCCCTTCGTCACGGGCCAGCGGTTGATCGACCTGCTCTTCCCCGTCGCCGAGGGCGGCACCGTCGCCATGCCGGGCGGCTTCGGCACCGGCAAGACCGTGCTGGAGCAGTCCCTGGCCCGCCACGCCATGGCCGACGTCGTCGTCTACATCGGCTGCGGCGAGCGCGGCAACGAGATGGCCGAGGTCCTCGACGAGTTCCCCGCCCTGCTGGACCCGCGCAGCGGCCGCAGCCTGATGGAGCGCACGGTGCTGGTGGTCAACACCTCCAACATGCCCGTCGCCGCCCGCGAGGCCTCGGTGCCCCTGGGGCTGAGCATCGCCGAGTATTACCGCGACATGGGCCTGGGCGTCGCCGTCCTGGCCGACTCCCTGTCCCGCTGGGCCGAGGCCTTGCGCGAGATCGGCAGCCGCCTGCAGGAGATGCCGGGCGAAGAGGGCTACCCGACCTCCCTGGGCTCTCGCCTGGGCCGGCTGGTCGAGCGCGCCGGGCGGGTGCGGGCGGCAGGGCGGCCGGAGCGCACCGGGGCCCTGACCTTCATCGGCGCCATCTCGCCGCCGGGCGGCGACTTCTCCGAGCCCGTGACCCAGGCCTCGCTGCGCGTCGCCGGCGCCTTGTGGGCCCTCGACGCCCGCCTGGCCCGCCAGCGCCAGTTCCCCGCCGTCTCCTGGGAGCAGAGCTACAGCGCCTATGTCCCCGCCGTGGCGCCCGGCTTCAGCGAGCAGGCCGGCACGGACTGGACCCAGCTCCGCCAGCGGGTGCTCTCCCAGCTCCAGCGTGAGCGCGAGCTGCGCGAGGTGGCCGAGCTGGTCGGCGTCTCGGCCCTCGAAGAGACCGACCGCCTGGTGCTGGAGAGCGGCGCCCTGCTGCGTGAGCTGGTCATCGGCCAGAACGCCTACGACCCGGCCGACGCCTGCTCCTCGCCCGCCCGCACCGGCACCCTGGCCACCCTGGTCCTGGCCCTGCACGACCAGGCGGTGCTCGCCATCGCCGCCGGCGCCCCCTTCGCCGCCCTGCCCCTGGGACCGGCCCGCCAGGCCCTGGTCGCCGTGCGCGACGCCGGCCCCGAAGCCCTGGAGACCGCCGTCGCCGCGGCCCGGCAGGCCGTGGCCACGCTGCCGGCCACGCTGCCTGCCGCCGCCGCCGAGTCCCCCCTTTCCGGACCCCCCGAGGTCGAAGCATGAGCGTGCTGCCCCGTCGCCACCGGGGCGCCAGCGGCGCCAGCGGCCCCCTGCTCTTCGTCCAGGGCACCGCCCAGGTCGTGCTCGGCGAGTGGGTCCGGGTGCAGGAGCCGGGCCAGCCCCCCCGCAGCGGCCAGGTCATCGACGCCGGTGAGGAGCTGTGTGTGATCCAGGTGCTCGAGGACAGCCTGGGCCTGGCGCCGGGGCGGGCGACCGTCACCCTGACCGGCCTGCCCCCGCAGGTGCCCGTCGGGCGAGAGCTGCTGGGTCGGGTCCTCAGCGGCAGCGGCCAGCCCCGGGACGGCCTGCCCCCGCCGGTGGGCGTGGCCCTGCGGCCCCTGCAGGGCGGGCCCCTCAACCCGTCGCGTCGCCGCCCTCCGGCCGACCACATCGAGACCGGCATCTCGGCCATCGACGGCCTCAACACCCTGGTCCGCGGCCAGAAGCTGCCCGTCTTCGCCGGCCCCGGGCTGCCCGCCCTGGAGCTGGCGGCCCAGGTCGTCGAGCAGGCCCGCGCCCCCCACGGCGAGCCCTTCGCCGTCGTCTTCGCCGCCCTGGGCATCACCGAGCGCCAGACCGCCACCTTCCTCGATCGCTTCGAGGCCAGCGGGGCCCTGAGCCGCAGCATCGTCTACCTGAACAGAGCCGCCGACCCGACCATCGAGCGCCTGCTGGCCCCGCGGGTGGCGCTGGCCGCCGCCGAGCACCTGGCCTTCGAGGAGGGCGTACACGTCCTGGTCGTCATGGCCGATCTCACCGCCTACTGCGAAGCCCTGCGCGAGGTCGGCGCCGCCCGCGAGGAGGTGCCCGGGCGCCGCGGCTACCCCGGCTACATGTACACAGACCTGGCCTCGATCTTCGAGCGGGCGGGGATCCTGGCCGACCGTCCAGGCTCGCTCACGCAGCTGCCGGTCCTGACCATGCCCGACGACGACATCACCCACCCCATCCCCGATCTCACTGGCTACATCACCGAGGGCCAGCTCGTGCTCTCCCGCGAGCTGCACCAGCGCGGGATCTCGCCCCCCATCGACGTCCTGCCCTCGCTGTCCCGGCTGATGAACGCCGGCATCGGGCCCGGCCACACCGTGCCCGAGCACCGCCGCTGGGCCAACCAGCTCTACGCCTTGTACGCCCGCGGGGTCGAGGCCCGCGCCATGTCGGGCATCGTCGGTCGGGGGGGCCTGGGCGAGGCCGACGCCCGGGCGCTGGACTTCGCCGAGGCCTTCGAGACCCGCTTTGTCGGACAGGCAGAGCGCCGCAGCCTGGCAGAGACCATCGAGGTCGGCTGGCAGCTGCTGGAGACCCTGCCGCGCGAGGACCTGCTGCGCATGGACGAGGCCACCTGGCGACAGCGAGAGGAGGGGCAGCGGGGGGAGAGCCCGTGAGCCGGTCGCCCGCCACCCGCTCGGGCCTGCTGGCACTGCAGCGGCGCCTGTCTCGGGTGCAGCGAGGGGCGGGCCTGCTGCGGCGCAAGCGCGAGGCCCTGGCCGCCGAGCTGTTCCAGGCCGCGCGCCCGGCCATGGACGCCCGGCAGGCCATCGCCGACCAGGCCCGGCAGGCCACCCTGCGCCTGCACGGCGCCCTGGCCGTCGAGGGCGAAGACGGGCTGCGGGCCACCGGCCGCCCTGCCCGCCGCCTGGAGGTCCTGGTCCAGGCCACCGAGGTCTGGGGCCTGCCCGCCGTCAGCATCTCCGAGCGCAGCCCGGCCCGCCGCAGCCTGGCCGCCCGCGAGCTCGACCCTGCCAGCTGCGGCCCCGCCGCCGCCGAGGCCGCCGAAGCCTGGGAGACCCTGGTCGACCTGCTGCTGGACGCGGCCCCCCGGGAGCACCGGGTCCGCACCCTGGGTGAGCAGCTCCAGCACACCAGCCGCCAGGTCCACGTGTTGGAGCAGCAGCTCGCCCCGCAGCTCCAGGGCCGGGTGACGGCCGTCACACGGGTCCTGGAGGAGCGGGAGCGCGAGGAGCACGACCGGCTACGTCTATTGCTGCGCCGTCGCGCCGGGCGCTGAGTGCCATCCCGCACAGCGGCGCTGGTCCACAACTTGCTTTGTTCCTTTTCCCCTGCCCGGAGGCTGCCATGACCTACCTCGCCCTCGATCTCCTCGCCGCCCGCGCGGACAAGACCTGCGCCATCGCCACGGCCTCCTCCGACGGCGCGCCCACCGCCGCCCTGGCCTTCTACGCCCCCCAGGCCGACGGCCGGCTGCTGATGACCACCCACACCAGCTCACGCAAGTGGGCCCACCTGCTCTCCAACGGGCGGGTCGGCCTGGTCGTCGGATGGACCTTCGCCGAGCCCCATGTCCAGCTCGACGGCAACGCGCGCCTGGTTCCTCCCGGCCACCCCGAGATCGAGGCCCTCTGCGCCGCCTACTACGCCGAGTTTCCCCAGGCCGCGCCCTTCCGCGATCCCACGACCGGTGTCATCGTCATCACCCCGACCTGGGCGCGCATCACCCACTTCCAGCCGGCCGGCCCGCCCCAGGTCGAGGAGGGGTTGATCGAGCTGCAGTGACGCGAGCTGTGGGGCGCCACCTTGCGTTGGCCGAGACGCACCGATACCGACCTGGGCCCTGTTGCCCCGAGGGCACCATGCGCGTTCCGGCCCCCTTCCTGCTGCTCTCCCTGCTGGCCACGCTGTCCGCCTGCGCCCACCCGGGCGGGGCGGTGGCCTCGCCCGCGCCTGCCGAGCTCCCGGTCGCCGAGCCCCCGGTCGCCGAGCCCCCCGGCGCCGGCGGGCTGGACGCGGCCGCCATGGACGGGCGCACCCCCGTGCCCCTGACGCCCATGATGGCCGAGCACCAGAAGCTGCAGATGCGGGGCCACCTGGAGGCCGTCAGCGCCGTCGTGCGGGGCCTGGGCCGCGAGGACTGGGCCGCCGTGGAGGCCGCCGGGCAGCAGCTCGGCAGCTCACCCTCCAACACCATGATGTGCCAGCACATGGGGGCCGGCGCGCCCGGCTTCCCGGCGCTCGGCCTGGGCTTCCACGCCACGGCCGACGGGTTCGCCCAGGCCGCCCAGGCCGGGGACCGCGCCGCGGTCGTGCAGGCGCTGGGGGACACCCTGGCCGCATGCACGAGCTGTCATGCACAGTTCCGCCAGGAGATCGTGTCGGAGGCTGAGTACGCCCGGCTCACCGGGGCGCCGCCGCCCAACCACAGCGGGCCCTGAGGGGCCGCTGGCCGCCCGCTGGCCGTCCGCCCCTGCGCAGCTCGGCGCCTGTGAGGCAATTCCCGGACCGGGCCCGCAGTGCGGGCTGCACGCCCACTGCGTTGGCCCAGCGCACGGAGAAGCCCGGCGCATTCCGAAGGCGGGCCGGAGCCCCCCAATCTGCAACACGCGGTGGTGGGAGCGGCCACTTTCGCAACGAACCCGTGGTTCAAGCAGAGCCGCGGAACGTGATTGCTGCACTTACGGGGGCCGGCTTGCGGCCGATCGGGCGAGTTGTTGCAATTCGAGGGGTTCCCACCCGGCAGTGTTGCGAACTCGAGGGCTCCGGCCGCCCGTCGACGGGGACGAGCGCCTGTACCGGTTCCAACCCCTGCCGGGCGTCGCTGCCTGGCGCCAACGCATGGGCACCGACCAGGCCAAGAAGACCTACCTGCTGCGAGCAGCCGTCGCCGAGTGCATCAACGCCCAGGCCAGGAACCGCGGCCTTCAGCAGCTCCCGGTCCGAGGTCTCCAGAGGGCCATGGCCGTGGCCCTGTGGCGCGTATTGGCGAACAACCTACGAAGAGCCTTGGAAATCGCTCCACACGCCGCGCTGGGAGCCGCTGCATAGGCCGCCGTCGTGGGAAGCCCGGCTAGGAGCCTGTTGCCCATTAGCCAGCCGAAAGGACCGGTGGGCGGGCGAGGCCCCGGATGATCGCCACGCGGGCGCTCAGTTGGCTCCAGGGCGCGCGCCGCGTCCGCGGTGGGGCGGGCG
>Ga0100377_1000441_pt1 | contig 35483 bp, 26 predicted proteins | sample CryGeymeta201501_FD_83664 | JGI IMG/M metagenome (GOLD analysis project Ga0100377, IMG submission 83664) | Groundwater microbial communities from Crystal Geyser aquifers in Utah, USA - Crystal Geyser metaG 2015-01 | ecosystem: Environmental > Aquatic > Deep subsurface > Groundwater | place: USA...
ACCCTCTCCCCTGCTCCACCTCGTCTGGCGCATGACCGACCGACCGACCGTCTTCGAGATCTTCCACCAAACGCCGGGGCTTGATGACTGCCTCGACATCGTGGAGAAGGCCCTCCGCCTGCACCGCCTCCAACGTCCTCCCCGCATCGGCGACCGCACCGACTACCTCCGCCCCCACATCTGGATCATCTCGCCCGGACGCCCCTCGCTCGCCCTCACCGCCCTCGAAGCCTCACCCGCCACCTCCTGGCCCACCGGCTTCTACACCACCCCCGATCTCGCCCACACCCTCATCGTCGTCCTTGCCGAAATCCCCTCTGAGCCCCAGACTCTGATCCTCCGGTTGCTCGGACAGGGACCGACCCTCCGCCGAGCCCTCCAGGAGCTCAACGCGCTCCCTCCTGGCGACCTCGCCTTCGCCATCACAACCATCTTTCACAAGTGGTGGACCACCATGGCACACTCCCCCAACACCATCGACCCCGAGATCATCGAGATGGCCGACAAGCTCGTCGAGAAGTGGAAGCACGAAGCCATCGAGTTCGGACGCAACGAAGGACGCAGCGAAGGACGCAGCGAAGGACGCAGCGAAGGACGCAGCGAAGGCCTCGCGCCGCTCACCCGCCAGTTTGGCCGCCGCCTTCGCCGCCCGCTCACCGAGCCCGAGCGCGCCACCCTCTCCCAACGCCTCACCACCCTCGGACCGGACCGCCTCGGCGACGTCATCCTCGACATCACCGAGGCCGACGCCCTCGAGACGTGGCTGCACGACCCGGACGCACGGTAGGGGCGACCCACGGTCGCCCACCCCCCGTTCCTGACACGAACGACACGACGCTCAAGAGCCCCCCCACCCCGCGTCACCCATCGTGAATCCATGCCTCCTGCGCGTCCATCACCCCACCCGCGAACCGCAGCGCTCATGGCGTGCGGGATTGGCATACGGCCGCGAACGACCTCACCGCCTAAGAAGCCATTCGGAAAATAGATGCCGATGGATCCGACGTAGATTCTGTTTCCAGGTGGCGTCTGATGTGAGGGAGTGGGCCCAGAGGTTCACGACCGAGCAGAAGACCCACATGGAAACAGAAGATACGAGGAAACAAGGCATCTATTTTTCGAACGGCTTCTAATCAGCCAGGGCCTCGACCCGATCGAAGAGTTAGTCCGCGACGGTCGCCGGATGGAGTTCATCCGCCCCTCCCGACGTACCGTCAACCACGCTCCCCACATCGACATCACGGACTATCTACCCCCACCGCCCGACTTGAAGACAAAGAGAAAACCACGGTATGCAGGCAAGGGGGCTTAGGTCATGGCCGTAGTTATGAATTAAAATACTGGAGCAAGTGCCCTTGTGGCCGCCCAAGGGGTGGCCGAGACCATCACCAGAGCCCTGGTCGTGCGTGGCCTTGTGGACCAACACGGGTTGACACGTAAGGGCATGGCCGCCGATGTCCCTGCCTGAGCCCTGCTCCACATCGCCAGCGGCTGCAGCGCCCGCACGCCCACCGCCCCCACCGGGCGCGTTGATCCCACGGCGCGCGACGCGATGGCTGAGGTCGACCCGTGGGACAACCGCTGGTTTCCCAGCGCCAACAGCCCCTCTTGCGGCTGCCCGTCGGCCCAGGCGACGGGCAGCCCGTCGCGCTTCGCCCGACCATGTCGACCACGGTCCTCCCCGCCTGACCTGCCTCCCGCTCCCATTCAATCGCCCCCTGCCCGCTACCTTACCATTCGTCACGATTATTGAACCCGTGGCCCGTTCGCCACCCCACGCTGAGCCGTCTCGCTCGAAGCTCGACGGCTCAGCGTGGGGTGGCGAACGGGCTCGGCGCCTGGATGGCCACGCCCAGCGGACGATTCGTGACGAATGGTAAGCCCGCTACCCATCCCCCCTCCCACCGCACCCGACCTCGACACCGACCCGTCCCGCATGGCTCTGCGGGTCACTCGACCACCCCGAGCACCCGTCGGTCATAGGTTGGTTGGGGAGTCGACCGGGCGCGCGGCCTGTTGACCTTCGGTCCTCTCGCCGGTCGACCCGCCGCCAGACCTGTCGTCCATGGCCCGAGAGCCCGGTCAACCGCGCCGCGGAGGCAACGTCGACAGGCTGAAGCTCGGCTCAGGTCAGCTCGAGGGGGTAGAGGCACAGGCAAGCGCCGGGGTCGACCGGGGTACCGACACCTGGCCGTCCCGTTCGCGACGGCCTCCGTCGTGAGACGATTCACCAGCCCTCGATGACCTCTGGACCACCATCCCCGAACACGAACACCTCCGCGACCGCGTACTCGCCGTACCCCTGCACGTCAAGGCGCTCCTCGACGCCACCGATTCGAACGCCGCCGTCGCCAGGGCGCTCCTCGCCAGAGAGACGCCCGAGATCATGGCACCCATCGAGGAGCAACGCAGGAGGGCCGAGAGCGCAGAGGAGCGCGCCGAGGCCGCCGAGGAGCGCGCCGAAGTAGAGAGAGAGCGCGCCCAGGTCGCCGAGGCGCAGCTCATGCGCGAGCGCGAACAAGCGAAGGAGCGCACCGACGTCATGGCGGCCGAGCTGGCGAGGTTGAGAGCGTTGCTTGGCGAGGAGCCTGGAGACTGACGTTCGTCAGGTCGGAGGCCGAGGTGGGCGGAGCGGAGCGTTGCCGCCTTCACCCGGAGACCCTATCACCCTGGTATCAAAACGATTTTACCCCTCAGCGCACCACGAAGGCGTCCAGCGCCTTCAGATCGTTCGGCACGTCGATGGGCGGGCCAGCGGCGACCAGGGCGCTCTTGACGTCCTTGAGGCCGCTGCCCGTCACCATGACCAGAGCGCTCTCGTCGGCGGTGATGATGCCCTTCTCGCGGGCGCGGGCGAGGCCGGCGGCCGCGGCGACACCGGCGGGCTCGCCGAAGACCCCGGCGAGCCGGGCGGTGAGGCGCATGGCGTCGAGGATGGCCTCGTCCTCGACGTCGACGAAGGTGCCGTCGCAGTCGCGCAGGGCCAGCAGGGCCTTGCGCCAGTTGCGGGGATGGCCGACGGCGATGCTGTCGGCGATCGTGTCGACGGGGACAGGCACGAGGTCGGCGTGGGCGAAGAAGGCGTCGGCCAGGGGGCGGGCGCCGGTGGCCTGGACGCCGAGGACGCGGGGCATGTGGGGGATGAAGCCGAGGGTGTGCATCTCGCGCAGGCCCTTGACGACGCCGGCGATGGTGCAACCGTCGCCGACGCTGACGACCACCCAGTCGGGCATGGCGGCGCCGAGCTGCTCGGCGGCTTCGAGGCCGCCGGTCTTCTTGCCTTCCACCAGGGTCGGGTTGACGGCGCAGTTGCGGTTGTACCAGCCGAAGCGCGCGCAGGCGGCCTGGCACAGCTCCCACGCCTCGTCGTAGGTGCCGTCGACGCGGAAGACGGTGGCGCCGAAGATGCGGAGCTGGGCGATCTTGGGCTCGGGGGCGCGGGCGGGCACGAAGATGAAGGCGGGGAGGCCGACGCCTGCGGCCATGCCGGCCAGGGAGCTGGCGGCGTTGCCGGTGGAGGCGCAGGCGATGGTGGTGGCGCCGACCTGGAGGGCGCGGGCGACGCCCACGGCCGAGGCGCGGTCCTTGAACGAGGCGGTGGGGTTGCGGCCCTCGTCCTTGACGAGCACGCGGCGCAGGCCCCAGGCTTCGGCGAGGCGGGGGGCGTCGATGATGGGGGTCCAGCCGACGGGTTGGGGGGGGCGGCGGCCGGTCGGGTCGAGGGGGAGCAGCTCGCGGTAGCGGAAGATGTCGTGGGGGCGGGCGGCGAGGGCGGCGGGCGTCATGGAGGCGGCCACGGCGTCGAGGTCGTAGCGGATGTCGAGGATGCCGGTGGGGCCACAGGCGGGGCAGGTGTACTCGAGCGTCGGGGCGTGATGAGCCCCGCACTTGACGCAGACGAGCTCGGAGACGAGGTCGGTTCTTTCGGGCATGGCGAGTGTCTGGCTCCGTGGTGGAGGGGTTGGGGGAGAGGTCAGGGACGGGGCCACATGGGCGTGTGCGGGAGCGCGGTCATGCGCGCCCAGACGTCCTCGGTGACGATGCGGGCGCGGTGCATGGTGGAGTCGACGTCAAGGCCGAGGACCGCGCGATCGCGGAGGCGCCACGCGCCATCGATCAGGACGTCGCGGACGTGGAGGCTGCTGATGCCAAAGACCAGGTGCCAGGCGAGGTTGCCGGCGTGCAGCGGGGTCGGCGAGTCGTAGTCGAGCACGACGAGGTCGGCGGCGGCGCCGGGGTCGAGGGAGCCGAGGCGGACGCCGAGGAGGTCGGAGGCCAGGCGCTGGCCGTTGGCGAGGGCGGCCACGCAGGCCTCGGCCAGCCAGGGTGCGTGGGCGTCGCGGGCCTTGAAGAAGGCGGCGCGGAGCTCCTCGAACATGTCGGCGCCGATGCCGTCGGTGCCGAGGGCGACGCGGTCGCCGAAGGAGCCGGTGCGGGCGTAGCCGACCTGGTTGTTCATGTTGCTGCGGGGGTTGTGCAGCAGCCAGGCGCCGCTGTCGCGGACGACGGTGAGCTCGTCGTCGGTGAGGTGGGTGGCGTGGGCGATGAGGGTGCGGGGGCCGAGGGCGCCGGCGCGCCTGAGGCGCTCGACGACGCCGAAGCCGAAGCGGGCGCGGGCGTCGGCGACGTCCGAGGCGGCCTCGGCGACGTGGATGTGGACGCCAACGCCGGCCTCGCTGGCGGTCTTGACGCACTGCGTCAAGGTCTCCGCGCTGAGCGTGAAGGACGCGTGGGCGCCGACCAGGGCCGAGAACCTGCCGTCGCTGCCCTGGGCGAGCAAGGCCGCGTGGGCGGCGATCCCGGCGTCGCGCTCGGCCAGGCCGCCGCGGTCGGTCACCTCATAGCAGAGCACGCCGCGGAGGCCCACCTCCGCCAGCGAGTCCCGCACGGCCTCGAGGCTGCCCTCGATGAAGCGCGGAGAGGCGTGGTGGTCGATCAGGGTGGTCGTGCCGGCGCGGAGGGCGTCGATGGCGCCGACGGTGGCGCTCATCCGCACCGACGGCTCGTCCAGCGCCCGATCCAGCCGCCACCACACCTTCTCGAGGATGTCCACGAAGTCCACCGGCGCGCTGGACGGCCCGGGCATGCCCCGCGACAGCGCCGAGTACAGGTGCGTGTGCGCGCAGACGAGCCCTGGCATCACGCAGCAGCCCGTCAGGTCGACGACCTCCTCGCCTTCGGCCGGCGGCAGGGACGGGCCGCGCTCGACGATGACGCCGTCCCGGAGGCGAAGATCGCCCCGGTCGACGGTCTGCGGGGCGAGGGTGAGGAGGGTGGCGTTCTGCAGGAGGATGGAGCGGTGCATGGTGAGTCCTTCGGGTGGGACGTGGCGGCGCCACTTTACTCCCGTCGCACCGCGCGCTCAACCGCCGGCTGCGCGGGCCGTCCCTCTGGCCTCCGCCCGCCCGTCCTGCTACCTTGACGACGCACCTCCCACCCACACCTGAGGAGCGTCCATGCCCGACCTGAGCCGATTCACCGCCGCCACCCTCCTCGCCCTGGCCACGCTCCTGACGGCGAGCGCGGCGCAGGCGGACTTCATCGATCACTTCGCCGTGACGGACGACGTCGGGGCGCACAAGGTGCCGCGGACGGGGCATTCGCGCATCCTGGTGCTGGTGGTGCAGGTGGAGGGGTTCCCGGCGCACGACATGGACCACATCCGGGACTTCTTCTCGCCGGAGTCGGTGCCGGGCGAGTTCCGGTTCACCGATTTCTACCAGCGCATGAGCCTGGGGGCGTACACGCCGGAGGCGACGGTGATCGGGCCGATCCCGTACGACGCCTGCCCGCTGCCGGAGGACTACGCCGGCTTTGCCAACTGCCGCATCCCGCGCGGGCTCGGCGACACCTTCCCGGAGATCCTGCAGACGCTGGATGTCGGGCTGGGCATCATGGAGGACTTCCTGCAGCGGGCCGACGGGGAGTTCGGGGTCAACTTCGCCGAGTACGACGTCAACGGGCCGGGCGAGCAGCCGGATGGGTGGATCGACGGGGTGCTGCTGCTGCACAACGTCGACTTCGGGGGCTACGCCATCCCGCTGTACTGGCTTCGGCGGCAGGGGCCGCTGACGCTGGACGGGGTGAACATCAACATCATCGGGATGGCCGACACGCTGGAGGTGGCGGTGCACGAGTTCGGGCACCTGCTCGGCTGGGCCGACCTGTACGACGAGCTCGGCAACACGAAGGGCTACCAGTACAGCCACATGGGCTCGTGGAACTACCTGGAGGCGCCGCCGGCGGTCGACGGGTTCAGCCGGTCGCGCGCGGGCTGGATCGCGCCGGACGTGGTGGAGCTCGGCGAGCGTCGGACGGCGGTGCGGCTGCGCCCGTATGCGGACAGCGGCGACCTCGTGCAGGTCGGCACCGGCCAGGAGTACTTCCTGCTGGAGAACCGGGGGCCGACCGGCGACGACTACATCGACCGGGACATCGACGGGCGCGGCCTTTCGATCACCCACGTCAACCTGCGCAAGGCCCCCACCGACGCACCAGACGCGTGGCCGCTGCGCCTCGGCGGCGGCTGCGTGAACTGCGACGTGTGGGGGCCGATGCTGATGAACGAGCAGGCCGACAGCAAGTTCGAGCTCCAGCGCCCCGGCAGCCGACGCGACGACGCCCACGACCTGTTCCACGCCGGTGACAGCTTCGTGCCGAACCTCGAAAACACCAACCCGATCGGCGGCAACAACACGAAGCTCTCCTCGAACCTGATCAACGGGGCGGTCTCGGGGGTCTCGGTCACGAACGTCCGCATCGAGGGCGACGACATCCTCGTCGACGTCGCGGTCGAGGAGCCGTGCGCGCTGCTCGAATGCGGCGCCGGCACGTGCGAGGCGGGCAAGTGCATCCCGCCCGAGGTCGACGACACGCCCGACGAGCCGGGGACGAACAACGCGACCAACAACGGCGAGTCGCCCGACCCGGCCGCGAACGCCGCGACGGGCAAGACCGACGACGGCTGCGCCACCGTGCCCGCCGGACGCTCACCGCTCGCCCTGCTGCTGGGGTTGGCGGGGCTGGTGTGGGCGCTGCGGCGCTGAGGCCGCTGCTAAAGGTTCTTGAACAGGTTGGCCAGCTTCGCCCGTGCGTCGTCGACCTCGCTCTTGACGGCGGTGGCGTCGACGGTGAAGACGAAGGCGTCGCAGAAGTTCGAGCGGTCGCGGTTGCGGATGAACCGGTCCTGGTCTTCGGAGCACCGGTCGAGGCGCTTGTCGTAGAAGCGGCAGTTGAGGCAGCAGTGCAGGTCGGCCTCACAGCCCTCGCAAGCGTCGTTGCGGCGCACCTTCACATCCACGGTGATGACCACCTCGTGCCCACAGGCGTGACACTGATGCTTTGCCATGGTCGAACCTCAGGAGGTTGGGAGCGGGGCGCGGCTCAACGTGAGGGCGACCGCCATCGACTGAGAATATCCCACCCTCCACCCTCCGTTCAAGCCACCGTGCCTCGGCCGAGCGCCCCGATGAGACGGCCGGGTTGTCTCGCGGGGCGTGGAGCCTTACGTTGATGAGTCCAGGGCGATGGAGCCCCCAGCCAGTGACCTCGATGCTGCCACGACGAAGCCTCCACCTCCTGTTGTTCCTGCTCGCCGCGCCGGCCTGCGCGCAGACCGCGGCGCCGCCGCAGTCCGTCATCGAGCGCTACACCGAGGCGGTCAGCGCCCACGACCACGGGGTCGTCTGGGAGCTTCTGGACGAGGACGCGCGGCTGGGGCTGGACGAGGAGGAGTTCGCTGCCTTCTTCGAGGCGAACTACGACCTGATCCGCGAGCAGGCCGACGCGCTCAGCAAGGGTGGGCAGGACGTGGACGCGCACATCGACGCGCAGGTCGACCTGGCCGATCACCGGGTCGCGTCGCTGACCTGGCAGGACGACCGGTGGTTCCTCACCGAGGCGGTCCCGACGGGCAGCGGCCAGCAGACGCCGCGGGACACACTGGCGGCGTTCGTCATCGCGCTGGACGGCAAGGATCTCGACAGCCTGCTGACCCTCATGAGCCACAACCGGCGCGGGGCGTTGGTGGGCGAGTTCAAGGCGCTCCGGCAGGGCATTGTCTCAAGCCTCGACGGCGGCCTGGTGACCCGGGGCGACCGGGCGGTGCTCAAGCTCGACAATGGCGACAAGGTGGTCCTGGTTCGAGAGGAAGGACAGTGGCGCATCGAGGGATTTGAGCGCGCGCAGCAGTAGGCCTCCTGCCTGGTGCTGCCGCGCGCCTCAACACCGCCTGGGAAAGGCGGATAACCAGGTCGGGCATGGAAGAGAACAAGGCACTCATCAAACACGGACAGCTCGACCGGACGCGGGTCCGCGTGGTCACCGCGTCGGACCCCTTGATGTTCGTCGCGCTCGTCCTCGGCATCATCGTCGCTGGCACGACCGCCGACCTGACGCCGCTGCTCATCGCGCTCGGGCTCGGCGTCGGCTGCATCGGCGCGTCGCCCTGGGTGCCCACGCTGGCGAGTCGGGCCATCCGGCGCGACCAGCGCAAGGCCCAGCGGCTCGCCCACCAGGAGCGGCGCGCGGCCGAGCGTCGGGTGCTGCGCCAGCTCCCGCCCCCGCTGGCCGAGCGCTACCTCGAGCTCAAGGTCCGCATCCACGATGTCCCGCGCTCGCTCGCCCAGACCGACCGGGACGCTGTGCTGGAGCAGGTGCACGCCCAGCTCCGCGACCTGCTGACCGCCTACCTGCGCCTGTTGTCGGCGCTGCACAACATGGATCAGCTGCTCACCCACGTCGACGAGATCGATCTCTACCGCCAGCTCGACCAGCTCGACTTCGAGATCCGGCAGGCCCCATCTCGCCTGGCGGCCGTCAAGTCGTCTCGTCGCGAGATCCTCATGCGCCGCAAGGTCCGCCTGGAGGAGGCGCGGGAGCACCGCGAGATCGTGCTCACCCAGCTCGAGATGGTCGAGGACGTCGTCAGCCTCCTGCGCGACTCCACGCTGGCCGCCCCGGACCCCATGCAGCTCAACCAGCAGCTCGCCGACCTGATGATCCAGATCGAGGCCGCCGACGAGGCGGTCTACGAGGTCTCCATCCTCGGCGACGACGTCGAGGAGCTCGCCTACTTCGAAGCGCGGGTGGCAGGGTAGACCAGCCTGGACCCATCGATGGGGTCACGCTCAAAGATGCGCTCGCCTCAGCGGTGTGATAGGCTGATGCTCAGCATACGGTCAACATCGCCGGGGCACCCATGAAGGAGCACATCCTCTACTACCAGCGCCTGCTCGACCACGACCCGCACAACGTGGACGCACGTCTACGGCTCGGCGCGGTGTGGCGATCGCTCGCCCGTCACGACCTGGCGGTGCCGCAGTACGCGGCCGCGGCGCGCCAGCTGGCCAAGGACGGGCTGCTGCTCGAGGCCATCGCGGCGTGCAAGGCGATCTTCGAGATGGAGCCCTCCCACACCGAGACGCAGCTGTTTCTGGCGAGCCTGTACGCGCGTCAGCCGGCAGGTGGTGCCGTGGTGCGGGTCGTCGAGCCGCCTCCCCCCGACGCGGTGGACGCCGACGAGCTGATCGTCCTGCAGCCCACCGACGCCGTTCAGGAGTTCAGCGAGGAGGAGCTGGAGGCGTCCATCCTCGAGAGCCTCGACGGCGAGCCGGTGGACGACGAGACGGGCGACGAGGAAGACCTGGACCTGCTCACCACCCACGAGCTCGACACGCTGACCCGCGCGGCTGACGCCCGCGACGATCTGGAGGCGGACGAGCTCGACGACATGGAGCGCCGGCTGACCATCGAGCGGCCCGCGCCGGGGATCTTCCGACGGCTGGCCGACGGCGACGGGCTGGATGAGCGGACCACCGTGGAGCGGCCGGGTCTGTTCACCGCGCACCTGCCCACCCCGCCCTCGCTGCCTGCGCCGCCCACCGAGGCCCCACGGGGGGTCAGCATCAACTACCCGGACCGGGTGCTGCGGCGCGCGCTGAACCTGTCGATGTCGTGGGATGCCAACCGGCCCGGCCACCCCCACGCGCGGCCTCCGGCCAACGAGCCCCACACCGTCGAGATCCCCGACGCCCTGCTCGACAGCCTCAACGCCGAGCCCGAGCGACTCCCCGAGGCCCCCTCGACGCCTCCGCCCGTCGGCGACTCCGACTCCTGGCCCCGCGCCACCCCCACCGACGACCCACGACGCACCACAGACGCCCGCCAGGTGCCCCGCCCCAAGCGCCCCGAGGCGCCGCCGACCACCGACCGCCCCCGCACGGGCTCCGGCCCCTGGCCCGTCCCGGCCTCGAACGCCGACCACCACGGTGCCACGCGCGTCGCGTCGATCTTCACCGACCACACCGTGGTCTCGCAGACCGGCTCGGGCCCGCGCCCGCTGCCGCTGCCGCCGCTGCCCGAGCCCCCACCGGCGGGCGACAGCAGCGGGCACACCCGCGTGGCGCGCCCACACCCGGGCGTCGCGCCCATCGTCGAGCCCGCCGACCCGCTCGCCTTGCCGACCCCGGCTGCGGCGACGCCGAGCTACGACCGGATCGAGGTGGTCTCACCGGCGGCGCTGTCGGTGACCCGCCGCGACGTGCCCAACACGCCGCTGTTCTCGCGGATGTCGCCCCAGACCTTCATGGACCTGCTCAAGCGCATCGACCTGCGCCGCATCCCTGCCGGCGAGAACGTCATCGACGACGACCACCGACCGCTCGGCCTGTTCATCATCATCAACGGCCAGGTCGACATCATGCGCCGGGCGGCCGACGGCACGATCAAGTTCCTGGCGACGATGGGGCGCGGGGAGTTCTTCGGCGAGTTCGAGCTGCTCACCGGGCGGTCCCACAGCGCGATCGTGAAGGCGACCAACGCCGTGGACCTGCTGCACCTGTCCGACGAGGTCATCGCCGACCTGGCCGAGAGCGACCCGACGATCTGGGACGTACTGTGGGACTTCTACCACCAGCGCCTGCTGAACAACCTGCTGGCGACGAGCCCCCTGTTCCACGCCCTCGGCGCGGCCGAGCGCAGCGCCCTGGCCACGCGCTTCGAGCGTCACTTCGTGGACGCGGGCGACAACATCGTCCGCCGAGGCGCCCGCGGCGCCGGCCTCTACCTGATCCTGAACGGCGCGGTGGACGTGATCGACCCCGAGCACGAGCCCGAGATCCTGACCCGGCTGCGCGACGGCGACTTCTTTGGCACGGTGTCCTCGGTCAAGGGCCAGCCGGCGACCGCCACCGTGCGCGCCGCCGAGGACTCGACGCTGCTCGTGCTCGACCGGGAGAGCCTCCGGGCCGTGATGGACAGCCACTCCGAGACCCGCGCGGCGATCGAGGCGCTGGTGGAGAACCGCTTGATGCTCGCTGGCCGCACCGGCTACTCACGCCTGGGCATGCCGAAGTAGCCGAGGTGTCGTGAGGCACGGGCGCCTGATGACGCGATGCGTCATGGCGCGCCCGGGCACGCGCCGACCCCGCGATGGCCGGCCCCGACACGCCCTCGCGCAGACCCATGACTCAGGCGGATTCGCTCAGGAGCTCGCCCTGGAGCTGCTCGGGCTTGGATGCGCTGAAGAACAGCACGGCCCCGTACGTCTCGTGCCGCAGCTCGGGATAGCCCACCACGCGCTCGATCTCGGCGATCACGAACTCGCGGCTGCGCAGCATCGGGAAGACGCCGTAGCGCTCGTAGGTGGCCAGCAACGCGTCGGCGACGGCGTTCTGCCCCCGCACCAGCGCGCTCCCGGCGAAGTAGCCGCCCCCCTCCAGCACCCGGTCGAACTCGCCGAGCGCCTTGAGCCGATCGTGGAAGGCGTGCAGACCATTGACGGTCTGCAGGGACCGGATGACGCCCTGCCGGAACGGCAGCGCCTCCGGGTCGGCCCGCAGCAGCGTCACCCGCTGCCCCATACCGCGCGACTCAAAGCGCTCACGCGCCTGATGCAGCATCTTCCAGGAGGAGTCCACCCCGATGAGCGGCCCGCTGATGTGCTCCGCCCGGATGTGACCGAGCAGCAGCCCCGTCCCCACCGGGCACTCCAGGTACGCCCCGCCGTCGCTCCGCCCCAGGGCCTTGTGGGCCACGTCCACGTAGCGCAGCGGCGAGCACTGCCAGACGGCCAGGCTCATCATCGGCGCGGTCAGGTTGTAGATGGGGGCGATGAGGTTCAGCAGCGTGTCGGTGCGGTAGTACCGATACTGCTGAGCCTTCTTGCGCGGCACCATGTCCGGGATGCCATCCACGATCGGGTAGCGCTCGCCGCACCCCTCGCAGATGAGATCAGGCTGCCGCCGCGTGCCAATCCCCAGATCGGGGTGATGGCAGGCGGGGCACTCCATGATGTCGAGAACCTTCTTGGGTATCACGCGCGAGGCTCCCTGGCCGGACGGGCCACCGTTCGTTCCGAGGATGGCGGCGCGAACGCGGCGCCGCCGTCAGGAGCGCAGGGCCGGACACAGCTCGGAGCCCAGGTCCCCGCGCGACACCTCTCAGAGGGCCTTGCTGGCGTTGCGCTTCTTGACCGACTGCTGCAGCGTGATCAGGCCGCCGTTGCAGCCCGGCACGCCGCCCTTGATGAGGACCAGGTTCTTGTCCGGCATCACGTCGATGATCTGCAGGCTCTGCACGGTGACGCGCGTGTTGCCGTGCTGACCGGGCATACGACGGCCCTTGAAGACGCGGGACGGATCGGCCGAGGAGCCGATCGAGCCGCCGTGGCGATAGGCCTCGTGCACACCGTGGGAGGCCTTGGCGCCCGCCATGTTGTGACGCTGCATGACACCGGTGAAGCCCGAGCCCTTGCTCGTGCCGACCACGTCCACGAACTGCCCCTTGCGGAACAGATCCGAGGCGGTGACCTCCTGGCCGACCGTGTAGTCGGCCAACTCGTCCGCCTGGAGGCGGAACTCCTGCAGGTGCAGCTTCGGCACCTCGATGCCGGCGTGCTGGAAGACGCCGAGGCGAGCGCGGTTCATGCGCCAGCGGGGCTCGGTGCCCTCCTTCTCCGCCTTGCGGGCGTCGCCGAAGCCGAGCTTGACGGCGTTGTAGCCGTCCTTGCCCGCCGCGCTCTTGGTCTGGATGACAACGTTCGGCGGCACCGAGACCACGGTGACCGGCAGCATGCGGCCGTCCTCGAGGAAGATCTGCGTCATGCCGACCTTGCGGCCCATCAAACCCTTCATATGCTGGCCTCCAAAATACTCAGCTCACGGCAGCCATCCCTCGGCGAGGGAGCGGGCTGCTTGCCACAGCGGACAAGGAGCCGAAGCCATGTTATGTCGTCCGGCCGCCGCAGCGACCGGACTGGAATACGGGGACCGCACCACGCGGCATCCCCTTGCGCCCACACGACGTGGGGCGGGGCACGCTAGATCACCGCACGCCCGGTGTCAAGGGCAGAAACAACACCGCGCAGGGCGGTCGGGGCCTCGCCAGATCGTTGTGCTCGGGCTGGCGAGGTCGCCCGGCGGCTCCCCACCTTGACACCATCGGGCAGTGTGTTATCCCTGCCAGACGCCTCTTTGATTTCCCGGATGGCCTCAGCGAGGGCAAGTCCATGCCGCACACGTCTCAAACACTCCGCGCTCTGTGGCCGCTGGCCCTTCTGGCCCTGTTCGGCCTGTGGATGCCAGCCTGCGCCAACGAAGCGGGTACGATCGTGACCTCGGGCAACCGATACGTCATCCCGGCGACCGAGGAGCCGCTGGTGCAGTGCCTTCCGACCGAGCCGCCGCGCAAGTGGGCGGTGGTGATCGGGGTCAACTGGTACAAGGACGAGCGCATCCCGGACCTCGGCGGTGCGGTCAACGACGCGTGGGCGTTCTATCACTACATGGCGAGCCCCTCGGGCGGAGGCGTGAACCCCTACCGACTCAAGCTGCTGCTGAACGACGAGGCGACGCGGGAGAACGTCGAGGGCGCGCTGGGCAACTTCCTGGGGCAGGCCTGTCCGCAAGACCAGGTGATCATCTACTTCGCCGGGCACGGCGCCCCCGAGCCAGACCGGCCCGACGACGCCTTCCTGCTCGTGCACGACACCAACCTCGACAACATGGTCGGCTCGGCCATCAGCATGCAGCGCCTGCCGGAGTTCCTCGAGTGGCGCGCGGGCTCGGCGGGCAACCTGCTGCTGCTCGTGGACGCCTGCCACAGCGGCAACATCGCCTTCCCGGGCAAGCGCGGCTTCGTCAAGGGCAAGGACGACGTGGCACGGGCCTCGGTGGTGATCGACAACCTGAACAAGGCCGTGGATGGCAAGAAGGGGTGGGGGGCGATCAGCGCGACCGCGCCCGATCAGCTCGCCGGCGAGTCCACGGCGAGCTGTGAGCTGGGCGGCAAACCCTACGCCGGTGGCATCTTCACGTGCAACGTCCTGTCAGGCCTGTCCGGCAACGCCGACGGCAACGCCGACGGGCGCGTGACGCTCAGCGAGGTGTACGAGTACACCAAGGCGCAGGTGAACCTGGCGTCGGATGGGGCGCAGAGCCCGCAGCTGTCGGGCAGTCTCGACCTGGACGTCGAGATGAGCATCCCGGCCACCCAGCAGGTCGCCATCCCCGTCGTGCCGGAGCGCTACCTGCTCGAGAGCGACCCCCATGCGCTTCGCCCCTGGATCTGGGTCAGCGCCGGCCTCACCACCGCCGCCCTCGGCGGTGCCCTCGCCTTCAACCTCGCCGCGAACGTCGCCGCCGACGAGCTCAACAAGGACGTCGCCGACACGCCCGGCGGCCTCACCAGCGCCACCTGGGCCGACCGCAACGCCGAGGTCGACAGCCTCCAGCTCACCGCGCTCATCGGCTACATCGCCACCGGCTCCCTCGCAGCCATGACGGCGACCCTGGCCGGCTGGGACCTCCTCGACGCGCCGCAGGACATCAACGACGTCTACGGCCTGCCTCCCTGGTTCGAGATCACCATCCAGACCACCGTCAAGGGACAGGGCGCCGCCCTGAACCTCAAGGTCGAGTATTGAGGGCCAGCACGATGACGCTTCACACACCTTCACGTCGAAGCGCGCCGTGGCCGTGGCGCGCGGTCGCAGGCATGGCTCTCCTCCTGAGCGGGCTCGCCGGTTGTTTCATCGCGCCGGATGACCCGTTCTGTGTGGTCGATGGCGACACGCTCGCGGGCAACTTCAGGTCCAGCGACCAATGCTGCAGCCGGGTGAGCGACAACGCCTCAGCCGGCTTCTGCGCCGACTTCTACACCGAGAAGGGCGTCAGCGAGGACATCGCCTCCAAGGCGGTCCGCTGCACACCCCACCCCGACTTTGCCGAGGCGGTCAACGGCGTCTGCACCTTCGACTGCGCGCCGGGGAGCTGCGAGTGCGCCACGGGCCGGGACTGCTCGGACGGCGCCGCGTGCATCATCCTCGACGTCGACAACAAGGCGTACTGCGCGCAGTTCGGCTTCGATCCGACGGCGATCGAATCGTGCATCGCGTGCGCGTCATGCAGCCTCCAGAGCGCGGCGGACGCCTGCGGCGATCAGGCCTGTGCGTTCCCGACTGGCGCGTCTCCGACGGCGATCGACCAGCGGGGCGGTTTTTGCCGGCCCTGCGCTCTGGCCTCAGACCGCCTCGGCGTGAGCGGCACGGGAGGCTGCGGCCTGGACGGCGACGGCAACGCCCGCCTTTGTTACCCGACGGCCGAGGGCTCCACGGCCTGCATGACGCCCGCCGAGACGCTGGGCGAGCTCGGCCAGCCCTGCGACGGCCCGAACACCTGCGAAGCCAGCCTCCTCTGCGTCGACATTCGCGGTGACGGCCAGCCGAGCTGCCAGCAGCTCACGACGGGAGCCACCGAGGACGCAGACGACGCCATGTTCCGCCGCTGCAACAAGATCGACGGCGCGCCGACGTTCGTGCCGATGGCCGAGCTCGGCGAGGATCTGGGCATCTGTTTGTGCGGCGGGACGGAGCCTGTCAACGGCGAAGGCAAGTGCGCGGGTGCGTGCAACGTTGACAACCAGCTCGACGCCTGCAGCGGTCGCCTCTGCGCCTGCGGGCCCGAGGACGCCCCCCAGAGCTGCGGCGCCGACGAGGAGGGCACCCGCTGCGTCGACTGCGACCCGCTCCGAGCCGACTGCGCCGGACCCGGGTGCTGCCCCACGAGCCTCGGCTGCTACCCCGACGCCGAGGGCTTCGCCTGTGCGACGCCGAGCGCCACGGCGCGCGGCGAGTGGGGCGCGTGCACGATGCACACCGACTGCGCCGACGGCCACATCTGCCTGGACGGCGTATGCCGCAAGGCCTGCGACACCGAGCGCCTCGACACCAACACGCGGCCCCTCGTCTGCGGCCTCCTCTGCCAGGACACCCCGGACGCCCCCAGCGACGTGTGCGGCTGTGACCTCCACGCCGATGCGTGCCGTCAGGGCCAGGGCTGCTACGTCGATGGCGACGCCCGGGTCTGCCTTGAGCCGGCGGCCACCGCCGCCGCAGCCGGCGAGCCCTGCGACGCCCCCAACGCCTGCGAGGCAGGCCTGGTCTGTATCGACGGGAGCTGCCAGGAGCCGTGCCTGCCCAGCAAGACGCCCACCGGGATGAGCTGCTCTGCCGGGATGGGCTGCGTCTTCGACGACGCCGCGAGGCTCCCCCTGTGCACCCTCCTGCCCGACCCGGCCAAGGCCCAGTGGGAGTCCTGCGCCAACAGCGCCGAGTGCGGCGACAACCTGACCTGCGAGGGAGGGGTGTGCCGCCGGATGTGCGTCGGCGGGGGCGGCGACACGGCGTGCGGCGACTCCACCCTGTGCGACGACATCGCCCCGCGCGCCAGCCACCTGGCCCTCGGCCTGTGCTCCTGCAAGGTCACCGGTGCCAACCCCTGCCCGGACGGCCAGAGCTGCTATGAGGATGCTGGAGCCGCCACCTGCGCCGCGCCAGCCGCCAACGCCGGGATCGAAGGCGAGGGCTGCACCACGTTCAACGGCTGCGCGCTCGGCCTCATCTGCCGCGACACCCTCTGCCGCACGCCCTGCGTCGCCAACGGCGACTGCACCTCCAACGTCTGCACCAACAGCGTCTGCGCGCTCTGACCCCGATTGTTTCACGCCTCCGGCGTGAAACAATCACCCCTCCACGGCCCCCACCTCATCCTCCCTGGCCCGCTTCGCCGCCTTCGGCTTCTTCCAGAACAGCACCAGGCAGGCGGGCAGGACGAGCAGGTCGCCCCAGAGCGCGGAGAAGATGGTGACGGCCGTCAGCTCGGCGAAGCGGCGCGTCGGCACAAAGTCCGAGGCCAGCAGGACGAGCAGCCCACAGATCAGCAGGACGCTGGTGATGACGATGGGCCGACCGGCGCCGTGGAACGAGCGGCGAATGGCCGTGGGCACATCCTCGCTCCGGGCGACCTCCTCGCGAAAGCGGGTCAGGAAGTGGATGGTGTCGTCCACCGCCAGCCCCAGGCCGATCGAGAACAGGATGACGTTCGTGGCGTTGAGGTCGTACCCGCGCCAGCCGAGGTAGCCGAGCGTGACCACCAGCGGCATCACGTTCGGGAGCACCGAGATCAGGCCCGTGCGCACCGAGCGGAACAGGATCATCATCATCGCGAAGATCACCACCGAGGCGCCCAGCAGCGAGTAGAACAGGTCCCGGATGAAGCTGTCGATCCCCACGGCCGCCACATACGCCTCGCCGGTGACCGTCGGCTTGACGCCGGTCTCGGGGGGGAACAGCTCGGCCATCCGGGCGTTGAGGCGCTCGCCGAGCGCGGCGGTCTCCTTGGAGCCGACATCGGCCACCCGGACACGCACCCGCGCGTGGTCGAAGTCGCCGGACATGTAGGAGCGGAAGTTCAGGGACTTGCCCGCCGAGTCGATCAGCTCCTGCATCTGGTAGATCTGGTTGCGGCCCTTGTCGTTGAGCGGCGGCAACACGCTGCGCTCGGCCGGATCGCCGATGAAGGCCACCCGCATCTCCTGGTGGAAGTCCACGTAGGAGCGCGTGTGCAGCACCTCGGGCTGCTGGGCAGCGAAGTCCTCCAGCGCCGCCACGCGCGCGTACAGGTCCGGGTCGCGGAAGGCCTGGGGCTTGTCCGCCTTGAGGCTGATCTCGACGGGCAGGAAGCCCCCGAGCTTCTCCTCGACGGTCTTCGTCAGGAGGTACTGGGGGTGGTCCTCCTCGAAGACCTCCATCAGCCGGCTGTCCACCTTGACGTCCCACGCCATCGCCACCGCGGCCACCATCAGGGCCATGCCCAGGGCCAGGGTCACCTTCGGGTGGCGGACGACGCGGCTGGCCATGGCGTCGATGACGCGCTCGAGCACCCCGAGCTTTCCGTCGGGGTCGGGGACGCGGGGCGGCGACATCAACGGCAGGGTCGCCGGCAAGAAGAGCATCACCGCCACGTACACCAGCCCCACGCCCAGCGCCGCCTGCCACGCGAACGCCTGCAGGATGTCCGTCTGCGCCACGATCAGGCTGAAGAAGCCCACGGCCGTGGTCGCCGTCGTCAGCAGGCACGCCAGGCCGACGTGGTGCACCGTCTGGATGATCGCCTTCTCGCGCTGGCCCTTGTACCGGTGCAGCTCCTCGGCGTACCGCGACACGATGTGCACCGCGTCCGCTGTCCCGATGATGCCGATCACGACGAAGATGATGTTGTTGACGATGTTGACCGGCTGGTCGAAGAACACCATCACCACCACCAGCCACGCCGTGCCCATCCCCACGGCCACCAGCGGCAGCAGCACGCCCGCGACGCTGCGGAACAGGAGCGCCATCAGCACGCCCATGACCAGCGCGGCCAGCGGCAGGATGCGCAGCTGGTCCCGCTTGAGCGAGCCGACGATGAACGTCCTGAGCTCGGGGATGCCGGCGTAGCCCACCGTGAAGCCCGACGGCGGCGGGGCGCGCCCGACCTCGGCCTTGACGCGCTCGACCACGCGGGTCAGGTCCTCCACCTCCCGCTGGCTGGGGTCGATGAAGATCGCCACCGCGGCCATCTTCCGGTCGGCGCTGATCAGCTCCCCGTCCACGAGCTTCGCCGTCTTGAGGGCCGCGCGCACCTCGGAGACGGTCGCATCGTTGACCGGCAGCTCCTTGACCAGCGGCGCGGTCTCGATGACGCCGAACTCCCCGGCCTTCTGGCGCGGCAGCCCCGCCGTGGCGATGCTCTCGACCCGCGTCACCGACTCGACCGTCTCCAGCCGCTTCGTGAGCTCGTACTGCCACGTCAGGGCCTCCTTGGACAGCGCGTCCACGTCCCCCTCGGGCGGCGCCTCGAGCAGGATGAGCAACACGGTGTCCTCGTAGGCGAACTGCGCCTTGAAGTCCTCCGAGTAGGCCGCCTTGCCGTCCTCGGCGTTGGCGAAGATCGCCTGGGGCGTGAAGTTGAAGCGGAGGTCAAAGGCCTCCGACACCGCCAGCGCGGTCATCACCCCCAACGCCACCAACACGGCCATCCGATGGTTGACCAGAAAGCGCCCGAGCAGGTCGTAGAACATGCATTTTGCCTTGTGTCCGCACTCCAGGCGCGCCACATCGGGCGCCGCGAGCCCCGTCCCCCCCGACGCAGGCTCATCCCGAGCTGTCGCTCGGGACGGTCCCTGCGCTGCGGGGTGAGGGCTGCTCAGGCTGGGATAGCAGATCCACAGCGCGCTGACCACAGCAGGCAGCGCCCTGGCAGTTGACACCCATGGCCGCTGCCTCTAATCCTCTATACCGCCGTGAGCGCCACCCTGCCTCGCGACGCAGGCCCCTCCGCGAGCTGTCGCTCACGGAGCTGCCTGCACTGCGTGGCAGGGTGGCGCTCAGGCGAGGCCCCCTGCGCCCGGACCGTCCCGTCGTGACGACCTCGCCCGGTAGCGCGTAAACCCGCTCGCCCGAAATACAGATGTCCAGCTCCATGTTTATCGCCGACCCGACCCTCGACCTGATCACCCTCGCCCAGACCGGCAAGCCCGCCCGCCGGGTCTACATCGAGACCTACGGCTGCCAGATGAACGTGGCGGACAGCGAGATGATGGCTGGCATCCTCGGCACCAGCGGCTGGGATATCGCCGCCTCGCCGGACGAGGCCGACGTGATCCTCGTCAACACCTGCGCCGTGCGGGAGAAGGCCGAGGAGCGCGTGCTGGGGCGCGTGCGGACCCTGAACGGCATCAAGAATCATCGCCCGAACGTGCTCATCGGCGTCACGGGCTGCATGGCCGAGCACCTGCGAGAGACGCTGGCCGAGCGCGCGCCGTATGTCGACCTCATCATCGGCCCGGACGCCTACCGGCGGCTGCCCGAGCTGGTCGTGCAGGCCGAGGCGCTCAACCACGATCCGGTCATCGACATCCGGCTCGACCGCGCCGAGATCTACGAGGGTGTCAACCCGGTCCGCAAGGAGGGGGTGACCGGCTTTGTGACCATCCAGCGCGGCTGCGACAAGTTCTGCACCTTCTGCATCGTGCCGTTCACCCGCGGCCGCGAGCGCGGCGTGCCGCCGCGCGAGGTGCTGCGCCAGGTCCGGCAGCTCGCCGACGACGGCTTCTCCGAGGTCACCCTGCTCGGCCAGACGGTCAACTCCTGGGTCTACGAGGACGTGGACTTCGCCGACCTTGTGCGCGCGGTGGCCCAGGTGGACGGCATCGAGAGGATCCGGTTCACCAGCCCCTACCCCATCGACTTCACACCGAAGCTCATCGAGGTCATCGCGACGGAGCCGAAGGTGTGCAATTACATCCACCTGCCCGTCCAGTCCGGCTCGGACCCGGTGCTCGAGCGCATGAAGCGGGGCTACACGCTCGACCAGTACTTGAAGCTTGTCAGGGACATACGCGCCGCCGTGCCGAACATCGCCATCTCGACGGACATCATCGTGGGCTTCCCCGGCGAGTCGGACGAGGACTTCCAGCTGACGGTCGACCTGCTCGAGCAGCTCCGGTTCGACTTCGCCTTCCTGTTCAAGTACTCCGAGCGCTCCGGTACCCTCGCCCACAAGCGCATCCCCGACGACGTGCCCGAGGAGGTCAAGGGCGACCGTCTCAAGGAGATCATCCTCGTCCAGGAGCGGATCTGCGGCGAGGTCATCCAGAAGTACGTGGGGCAGACGCTGCCGGTGTTGATCGAGGGCGACAGCAAGCGCAGCGACGCGCAGTGGAGCGGCCGCACCGACACCTTCGTCTCGACCATCCTGCCCAAAGACGGCGTGGCTGCCCGCCCCGGCCAGATCGTGCAGGCCCGCATCGAGCGCACGACCTCCCACACCCTGTTTGGTCAGATCGTCTGAGGTGGGTTCAGCGGCGGCGGAGGCCGTCGATGAGGACGGTGATGGCCTCCTCGATGAGGTCGTCGCTGTAGATCCCCGCCGAGGTCAGCCGCGCCGGATTGCCGAGCGTGCGCAGGATGCCGTACAGCGAGCCGACCAGCACGCGGGAGAGCAGGAACGGATCGCCCTCGCGGACGTCGCCCTCCATCTGTCCCTCCGCCAGCAGCGCCGCGACCACCTGAACCCCCTGACGATCGATGGTGTAGACCGTCTCCAGCAGCGCCATGCTCGCGCCCGGCGGCGGTGAACAGGCCGACCAGAGGTCGGTGTAGTGCTGGTAGAAGTGGATGTCGGTGCAGACCCGGCGCGCGTATCGCGTCGCGATGGTGAAGACGCGCTCCAGCACCGGGCCCTCCTCGATGGCGGCCCGCGAGAGGTCCTTGAACAGGGGCGTGTGGATCTCGCTCATCAACAAGCAGGCCAGCAGGTCGCCGGTCGGGAAGTGCATGACGACCCTCGTGCTCTCCTCACTGGTCAGGCCAGCGCGCACGACGATCTGCTTGAGCGACGGCGAGGCCGTGTCATCCTCGACCATGGTGTCGCGGGTGGCCTTGAGCACCTTGAACAGCAGCGCGCGGCTGACGCCGACGTACTCGCTCGGCGCGTCGGTGGACTCGAAGTCGTCGAGCGCCCAGCGGCCCGTCGAGGGGACGGCGACGGAACGCCCACGGAAGCGGCCCCGAAGGTTCGGGTCGCTCTCCTCGTTGCTGTTCTCGTAGTTGGTCCCGAGGACGCGGGCGACGGCCCTGCCCTCGAAGATCAGCTCCCCGGTATACTCGCCCGTATGATCATCCACGGCGCACCTCGTCCGGTGAGACCCTCACCCGCCATGTGAGCCTTGTGCGTGGTGCGTCCTGCACCTGACACGTCAGCCCTCTCACGATAGCGGAATGAATGAGCATCACAAGGCCCTGAGTGTGCATCGTCCCGCGGCCGCGGTCAACCCCAACGATGAACGGGATTCACGCATGCGCGCTCGCTCGTCCGGCGACGCACGCGCGCTATGGTACGGCGTCGTTCTCTGGTAGAACAACTCCGGATATGGATCAGATGCACCGCGCCGTCGGGGCGAGGCCCGCCCTCCGACGCACGAACCGAGACTGCTCATGCTGATCGCCTACATCACCTGTCTCATCGTCGGCGGCGCCTTTGTCTTGATGTCGATCCTCTTCGGCGGCAAGGACGCCGATGCGGAGGTTGACGCGGGCGCAGACGCCGACGCGAACTTCGAGATCGACCACGACCTGGACGTCGACCACGACCTGGACATCGATCACGACCTCGACATCGATCACGACCTCGACGCCGACGCCGACATGGACGCCGATGCGGACGCGGACGCCGACGCGGCCTTCGACGCGCACCACGAGCTCGACTCCGGCAGCGCGACAGCCGTCGGGACGGACGGGACGCTGTGGCTGCCGTTCCTGAGCTTCAAGTTCTGGACCTTCCTGCTGACGGGCTTTGGCCTGGTGGGCACGATCCTGACGCTGTTGAGCGTGAGCGCAGGGCTGACGCTGGGCCTGTCCATCGCGGTGGGCCTGATCGCGGGCCTGTCTGTGGGCTACGCGCTCCACCGCCTCAAGCGACAGGACGTGGACAGCACAACGCGCATCGCCGACATGGTCGGCCAGACCGCCAGGGTCCTGATCCCGCCGCGCGACAACGAGCCGGGCGAGGTCCAGATCGAGGTGCGCGGCCAGAAGATCAATCTCATCGCCAACACCGACGAGGATTATCCCTTCCAACGCGGCGACGAAGTGTTTATCTTTCGCGTCAATGATGACGGAACCGCTGAAGTGGTCCATCCCGCACGCGTCATGTGGCGAGACGGCAGGAGTCCGAAGAAGCGTCAAACACACACCGCGGAGGCCAAGGCCAAGGTCGAAGTTCGCGGTTGAGCCGCGCGGCAGGGCGAGCGGCGCGTTGGCTGCGCGCCGCGCTGGCCCGAGGACCATGACAGCGACTTGACGGGACGTGCATGCGGCGTGCTCGACAACACCATCAACCACCCCATCATCACGCACCAGGATCGGCCACGTGCCGGGCATCGCAGCTCGCGATGTCTGGCGAGGACAGCGCCAACACACACCCCGCACCTCGCGGGGTCGGGCAGTGAGGAGAATCTATGCCACTGGATCAAATCGTCACAGGAATCGCGCTCGGCGGTTCACTTGTCATCGCGATGGTCATCTTTTTCGCGCTGATCAAGAAATTCATGTACATCTGCCAACCCAACGAGATCCTGATCATCAGCGGTAAGACCCGCAAGATGGCCGACGGCTCGAACGTCGGGTTCCGGGTGATCTCGGGGGGGCGCGTGTTCCAGATCCCGGTCCTCGAGACCGTGGAGCGGATGGACGTGCGCACGATCCCGGTGGAGATCTCGGTCACGAACGCCTACTCCAAGGGCGGCATCCCCCTGAGCCTGCACGCGATCGCGAACGTGAAGATCACGACGGACCCGGCGCTGGTGGCGAACGCGATCGAGCGCTTCCTGGGCCGACACCCCTCGGAGATCCGGCGCGTGGCCAAGGAGCAGCTCGAGGGCAACCTGCGCGGCGTGTTGGCGAACATGACGCCGGAGGAGGTGAACGAGGACCGTCTCATGTTCGCCTCTGCGCTGGCGGAGGACGTCGAGGACGACCTGGCGCGACTGGGGCTGCACCTGGACACGCTGAAGATCCAGAACGTGGCGGACGAGGTGAAGTACCTGGACTCGATCGGTCGTGAGCAGATCGCGATCATCCGTCGTCAGGCCGAGATCGCCGAGTCGAACGCCAAGCGCGAAGCCGAGCAGGTCGAGGCGGAGTGCCAGGGCCGCGGCTCGGTGGCCCAGGAGGAGGCCAAGGCGATCATCCAGAAGCGCCAGAACGAGCTGCGTCAGGTGGTGGCCGAGCTGGACGCGGAGGCGCGCTCGGAGGACGAGCGGGCGGCGGCGTCGGCGCAGTCGGCGCGTGCGGAGGCCGAGCAGCAGCTCCAGGAGATCCGGACCGAGCTGGCGAAGCTGCGGCTGGAGGCGGACGTGGTGCTCCCTGCGGAGGCCGAGACGGCGGCGCGCGAGCAGATCGCGCGCGGCGAGGCCTCGTATTCGGCGGCGCGCGGCCACGCGATGGCCGAGGCGCAGTCGATGTTGGCGGAGGCGTGGGCGGAGGCCGGGGACGATGGCCTGGACATCTTCCTGATCCAGCAGATCGAGACGCTGCTGCAGGAGGTGGCGTCGGTGACGGCGCAGATCAAGGTGAACGAGGTGTCCCTGATCGACTCGGGTGACGGCAAGGTGCTGGCGGCGTACATCGGTGCGTATCCGGCGATCGTGCGTCGTCTGCTGGAGGAGATCCGGGAGACGATCGGTGTGGACATCGGAGGGGCGATTCGCGGGGACGCGACGCGGCACCTCGCTGCGGCAGCTCGCGAGGAGTCGCGGACCGCAGGGCGTCTGCCGTCGGGCGCCTCGAGCTCGGGGATGGGGATGACGCCTTCGCGGACCTGAGCCGGGTCGGGCCCACGAGGTCACGACCGCCACATGAACCCAGGGCGGGCCTTCAACGCAGGGCGCGTCTGGTGATAGATCGTCAGGAGAACACCTATGGAACCTGTTTCCGCCGTTGTCGCAGCCGTTGTGCTGCTCATTTTTCTCATGTTCGCAGGCTTGCTGGTCATCAAGAATGTGGTCTACATCTGCCAGCCGAACGAGGTGCTGATCTTCTCTGGCAAGGCGCGACAGCTCGGCACGAACCGGATCGTGGGCTACCGCCTGGTGCGCGGCGGTCGCGGCATCCGCACGCCTCTGTTCGAGACGGTGGCGCGGATGGATCTGACAAACATGATCATCGAGCTGACGGCCAAGAGCGCCTACTCGAAGGGCGGCATCCCGCTGACCGTGCAGGCGGTGGCGAACATCAAGGTGGCGGGCGATGAGCCGGTCATCTGCAACGCCATCGAGCGCTTCCTGGGGCTGCCCCGGACCGAGGTGATGAAGATCGGCAAGGAGACGCTCGAGGGCAACCTCCGCGGCGTGCTGGCGTCGCTGACGCCAGAGCAGGTCAACGAGGACAAGCTGGCGTTCGAGGAGCAGCTGCTGAAGGAAGCGAAGGTCGACCTGACCCGGCTGGGCCTCGTGCTGGACAGCTTGAAGATTCAGAACATCTTTGACGAGGTGGGCTATCTGGACTCGATCGGCCGCAAGCAGAGCGCGGATCTTCAGCGTCGTTCGCGGATCGCGGAGGCGACCAACCGCGCCGAGGCCATGATCAAGGACGCGTCGAACCAGCGTGAGACGGCGCTGGCGAAGATCACGGCTAAGATCGACATCACGCACGCCGAGTCGAAGCGTCGGATCACGGACGCCAAGTCGCGCGGGATCGCGATGGTCGCCGAGGAGCGCGCAGAGGTCACGACGGCCGTCGCCAAGGCGCAGGCGGACCTGGGGGTGCAGCGGCACCGCATCGAGCAGGTGCGTCGTCGCCTGCAGGCCGACATCGTGGAGCCGGCCACGGCGCGGCGCAAGGAGATGGAGGCGGACGCCAAGGCGCAGGCGCTGTCGATCGTGGAGAACGGTCGCGCGTCGGCGGCGGTGCTCCGCGACATCACGACGACGTGGAAGGCGGCTGGCCCGCACGCGCGCCAGATCCTGCTGCTGCAGAAGATCGAGCCGCTCATCAAGACGATGGTGGGGACGATCAAGGACGTGCGGATCGACAAGATCACCGTGATCGACCGACACATGAGCGACATCGACCAGAACGGCTCGATGCCGATGAAGGTCGCGTCGGCGTCCGAGCAGCTCAAGCAGACGCTGGGCATCGACGTGCCCGGGCTGGCCAAGGGACTGGCGGCGGTGGTGACGAAGGGCTGATCGACGGCGTCGAGGCGCGCCCGCCCACTGCGGCGTTGCGGCGCGCCTCCGCGAAAGTCCTTTCTTTTCAAGAACCTACCAATCAGACTCAGCGCTCGGGCGGGGGAACCGGCCAGGGGCTGGCGCCGGCTCTGGCGAGAGCGACGGCCTGCGCGAGGTCGACGAGGAAGGACTCGTGGGTCTGGGTGGAGGCGGCGCGCGCCCATCGCGTGGTGGGCAGCTCCTGGCTGACGTCGGGGAAGACGAGCTGGGAGCCTGGCTCCCCCTGCCGCTCGGCCCGCCAGTGGCCACCGAGGTGACGTCGGAAGACCTCGCCGAGGTAGCAGCCCGCGGCGGTCAACAACCAGGACTCCCGGCGGCGCTTGTCGAGGTCGACCGAGCGCATCGCCAGCGAGACGTGCTCCTCGAGCCCGGCCTCTCCGCGGACGAGGATGGCGCCGAGGCGCTGCAACGAGTGGATGGAGAAGTCCAGATCCCACCGCCCCCGCCCGAACTGACCGCAGACCGCGACGAGGGACCAGGCCGACTGCCACGTGGGCCGAAGGCTCTCGCCGACCCCGACCGGATCGACCCGAAAGATGTGCTCGCCCAGCGGCCGCCGCCCCTCGTGGAAGGCGAGCACGTCCGCGCAGGTGGTGCGGAAGCCCGGCTGGTCGTGATGCAGGACATCAAGCGCGAGCCGGAGCGGCGAGATGAGGACGGGCTCGGGGCGCCTGGGCGAGACGGCCATGAAGACCGGCGCGCCGAGCGGTGCTTCAAAGACCCCCTTGGCGCGGACCTCCACGACGAGGGCGAACAAGCACGCGGCGGCCCGGACCAGCCAGGCGCGATCGGTGCGCTCCTGGGCCATCTGGTTCGGGTAGGCGTCATCCAGCATCGTCAGGATGCCGAAGCCAAAATCGCCGGGGACAGGCAGCTTGCTGTAATCCTTGAGCCCCCGGATGGCGAGCAGGATGCGCCGCTTGGGCTCGGGGAACTGCTGCAGGGCGGCCATCGCGCCCTCGCTCCCGGGCGGGAGCGAGAAGAGGTGGCGAAGCTGATGTACGTAACTCGCCATTGTCTCCTGGCTAACCCAGCCTCCAACTCAGTGGGTGTCGCAGTGCAGGGGGTTCTGTGAACGACAGCTCGCAGAACCCCCTGCGTCGCGGCTCCGCTGAGATGCACGGCGGTCTAATCATCTGCCCCGGGCAGCTCGGCGAGGATGTCCTGGGGGGTCAGGATCCCCTTCTTGATGAGGCCCTTCACGAGGGCGAGCACGAGGTCCCGCGCCTCGAGGTTCTCGAACGGGTCGATCTCACGGGTGTTGCGTGCGGAGGAGCTGGAGGCCCCGAAGCGCCCCACGCGCCTGGCGTCCCGCTTCTCGCGGGGGAGCTCGCCGATGGAGGCGCCGATGCGAGGGGCGTTGCCAGCCGGACCGCCGGGGGGGGCCATCGAGGCGCCGAGCGAAGGGCGATCGGCGGAGGCGTAGGCGGAGGCAGTGGACTGTGCGCCGGAGACGGTCAGCTCACGCCTCGGGAAGAGGCGGCGGCTCTCGGACGGAGGCGGGACTGCGGGCTGCGCTGGGCCTGCAGGCGCGGCGCCACGCGCCAGCATGGGCGGTGGGGTCGGACGAGGGCGCTGTGGGGCCGGCGGCGGAACAGCGGGGCCGGCAGCGCGAGGTGCGGGGCCGGTCCCTGGGTTGGCTCGTGGCGGGGGCGAGGGCAGCGGCACCGGTGGCGCGGCCTTGGGGGCCGGCCCGGTCTTGGGCGTGGACCGGGGAGGAGGCGGCGGCAGCGGAACGGCGGCGGCCGGCAGGCGCGGCTTGCCCTTGAGGTTGAACAGGCCCCTGTCGACGTTGGCCGGCTCGATCTCCTCATCGTCGTCCCAGCCTCGGAACCCCTCGGTCTTTCCCTTGCCGGGGCGAACGGCCTCGAGGTCCTCGACGCGGGCGGCCTCGGCGAGTCGCTTGCGGCCCTCGTCGGAGAGACCGTCCGCGGCGACGAAGAAGCCAGCCTCGCCGTCGAACATGCGTTCGCGCGGGGTGCCGTAGAGGTCGAGCACATCCTCCGCCTCGACGCTCTCGGTGTTGACGACGAAGCCGTTGGCGAGGCCGCTGACGTCGTCGTCGTCGTCGAGGCTGGGGAGGGAGAGGACGTCTTCGAGCTCGTCGTCGAGCGAGGCACCGGGGACGGTGAAGAGGCTGCCGAGCATGGTGGCGGAGGGGCGACGCGGGGTCTCGTAGACGCGTTCGAGGGTGCGCTCGATGTCGAGAGGACCGGCGAGGAGGGCGATCACGTCTCGGCCGGTCGCCGCGGCGACGGCCTGCATGGCGTCGAGGTCGATGGGGTTGGCCATGGCGAGGAAGACGGACTGGTCCTCGCTGAGGCCGAGCGGGACGACGCGGTGCTCGATGGCGAGCTCAGGCGACAGGAGATGGAGGGTGGCGGCGTCGGCCTCGAAGTCACGCAGGCTGACGCAGGACATGTTGAGCCGATTGGCGACGACCTGGATGGTGCGCTCCTCGTCGACCAGACCATTCTCGATGACGACCGAGTACAGGTCCCCGCCATGGCGGGTCTGCAGGATGATGGCCTGATCCAGGTTGTCGTGGTCGATCAGCCGTGCATCGAGCAGCATGCCAGCGAGTTCGTTGTCAGCGATCATGGCGCAACAGTGTCCTCATGGGTCGAGCCGTCATTGGGGGCGATGGAGGGCGCAGGCGCACAAAGGTTGCCATCCAGATGGACCGGACGCTCGGGTCCCGTCCCCAGATAACGTACAGGTGTTCCCTGCGGAGGTCCAAGGGCGAATACCGCGTCAGGGAGTTCAGGGTTGAGTTGGACCTCGCCGTTCTTGAGCGAGAAGTCATCGCCAGAGCGCTCGACGGAGAATTGCCGCCGACGCGGGATGATCTGACCGGCCACATCCTCGAAGTCATCGACCTCGTAGGCGTAGACGAGCTGCCCGTTGGCGTTGGTGGTGCGCAGCTGCGCGACGCGGAAGTGATCGTGCTGGATCTGGAGGTCGATCCGACCGCCCGCGTCGAGCCCGCTGACGATCGGGACGGAGAGGGCGTAGCGCCCCGTCTCCCGATCCCACGCCAGGGTCGGCTCGCCGCGCGCCTCGGCGATGCGTTCAAACGGCGCGCTGCCCACGAGCAGCGTCCCCACGTCCCGACACGTCAACCCCACCGGCACGAAGCGCGCGATGTTCGCCGCCGTCGCCTCCCCGTAGTAGTAGATATTTTCTTGGCGATCATGGTATGCAAATTGCCCACATGCACACACGAGCACCCCCGCGACGCTGTCGATGCCCGGCAGATAGGTCTGGATGCGCAGCCGATCCGGCTGGCCCCACAAGATCGTCTGCTTCACCGACACCCGGCCCTCCTCGCCGAAGTACTGCAGCGCGGTCTCCTTGAAGCGGATCGTCTGGATGTTCTCGTCGACGGTGTGCATCGCGCCGAGGAGCTCGGCGGGGTCGGTGAGGGCGTTGGCAGGCGGCGGGATGTCGCGCGGGCAACCCCAGAGCGAGGTGAGCGCGAGCGCCGCCAGGAGAAGGGGCAGAGAGCGTTGGACGATGGGCTGCAAGGACTGTCCTCTATGCGCAGGGTCCCGAAGGACCGGTGATCGGTTCGTGTGGCCTGGCCTGGGCTTCATGGCCGAGGCCCCGGACGACGGCGTCCCAGCTTGCGGAGCTTGCGGCGAAGGCGGGCCTGGGCGGCGGGCTCTCGGGTCAGCTCGAGCGCGCGGAGGTAGGGGCTGGAGGCGGGCTCGGGCTGGCCATCGGCGAGGTAGACGTCCCCGAGATGTTCGAGGACGCCAGGCTCGGTCGGCAGGAGCTCGACGGCCGCGGTGAGGGTCTCGATGGCCTCGGCGCGACGCCCGAGTCGGAACTGGATCCAGCCCAGCGTGTCGATGTAGCTGCCCTTGTTGCCGACGTGCAGCTCCAGCGCCCGGCGAACCAGCCGCTCGGCGCGATCGAGGTCGCGGCCGAGCTCCGCGAGCACAAACCCCAGGAAATTCAGGGCGATAGCGTCCCGAGGCGAGAGCTCGATCACGCGGTTGAGCGCGTCGATGGTCACCGCGGCGTCGCGGCGCTTCCACGCGACCACGGCGAGTCGATAGGACAGCTCGACCCGCTCGGGCGCGAGCCCCGCAGCGCGGCCCAGCGCTGGGACCGCCAGATCGAGGCGCCCGGCCCGCTCCAACAGCGCGCCCTTCATCGACCAGAGCTCGACGACCTCGGGCTCATGGACAATCGCGGCGTCGATGGCGGCGACGGCCTCGCGGTGGCGCCCCAGCTCGCTGAGCGTGATGGCGAGCTTGACCCGGCTCTCCAGATAGAACCGGCTCTGGTGCGGGACGCGCTTGAACGCGGCGATAGCGTCCTTGTCACGATCCAGGCGCTGATAGAGCAGCCCCAGGTAGTGATTGAGCTCGACGAGGTTGGCCCGCTTGCGCGCGCTGTGCTGCACAAACGCCAGCAGGAGCGGCTCATCGTCGATGGCGAGGAACCGCGAGGCGATGACCGCCGCCTGCTCGGGGTCCGACGCCAGCGCGTCGGCCATGGTCGCGATCTCCTGGGCCACCGCACGATCGAGCGTGGCCGGCGAGCCCGTGGGCGCCGCCCGCGCGCGGGCGAGGCGGACGCGACGGAACCAGCAGCCTGGCGCGTTGACGCACGCGTCGGTGCACTCGACAAAGACGTCAAAGGCGTCCTCGAGGCGCTCCTGGCGGATGCGCACGTCGGCCAGGCGGGTGTAGCCCGTGTTGGAGCGGGGGCGGAGGTCGATGACCTCCTGGTAGGCGTCGGCGGCGCGGTCGAGGTCGCCCGTCTCCTCGGCCAGGTTCCCGAGCAGGATGTGGGCGCGGGGATCGAAGGGCCACCGGGCGATCGCGGCCTGGACGATGGTCATGGCGCCAGTCAGGTCGCCCAGCCGAATGCGCAGGCTGGCCAGCTCGAAGTAGGCCTCGTTGAGCGACGGATCGAGGGCGATGGCATGTTCGGCGTCCTTCGCGGCGCCGAGCCAGTCCTCGTCCTTCTCGGCGATGCGGGCGCGGATGAGGTGGGCGCCAGGCGAGTCGGCGTCGTGCTCGAGGGCCTCGGCGAGCGCGGCACGGGCGCCCGGCAGGTCGTCATCGGCGAGTCGGAGCTCGGCGAGGAAGGTGTACAGGACCGGAGAGTCCGGGTCGAAGGCCAGGGCGAGGCGGACGTTCTCGAGGGCGAGGTCGAGGCGCTCGTTCTGCTGGTGGATGCGCGCCTCCAGGTAGTGCGCATAGGCCGAAGGCGTGACCCACCGGTCGCTCCAGATGCCCGACGGCTGGTCATCGAGGATGTGGACGCCGCGCTCGACGTCCGCCAGCGAGGCGTGCGCGGGAGGCGTGGGGATGGGCTCAGCGTGGGCGCAGGCCGCCAGGGTGAGCGGCAGGAACAGCCTGGTCAGGCGTCGCCAGGGGAACCGCTGCGGGGGCCGCACAGGTCCATCGGTCGCGCGGAGGGGCGCGGCGAGTCGATGGAGGAGCGCTTCGGGCGTGGGCGGGCGTGACGGCATCCGTGGTCCTTTCGGGACTCTCGACAGGCGCGGCATCCAGTGCGATGCCGTGGGTGTGCAACGGGAGGGCCGGGGGGGGGATATTCCACCGGCGCCGCCCGCCGGTCAGGTCGGGGCGAGCAAAGCTCGCAGGGCGGCGGCGACGTGATCGAGCTCCTCGGCCGTCGTGGCGTGCCCAAGGGAGAACCGGACGGAGGCGTGAGCCTGAGCCGGGCTTCGGCCCATGGCGCGCAGGACGTGGCTGGGGGTCCGAGACCCCGAGGCGCAAGCCGCCCCCGTGGCGACGGCGATCCCGCGCTGACTCAGCCCCAGCATGAGGTCCTCGCCGTCGAGCCACTCGCCGCCGAGCGCGAGCGAGACGTGGAGGGTGTTGGGCAGGCGTCGGTCGGGGTCGCCGTTGACGAGGCTGTCAGGCGCCAGCGCAAACACGGCGTCTTGAAGTCGATCGCGCAGCGCCGCGACACGCTCCACCACGCCCCCGTCGAGCCGCGCCCGCGCTTCGGCAGCCGCGACCCCGAAGGCGGCGATGCCCGGCGCGTTCAGGGTGCCGCTGCGCCGACCGCGCTCCTGCGCACCGCCGGGCAGCAGCGGGACAAACGGGCGCCCTCCCCGCAGCACGAGCGCGCCGACCCCCTTGGGGCCGTGGAGTTTGTGCGCGGCGAGCGCGACGGTGTCGATGTGCGCGGCCGCCGCTCCGCCGAGGTCGATCGGCACCTTGCCGGCGGCCTGGACCGCGTCGCAGTGCCAGCGGACGGTCGAGTCTTTGAGGCGCGCGGCGATGGCGTCGTGGTCGGCCAGGGTGCCGGTCTCGTTGTTCGCCCACAAGGTGCAGAGCAGGTCGGCCCCATCGAGCGCCGCGCCAAGGGCGTCAAGGTCGGCGTGGCCGAGGCGATCCACGCCCACGGTGCGGTGCTCGGCCAGCCCGAGCGCCTCGAAGTGCGCCGCGGTGTGGAGGATGGCGTGGTGGTCGGCCGCGATCGTCACGATGACCGCGCGACGGGCCGGACTGTGCTGGCGCGCGCGCGCGACCGCGTCCCAGATCGCCGCGACGTCGGCCTCGGTCCCCCCTGCGGTGAAGACGACCTCGGAGGGCTGCGCCCCGACCAGCCCGGCGACCTGCCGACGCGCCTCGTCCACGGCGGCCCCGGCGCGCTGCCCGGCCCAGTGCACCGAGGATGGGTTGCCGAAGGCCTCCTGCTGCAGCGCGCCCATGCGCGCCAGCGCCGCCTCCGACAGCGGCGTCGTCGCGTTGTGATCGAGGTAGATGCGCAGGGCAGTCGATGGCGTCGACATGGGCGGGCTCACTCCCGCCAGGGCAGCCTGGGCAACCCCGGCGTGTAGTTGATGTTGTGGACCTTGGCCGGACGCCCCGGGCTGAGTTGCAACCGGGCCACCGAGGCGTTCGAGGCGCCGATCCGGAAGTAGTGGCTGCGCGGCAGCTCCATGGCAGCGAGCAGCAGCAGACGGACGATCCCGCCGTGGGTCAACACCACGATGGTCCCGCCACCATGCTCGGCCACCACGGCGTTGAGCGCAGCCACGGCCCGACGCTGGATCGCTGGCATCGACTCGCCGCCCGGAAACACCGTGTCGGTCGGGTTGTGCCAGTAATTCTGAATGACCTTCTGTTCCCAAAGCTCCATGAAGGTGCTGCCGACCCACTCCCCCATGTCGAACTCGGCGAACCCTGGCTCGAGCAGGATCGCCTCGGCGGGATAGCCCAGCGCCGCCCCCACGATCTCCGCGCTCTGCACCGCCCGCAGGATGGGGCTGGTCACGATCACCTTCGGCGTCAGGTGCTTGAGCGCCTCAGCCGTGGCGCGGACCTGCTCCCGACCCACGTCGTTGAGCTCGATCGCCTCGTGGCCCTGCATCCGCCCCTCGAGGTTCCAGTCCGTCTGGCCATGACGGATCAGGAGGACATCGGTGACCTGGCTCGGGTGCGGCACGACGTGTGGACCGGTCGCGTCGTGGCCGTTGGCGTCAGATCCGGTTCCATCGCTCTTCAATCGCCTTCCTCCGGCTGTCCAGACGAGATGACGCGATCTCGTCGCTGAGCTTGTTGAGCTCTCCGAGCTGGTTCCAGTACGACTCGATGAGGCTCGGGCAATACACGCCGTCGAGGAAGTAGACCGGCGTCCGGTAGACGAGGTGGTAGCGCTTGCGAAGGTCTCCGTCGTCGTCGGCGTCGGTCGGGTCCGCCGGGAAGCCGAACTGGTCGAGGACCTTGGCGAACTCGGCGGCGATCACCTGCATCTCCTGCCAGACCCGCGGGTTGTGCTCGAGGCTCTTGGTGCTCTCGCCCTTGGGCACGACGTCGTGCCGGAGCCAGAGGTCCTCGTTGCCGAGTTGGCTGGCGACGCGCTCGCCCGTGGCCGCCGCGAACGCCTTGATGGCCGACTTGAAGGAGCGGATATCGTGGTCCATGAGCGACTCGGCGAAGTCGACGTGGCGGAGGAACCGCCACCGACTCTCTCGCTCGCCGAACTTCTCGATGTCGCGCGCGACGACATCGACGATCTTTCTGGCGGTCTCGAGGAGGTGGGCGCGCAGCTGGGCGGTGCGTGCCTCCATGGCCTCATAGTCTTTGTCGAGCGCGGGAGTTTGGGTAGTCATCGGAGCATTCCCCTGTTCATGAGGCGTGAGACCCCGGCGTGGGGCCGGGCCTGAAAACGACTGTGGTCCGAACCGGTTCCATGTATGATGGTGGGGTCCGTGGTTGTGGGTGCGGTGATGATACCGCACAGCCACGGCGCCAGCGGGTCCAGCGAGCACGCGCACCGGTCGTTGAGCCCCCTGCGCCCACGCGACGCGACACCGGAGACCCGGCCCCCGACGCCAGCTGGTGCAAGGGACAGGCGGTGAACACGAGGCGACGGCCAGGCGACGAAGGTCACACCGGTCAGCCTCTGGAAGATAGCAGGGGCGAGCGTCATCATGCCAGCATCCCAACCCTTTGGCGAACGACTCCTCAACCACGCCCTGCGCCGCAGCAAGCAAGCGCTCAAGACGCTGCCCCTGCTCCGCCGGATGGCGGCAGGCGACATCGTCATCCCCGAGCGCGCGCTCAACGCGATCCTTCGCAAGGCGGAGCTGGACGAGGCGCTTCCGTTCCGCCTCGAGACCCTGGACATGCACCTCCACGACGGCTACTTCGAGCTGGACGTGCAAGGGGCGGCGCTGTTCGTCTCGAGCCCTGTGTTCCGCCTTCAGGCACGCTTCGAGTCCGTGGAGCTCTCCCTGTCCCGCCAGGTGGTGCGCGTGCGCCTGCTCCGCGACGTACAGGGCATCGCCCAGGGGGTCATCCAGCAGCTCCTGCTCGTCCTGATCCGCGCGATCTTCGGCAAGCTGTTCCACGCCGAGGCGCTCCTCAAGACGCTGGACCACAACAGCGCCGCCTTCGTCCAGGAGTCCCACGACGTCATCCGCATCGAGCTGCACGAGCTGGACGCGGTCAAGAAGCACACCGCCGGCCTCATGGCCGGCGCCGCGGTCCGCGTCCTCGGCCGCGACACGGTGCTCGTGCACGCCATCCAGTGCAGGCCCGGCGAGCTGATCATCCGCACGACGACCGTCGCCCAGGAGCTGTCCCGCAAGGCGCTCAAGTTCGGCGCCGTGGCCGGCCGCGCGTCCGAGAAGATCATGGACCGGCTGCAGGCCGTGGGGCGCGCGGTGGCGGCGGAGGTTCAGGAGGGGCTGGATGAGGATGAAGACGAGGAGTGAGGCGGCCCTCACCCCCCAGCCCCCTCTCCCGTATGACGGGAGAGGGGGAGGCCCTCACCCCCCAGCCCCCTCTCCCCTCGACGGGTAGAGGGGGGGTAGAACAGGTTTTTACTTATGCAGCAATAACTTACTGTCCGGCTCCCCCTCTCCCGTCATACGG
>Ga0100377_1000449_pt1 | contig 35190 bp, 24 predicted proteins | sample CryGeymeta201501_FD_83664 | JGI IMG/M metagenome (GOLD analysis project Ga0100377, IMG submission 83664) | Groundwater microbial communities from Crystal Geyser aquifers in Utah, USA - Crystal Geyser metaG 2015-01 | ecosystem: Environmental > Aquatic > Deep subsurface > Groundwater | place: USA...
CCGCTTCGCGATCTGCGGCGCCCACCGCGTCGGCCCGCCTTCGGAATACGCCAGGTATCTCCGTGCGGCGGGCCAACGCAGTGGGCTTGCAGCTCGCATTGCGGGCTCGGTCCGGGAATTGCCCCACAGGCTCTGAGGCGCGGGCGTGGCCGGCAACAACTCGGGAGGGGAGGGGTCACCTGCGCGGTTGTTGTGGCTGTTCGGTCATAAGCCGGGAGGTGATGGGTATCTGGGATGATGGTGGTCGAATTGTGGTCATTACTCGGTAGGTGAGGGCTCGCCTCGGCAGTTATTGCCGCGGCCGGCGCGGGGGGCGCCGCGCGGGCAGGGCGGAAAACGCATACCGCATCGCCTGACACCGGATCTTGTACTTAGGGGCGCCGGGCGGCGAGCCGGGTCCCTCGCTGTTGCGAAAACGGGGGACCCGGGTCCCTCGCTGTTGCGAATTCGCGGGACCCGACCGGTCGCGCGGCCTACCGCCCGCCCTGCCGCCCCTCGCCGGGGGGGCAGCCGCCTTCGCGGGGCGGCGGGGGCAGCAGCTCGTGCAGGGCCTGGTCCTGGTCCTCGGTGAGCTGGGCTTCGACCTGGTCCATGAGCGCGTGCTGGGCCTGGTTGGCCTGCTGGAAGGCGGCGCGGGCGGTGGTGTCGTCGCCGGCCTCGCGGGCGGCGCGGGCCTGGTCGTGCAGGGCCTCGATGGCCGGCTCCTGGGCGGCGATCAGGTCCTCCAGCGCGGCCAGGGTGTCGGCGTCCAGGCCGATGGTGTCGGCGTTGTCGGAGAGGACCTCGCTCAGGCGCGGCGGCGGGCCGCGGTGGTCCCCGGGGGAGGAGGCGGGCTCGCGGGCCAGGGCTGCGGGCACGAGCAGGAAGGTGGCGAAGGCCAACAGGGCACGGCGCATGGGGGCTCCGGGGTGTGTCACCCGACCGCATGCCGGGGACGCACGGAGGAAAAGCAAGCGGCGTGCCAGCTCGATGATCCACTGCTGGTCGATGTCCTTGTCGGGACCCGGTCTGCCCGGCTGCGAAGGCCGCAGCCCGCGTGCTGCGGGATTTGCAGCGAGCGGGCGGCGCATTCGCGGCCGATGTAAGGAACGGGAACCCTCGCCCGTTGTCGACGTGCCTATGTCCCTCCTCCCGCTGATCCTGCTCCTCCCTCCTGCCCTCGCCGGCGCTGTGGAGGACCGCGACACCGACCCGGCCCCGCTGGTCGTGACGCTGCCCATGTCGGCGCTGGAGCCGCTACCCGATGCGCCGATGCGGCCGCCGGCGGACCTGCTGCCGACCCGCCTGCGCGTCGGGCTGGTGCCCGGGGACGAGACGGCCCTGACCCTGGACCTGGAGCTGGAGGTGCTGCGGGCCGGGCCCGTCGCCTTGCCGGTGTCCGACGCGGCCCTGGCCGTGGGCGTGGCGACCCTGGACGGTCGGCCGGTGGCGGTGCCGCCGGGACCCGACGGTCGCCGCCTGCTGGTGGCCGAGCTGGGCCTGGGTCTGCACCGCCTGCACCTGGTCGGCACGGTGGCCACCCCGCGCCCGGAGCTGGACCTGGCCCTGCTGCCCGCGGCCCGGGCCCGGGTGGTGGTGCAGGGCGACTGGCAGCTGCAGTCCGACACGGGCATCCCGGCCGGCGGCGGTGCCATCGACCTGCCCTCGGTGGACCACGTGCACCTGAGCTGGCGGCCGCCGACCCCACCCACGCCGTGGCCCATGCTGATCCTCGCCCGGGCCGCGACGGCCTTGCAGGTCGACGCGACCGGCGTGCAGGCCCGCAGCCAGGTGCGCTTCACGGTGCTGCACGGCACGACCGACACCCTGTGGCTGCGCCTGCCCGCGGTGGAGGATCTGCAGGTCGAGGGTCCGGCTGTGACCGGCTTCTCGCGCCAGGGCGACCGGGTCCGGGTGACGCTGGCCCGGCCGGTCGACGGCGCGGTGGACCTGAGCCTGTCCTACCGGGCGGCGGCTCCCTCTGCCTCGGGCGCGGCGGCGCCCCTGCCGGCGCCCGAGACGACCTCGGGCCGGCTGGAGGAGGGCTGGGTCAGCGTGCTGGCGGGCGACCAGGGCACGGTGATCCCCGACCTGGGGCGCGGCGTCGAGGCCGTGCCCGGCAACACGCTGCCCGAGTGGGCCCGCGGCCTGGTGCCCGGCAGCATGGTGGCGAGCATGGCCGTGACGGGCCCCAACCCGGACCTGTCCCTGCGGGTGCTGGACCTGTCGGCCGCCGAGGCGCCGGGCACCTTCGTCGACGAGGCCCGCATCGAGGTCGCCCACGCCGCCCACGGTCGGGCCCTGATGCGCCTGCGCTACCAGGTCCGCAACGATCGCAACCAGTACCTGGGCCTGCTGCTGCCGCCCGGCGCCCGCCCGCTGGGGGTGCGCGTGGCCGGCACGGTGGTCCAGACCGTGCGCTCGACCGGCCCCGACGGGGACCGCCTGTACATCCCGCTCCAGAAGTCGGTCGAGACGCTCACCGGCCTGGTGACCTTCCCGGTGGAAATCGCGCTGCTGGTGGACGAGGCGCCCTGGGACAGGCGCGGCACCCGGCAGCTCCAGGCGCCGGCGGTGGACGCGCCGGTGGCCTTCGCCCACTGGGAGCTCGTGCTGCCGCCGGGCATGGAGGAGCGCCGGATCGAGGGCAGCCCCACGGTGGTCGTCGCCGGCGCGCCGGTGGGCCAGACCCTGGAGTTCGGCCGGGCCACGGGTATGGGGGACCAGCCGACCCTGGCCGCCGAGGACGAGGACGAGCGCCGCCGCGAGCAGAGCCAGGACGCCTGGAACCAGGCCTACAAGGCCTACCAGGACAACCGCTTCGACGAGGCCAAGGACAAGCTGGCCGAGAGCCTGTCCTGGAACCAGGACAACGCCGCCGCCCAGGCCCTGATGGACAACGTCCAGGTGCTGGTCGGTGACAACCAGCAGCAGGACGACGCCCAGGCGCGTCGGATCCGCTCCCTGGCCCGCGCCAAGACCCAGGGCCTGGAGGCGGTCCAGACCCAGAAGCAGGACGAGGTCAACCAGGCCGTGCGGGCCGGCGACTACGACAAGGCCGAGGAGAAGCTCTCCGAGCTGGAGGTGCTCACCGAGCAGCTCGCTGCGGTGGAGGACACCGAGGTCGTGGACCAGAAGGTGACCCTGGACCAGACCCGGCGGCAGCTCGCCGAGGTCAAGGCCGAGGTGAGCAAGAAGGAGGCCGCCAACCAGGTCCTCACGCGGGCGCCCTCCCAGGAGAGCGAGGGCCGGTACCGCAGCTCCAACAGCAACGGCGTGATGGACGGGGACCTGGCGGGCGACGAGCTGGACGCGGTCTTCGGTGCAACCGGCGACGACGCCGACGACGACCAGGGCCTGGTCGCCTACGACTTCGACGACGACACCATCGCCGGCGAGCTGGAGGTGCAGCCGGGCAGCTTCTCTGTGGTCCTGGCGGGCGCGGCCGCGGGTGCGAGCAGCAGCAGCGGCGACAGCAGCGGCGAGGACCGCGAGATCACCACCGAGGAGGAGGTCCGGCAGGCCATCGCCGGCCTGGTCGCCCAGGGCGCGGTCGGAGACGAGGAGGACACGGGCATCGGCGGCACCGTCGGCCTGGGCATGCGCGGCAGCGGCCAGGGCGGCGGAGGCCAGGCCGAGGGCCTGGGCCTGGGCGGCGGGATCGGCGCGAAGAACGCCAAGACCAAGTCCAGAGGCGAGGCCGCGCCGGCCCTTGAGCCGATGGCGGATCCGGTCAGCGCCTCGCCCTTCGCCCCGACCCCCGCCCCGACCTCCGTCACCCGGAGTCCGGCCGCCCCGACCCTCTCCGCCCCGCCGCCCCCACCTCCGGTGAGCGCGCCGACGACCGGGGTGAGCAGCTCCTCGGACGTCGCGGCGACCTCGCCCCCCCCCGAGGCGCCGGAGGAGGCCCAGGCGGAGCCGATGCCCGCGGCCGACGAGGGCTACCTCGACGACTTCGAGGACGTCGAGCTGCCCCAGGGCCGCAGCTTCAGCAGCGAGGTCATGACCATGGCCGGCAGCAGCAAGCACGCCGGCGCCTCGCACCGGGGCGGGGGGCGGTCCAAGGCCGCAGCGCCCTCCACAGCTTCCTACGACATGCCCTCCCCCGACCTCGTGCCGATGCTCGAGTACGACGAGCGCGACGTGATGGAAGAGGAGCCCCCGCCTGCTCCCCCTCCTGCCCCCGCGGCGGGTCCGACCCGGCCTCCTCGCCCGCTGCCCGATCCCCGCACGGTGCCCACCGCGGTGTCCATGGACCCCGCCGTGACCGCCGCCCCCCTGTCGGTGCGGCCGCCCCGCGCCGGGGAGCGCCTGCTGCTGGAGCAGCGCCTGCTGGCCCCCGACGATTCACTCACCATCACGCTCACCTGGCGGAGCTGCGACTGATCGCACAGCACCGCCCTCTGTTCAGCCGCCCCTCTGTTCACCCTCTCCTCTGTCCACCCTCCCCTCTCGCGCCCACCCCCGGAGCCCGCCATGACGCTGCCCCTCCTCCTCCTGGCCCTCGGCCTTCCCGCCTCCGCCCAGGACATCCCCACCGCACGGGTCGTCATGCCCTGGCAGGACTTCAAGACCCTGTGGGAGAAGGGGCAGGCCCCCAAGGACAAGCCCCAGCCGGCGCCACGGGACTACGCCATCGCCAACGCTCGCTACGTCGGCAGCGTCGAGGGGGAGGCGACCGTGTTCAAGGCCACCTTGAAGGTGGACGTGCTCAAGCGGGAGGGCTGGGCCGCGGTGCCGATCCTGCCGACCAGCGTGGCCCTGCGCTCGGCGCGCATCAACGGCAAGGACGCGTCGATCTACCTGGACCGGGGCTGGTACACCTTCCTGACGGACCAGCCGGGCGCGACGACCATCGAGCTGGAATTCGCCGTGACCACCTTCGACGAGGGCGGGCAGGCCGGCTTCGCCTTCCCCCTGGCGGCCTCGGGCGGCACCGCGGTGGAGCTGTCGGTGCCCTCGGGCGACGACCTGGACTTCACGGTGGCCGGCGCCCAGCAGGTCACCGATGTGTCGCGCGGGGACCGTCGCGTGATGAGCGCCCTGCTGCCGGCCACGGGCTCGCTGTCGGTGAGCTGGAACCGGGCCACCGAGAGCGTCGAGGCGCCGGCCCGCCAGGCGCGGATCTACGCCGAGCACCAGGCCCTGATCGGGGTGGGTGAGGGCGTGCTGACCGCCCACAGCATCGTCAACTACAGCATCCTCTTCGCCGGGACCGAGGCCTTCGATGTGGACCTGCCCGCCGACGTGACCGTGCTCGACGTGACGGGCCAGGGCCTGGGGGAGTGGACGGTGCACGACGAGGGGGAGCGCAAGGTCGTGCACGCCGCGCTGAACTTCGAGGCCAAGGGCAGCTACGCCCTGACGCTGGACTACGAGCGCCCCCTGGCCGAGGGCGGGGGCACCCTGACCCTGCCGGACCTGCACGTGCGTGGTGCCGAGCGGGTCAAGGGCTTCATCGGGGTCGACGCGCGCTCCAACCTGGAGATCAAGCCCGGCGTGGCCATCGGCGCCCGCACCGTGGACGTGCGCGAGCTGCCGGCCGCGATCCTGGGCCAGACCGACTGGCCGGTGCTGCTGGGCTACCGCTACGGCAAGGAGGGCTGGAGCATCCCCGTCGAGGTCCGCCAGCACGACGACGTCGACATGCTGGTCACCATCATCGACCAGGCCGCCGCGACCACGGTCATCACCCCCGACGGGCGGCGCATGACCCAGGTCACCTACGCCATGCGCAACAACCGGGCCCAGTTCCTGGAGCTGGCCATGCCCGCCGGCGCCACGCCCTGGTCGACCTTCGTGGGGGGCAAGGCCGTCAAGCCGGCCCTGGCCGACGACGGCAACCTGCTGGTGCCCCTGGCCCGCAGCCAGGCCAGCGGCGGGGACCTGGCCCGCTACGCCGTGGAGATCGTCTACGTCGAGGACGCCAGCCCCGACTCCGGCGTGTTCAGCGCCACCCTGCCCATGGCCGACGTGCCGGCCACGGCCGTCGCCTGGACCGTCTACGTGCCGACGGCGGCCAAGGTCCACAAGGGCAGCATCGACGGCACCCTGCGCCAGGTGGACTGGTTCACTCCCATCGACCTGGGCGGCGTGTCCTCGGCCGAGGCGGTCGCCCAGGTCCAGCAGCAGGCCCAGGCGCTGTACGACAGCAACGCCGGCAGCGGCGGCGTGCAGCCGGTCAAGGTCGTGCTGCCCATCGACGGCACGCCCCTGTACTTCGAGAAGCTGCTGGTCATGGGCGACGAGCTGAAGGTCTCCTTCGACTACACGCTGAAGGAGTAGGGGCGCGGGAGCGGGCGCCGCAGGCCCCCCAACAGACCTCCCTGTCGATTGTCACGCCGCGCAGGTGCCAGCGGCTGGTAGGCTCGCGCCCGTCCTGCTCCGGGAGCGCCTCGTGCCCGATTTCCAGCGTCCTGCCCGTGCCCAGCTCCCCCTGCCTCGCCCTCGCCCGCGGCCCGACCTGGTCGGCCCGGGCTTCCAGCGCCCGGGGCCGGGCCTGGGGCCGGGGAACGGGGCGCGGAACCAGGACCTGGGGCGGGGCGGGCAGCTCGGGCAGTCCGATGCGGCGCTCATGGTGGCACCCCAGGCCCAGGCCTCGGCGGAGTCCGTGGTCGACGAGCTGATGCTCGACGCGGCCGGGACGGCCTGCATCGCGGTCGTCCCCCAGGAGCTGCGCAGCTACGCCGAGGGCCACATCCCGACCATCCTGGACACGGCCGCCCGGTCGGGCCTGCAGAACGCCAACCAGGTGGCCTACATCCTGGCGACGGCCGAGCACGAGTCCAAGTTCGGCCACCCGGCCTTCTCGTGGAGCGAGCCCCTGGTCGAGGACCACAACCAGTACAGCCAGAACAAGAAGGGCAAGTGGCACGCCCGCGACCACGTGCACGACCAGCGGGTCACGGGCGACACCGAAGAAGCGCTGGACCAGGACTACTGGGACGCGGCCTACGGCGGGCGCCTGGGCAACGAGGAGGGCACGGCCGACGCCTCGCAATTCCGGGGGCGCGGCTACGTCCAGCTCACCGGTCGGGACAACTACCAGAAGATGTCCGACAAGCTGGGCCGGGAGGGCTTCACCTACACCCTGGACGGCGTGACCTGGGGCTCCAAGGAGCAGCCCATCGACCTGGTGACCCACTTCGACCACGTCAACCGCAGCAAGGAGCTGGCGGCGAAGCTGCTGGTCGAGGGCTGCGTGGATGGCGACTACACGGGCAAGAAGCTCGGCGACTACGTCAACGACGAGGGCACCGACTTCAAGGACGCGCGCGCGGTGGTCAACGGGGACACGGCCGAGAACGGCGAGACCGTGGCCGCCATCGCCAACCGCTACGTGGGCGCCCTGTCCAGCGTCTGGGCCCGTGTCTTCGCCCTTCGGCAGGCCGGTCCCCGCTGAGGCCCCCGCTGAGGCCCCCGCTGAGGCACCAGCCGGGGCGACCATGGGGCGCCTGGCCCATGGCAGGGGAAGGGCCCATCACTTAGGGCACGAGCGCCTGCTTCGCCCACGGAGCCCCCATGCCCAACGCCTTCATCTCCGGCACCGGCGGCTACGTGCCGCCCCGCGTGGTCACCAACCAGGATCTCGTCGACCAGTACGGTATCAACACCGATCACGAGTGGATCCACCGCCGCACCGGCATCAACGAGCGCCACTTCGCCGAGGCCGGCGTCGGCAGCGCCGAGCTGGGCGAGAAGGCCGCCCGGCTGGCCCTGGAGTCGGCCGGCCTGGAAGCCCGCGACATGGACATGATCCTGTTCGCGACGCTGTCCCCCGACTACTGCTTCCCCGGCAGCGGCGTGCTCATGCAGCAGCGCCTGGGCCTGTGCGAGGGCGCCAATGCCCGCTTCGTGCCGGCCATGGACATCCGCAACCAGTGCTCGGGCTTCCTCTATGGCCTGGCGACGGCGAACAGCATGGTGCGCTCCGGCGCCTGCAAGCACGTGCTGCTGGTCGGCGGCGAGACCCACTCCGCCGCGCTGGACCTGACGACCCGCGGGCGCACGGTGTCCAGCCTGTTCGGCGACGGCGCGGGCGCCGTGGTGATCAGCGCCACGGATGAGGACCGCGGCATCCGCGGCTGGTGGCTGGGCGCCGACGGTCGCTTCGCCGAGGTCCTGTGCCAGAAGGTCTGGGACATCAAGCAGCGCCCCTTCATCCCCCTGAACGAGGAGGGCGTGGGCCAGGTCAGCCCCGAGATGATGTGGGCCCAGATGGACGGCAAGAAGGTCTTCCGCCACGCCGTCGAGCGCATGTGCGAGGCCGTGCTGACCGCCTGCACCGAGCAGGGGATCACGGGCGACGACATCGACCTGTGGTGCTTCCACCAGGCCAACATGCGGATCAACCAGTACGTGGCCAAGGCCCTCGGCATCCCCGAGGAGAAGATGATCCACAACATCGATCGCTACGGCAACACCACGGCCGCCACCATCCCCCTGCTGCTCGACGAGGCCGCGCGCAGCGGCCGCCTGCAGCGGGGCATGAAGGTCGCCATGGTCGCCTTCGGCGCGGGCTTCACCTGGGGCTCGGCCATCTGCGACTGGTAGCCGGGGCGCCCTGCTTGGGGCCCTGCCCCAGACCCTGCCCCAGACCCTGCCCCAGACCCTGCTCCAGACCCTGACTCTGGACCCTCGATCCCGGCGCCTGCCGCCATGGAGTGCCTGTGACCGTCGACGTCTCCGCCTTTCTCCCCGCCGACGGAGTGGGGGCCATGCGCCTGGCCGTCAACCCCGTCATGGCCCGCATGAAGGGCTCCAGCATCCTCCGCATCGCAGCCGACGTGAACCGGCTGAAGGCCGACGGGCGGCAGATCTGCAACCTGACCGTGGGTGACTTCTCGCCGGCCCACTTCCGGATCCCGGACCGGCTCACGGCCCGCATCCAGCACGAGCTGGACCAGGGGCAGACCAACTACCCGCCGGCCGACGGCGTGCCCGAGCTGAAGGGCGCCATCCTGCGGCTGTACGACCGCGAGCTGGGCCTGCGTTACCCCGAAGGCAGCGTCTGCGTGGGCAGTGGCGCCCGGCCGCCGATCTACGCTGCGTGGCGGCTGTTCACCGAGCCCGGCGACAAGACCATCAGCTTCCTGCCGATGTGGAACGTGGGCTACTACGCCGACTTCTGCGAGACGCAGCACGTCTTCATCCACACCGCTGCCGAGACCAACTTCTTCCCGACCGTGGAGCAGGTGAAGGCCGAGCTTCCCGGCGCCCGGATGATGTTGACCAACTCGCCCCTGAACCCGACGGGCACCATCGCCGCGCGGGAGGTCATCGAGGGCATCGCCCGGGCCCTGGTTGCCGAGAACACGGCGCGCGAGGCCCGGGGCGAGCGGCCCTGCATCTGGGTCTACGACCAAGTCTACTGGCTGCTCACGGCCCACGACCGGACCCACTTCAGCCCCGTGCAGCTGGTCCCCGAGGTGGCGCCCTGGGTCGTGCATGTCGACGCGGTCAGCAAGTGGCTGGCCGGCACCGGCGTGCGCGTGGGCTGGGCGGTGCTGCCGCCGCACCTGCAGGCCAAGATGAAGGGCCTCATCGGCCACATGGGTGCCTGGGCGCCCAAGGCCGAGCAGCTGGCCACCGCCTGGTTCCTCGACCAGCCCGAGCTGATGCACGCCTACCTGGGCGATCTGCGCGGCGCCATCGATGCCCGGCTGCAGAAGCTGTACGACGCTGTGGTGTCCATGAAGCAGGAGGGCCTGCCGATCGACGCCATCGAGCCGCAGGGCGCCATCTACATGTCCCTGAAGGTCGACCTCATCGGCAAGGGCATGCAGAGCAATGAGGAGATCCGCCAGTGGCTGCTGGACGAGGCCGGCGTCGCCGTGGTGCCCTTCCAGGCCTTCGACCTGATGGAAGACAGCGGCTGGTTCCGGATGAGCGTCGGTGCGGTCGGCCTGGCGGAGCTGGACGAGGCCCTCGCCCGCCTGCGTGCGGCCCTGCGCGCCCGGCTGCGCTGAGCTAGGGGAGGGCACAGCCGGTCGTCCCTCGGGTCGGCCCCCGTGCCCGGGCCTGCCCATGCCCGGGTCCACTCGCGCCCCCCGGAGAAGCCATGCCCCGCGGCGACCTCGCCTCCGATACCGAATTCCGCCACGCCGTGGAGTCCCTGCTCGGGCAGCTCCTGGAGCAGCTCGACACCGTTGAGAGCGACGACATCGACGCCATGATGACGCCGGGAAACCTCATCCTGAAGTTCGAGGAGGGCAGCACCTTCGTATTGTCCCAGCAGACGCCGACCCACGAGCTCTGGTTGTCCGCGAACCTGACGGCCTGGCACTTCGTACATGAGGGCGGGGCCTGGGTCGAGCGCGACAGCGGAGAGGCCCTGCCCGGCCTGCTGGCCCACTTGGTGAGCGGCAAGCTGGGCATGCAGGTCCACCTCCACACCTGAGCGCCGGATGGCCGGGAAGCGTGCGCCTGAAGCCGCGTCCGCCCCGGCTACTGTAGGCCCGTGAAGAACCTCGCCCCCCTCCCGGAGCTCCCGGACCGCTACCGGCCCCTCGCCCTGCTGGGAGAGGGCGCGACCGGATCGGTCTACCGGGCCGCCGACCTGGTCCTGGGCGTGGACGTTGCGTTGAAGGTGGTGCGGCCCAACCTGTCCGTGCACGCGCGCTTCCGGGCCCGCTTCGCTCGCGAGGTGGCCCTGTCCAGCCAGGTGGTGCATCCCCGGCTGGTGCCGGTGCACGACACCGGGCGCCTGCCCGATGGCCGGCCCTTCGTCGCCCTGGCCTACGCCGACGGCGGCAGCCTGGCCTCGCTGATGACGCGGCCGATGGGCCTGGCCGAGGCCCTGCGCCTGGTGGACCAGGTGCTCGACGCCCTGGCGGCCCTGCACGCCCGCGGCGTGCTGCACCAGGATCTCAAGCCGGCCAATGTGCTGCTGCACACCGCCGGGCCGGGGGTCATGGACGCCTGGGTCGCCGACCTGGGGGTGGCGGCCGCCTTGTCCGAGCTGGCCATGAACAAGCGCTCCATCTCGGGCACGCCGACCTGGATGGCACCGGAGCAGCTCACGGGCACCCACCACGAGCTGGGGCCCTGGACCGACCTCTACGCCGTCGGGCTGGTCCTGCACGCCCTGCTCAGCGGCCCGCCCAGCGCCGACCCGGCCCTGCGCAAGGCGGCCCTGGACCAGCGCCTGGAGTTTGCGCCGGCCCTGCCCGAGGACGTGCCCGGACCCCTGGCGGCCGTGGTCCGCAACCTGCTCGACCCCGATCCGCGCCAGCGCTACGACCACGCCGCCGATGTGCGCCGGGCCCTGCGAGACGCCACCGCCGAGCTGGTCGACCGCCCCCTCCAGGGCGACATCTCCTCGCTCGGCGACACGACCAACACCGTCGAGCCGGCCAGCACCAGCTTCTCCGAGAGCATCCTGCCCGAGGCCCAAGAAGCGGTGGTCGTGCCGCGTCGCGGCGCGGTGGTGGGCCAGGCGGCGCCGCGCTGGAACCGGGTGGCCCCCGATCGCATGCCCCTGCGGCCCCCGCCGCCCCGCGGGGTGGGCGCGGCCTCGCGGACCAGCCTGGGCCTGTTTGCCCTGCGAGACCCGCCCATGGTGGCCCGCGAGCCCCTGCGGCGGCTGCTCTGGCAGAAGGCCCGCGAGACCATCCTCTCCGGCGGTCCGCAGGTGGTGCTGGTCGTCGGGGCCGCGGGCTCGGGCAAGAGCCGCCTGGTCGATAGCGTGGTGACGGGCCTGGAAGAGGGCGGTTTCATGGAGGCCGTCTCGCTGCGCTACCACAGCCCGCCGGGGGTCGACGACGGCTACCGCGGGGCCGTGCGCGAGATCCTGGCTCCCTGGAACGACACGCGGCCCCGCATCGAGACCCGCCTGCAGCGCTGGCTGGCCCGGGACCAGCAGGTGGCGCCCCAGGCGGTGGCCAACGAGGCGCGGGTCCTGGCCCGGTGGTGCGGCTACCGCCAGGAGGGGGAGGAGCCGGTCAACGCCGCCGTGGGCCTGGCCTTCCTGTACCGGCACCTCGACGCGCGGGCCTGGCGAGGCGGGGCCTGCCTGGTGCTGGAGGACGTACACGACGCCCAGGCAGAGGGCGACGGGCTGGCGATCTGCGACGCGGTGCTGTCGCAGAGCGTGGGCCGGCGCCCGGTGGTGGTCTTCGCGACGGTGAGCAGCGAGGCCCTGGCCGCCAGCCCCGAGCTCAACCGCCGGGTGCAGAGCCTGGCGGCCCGCGGCGCCCTGGAGGTCCACTGCTCGCGCCTGGGCCTGGCCCAGCTCGAGCAGCTGCTCATCATGTCCATGAACATCGCGCCGGAGCTGGCGGCAGCCGTGGCCCCCGCCTGCGACGGCAGCCCCTCCTACGCCATGCTCCTGCTGCGCCACTGGGCGGCCGGCGGGCTGCTGACCCGCAACGCGGACATGCACTTCACCCTGCGGGAGGGGTCCAGCGTGGCCGAGTTCGTGCCGCCCGAGCTGGACAGCCTCTGCCGGCTCCGCATGGACGGGGCCCTGTCGCGCTGCGAGGATCCCGAGGCGGCGAGCGTGGCCCTGGCGGCGACGGCCCTGGCCGGCCAGGTGCCGCCGATCAGCGTCATCCAGGCCGTGAACCCCGAGGGCCTGGACGCCCTGCTGGCGACGGGCCTGCTCTACCAGCGCGGCTGGCGCCTGGTCTTCGAGCACCCCCGGGTCCGCGAGCTGGCCCTGGCGCGCGCCCAGACCCGCCCCGACGTGCGCAGCCTGCAGCGCTGGCTGGCCGAGTCCTGGGCGGCCCTGGGCAAGCGCACGGGGGTCGAGGTCCACCTGCCCCTGGGGGTCCACAGCCTGCACGCCGGCATGCCCAAGGCCGCCATCGGCCCCCTGCTCCAGGCGGCCCGCAGCGCCCTCATCGAGGGTCGCTTCGCCCTGAGCCTGGACAGCGCCCGGCTGGCGGTGGAGGCCGCGGACGAGGTCGGGGCCCTGCCCGGCCGGGTCCTGGCGCGGCGCCACGTGGTCGAGGCCCTCCTGGAGCTGGACCGGGCCCGGGAGGCCGGGCAGATCCTGGGGGAGACGGCGCGGCTGGGGCACATCGACCGCAACACCACCGCCCACCTGCGCGTCTTGGAGGCGCGGGTCAGCATGGAGAGCGGCCAGCTCGTCCCGGCCCGGCGGCTGGTCGACAACGCCCTGATGACCTTCGAGGCGACCCGCGACCGGGTGGGCCAGGTCGACGGCGCCCACTGCCTGGGCGTGCTGCTGCGCCTGGAGGGCAAGCCCGACGAGGCCGCCGACCAGTACGCCCGCATGCTGCGCACCAACCGCAACGATCTGCGGCGTGAGGCCATCGCCCTGTTCGGCCTGGTCGAGAGCAGCATCGCGGCGGGCCGGACCCGCGGCGTGGACCGGACCGTCGAGCGCCTGCGCCAGGTGGCCCGCGAGAGCGGCGACACCCGCAACATCGCCCAGGCCACCTTCGCCGGCGGCCTGCTGCACCTGCGGCGCCGCAACCTCCAGGAGGCCGAGCGCCACTTCTTGACGGCCCGCGCCCTGGCCGCGACCCTGGGGGCCGACAACCTGCTGCTGGCCTGCCTGAGCAACCTGGCGGAGATCGAGCGCTACCGGGGGGACGACGCCGCGGCCGAGGAGATCCTGCGGACGGCGGCCCGCCTGGCCACCGAGCACGGCTGGCACCTGCACGCGGCCACCAGCCGGACCCAGCTGGGGGTCCTTGCCCTGGTGCGGGGGGCCGATCGGCTGGCCCACATCGAGATCGCGCGCGCCGAGCGCCTGCTCGAGGACTTCCCCCAGCACCAGGCGTGGCTGGCCATCTCCCTGGTCCGGGCCCTGTGGGCCGCCGAGGAGGAGGACCAGGACGCCTGCGCCCGCTGGTGGGCCCGCGCCCGCAGCCTGGGCCTGGGTCGGCAGCCCTCGCCGGACCTGTGGGTGCCCCTGGAGCGCCTCGCCGCCGCCGCCAGTGCCCGGGGCTGGCTGGAGCTGGCGGGCAACGCCCTGAGCCTGTCCCACCGCGGGGGCGGGCCGTCCATGGACGCCGCCCACGTCGACGTGGAGGTCGAGGACCTCGACGACGACTCGCACGAGCTGGAGGCCCTGACCGCCGCCGAGCTGGGAGAGGGGGAGGAGCTGGTCGAGGAGGAGACGGCCGCCGAGCTGGCGGAGCTCACGGCCAGCGACCTGGCCCCCTTGGACGGCCTGCCGGACGCCGGGGAGGACGCCGGGGAGGAGCTGTCGGCCGAGTCCAACGCCGCCGAGGACCCGGCCAGCTACGTCACGGCCGTGGACCTGCCGGTGGTCCGGCCGGTCGGCACCATCCCGCCCCGGCGGGGCCGCAAGGACTGAGCCCCGGGCTCAGGGGTCGATGAGCGCCAGGCTCAGGGGTCGATGAGCCCGGAGGACAATGCCTGGGTGGCGGCGGCGGCGCGGTTGCGCACGCCGAGCTTGGCGAGGATGTGCTCCATATGCGTCCGGATGGTGGACGCGGCCACACCCAGGCGCCGGGCGATGCGGGCGTTGGTCATGCCCCGGGAGACGAGCTGCAGCACCTCTTTTTCGCGGGGGCTGAGCTTCTCTTCGACCAGGGCCCCGGCGGCCAGGGGCAGCAGGGTGATGACCCGGTGCTCGTCCATGGCCGTACACAGCAGCCGGTAGGTGTGGCCCCCGGCGTCGACGGCGCCGTGGTCCCGCTGGCCTTCCAGCTCCATCACGCAGGTCTGGGTGCAGACCCGACAGCCCGAGGCGCCGATGGCAGCGACGACGTCGACGCAGCGAGCGCCCACGCGGCTGACGGGAGGATCCCCGGGATGCATGGTCTGGTCGAAGCCATCGCTGGCTGCGACCACGTTGCCCTCTTGATCGGTCAAGAGGTGAAGCACCTTGTTGGTCACGGCGCTCTCCGTCTTGGATCGGTACGTTGACCGACCCTTCCTCACCCTACCGCGAGGCGACGGCGTGCGCTTGCTGCTGGTGTCCACCTGGGCGCCTCTCAGAATTGGATGGTGCGGCAGGTGTCGTCCATGTCCAACACCTCGGGCCGTGCGGCGTAGAAGTCGCGCCACAGGCGCAAGTAGCCATCGTGGAGCTGGTCCACGCTCATCTTCGCGGGCTGGAACACGACGTTGGCGTCGTTGTAGCGGGACCACTGCCGGGTCAGGATCCGACCCTGCGACTGCAGGCGGTGCCAGGCCGGCGTGCCCGGGTAGGGCGTGAAGATCGCGAACTCGGCCTTGCGGATGCCGGCCTTCTCGGAGAAGTCCAACATGCGGTCGACCGTGCCCTCGTCGTCGTCATCGTTGCCCAGCAGGAAGCTCGTGTAGGGATCGATGCCGTGCTCGTGGGCCTTGGCGATGGCCGCGTACGCCCGCTCCAGCGCGCGGGGGTTGTGGCCGGTGAAGGCGCCCATGGTGATGGGGTCGAAGCCGCCCACCAGGTAGAACATGTCGACGCCCGCGCTCTTGGCGCGCTCCAGCCAGCGGCCCGGGGCCGCCAGGATCATCGGCATGGAGATGCCGACGTAGCTGATGCACATGCCCTGGCCGCGCTCGGCCATCAGGTCGAAGAGCTCCCCCATGCGGCGGCCGGCGGCGGTCGTGGTGAACCAGCCGGTGTCCTCGGTCAGGCAGGCCCGCTTGCCGCCCTTCTCCAACACCGCGAGCTGTCCCATGATGTGCTCGATGGGGAAGGCCCGCAGCTTGGTGCCCATGGTGCCCGGCAGGGCGCAGGCCTGGCAGCCCAGGGCGCAGCCGCGCGAGACCTGCAAGGGGTAGTCGTCGGGGGCAAAGTCGCCCTGCTCGGCGCCGAAGTACAGGTCGGTGCGCGGCGGGGGCAGCGTGGCCAGGTCCGCGATGACCGGGCCGTAGCGACGGGCCAGGCGGCCGGCCATGGCGTCGGCCAGGACCTGCTGCCAGACGGGCTCGCCCTCGCCGACGACGACGGCGTCGACGTGGGGCTCCACCTCCTCGGGCATCATGCTCGAGAAGATGCCGCCAGCCACCACGGTCTTGCCCATGGCGCGGAAGTGGTCGGCCAGCTCCAGGGCGCGGCTGGCGGCCGGCGTGAAGAAGGACAGGGCCACGACGTCGGCGTCGGTGGGGCCGCTGGCGTCCTGCACGCGGTCGTCGCGGTACTCGATCTCCCAGCCCGGCGGCGTCATGGCGGCGACCGAGGCGATGCCCAGCGAGGGCGAGCCCAGGTACTCCTTCATGGGCACGAAGGTCTTGAGCTCGGGGTTGCTGTCGGCGTGGCGCTCAAAGCGCGGGTAGACGAAGAGGACCTTCACGGGGACACCTCGGCGGAGCGCCGGCGGCGCTCGGGGATGGTCGCCAAGCCGTCGTCGAGGGCGGCCAGCAGGGGCAGGGTTCGGCGGCGGGCCTCGGTCACCCAGCGCTCGGCCCGGGTCCAGGCCGTGGGGCTGCCCTGGTGGGCGGCGCGCAGGGTCGCGGCGTCGCAGGAGGCCGTCAGGACTGCCATGCTGCCCAGCAGGTGCAGCAGCGTGTGGGCCCCACCCAGGCGGGCACCCAGGCGCTCCTTGAGCAGGCGGGCGCGGTCCTGGACCTGCTGGGCCAGGGCGTCGGCCTGGACCCCCAGCTCGGAAATGCTGCCCAGCGGCGTCCGGGGGAAGTCCATGGCCTGCAGCAGGCCCATGTGGATGCGCAGCACGTCGTTGGCGCCCTCGAAGATGCGCGTGATGCGCGCGTCCCGCAGGAGCAGGGCGACGCCGGTCTCCTCGATGAAGCCGCTGCCGCCGTGCAGCTGCACCGCGAGGTCGGCCAGCTCCCAGCTCCCCTCGCTGTTGAAGACCTTGGCGGCCAGGCTGCGGGTCTCCAGGGTCGCGTCCTCCCAGGAGGCCCACCGGACGGTGGCCTCCATGGCGAAGAGCTGGGCCTCGGCCAGGTCGAGCTGGGCCGCGACGACGGGCAGCTCCCGCAGCGGCCGGCCGAACTGCTCGCGCTGGGCGGTGTGCCGCAGCGCCGCGTCGATGGCGGCGCGGCCGGTGCCGCAGCAGCCGAAGGCCATGGCCGTGCGGCCCCAGGCCAGGATGTGGGCGACGTGCTGGCTGCCCTGGCCGGGCTGCCCCAGGATGCGGTCGTGGCCCACCCGCACGCTGTCGATGGACAGGGTGGTGGTGGAGGAGCCCCGCAAGCCGAGCTTGATCTCCTCGGCGCCGACGACCATGCCGGGGTCACGCTTCTCGAGCAGCAGCACGCTCTGGCCGCGGCGGGCGCCGCCCAGGCCGGGGGAGGAGGCCAGGATGGTGAAGGTCGTCGCGAGGCCGCCGTTGGTGACGTAGATCTTGCTGCCGTCGACCTGGAGGCGCTCGCCGTCGCCGCCGTCGCCGTCGCCGCCGTCGCCGTCGCCGCCATCGCCGCCATCGGAGGCGGGGACGGGCACGACCCGGGTGCGCACGGCGCCCAGGTCGCTGCCGGCGTCGGGCTCGGTGGCGGCGAAGGCGGCCAGCTTGCGGCCGGTGGACAGCTCGGGCAGCCAGCGGGCCTGCTGCTCGGGCGAGCCGAAGCGCACCAGGCCGCGGGTGCCCAGCCCCAGGTGCAGGCCAACGGTGGTGGCGACGGAGCGGTCGTACACCGCCAGCCGGGCCACGGCGGTGCCGGTGGCCCACAGCGACAGGCCGTAGCCGCCGTGCTCGACGGGCAGGGAGAGGCCCATCATGCCCAGCTCGGCCAGCTCGCCCAGCAGGTCGGCCGGGACGTGGTGCTCCTCGTCGATCTTCCGGGCGTCGATGCCCTTGCCCAGGCGGTCGATGCTCTCAAGCAAGGACGCGACGATGTCAGCCTCTTCGGGATCGGGCGCCAGCGCACCCAGGGGCGGGCGCTCGGCCTGCATGGGGGTGCGATCCTCAGCCATTGCTGAGCCGCGCCTCTGCCAGCGCCATCAGGCTGGCGACGTCCTCGACCTGGACGGCCTCTTCGAGCTCGATGTCGATGTCGAACTCCTCGGAGAGCATGGAGACCAGCTCCATGCGGGTGACCGAGTCCATGCCCAGGTCCTCCCGCAGGCGGTCCGTCTGCTTGATCTCGTCGGCGGGGGTGACCGAGAGCTCGGAGAGGATGCGGAGGATGCGCGTGCGCGAGGGGGAGGTGGTCATGGGTGCAGCTCCATGGGGGTGGGGACGAGGCCCAGGCGTCGTGCCCAGCCGTCGAAGTCATCGAGCGTCTGCTTGAGGGGGGTCCAGCGCAGCTGGAGGCTGCGCTCGGCCAGGGTGGCCGAGAGCGGCACGCCGTGGATCACGAGATCGACGATCTCGCGGGACATGGCGGGCCGGTCGGGCGTGCCCGCGACCGCCGCCTCGGCAGCGTCGGCGAGGGCGCAGGCCTGGTCTGCCGGGAGGGGGGCGCTCGGGGTGGGGACGCCGTAGCGGGCGGCCATCCGGACCAGGAGCGCGTGCAGGCGGTAGGAGCCGCCGGACAGGATCACCCGCCGGGGAGGCGCGGGCCGCAGGGCGAGGCGGGCCACGGCGTGGCCGACGTCGCGGGGGTCGACCAGCGAGACCCAGCCATCGGGGTGGGGCGGGTCCATGCCGCGGGCCAGGCCGACGAGCAGGGCCGAGGTGCCGACCCGCAGGTCGCCGGGGCCCACGCAGGCCGCCGGGCAGGCGACCAGGGTCTCCATGCGCTGCTCTTCCAGGAAGCCGCGCTCCATGGCCCACTTGAGGTCGTGGTAGGTGCCGTGGCCGGGCGTCGTGGCGAAGGTGTGGCGCTCGTCGGAGGGGTCGCCCTGGGGGTCGGGCGCCACCGTGGAGGTGGTGGAGACGTAGACCAGGCGGCGGACCCCGGCGGCGGCCGCGGCGTCGCGGACCCGCTGGGACTGCTCCAGGCCCAGGGCCATGGCGCCGGCCGGGTCCAGGCTGGTCTTGGGGTAGTGCCCGGCGACGTGGATCACGACCTGGCAGCCGTCCATGGCCATGGCCAGGGCTGCGGGGTCGTCGAGGTCGGCCGGCACCATCCGCGCCTTGCGGGACCGCAGGCCCAGCACATTGCTGCGCCGACGGCGGCCGCAGCGGGGCTCGACGCCCTCGGCCCGCAGCGCGTCCAGGGTGTGGAGGCCCAGGAAGCCGTTGCTGCCCAGCAGCAGGACCTCAGGCTGCACCGCCGCCTCCGTACATGGCCGCAGCGGCCGGACGGCGCACCTTGCCGCTGGTGGTCCGGGGCAGGGCTCCCGGCGCCACGGCGATGACCTGGCTCACGCGGATTCCCAGGTGTTCGACCAGTGCGCCACGCACGCGGCGCTCGACGCCCTCGGCCCGACGGCCGGTGACCTCGACGACGACGACCAGGTCCTCTCCGCCCTCGCTGACGACCGAGAAGGCGGCGGCGCCGTTGGGGGGCGCCTGGGCGGCCTCTGCGGCGACGCGCTCGATGTCGTAGGGGTGGAACTTGACCCCGTTCTGGATGACCAGGTCCTTGATCCGGCCGGTGACGTGCAGCTGCCCGTCGCGGATCAGGCCCAGGTCGCCGGTGTGCAGCCAGCCGTCGACGAGCGCGGCGGCGGTCGCCTCGGGGTTGCGGAAGTAGCCGTCCATCAGGCTGCCGCTTCGGACGCAGATCTCGCCCTGCTCGCCCGAGGCGGCCAGGCGGCCGTCGGGCAGGCGGACCTGGACCTGCACGCCGGGCAGGGGTCGGCCGACGGAGGGCACGGCGCGTCCGTCCTGGGACAGGTCAGAGGCGGGTCGGGAGGGGTCGTAGATGCAGACGCCCAGGGTGTTCTCGGCCAGGCCGTAGCTGGGCCGCACCGTGGTCGAGGGCAGGCCGTAGGGCCCGAGCTTGGCGCCTACCGCCTCCAGGGTGCTCCGGTGGACCGGCTCGGCGCCGTTCAGGCCGACCCGCCACTGGGCCAGGCTGCCCGGGTCGACGCGCAGGCGGCGGGCCACCAGGCGCCAGCCGAAGTCCGGCGCGGCGGCCACGGTGGCCCCGACCTGGGCGGCCCGCTGCAGCCACCGCTCGGGGTGCAGCAGGAACTCGGCCGGGGTCATCAGGTGCAGGGGGAAGCCCACCAGCAGCGGGCAGAGCAGGGCGCCGACCAGGCCCATGTCGTGGTACAGCGGCAGCCAGCTCAGGCCCACGTCGGCGGGGCTCATGTCCAGGCCGGTGGCCATGCTCCAGGCGCAGGTCACGACCGCGCGGTGGGAGATCACGGCGCCCCGCGGACGACCCAGGCTGCCCGAGGTGAGCTGCAGGAAGGCCGTCTGCTCGGGCGTGGCGGCGATGTCCCCGGAGTCGGGCTCGTCGGCAGGAACCGTCACGGCGGGCACGGCCCAGGTCTGGGACAGGCTCGGGATGGTGATGACCAGCCGCGGGTCGGCGGTGGCGACGAGCGGCTGCAGCTTGGCCACGGCCTCGGGGGTCGGGGTCAGGGTGCCCGGCCAGGCCAGGGGCACGGGCGTGGCCCCGGCCAGCAGGACGCCGAAGAAGCCCGCGACGAAGTGCTCGTCGTTGGGCATCACGATGGCGATCCGGTCGCCGGGCTGCATGCCGGCGGCGCGGCAGGCGGCCCGCCAGCGACGGGCCAGGACCAGCAGCGAGTGACCGTCGTAGCTGCGCTCGTCGCGGCCCTGGACTACGGTGAGCCAGGGACCCGGGCGGGTCTCCAGCTTGTCCAGGGCCTCGGTCAGCGTGCGGACGGGCGGGGCGGTCAGGGGAGGGCCGATGATCTGCAAGGGGGCACCGGGTTGAGAGGCCCTCAGCTATGGGAGAGGCCTGCTCTCAACAATCGGTCGATCGGCGGATAGAGCGGTCGAACATGCAGACGCCGACTCCTTTGTCGCAGGGTCGGTCGCTCGCCCGACTGCGGCGCGGCGGGCGTCCCGGGCCTGCGACCAGGCGTCTCCCAGGCGCGCCGCGTGCGCCGGCGGGCGATAGGGATGACGTACGTCCCAGGAGCCTGCCGTGATCGAGATCCCGTCGCGCTTCGACTTCTACTTGACCTCGGTGGCGGACTGGCCCGCGTCCTTCTTCCTGGACCTGGCCCTGGCGGCCCACGCGCCCCTCGTCGCGCTCCCCCAGCGCCTGCACGTGACGGCCAACCTGCGCCGCCCGCGGCCCGATGGCTTGCGGGACCGGCTGGAAGCCGACGAGCTGCACGCCATGGAGGACGCTGTCACCCAGGCCGTCGACCGCCTGGGGGGGCGCTACGTCGGGCGCATCACCTGGCAGGGCCGCAGCGACGCGGTCTTCTACGTGCCGGCCACCCTCGACGACCTGGGCCCGATCGAGGCGGCCGCCGCGGACTACGACGTGAGCCTGCGGCTGGAGCCCGATCCCGAGTGGCGCTTCTACCGCGAGTTCCTGCTGCCTTCGCCCTACCAGCACCAGACCATGCTCAACCGCCAGATCCTGGCGGCCCTGGACGAGCACGGCGACGACGGCACCGCGGCCCGGCAGGTGGACCACAGCTTCCTCAGCCGCACCCCCACGCCGCTGGAGCAGCTCGGCGCTGCCCTGGAGAAGCTGGGCTTCGAGATCGACACCATCGTCCGCGGGGATGACGGCACCTTCGCCCTGGGCGCCCACCGCCTGGAGTCCCCAGCTGCGCCCCGCATGGACGAGCTGTGCGCCGAGCTGTTCCAGCTCCTGCCCCAAGGCGTGCGCTACGACGGCTGGGGCTGCGGGCCGGTCTCGCAGAGCTGAGAGGCCGGGCCGGGCTGCCCGGCGGCCCGCTCAGCGGTCGTAGGCGCAGCGCAGGCCGATGTTGACGTCGTAGACCTGGGGCTCGGCGAAGCTGCGCGAGGAACCTCTGATATTGTCCGAGGTGGTGTTGTAGGCGCCGCCCCGGAGGGTGTGCTGGCGGCAGGTCCCGCCGAAGCCGCTGACCGTGTCGACACAGTCCTGGGTCGGGCCTGTGGGATCCGTGTCCGGCGCGTCGCGGTACCAGGTCGCGGAGAACCAGTCGGACGTCCACTCCCAGACATTGCCGGCCGTGTCGAGCAGGCCGTAGGCCGAGCGGAGCTTGTAGCTGCCGACGGCGACCACCCCGTCGCTGCAGTAGGAGACCGAGGCCCGGTAGTTGGCGTCGGCGCACAGGGGCACGGTCGGCCCTGCGGGGTACAGCGCGCCCTGGTCGCCGCGCGCCGCCTTCTCCCACTCGGCTTCTGTCGGCAGACGGCCGCCGCGCCAGGCACAGAAGGCCTGCGCCTGGTCCCAGTCGACGCAGCGCACGGGCAGGGCCAGCGCCGGGGCCAGGTCCAGGCAGTGCTCGGGGACTGCCGTGCAGGCCCCTTCCGCGGCGCAGCTCAGCCAGCTCCCGACCGTGACCTCGTCCTGGTCGATGGCGTAGGCCGACAGGCTGACCTGGTGTTCGGGGCACTCGGCCGGGCGCTGGGGGTCGGGGTAGCCCATCCAGAAGCTGCCGGCGGGGACCTCACAGACGCCGTCGGTGCAGTCCACGGTGCCTACGGGCAGGCCGGTGGCCTGTCCCTGGGGATCGCACCAGTCGGCGACCACCGGCGCAGAGGTGTCGCCCGCCGTGTCCGTGGGGCCCGAGCTGGTGTCGCCGGGGTGGTGGGTGTCGGCGGGGCTGGTACAGGCCAGCAGCGTCCCCCCCAGCAGCGTCCCCAGCAGCGTCCCCAGCAGCGTCCCCGGACCGCGCATCACAGCACCCCGGCCGTCGCCGTGTCGATGGTGAAGGTGCGCAGCCGCTCCACCAGCTCGTCGGCCTGCAAGGCGCGCAGCAGGTAGGGCGGCAGGTTGCGATAGCGCAGCTCGGCCGTCACCTGCAAGGGGCCCGTAAAGGGCTGGTCCAGCGCGACATCCCAGGAGTAGGGCCGGATCTCCAGCGGCTCCAGGGCGTAGCGCTCGATGAAGTTCCCGTCGAAGGGGAAGATCGTCTCGGACAGCGGCAGGGTCTCGTCGATGGCGCCGACGCTGTCGTAGTCGCGGGGGGCGACCCAGTTCTTGGACTGCAGGTTGATCAGGTCCTTGTCCAGGGGCACAAGGCCCGCGTCCACGTCCCAGCTGTGGATGTCGCGCAGGTCGCCGTAGCTGTCCAGGTCGCCGCTCTCGTAGATGACATTGCCGATGCTGTCCCGGACCGTGACGTGCAGCCAGAGCTGGCGCTCGCTGGTGAAGCCGGTGGGCACGTTGTGGCCCGAGGTCAGGCTCTCCAGCTCCACGTCCAGGTGCAGGGACTGGTCGGGCTGCTCCATGCCGCGCAGGATGTCGATGGAGCGGATCCGGATGGCGTTGTCCAGCAGGGTCTGCTGCTGCTGCGCGTACTCTTCCTGGGCGGCGGCGCTGGCTTCCACGTCGTCTTCGTAGGGGAAGTTGTCGAGCATGGAGTAGTCGGGGCCGATGAAGCGGTGGTTGACCTGCTCGCGGTCCCCGTAGGGCTTGCCGTCCACGACGGCCGAGGGGCCGGTGGGCCGCGGGCCGGGCACGCCGGGCGTCACGCCCATGTGGCAGTCCTGGCAGCGGATGCCCTCGGCCGCGGCCGGGCTGGTCAGGTACTCGCTGTAGGCCTGCTCGATCTGGATGCCGGGGAACTTGAAGACGTCGTGGCAACTTCCGCAGAAGTCCGCGGAGGTGACGAAGTCGCTCTTGCGGCTGGTATGGAAGGCGGCCGCGTCGCTGTCGTAGGGACCGTACTTGTTGCCGTCGTGTGCCGTGACGATGGCCGTGTTGCCGACGACGCCCGAGTGTCCGACGGCGCTGTGGCAGAAGTCACAGGTCACGCCTTCCAGCGACAGGGCGTTGCGGGTGGCGGCGGTCGTGCTGCCCGGCTCACCCATCTCGGTGCCGAGCTGGGTGTGGCAGCCCGTGCAGAAGGTGCCGATCTCACCGGAGCTGTCGCGGTAGGCCTTGGCGGCGAAGGCGTCGAAGACCGGGCTGCGCGACGCGTAGTGGTGCATGGACTGGCGCCACTCGTCGTACTGGCGCTGGTGGCAGGTCGCGCACATCTCGGCCGAGGTGTACGGCGACGCGGTGTCCATGCCGCCCGTGCTCCCAGCGCCGGTGTCCGTCTGCGTGCCGGTGTCGCCTGGGGTCGCGGTGTCACCGGCCGCGGGCTGCGTGTCGTTGGGGGCGAGCGTGCCGCAGCCGAGCATGCCGCAGCCGAGCAGGCCGATGCCCAGCAGGGTGAGGGGCAACATCAGGGCCTGGGAACGGTGGGCCATGTCAGCGCGTCTCCTCGATGGTGAGGCGCTGGTTCACGTCGACGCCGCTCATGGTCGTGACGGTGCCCGAGGGGAAGTCGACCTCGAGATCGACCTGGTCCGCGTCTCCGACCCCGATGCTGATCATCCGGGCGCTCGAGGAGCTGGTCGCGCCCCCCACCGAGTACAGGTAGCTGTGCTGCATGCCGCCCCAGCTCACCTTGACCACCGAGCCGATGGCGTCGCGGGCGCTGGTCGTACCGACGAGCTTGAGCTGCAGCCAGTGGTTGGTGCGCGGGGTGGACAGCAGGACCCGCGGCTTGCCCGTGACCTCGGTCAGGGCCGAGGTCTCCGAGGTGTTGTAGTCCCGGTTGACGATGACCAGGTCGTCGTAGCCGTCGTTGTTCAGGTCGCCCACGGCCAGGCCGCGGCCGTCCAGGAAGCGGCCCTGGTCGTCGCTGTTGACGACGCCGGCCTGCTCGCTGACGTCCAGGAAGCCGTGGCCCTGCTGGTTCAGCAGCAAGGCACCCGGCCCGGCCCCGTTCTCGACGGTCCAGATGATGTCGACGGGCGGCGAGCAGTTGTTGCCCACGTAGGCCACGTCCGACCAGCCGTCGCCATCGGCGTCCAGCGCGACCACGCCCCAGCCCCAGGCCAGGCGGTCCAGGCCCTGGGGGCCGACCCGGTCGAGCAGCTGCCCGTCCAGGCCCTGGAAGATGTCCCCGGCCAGCACCCGGTCGGACTCCATGGGCCAGTCCATCGGCCGGAAGACCCCGCCATCGTTCTCGAGCATCGAGTGGTAGATGTTGACCCACTCGCCGTCCTCGAGGGCCAGGTCCGAGAAGTTGTCGAAGCCGGCCACCAGCATGCTGAGGCCCTGGTTCGTGCCGTAGATGTCGAAGTCGCCGTCGCCGTCGTAGTCGGCGGCCGCCAGGCCCATCCAGAGCCCGTCGCCGGAGTCCGAACGCTCGGGCGCCCAGGTCATGGTCCGCGGGCCGTCGTCGCCGTGGTTGAAGACCTGCATGTACCAGCCGCCCTGGCCCATCATCACGTCGGGCAGCGCGTCGCCGTCCACGTCGAAGACCGTCGCGACGAAGCTGGTGACGTGCACGCGGGGATCGTGCACGGTCTGGGAGTGGACGTCGAAGGAGCCGGTGCCGTCGTTGTACATGACGACGCTGGCGTTGGCGCCGCTGCCCTTGCGGAAGCCGTAGGGGACGGCCTGGTCGGGATCGTCCGAGTTCATCAGGACGATGTCGGTGAAGCCGTCGTTGTCGACGTCCGCTGCGGTCATGCCCGTGTGACACAGGATCGCGTAGTCGGACTTCAGCTTCGGCGAGACCAGGCCGTCGTAGGCGCTGAAGGTGCCGTCGCCGTTGTTGCGGAGGAAGCTCAGGGTGCCGTCGTCCTTGGACGCGCCGTTGAGCTCGTAGGTGCCCGTGAGGCAGGCGCCGGCCAGGACCAGGTCTTCGTCGCCGTCGTTGTCCAGGTCGGCGGCCATCGCCGAGCCGTCTGTGGAGGCGGTGTGGGTCAGGCCCGCGCGCTGTGCCACGTCCGAGAAGGTGCCGTCGCCGTTGTTGTGGTACAGCGCGTCGGCGTGGTTGGTGCCGTTGGTGAAGAAGATGTCCAGCCAGCCATCGTTGTCGTAGTCGAGGATGGCGGTGCCGGCCCACACGGCGTGGGCCTGTTGGAAGGCGGGCTCCAGCGTGGCGTCGACATACCAGGGCGGGTCCGCCGGCGTGGCGGTGTCGTCCACCGGCTTGTCCCCGGGCGTCGTCGAGGAGCCCGTGCAGGCCGTCGCCGACAGCACTGTCAGGGACAGCGCCGCCAACGCGCTCACCTGCAGGGCCGCCGAGAGCGGCGGGGACTGGTGGGGGCGGGGGGAGGCGGGGGACATGACAGGTTCGGTCGCGGGTCGGGTTCAGACCGGGTGGAGAGCAGGCCTGGATCGAGGGGCATCGCCGAGAGTCGCCGGCGCGGGGACGGGGACGGGGACGGCAGGAGGATAGGCCCCCGCCGCCATGCTCGCCACTCCATATCGCGTGTGGCCCTCGCGCAATCCCCATCGATGAGCAGGCTTCCCGGCGGAAGAAGCGGGCCTTATCGGTTGATTGACCAGGGGGGAAGCTCGACCTGCCCGAGCTGTGCCTCTGCCGCTTCGAGCTGCCGGCGCACGGCGACGATCATCGGGGCCAGCGGGACCTGCTCGGCCTCGGTCAAGCCCTGGACCAGCGCCTGCAAGGTGCGGCGGTTCCAGGCCAGGCCCCGCGGGCTGCCCTTGCCGTGGTTCAGGCGGATGCTGTCGACGAGCAGGCGCAGCCCCTCGGCGTGCTCCCGCCGATCCCCCAGCAGGTCGGCCATGGTCTCGGTGGTCTGGGCCAGGCCGATGGCGTCTCCCAGGTTGAGCTGGGCGCGGCTTGCCCGGTTGAGCAGCTCCCGGGCCGCACCCTGGTCGCCGGCCAGGCGGGCCAGCTCGCCGTGGGTCTGCCAGACGCGGGCCAGCTCGCGGGGCATGCCCAGGGCCTGGTAGATCTCCTCGGCCTCGGCGGCGTGCTCGCCGGCCTTGTCGAAGGCGGCCTGGGCCAGGCCGGGGCGCGCCTCTACGAAGAGGGGCAGGCGGGCCATCAGGTGGCGGGTCTCGGCGACCTCGCGGCGGTCCGCGGCCTCCTCTGTCGTCAGCGCCCGGCCCTCGCGGCGGGCCTCGCGGGCGGCGCGGGCGGCCAGGACCTGGAAGGTCTGCAGTGACTCCTCCAGCAGGTTGCTGGCCCGCACGGGGTCGCCCAGCTCCACGAGCACGGCGGCCTGGTCGTTGAGCAGGCGGGCGGCGGCCCGAGGCTCGCCAGCGCGCGCCAGCTCGCGGGTGGCCTCGGTCAGCTCGGACAGGGCCCGGTCGAGGGAGGCGGGGTCGCCGCGGTCGTAGGCGACGGCGGCCAGCAGGCGGCGGATCTCGGCCCGCAGGGGCACGTCGTCGGTGTCGGCGAGCAGGCGCAGGGCGCCCTCGAGCTCCTTGGCGGCGGCCTCCAAGGTGAAGGCGGCGCCGCCGCTGACCTGCCAGTGCAGGCGCCCGGTGGTGGCGCCGGCCAGGGCGGCCAGCCGGCGCCGCTCGGGGGTCCGCGGCAGGCGCTCCAGCAGGGCGAGGGCCTCGGCAGCGTAGGCGAGGGCCTGGTCGACGGCGCCCTGGTCGGCCAGCTCGCGGGCGGCGTCCAGGTAGCGCTGGACGGCCACGTCGACGTCCCCGGCCTCTGCGGAGTGGCGGGCCGCGCGGCCCCGGGCCTCGGCGTCGGCCGTGGTCGGCATGGGCTCGCCCTCGCCCTCGCCCTCGATGCCGTGCTCCAGGGGCGGCGCCTCGGCGGGCGGGCCGGAGGCCTCGACGGCGACGGCGGGCTCCTCTCCAGCCAGCACCCTGGCCAGGCGGCGGTTCCAGGCGCTGGCGAGCGAAGGCAGCAGCTCGGCCCGCAGCCGGCTGGCGATGGCCGGGGCCAGGTGGAACTGGCCCTCGCCCAGGTCCTCCAGGGGCAGGCCGACGTCGCTGGCGGTCTGCAGCTCCTCGAGCACGGTCATGGGCTCCAGCTCGAGCAGGCGGGCCACCAGGGCCACCTCGAAGCCGTCGCCGACGACGGCGGCGGCGCGCAGCACGCGCCGGGTGAGGGGGCTCAGCTCGGGCAGGGCTGCGGTGCTCGGCGAAGCGGTGCTCGGCGCTTGGGGGCGCGGGGCCTCGACCTGGAGCAGGGCCTGGGGCGAGGAGGCGGCCACGGCCTGGATCAGCTCCGCCAGCGGACCGGTGCGGGGAGGGGCGTGCACGCCCAACACCAGGGCCGGTCGCAGCCAGCCCGGCCGACGTGTGACGCGCCCCAGGAAGGCCAGGGTGGCGGCGTCGGCGGCCTCGACCGCCTCGAAGATCACGGCGGCGGGACCATCGACCGTGTCGGCCAGCCGGTTCAGCTCGGTCACAAGGTCACCGTCGGCGGGCCAGGGGCCGTCTGCCTCCTCTCCCAGCAGGCGCCGCCGCAGGCCGCTGCGGAAGCGGTCGGCGGCCAGCTCCATCACCGGCGTGCGGCTGCCGACCAGGCGGTCCACCTGCCGCTGGGCGTCGAGCACCGGGCCCAACATACGCGGCGGTCCGTCACAGCGGACCCGCACGGTCCACCAGCCCTCGGGCGGCGCCGGCAGGCCCCCGGGGGCACCGACGACGACGCGGGTCTGGCCGCTCTTCACACCGGACCACACGCGCTGCTGCAGGTCTTGCTCGACGGGGGCTGGGGCCATGGGATCCTCCGGCCCGCCCATCCTATCCGCCTGCGCCCCCGGCCCCCGGGGCTGCGCCCCCGGCCCCCGGGGCTGCGCCCCCGGCCCCCGAGGCGGCCCCCTCCTCGCTGGCGGCCTCCTCGGCCTCGCGGGTCTTACGCTTCCACAGTCCCTCGTACTTGCCGGCGCTCTCGACGCCCTCTGGCGCTGCGGCGTGGACGATGGGGCAGCGCTCGCGGGGCGCTGTGCCGGGCAGGAAGGGCGTGCCGATCAGGGGGCAGGTGCCGTTGCTGCGCTTGCCGCTGACCAGGCAGACGGCGCGCGACTCGGTCTGGACCTGGCCCGTGAACTCGGCCTGGGGCAGCCCCTCTTCCAGGGCGCGCATCCACCAGCCCCACAGGGGGGCCGCCAGGTCGCTGGCGCTGGCGCCAATCCGGGCCGGCTGATCGTAGCCGAGCCAGATGGCGGCGCTGTAGTCGGGGGTGCCGCCGATGAACCAGAGGTCCTTCTCGCTGTCGGTGGTGCCGGTCTTGCCGATGGCCGGGCCGGCGTAGCCGGGGAAGCCGGCGCCGCCGCGGCTGGCCCCGCCCGTGCCCTGCTCGATGACGGCCCGCATCAGGCCCCGGGTCAGGGCCGCGGCGTCGGCCGGCATGACGGGGTCGCCCAGGCCCTCGGTGCGCAGCCGCACCCGCCCGCTGGCGTCGGTGGCGCTCACGACCGGCCAGGCCCCGGCCAGGTGCCCGTCGGCGATGACCGTGGCGACGAAGCGGGCCATCTCCAGGGGGGTGACCTCGCCCTGGCCCAGGGCCAGGCCCAGCTCCTCAGGCCAGCTGCGGGTGTCGAAGCCCATGGTGGTGCCGAAGGTCTTGAGCCGGGCCGGCCCGCCGGCGTCCTGGAGCAGGGCGGCGGTGGCGATGTTCTGGCTCCAGGCCAGGCCGTAGGACAGGGTGGCCGTCGTCGTGTAGCCCCCGCCCACGTTGCGCGGGTTCCAGCCATCGGTGTCGGGGAAGACGCCGCGGCTGTTCCGCATGGTGTCGGCGGCGGTATAGCGGGGGCCGCCGTCGGGGCCCCGCTCGGACAGGGCCATGGCGTAGACCAGGGGCTTGATCGAGGAGCCCGGCTGGCGGCGGGCCTGGGTCGCCCGGTTGAAGTCGGTCTGGGCCTGCTGGGTGCCGCCGTAGACGGCGACCAGGTAGCCGGTGCGCGAGTCGACGACGGCGCCGGCGGCCTCCAGCGGGCCGTCGCTGCGGCGGCCGACCGCCTGCTCCAGGTAGGCCACCCGCTTGGGGATCAGGGTGTCGGACTGCTGCTGGGCGACCAGGTCCAGGGCGGTCCACACGTCCAGGCCCGCACCGTAGAGCAGGGCCGGTCCCAGGTTGACCTCGGACCAGGAGCGCACGGCCTGGAGGTAGGACGGGAAGCGATCCTCGGGGCGGGTGTGGGGCTCGGCAGAGACCGGCTCGGCCAGGGCGGCGGTCACGTCCCAGCCGGCCTTGGCCATGCGCTCCAGCACCATGTCGCGCCGCTGCTTCGCCCGGTCGGGGAAGCGGTCGGGGGCGAAGCGGCCGGGGGCCGGCAGGATCCCGGCCAGGGTCGCGGCCTGGGACAGGCTCAGCGCGGTGGCGTCGACCCCGTAGTAGTAGCGCGCGGCCGCCTGGAAGCCGCAGATGCTCATGCTGCCGTCCTGGCCCAGGTAGGGGGCGTCCAGGTAGACCTGGAGCACGCCCTCCTTGCCCAGGTGCCCGTCCAGGGCCACGGCTGCGGCGGCCTCGCGCAGCTTGCGGGCCAGGGTCTTCTCCTTGTCCTGGCTCAGGTTGCGCACGACCTGCATGCTGAGCGTGCTGGCGCCCTGCTTGTAGCCGCCGTCCTGGCTGTTCACCCAGACGGCGCGCAGCATGCCGGCCAGGTCCACGCCGTGGTGCTGGTAGAAGCCCTCGTCCTCGGCGGCGACGATGGCGGCCAGCAGCAGCTTGGGGGCCTGGTCCAGGGGCAGGTGCTCGCGGATCTCGGCGTCGGGGCCGACCAGGCTGCCGATGCGCACCGGCTCCAGGGCCAGGGGCCGGGTCCAGCCGTCGAGACCGGCGGGCTGGGCACCCTCGGCGAAGGCGCCGCCGCGGGGGATCACGGCCCCGTCGCGGGGGCAGAACTGGCCGGGGGCGACAGGCGGGCAGACCTGGGTGTAGTCGCGGGCCCGGGCCTCCAGGGCCAGGCGGGCCGGGGGCAGGTCCAGGGGCGCCGGGGCCGACCAGACCGTCGAGGGGAAGCTCCAGCCGGGGTGCGCGACCTCGTAGTGGACGTGGGCGTCGGCGCTGGTGATGGTCGCGTCGCGGACCGCGGTCCACTGCGGCCACAGCAGCGCCCCGCCCGCCACGAGGACGAGCAGGAGCAGGGCCAGCAGCCAGCCGAGAGCACGCTTCAGGCGAGAATCCGGAGCCAGGGGTCAGCCGGCAGCGCTGGGGCCGCCGGGAGCCGTCCGCGGGTACGGACGGCGGCCCAGCGTAGTCCGGTAGTGACCCAGGCGCAGGAGTCGGGCCCTGCGGGCCCTACTCGGTGGGGTAGCCGGCCGAGACCCAGGCGGCGGTCCCGCCCTTGACGTTGATGGCCTGGGACCAGCCCGCCTTGCGCAGCTCCTGGGTCGCGACGGCCGAGCGGCCGCCGACGGCGCAGATCACCTCGAAGGGCTGGTCCTTGGGCACCGGCACCTCGCCCATGCGCTGGTTCAGCTCCTGCAAGGGGATGTTGACCGCCCCTGGCACGTGACCCTGGGAGAACTCGCCGGGCGTGCGCACGTCGAGCACGAAGGTCCCACCGGCGTCGACCTTCTCCTTGAGCTGGGAGACGTCGATGTCGGCAGGCGAGCGCGCGGCCGACGACGCGGTCGTCGACGCGGGCGCCGTGGAAGACCCCGTGGAAGACCCCGTGGAGGTCGTGGCGGCGGGCTGTCCGCCGCAGGCCAGGGTCAAGAGCAGGGACAGAAGGATCACGTGGGGTCCGCCTTGGGGGTGTCCGGCCCGGACTCGGGCAGGGTGGGGGGAGCGATGGCCTGGGTGGGGAGAGGCCCGGTCAGGCTGCCCAGGAAAGTGGTGATCTGCGCGACCTGGGCCGGCTCGAGCTGCTTGCCGAGCTGGTGGTCGGCCATGAGCAGGATGGCCTGGTCCAGGGTCGCGACCTTGCCGTCGTGGAAGTAGGGCGCGGTGTGGTCGATGTTCCGCAGGGACGGCACCTTGAAGACCATCTTGTCGGACTCTTCGTGGGTGATGTCGAAGCGGCCCATGTCGGTGGTGTCATAGGGCTTCACCAGGCCGATCTTCTGGTACATCTGGCCGCCGACGGTGACCCCGGCGTGGCAGGTCGTGCAGCCGGTGTCCATGAAGGTCGCCAGGCCGACCTGCTGCTCGGGGCTCAGCGCGCTGAGATCGCCGCCCAGGTAGCGGTCGAAGGGGGCCGGGGTCAGCAGGCTGCGCTCGAAGGCGCCGATGGCCGTGGCCATGTTGTCGTAGCTGATGGGATCGGCCTGGCCGGGGAAGGCGGCGGCGAAGAGGGGCGCGTAGCCGGGGATGGACTTCAGGACCGTGACGACGTGGGCGTCGTCGGGCATGGCCATCTCGATGGGGTTGAGGATCGGGCCCTTGGCCTGGGCCTCGACGTCCGGGGCGCGACCGTCCCAGAACTGAGCAAGATGGAGCGAAGCGTTGTACACGGTTGGGCTGTTTCGACCGCCGAGCTGCCCCTTGAAGCCGGTCGAGGTGGGCTTCCCGTCGACGCCGTACTTGTCCAGGGAGTGGCAGGAGTTGCAGGACAGCTCCTGGTTCTTGGACATGCGGGTCTCGAAGAAGAGCGTCTTGCCCAGCTCGACGCGGGCAGCGCTCAGCTCGTTGCTGCCGGCCACGGGCTGGGCAGGCAGGGCCTGGAACAGCGAGGCGGCGCGGGCCTGCAGAGCCACGGCGGCCGGATCGGCGGCGGGCGGCGTCGGAGGAGCAGGCGGCGTGGGCGCCTGCGGGGTCTCACAGGCGGCGAGGAGGGCGAGCAGGGGGAGGGTGGCGAGGGCCGGAACGGGGCGCATGGAGGCTCCTGGGTGTGCGGACGAGTGAGGACCGCGAGGAGGGGGTCTGACGGAGCAAGGACCGTGCCTGGCTCGCCGGTGGGGGGATCCGTCCGGTAAGGCTGCCCACCCCGACGAGCGGTGTGGATGCGGCTCAGGGTCGCAGGGTCAGGGTCGCAAGATCAGGGTCGCAAGAAGCGGGCGATGGCCTCGACGTGGCGGGTCTGCGGGAAGAGGTCCACGGCCCACAGGCCGTCGAGGACCCAGCCGCCCTCCTCCAGGATCACCCGATCCCGGCCCAGGCTGGCCGGGCTGCAGGCGACGTAGACCAGCACCTCGGCCTCCAGGCCCGCCAGGTAGGCCGCCGCCTTGGGATGCAGGCCGACCCGCGGGGGATCGACCACCACCCGGCGCGGCGCGGGCAGGTCGAGCGTCGGCAGGACCTCCTCGACCGGACCGGCGTACCAGCTCCCCGTGACGCCGTTGGCCGCCGCGTTGTCCCGGGCCGTCTCGACGGCGCTCTCCAGCAGCTCGATGCCGACGATGCCGTCGAAGCGGTCGGCCAGGGCCAGGCCAATGGCGCCGACCCCGCAGTACAGGTCGACCAGGGTGCCGCCAGCGCGCCCCGAGGGAGGGTCGCCGGGCAGGACCAGGGCCTGGGCGATCCGGTCGAAGAGCAGGGCGGCGCCATCGGTGTTGACCTGGAAGAAGGCCTCGGGCGGCAGGCGCAGGAGACGCGCACCGGCCCGCATGCGCAGGTCGGGCTTGCCGTGCAGCACGGCCCGCAGCTCGCCGGTGGCCACCTCGGCCAGGCCATCGTTGACCCGCCACAACACGCCGCTGCAGACGTCCAGCCGGGCCAGCTGCTCCCCCAGGGCGCGGACCTCGGCCTCGGGGCAGGCCGACGAGGTGACCAGGGTGACGAGCACACCCTCTTCCCCCTGGCGAAGGACGATGTGGCGCCAGGCGCCCTGGTGGCTGGTGTTGTCCCAGGCCGGGGCGCAGCCCTGGGCCAGGACCGTCGCGATGACCTGGTTCATGGCCGGCGTGCCCAGGGGGCAGTCCTCGACCGACACGACCCGCGAGTACCAGCCGGGCGGGTGGAAACCCAGCCAGCTGCCTTCGACCAGGGCGCGGTCGGTCGGGACGTCGGCCAGGTAGCGCCGCGGGCTCCAGGACAGCTCCAGCTTGTTGCGGTAGCCGGTCGCCGCGGGGCTGCCCTCGCAGGGGGCGCAGGGGTGGCCGACCTGGCGGGCGACCATGGCGGTCTTCTCCTCGCGCTGGCGGGCCAGGGGCATCTCCTGGAGCTGGCAGCCGCCGCAGGTGCCGAAGACCGGGCAGACCGGCTCCACCTGGTCGGGCGCGGGGTCGAGCAGGGCCATGCGCTCGGCCTTGCCCTTGCGCCCGGCGCGGACCTCCAGGGTGGCGCCGACAGCGCCGGTGCGCACCACGTGGCGGCGGCCGCGCTCGTCCAGGCCGCTGGGCCCCTTGGGGTCCAGGCGGTCCAGCACGACGGCCAGCGGGGGACGGGGTCGGTTGCGGCGCCCCATCAGCGGGTCCGGACCTCCTGGCCGTCAATGTCGATGAGCACGGTGCGACCGTCCTCGGGGGCCCGTCGGACCTCCAGGTGGTGGGGGCCGGCCGCCAGGGCCACGGGCAGCAGGGTCTGCTTCCAGTGGGTGGCCGGGTCATGGGGGCCGGTGAGCAGGTCGACGCCGGGCGCCATGTGCAGGGTGAACCAGACACACAGGGCCTCGCAGGGGGCGTCCAGGTGGAAGTCGGCCTGGAGCTCGGTGCCGCAGGGCATGTCCAGGCTGCACAGATCGATGGTCGGCCCCACCTCGGCCGGATCGACCAGCCGGTCGTGGGCCCGGCCGCGGGCGTCCTGGCGCAGGCAGGACAGGTCCAGGCCGCTGTCCCGGCGCACGAAGGCGCCCAGCAGGTCGGCGGGCGACACCGGCATCGGGGCCAGGTGCAGGGTGAAGCTCGCCGGGATGATGACGGCGTCGGGGCCCATGTTGCGGCCGACGCAGGCCTGCACGTCCTCCATCATGCCCTCGGCCACGGCGAAGTGGCCGAAGGTCTCGGTGACCAGGACCCGGGCCTGCTCGGGGAGCTGGACCGTGCCGATGTCACCGCGCACCACCTGCACCCGGTCGCCCACGCCGCTGTCGGCCGCCACCTGGGGGATCACGGCGGCCATGTCCGTGCGCTCGATGGCGTAGACCGTGCGGGCCCCGCACAGGGCCGCCATGGTGGCCAGCACGCCGGTGCCACTGCCGGCGTCGATGACGACGTCACCCTCGCGGACCACGGCCTTCAGGCCCTGCCAGTAGGCCTCCAGGCGCGCCTCGTCGTTGAGCATGGCGCGGTGGACGTCGATGCCGGCGTAGTTGGCGAAGATGACCGGGGTGGCCGCAGCCTCCTCGGGCAGGACCAGCAGGCCGGCCTGGTGCAGGCCGTCGAAGGCCTGGCCGGCCGCCGGGCCCATCTGCTCGACCAGCTCGGCGCGGCTGCGAGGCTCGCCGCAGGCCGAGAGCACGCCCACGGCCCAGGCGGGGGCCCGGGCGCCGGCGCCGCGGCTGGTGCACTTGAGCAGCACCATGCCGTCCGGCTCGAAGGTGACGAGGAGATCGCGGGGTCGGACGAGGCGCATGGGCCCTCCTGGAGAGGAACGGGCCGCAGCTAACGCGGGGGCCCACCCTGGCGCTGCTGGTGGGCCCGGCCCCGTTGCCGATGACGATGAAGGGCGGGGCCGCAGCGCTCTCACGGGCGGACCTTTCCCTTGTGCCGACCGGCGTGTGGTGGCAAGGTGCCGGGGCGCCTTGGGCAGTTGTTTGCCCGCGACCAGGCGCATGGAGGTTGTGTGGACACGAC
>Ga0100377_1000451_pt1 | contig 35041 bp, 29 predicted proteins | sample CryGeymeta201501_FD_83664 | JGI IMG/M metagenome (GOLD analysis project Ga0100377, IMG submission 83664) | Groundwater microbial communities from Crystal Geyser aquifers in Utah, USA - Crystal Geyser metaG 2015-01 | ecosystem: Environmental > Aquatic > Deep subsurface > Groundwater | place: USA...
CCCTTCCGCGCCGGCTACGCCGGCTTGTGCAGGGGGCCCGGCAGATCTTGCCTCCGCCTCACGCGCCGGGCCCAGCAGCAAGCGAGGCCGCTTCGCGGCCGAAGGAGTGCCTCCATCGGCCTGCATTCAACGTAAATACAAACCCCTACCCGGCCAAGGATCTGCCTTGACGGGGCGGCCGCCTCATGGAAGACTCGAAGACACGAAGGGTTGGTGGCAGGTCGCAGAGTCGGGGCGAGGCGGGCACGAAGGGGTAGGTTGGTCATTTCGCGGGCCATGACCCCCGGTTCGGCCACACGGAGGGCGCGATGAATTGCGCCCCTACCGCTCGTAGGGGCGCGATTCATCGCGCCCGCTGCCCGCGACTCGGCCAAGTGGCCGAAACGAGAGTCGAGGCCCCGCCAGCGACAGCCCGGCCGGCCCGGAGCGGGCCCGAAGTACAACCGGGGAGAGCGGGCCGACAGGCGCCACGGACGGGCTGTCAGCCCAGCAGGATCTCCCGCAGCTCGTTCACGCCCAGGGAGGCGGCAGCGTCGGCCCCCTCCATGAGCGCCTCGGCGACGGCCCGCTTGTCGTGCTGCAGCTCCAGGATGCGCTCCTCGACGGTGCCCTGGGCGAACAGGCGGTAGACGGTCACCGGGCGGGTCTGGCCGATGCGGTGGGCGCGGTCGCTGGCCTGGGCCTCGACGGCGGGGTTCCACCAGGGGTCGAGGTGGACCACGTAGTCGGCCGCGGTGAGGTTGAGTCCGAAGCCGCCGGCCCGCAGGCTGATCAGGAAGACCAGGCCTTCGCCCCGCTGGAAGGCGGCGACGCGGCGCTGGCGCTCGACGGGCGGGGTGGTGCCGTCCAGGCGCTGGTAGCCGACCCCTTGGGCGTCGAGCCGCGCCTGGACCAGGTCGAGGTGCCCGGTGAACTGGCTGAAGATCAGGGCCCGGTGGCCGCCCTCTTGCAGGCGCTCGACGATATCGTCCAGGGCCCGCTGCTTGGCGCTGACCTCGACGGGCGCCGTGTCGACCGCCAGGCGGGCGTGGCAGGCGGCCAGTCGCAGGCGGGTGAGCCAGGCCAGCATCTGGAAGCGCCCCTCACCGTCCAGGTCCAAGGTGGCCTCGTGGGCCTGGCGGCGCAGGGCCTCGTAGATGGCCAGCTCCTCGTCGTGCAGCTCGACCGGCACGTCGATGATCGTCTTGTCGGGCAGGTCGTCCAGGACCTCGGCCTTGGTGCGGCGCAGGACCACCGGGCGGACCAGGCGACGCAGCTGGCGCATGGCCTCACGATCCCCCTCGGCGATGGGCCGGGTGAAGCGGGAGCGGAAGTGGGCGGCCGAGCCGAGCAAGCCGGGGTTGAGCACGGCCATCTGTGCCCACAGCTCCTCCAGGCGGTTCTCGACGGGGGTGCCGGTGAGCGCGACCCGGAAGCCGGCGCGCAGGCTGCGGGCGGCCTGGTGGCGCTGGGTCTGGGGGTTCTTGATGGTCTGGGACTCGTCGAAGACCACGGTGGCCCAGTCGATGGCGGCCAGGCGCTCCTGCTCGCTGACCAGCAGGCCGTAGGAGCAGACGACGATGTCGCCGGCCATCAGGCCGTCCAGGGTGCGCTGGCGGTCGCCCTGTCGCAGGTCGTAGGCGACCAGGTCGGGGGTGAAGCGCCAACACTGCTCCCGCCAGCCGTGACAGACCGAGGTGGGGGCCACGACCAGGGCGGGCCCCTCGCCGGCCCGGTCCAGCAGGAGGGCCAGGGTCTGGACGGTCTTGCCCAGGCCCATGTCGTCGGCCAGGCAGGCGCCGACTCCCCAGGCAGCCAAGCGGCTGAGCCAGCGGAAGCCGTCGAGCTGGTAGGGGCGCAGCTCGGCGTCGAGGCCCACGGGCAGCGGGGCATCGGGCGGCGGCGCGGCCATGCGCTGGAGCTGCTCCTGCCAGGCGGGGGCGAGGTCGGCGGTCTCGGCCCCGTCGACCAGCGGCGCCAGCAGGGGGGCAGCCAGCGGGTGCAGGCGCAGCTCGTCGCCGTGCAGGCGGCCGGCGCGCTCCAGCTCCTCGAGGTGGCGCAGCAGGTCGGCGGACAGCGCCAGGAAGCCGGCCTCGCCCAGGGGCACGAAGCGGCCCTGCCGCTGGGGCAGCAGGCGCAGCAGCTGGGAGAGCTGCAGGACCTGGTCCTCGTCGATGGCCACGGTGCCGCGGGCCTCGAACCAGCCCTCGGCGGCGGCGACCGTCAGGCGCAGGGTGCCGGTGGTGCTGCCCTTCAGGCGCAGGGGGTCACCCTCGAACCACTCCAGCGCGACCTGTTCCCGCAGGGTGTGCAGCTGGCTGAGCAGCTCCAGGGCATCGACCAGGCCGGGCAGCTTCCAGCCCTCGCCGGTCCACTCGGCAGCGTCCAGGGCCGGCAGGGCGCCGCGGGCAGCTTCGAAGGCGGCCCGCTCGGCGGCCAGGTCGCGCTGGACGCGCACCGGGCCGGCGGGGGTGCGGGCCAGGATCAGCGCCGAGCCACTGCCGGGCTCCAGGGTGGGGCCCTCGCTGCCGGCGGGGCGGACCACGAGATGGCAGGACAGGCCCTCGCCCAGGCGGGCCAGGCGGGCCACGGCGCGGGCGTCGCCGGCCTGGACCGGGGCCCCGGCCTCCTCCTCGCCGGACACCTCGATAATCGCACCGACCCCCTGGATCAGGTCCTCGATGCGCTGCCGGCCGGCGGGCGGCACGAGCAGCCCCGTCCCCAGGAGGCGGGCCAGGGAGAGCTGCTTGTCGTCGAGCTCGTAGACCTCGAAGCCGTGGGTGCCGACCGGCTGGACCACGATGGCTTGGGCGGCGGTCGGGACCACGCGGAGCTGCTGCCCCTCGGGGCTGTCCTGGATCACCAGGCGCGGCGCACGACGGGCGACCGTGACGGGCGTGCGGCTCTTGAGGTCGAAGAGGTTCGGGTGGCCGACCAGGGCCGTCCACACGCGGGCGTTCCAGCCATAGGGGTAGGCGCTGGGGCTCCAGTTCGCGTAGCTGGCGTTGCCCAGGAAGGCGGCCACGCGGCGGTCCGCGTCGGTGGCGCAGCGCACGTCGGCCAGGCCCTCGGCGATGCGCTTCCCGGCCAGGCTCTTGCCCTCGGACCAGCCGTCGCGACGCGGCTTTCGGACCCGCGCCTCCAAGTCGAAGGGCTCGGCGGTCAGAAGCCAGGCGATGTGCTCGCTGCGGTCGTCGGCCGGCGGCGTGCGCGAGCGAGCACGGGCCGGGACCTGCGCCCGGATGGCCTCGAGCACCCGGGCCCAGCGTGGCTCCGGCTCGCGGTGGGAGAGCAGGGGGACCAGCTCGCCTCGGCGCGCGACCGAGCCGGTGCGCACGGACTGCAGCTCGTCGTCCAGCCACTGGTAGCCGGCGCGGCGGGCCCGGGCCTGGGCCTGGTCCAGGCGCGCGGCCTCGGGCAGGGGGAGCTGGCGCCAGGCGGCGGCCAGGGCCTCGATCAGGACCGCGACGGGGTGGGGGTCGGGGTGGGGCTGGTGCGTGTCGACCCGGTCGGGGTCCAGCAGGGGCCCGAGGGCCTGCCAGGCACCGACCCGGCCGTGGTTGACCGAGGCGCTGCTGGTGCTGGCGACGCTGAGCAGGCGCAGGGCCTGGCTGCTGCGGGCTGGGGTGCCGCGTAGCAGGTAGGCGAGGGGGAGGAACTGCCCGGCCAGGCTGTGGGGCACGTAGGTCTGGCCCGAGTAGGCGCTGCGCTTCTCGGCCAGCCAGGCGGCGTAGGCCTTGTCCGCCCCGCGGATGTCTCCGAGGGCGAGGTGGATCAAGCCCACCGCGTCCAGGGTGTCCCGGGACCTCGCCAGGTGGGGCAGGGCAGCGCGGGCGGTGGGGAGATCGCCCGAGAGCAGCGCCTCGCCCGCCAGCAGGCCCCAGAGCTGCGGGGTCCCTCGGGTCTCGGCGGCCTCGGCCAGCAGGGCCTGCAGGCCCGCCTCCGGAAGCAGGAGCTGGTTGCGGCGGTAGCAGGCCATCAGCAGCGCCTCGAGCTGCAGCGCCGGCTCCATGTGTCGGATGACCTCGATCTCCAGGGGTTCGGTAATCAGGCTGGCCAGGCTGGTCTGCGGTGCGTGTGTGCGGAACTCTTGCCAGTCTGCGTTGCTGCCCCGATAGACGGCGCGGCGCAGCTCGCGTCGCGCGACGCCGGGCGGCAAGCGGCGCCACCCGTACCAGTCGAAGGAGGGGGGAGCCGGCCGCAGGCTGGCGGCCGCCGCTGCGACGGCCTCGTAGCGACCCTCGTGCAGCAGGGCCCGGATGATGGCCTCGCGGCCGGGCTCGGTCAGGTCGAGCTCCTTCTTGAAGATCAGGAGCCCACCCCTCTCGGCGGGGCGGAGGTCCTGGACCAGGCTGGAGGCCCCGCCCGCGGCCCGGCCGAGCCGCTGCGCCAGCATGCCGGCCTCGGACAGCAGGCTCGCCTGGGGCACGGGCCCCTCGGAGACCGCGACGACCTCGACCACGAGCCGGGCCAGCGGGGCGAGGGAGCGCCACAGCGCGAGGGCGGGCTCTGCCTGGAGGGTCGTCATGGGGTGAGGGGCCTCTGACGGGGGGGGGCGACCGGGAAGAATACAGGGCTATCCCGGAGACCGCTCCTCCTCCCACCGGCGCGTGGCCGCGCTGTGCCTGCTGGCGCGTGACCGCGCTGTGCCTGCTGGCGCGTGACCGCGCTGTGCCTGCTGGCGCGTGACCGCGCTGTGCCTGCTGGCGCGTGACCGCGCTGTGGCATACTGCACGCCTGTTCACGCACACGGCGCTCCCCATGCTCGTCCTCGGCATCGATCCTGGCAGCAACGCCACCGGCTGGGCCCTGGTCAGCCAGGTCAGCGGGCGCTTCCAGGTGCATGAAGCTGCGGTGATCCGCACCCGCTCGACCGAGCCCATGGGGGACCGGCTCATGTTGATCCACTCGGGGCTGACCCAGGTCATCGGCCGCCTGCAGCCCGACTGCGTCGCCATCGAAGCCATCTTCCAGCACCGCTCCGCCGAGAGCGCCTTGCGCCTGGGTCACGCCCGGGGGGTGGCGCTGCTGGCCGCGGTGCAGCACGATCTGCAGGTGTCGGAGTACAACCCCATGACGGTGAAGCAGACAGTGGGCGGCCATGGCCGCGCCGGCAAGGCCGAGATGATCCGCCTGGTGCAGCGCCTGGTCGGGGGCAGCCGCCCGCTGGCCAGCGACGCCGCAGACGCGGCGGCCATCGCGATCACGCACCTGACCCAGGCCCGCTTCCAGGCGCTGGCCCGCTCGGTGGCGCGGTGATCGCCCTGCTGCGCGGCGTGGTGGCGGACCGGGGGCTCGACCGCTGCGTGCTCGACGTGCACGGCGTCGGCTACCTGGTCTTCGGGCCGGCCGCGACCCTGGCCAACCTGCCTGCGGACGAGTCGGTGACCCTGCACATCTGCACCGTGGTCCGGGAAGACGCCATCACCCTGTACGGCTTCGACAGCCTGTTGGCTCGCGACACCTTCGAGGTGCTGCGTGAGGTCAACGGCGTCGGCCCCCGGGTGGCTCTGGCGGTCCTGAGCCTGCTGAGCCCCGGGCAGCTGGCCCAGGCCGTGGAGCGGGGCGAGGAGGCGACCTTGGTGCGGGTGCCGGGGGTCGGAAAGAAGCTGGCCAGCCGCATGTGCCTGGAGCTGAAGGGCAAGCTGTCGGCGTCCTTCTCGCCGCTGCCGGCCCCGAGCCCGCAGCCGAACCGCCGCCTCACCGACCCCCTGGCCCTGGCCCTCGCCCAGCTCGACTACCGCAAGTCCGACATCGACCGCGCCTTGTCCGACGACAGCGTGCCGGACCTGGACGCCGCCTCGATTGAGGACCGCCTCCGCGCCGCCCTGCGGCTGCTGGCGAGGCCCTCGTGAGCGAGCGCCTGACCGATGCCGGCCTGCAGGCCGCCGACCTGGCCGACCCGGCACTGCGCCCGCGCAACCTCGACGAGTTCGTGGGCCAGGAGCGCAACGTCGAGAACCTGCGGATCTACATCCGGGCAGCGAAGCAGCGCGGTGAGGCCATGGACCACGTGCTGCTCTCCGGCCCCCCCGGGCTGGGCAAGACCAGCCTGGCCTACATCATCGCCGAGGAGCTGGGCGTCGAGCTGCGCCCGACCTCGGGGCCGGTCATCGAGAAGCGCGGCGACCTGGCCGCCATCCTGACCTCGATCCAGGAGCGCGAGGTCCTGTTCATCGACGAGATCCACCGCCTGAACCGCGCGGTGGAAGAGGTGCTGTACCCGGCGGTCGAGGACTACCGGGTCGACGTGCTGCTGGGCCAGGGCCCGGGCGCGCAGTCGGTCAGCCTGCCCCTGCCCCGCTTCACCCTGATCGGCGCCACGACGCGCTCGGGCCTGCTCACCCGCCCCCTGCGGGACCGCTTCCCCATCCAGCTCGGCTTCGACTTCTACGAGCCTGCCGAGCTGGCGCGGATCATCGTGCGCAGCGCCGCCCGCATGGGCATCCCCATCCTGCCGGGGGCCGCCGCCGAGCTGTCGCGCCGCAGCCGGGGCACGCCGCGGGTGGCCAACCGCCTGCTGCGCCGGGTCCGCGACTTCGCCCAGGTCAGCGGTACCGGGGACGTCGACACCGAGATCGTGCGCCACACCCTGGAGCGCCTGGAGATCGACGAGGAGGGGCTGGACGCGGTGGATCGCCGGATCCTGGAGACGGTGGCGGTGAAGTTCGACGGCGGCCCGGTCGGCATCGACAACCTGGCCACGGTCATCGGGGACGAGGCCGACAACATCGAGGATGTCTACGAGCCCTTCCTGATCCGGCGAGGCCTGCTCCAGCGCACGCGCCAGGGGCGCATCATCACCAATCGAGGGCGGCAGCACCTGGGCCTGCCCACTGGCGACGGGAGCCTGTTCTGATGACCTGCCTGTTGCCCCTCCTGCTGGTCCTGGGCTGCGCCCGGGGTGAGAGCCCGGCGACTGCGCCGGCGCCCACCGCGGCGCCAGCCTCCCCGGCGGCCGAGACCTTCGCCCCCCAGGGGCCGACCGTGCCCCTGCGCCTGGGCGACACGAGCTTGCAGGTCGAGGTCGCTGACGACGACGCCGAGCGCCAGAAGGGCCTGATGTTCCGCGACGGCCTGGCCGCCGACCACGGCATGGTCTTCGTCTACCCGGACGAGCGCATGCGGGGCTTCTGGATGCAGAACACGCGGATCCCGCTGTCCATCGCCTTCGCCGATGCCCAGGGTCGCATCGTCAGCATCTCGGACATGCTGCCCTACGACGAGCACACGACCTCCTCCCAGCGACCCGCCATGTACGCCGTCGAGGTCGACCGGGGCTGGTTCTCGGCCCACGGGGTGGCGGTCGGCGGGCGGATCCAGGGGCTGCCGGAGCCCTCGCGGGAGTAGAAGGGCGCTGCTATGGTGCGATGTCCCCCGCTGGCGGCCGTTCGGTCCTGCCGCTTCGGAGCCTGATGTCCCCCCAGACCACCTTGCGCCGAGCCGTGTCCCTGGCCGGCCCCAGCCTGCACCTGGGTACCTCGACCCGGGTCGAGCTGCGCCCGGCCCCGGCCGACCACGGCTACCGCTTCGTGCGCGCCGGCCAGGAGCACGCCATCCCCGCCACCTGGCACAGCGTGGTCGAGACCACCCTGGCCACGACCCTGGGCAACGGCAGCTGGAGCGTGGCGACGGTCGAGCACCTGCTGGCGGCGCTGCGCGGGGTCGGCGTCGACAACGTGGAGATCCACGTCGACGGGGACGAGGTGCCGGCCCTCGACGGCAGCGCCCGGCCCTGGGTCGAGCTGCTCGCCCAGGCGGGCCTGGCCTCGCTGGCGACGCCGCGGCGGGTCCTGGTCGTGCGGGCGCCGGTCGAGGTCCGCCACGGGGACCGCTGGGCCCGGCTCAGCCCCAGCCCGGACCTGCGCGTGTGGGCCCGCATCGACTTCGCGCACCCCGACGTCGGCAGCCAGGAGCTGGGCCTGTCGCTGGTCAACGGGGAGTTCGCCGAGCACATCTGCTGGGCCCGCACCTTCGGCTTCCTGACCGAGGTGGAGCAGATGCGCAGCATGGGCCTGGCCCTGGGCGGCGGCCTGCACAACGCGGTCGTCTACGGACCCGAGGGTCCGCTGAACCCCGAGGGGCTTCGGGCCCAGGACGAGCTGGTCCGCCACAAGCTCCTGGACATGCTCGGCGATCTCGCGCTGGTGGGCCTCCCGGTGCGCGGCTACCTGCAGGCCGAGCGGCCCGGGCATGCCCTGACGGTGGCCCTGGTCGGTGCCTTGCTTGCCAAATCGGAGGCTTGGGACATCATTCCTGGCGGGGACACCGTGTAGGTCTTGGGCCGCAGTGCTACGGTGGCGCTCCGGAGCGTACCGAGTCGTGCCGCCTTCGACGCGCTGGAAACTGCTCGATCAAGAGATCGGGGATCAGGAGGACGAGGACCTGCAGGTCGTCGTGCTGGGCGTCGCCATGGCGCCCGGTGACATCCAAGAGGCGCGCGAGCGGTGGCCGCGGGCCTGGGTGGTGCCCCTGGGCCCGGCGCCTGCGCCGCTGGGGGAGGTGACGCGGGAGACGCTGGCGATCGTCTTCGACCCCTCTCCCCTGCCGGTCCTCGCCGTCGACCTGGCGGGGCAGTTGCAGTACGCCAGCCCGGCCCTGGTGCGTCTGCTGGGCTTCGCTGACGTCGCGGGCCTGGCCGCGGCCCCGGCGCTGGTCGCCCCTCCCGCCGCGCAGGGCCTGGGCTCGCTCGCTGAGAGCGGCCCCCCTGGGAGCTTCGCCGCTGGCGCCTTCCGGGGCGACGGCAGCATTCTGCCGGTCTCGGTGCGCGGGTGGATCCTCAGCCCGGGGTCGGCGCCGCTGCTGGTGCTCGCCCTGCGGGACCAGCGCCGGGAGCGCGCAACGCGGCACGAGCTGGAGCGGGCCACCAGCTACCACCGGGCCCTGGTCCAGAACGCGCAGGAGGCGGTGGCCGTGCTCGATCGCGCGGGCATCATCCGGTACCAGAGCCCGGCCTCGCTGAGCGCGCTGGGGATCCCGCCGGGCGAGCTGGAGGGCCACGCGCTGCGCATCCCCTTCGCGGAAGACCGGCAGCGGGTGCATCGGACCTTCTCCCGGGCGCTGGAGTCGCCGGGGCGGCCCGAGCGCGTCGTGTATCGGCTGCACGCCGCGGACGCCTCGGTGCACTGGATCGAGAGCGTGATGACCAACCACCTGGACAACCCGCTGGTCCAGGGCGTCGTGGTGAACTCGCGCGACGTGACCGAGCGCCGCGCCCTGGAGCACGGCCTGCGCGACGCCGAGCGGGTGCGCGTGGCTGGCCTGCTGGCCGCCACCGTGGCCCACGACCTCAACAACATGGTCTCCATCGTGCTCGGGGGCCTGGACCTGGTGGAGGACGCGATCAGCGGCCTCCCCGAGCTGGTGGGCCGGCTGGGCGCCATGCGCGAGGCGATGGGCCGCAGCAGCGATCTGTCCCGCCGCCTGTCGGCCTTCGGCCACCGCGATGCCTCGGTGGCCCAGCGGGTGGACCTGGGGCACGTGGTCCACGGGCTGCGGCCGCTGATGGTGCCGGTGCTGCACCGGGGGCAGGCGCTGGAGGTGGAGATCGCCGAGGGCGAGCACCCGGTGCGGGTCGAGGTCGGGGACCTGGAGCAGGCCATCGTGAACCTGGTGGTCAACGCCCGGGACGCGGTGGGCCCCGAGGGCAGGGTGCGGATCGAGGTCCTGCGGCGGCCCGGTGGCCCGGTGCCCCAGGTGGTCGTGGCGGTGCAGGACGACGGGGGCGGCATGGAGCCGTCGGTGCAGGCGCGCATCTTCGAGCCCTTCTTCACCACCAAGGGGCCCGACCGTGGGTCGGGCCTGGGGCTGGTGGCGGTGCAGTCCTTCGTGCGGGAGTGTGGCGGCGAGGTCGAGGTGCACTCGGCGCCGGGCCGCGGGACCCGCGTCGAGCTGGTGCTGCCCATCGACCTCGACGCGCCGACCACCTGAGGCGCCTTCACGCCGCGCCGTTCCGCGCCGTTCCGCGCCTGCCCTTGACGGACCGGGGCGCGCCGGGCATGGTGACCTCGTCTCGATCCCCTGGAGGTCCCATGAACTGGCGTCCGTCCCCGCGTCCCAAGCCCGGCCCCAAGAAGCCCGTCTAGGCATCTGGGTCCTGACCCCGCGGGCTGCCCTTCGGGGCGGCCCGTTTGCTTGCCGGTGTGCTGCATGGCGCTGCCGGCTCGGAGCTTTCCGTGTCTCTGGCTGACGCCCGTCGCCTCGACGGTGGTCCTTGCCCACCCCTGCCGGCCGGGCCGCCCTACGCCTGTGATGACCTCGACGAGTGGCTGGGGCTGGCCTTCACCCTGCCCCCCGGGGACCCGCGGCTCGACGACATCTTCCGTGGTGGGCCCGCGCCCTCGCCGCCCTTCGACAACCTGGTGGGCGCCGTCGGCTACTGGCAGGAGCATCCCGAGTGGATGGACTTCCTGGACCCCTCCGCCCCCAACCACCACGACAAGCTGGTGGAGCGCGCCATCTACCTGGAGCACTGGGAGGATCACCTGCGCCCCGGCCGCCGGGTGCTGGACCTGGGCGGCGGCGTCGGGCGCTTCACGACCTGGCTGCTCGAGAACGGCTGCGAGGTGGAGCTGGTCGATCCCGACCTGCGCAGCCTCTGGCGCGCCCTGAGCACCGCCATCCAGGGGCCGGGCTCCCTCGACCTGCACTGGAGCACCGGCGAGTGCCTGCCCGAGCTGGCGCCGGTGGACGTGGCCATCGCCTGTGAGGTGCTCTGCTACGTCGAAGACCCGGCGCGGGTGCTGACCCGGCTGCGGCAGGTGCTCAAGCCCGATGGCGTGCTGCTGCTCTCGGTCGAGGCCCGCTGGGGCTGGGCCATGGCGCCCGACGTCCACGAGGGCACCATCGAGTCCTTCCTGGGCGACGGCATCGTGCACGCCCCCGGGGACCGCTGGGTGCGCACCTACACCGAAGAGTCCCTGCGCGAGGCGCTGGCCGACTTCGAGATCCTGCACCTGTGGCCGACCCACTATGCGCACTCGGGGCCCTTCGAGCTGGCCACCGGCCCCCTGCCCGTGGCCAAGGCCCTGGCGCTGGAGGCCCGGCTGCGTGCCCACCCGGTCAGCCACCCGCTGAACCGGGCCTGGGCCGTGGTCGCCCGGCCGCGCTGACAGGCCGGCCGGCCGAGGTAGGGTGCCGCCATGCGCGTGGTCCTCGTCCAGCCCCCCCGGTGCTACTGGCCCTACACCTCGGAGGGGGACAACTTCCTGCTCCAGCAGGCGCTGCCAGCGCTGGCCGGCGCCCTGCGGGCGGCGGGCATGGCGGTCCACGTCATCGACTGCATGCCCCTGCACATCGGGTGGCGCAGCCTGGCGGACGAACTGGAGCGCCTGGACCCCGACCTGGTGGGCTGCGGCGAGAACCACGCCCTCTACGCCAGCGAGGCCATGCGCTTCTTCCGGCTGTGCAAGGAGCGGATCCCGCGGGCGGTGCGCATCGCCGGGGGCGGTCACTTCACGAACCTGGCCGAGCGCTACCTGGGCCCCGACAGCCCCATCGACGTCATCGCCATCGGCGAGGGCGAGGTGACCATCGTCGAGCTGTGCGCCGAGCTGGCCCGCAAGGACCCTGACCTGGACAGCATCGACGGCGTCGCCTGGCACGACGGCGAGCGCTTGCACCGCGGCGCCCCGCGGACCCTGGTCCACGACCTCGACACCCTGCCCCTGCCTGCCTACGACCTCATGCCCATGGAGCTGTACGGCAAGTCCCGCTACCTGTTCAGCCCCGGCGGCACGACCATCCACCACAGCCGCGGCTGCGTGAGCAAGTGCAGCTTCTGCGCCTGGTGGACCACCATGGCGGACCGCAGCTACGACGCAGACGGGAACACCAAGCTCGTCCCCCGCTGGCGCAGCAAGTCCGTGGACCGGATGATGGAAGAGGTGGAGCTGCTGTACCACCAGTTCGGCAAGCGCTCCTACGTCTGGGTCGACGAGAGCTGGAACATCGACCCCCGCTTCAACGACGCCTTCTCCGAGGCCATGATCCGCAGCGGCATGAAGACCCGCTGGTTCGCCTTCATGCGCGCCGACTGCATCGTGCGCGACGAGAAGAAGGGCATCCTGGAGAAGATGGTCCGCGCCGGGCTCAGCCACATCCTGATCGGCATCGAGCGGGCCGACGACGACAGCCTGTCCATGCTGGACAAGCGCTTCTACAGCGGCGGCGTGGGCACCGAGGCCCTGCGCATCTTCAAGGAGCGCTACCCGCACGTATTCCTGCAGGCGACCTTCATCGTCGGCGTGAAGGAGGAGAGCCCGGCCACGCTGGAAAAGCAGCTCGCCATGGCCAAGGCCCTCGACGTCGACTTCCCGGCCTTCCACCCCATCACGCCGGTGCCCGGGACCCCGATCTTCGACGAGGCCCTGAAGAACGGCCACATCACCTACGAGGACTTCGACGACTTCGACTGGCTCACCCCGGTCCTCGACAGCCAGTTCATGGACCGCCACGAGATCGCCGAGGCGCTCTACGAGATGAACCGCCAGCTCGTGAACAAGCGCTGGCTGCTCAAGGGGCTCATGTCCCGCGTGCCCTACAAGCGCGACATGTACATCTGGTTCACCAAGGTGAGCGCCGCGATGGCCCTGGAAGCCCTCAAGCAGCGCGTCAATCCGCTGTCGGTCGAGCACTACCAGCAGCTCGTCAAGCCGGACTGGTACGACGGCTGAGGGGGGGAGGGCGTGTCGCCCAGACCGGCCCTGCCTCGCCAGCGACTGCGCCACCGCGCGAAGGCCTGCAGGGCGATGCCGAAGTCCCCTGGGTCCTCGCAGGTGCGGACCAGGTGGACGTGGTCCGGCATGAGCACGAGCGCTCGGACCCCGGTTACCCGCGCCAGGCGCTGCCAGAGGGCGTGGGCCTCGGTCCAGTCGCGGAAGAGGAGCGTGCCGGGGACCGCGTGGGCGACGAGGTGAAGCATGGCCGGAGGCTGTGCACGGCCTGTGCCCACCACAACCCAGCCACTTGGCTCCCGACCCTGCCGGTCCGCCGGCGCCCTGCCGGTCCGCCGGCACCCCGGCTGTCAGCCCTGGCGGAAGCCGCGCGGCTGCGGGTACTGGTAGCCGGGCTTGACGCCCTGGGCGGCCATGACCTCACGCCGCGGCATGTGCTCGGGGAAGAACTGGTACCAGCCCGGCGCGAAGGGGGCGAAAGACTTGTCGGGCTTGATGCGCTTCTTGTTCCGCACCAGGTCGGCGAAGTCCTTGAGCGCCTGGCTGGCTTCGTTCTTGCGAATGCCCTCGGCCAGGGCGACCAGGGCCTTGTCGCGGTCGCCCGTCTCCAGGGCCACCCAGCCGTACAGCGCCCAGAAGATGGGGTCGTCGCCGCCGGGGCCGGTGGTCTTGTCGAAGCGGGCCAGGGCCGCGTCGTTGTTGCCCTGGCGATGCTCCAGGCAGGCGAGCATGGCCTGGCTCATCCAGTTGCGGGACCAGGACTTCTCCAGGTGGCCGCGGGCGGCGATCCAGTCGCGCTGGAGGTAGTCGATGGCGCCGAGCTGGGCGTGGAGCTGCTGGGCGATGAGGAACTGCCAGGGTGCCAGCGCGAAGCCGGACTCCAGCAGCTTGCGCCCGCGGTCCAGCTTGCCCTCCTGGAAGGCGTCGCCGGCTTCTTTCATCAGCGCCTCGAGCTGGCGTCCGGTGCGCCGCGCGAGCAGAAAGTAGGCGGTGATCGCGGCGAGCACGGCGGGCACGAAGCCGGCCACCCACCCGGCGACGGCGAAGCCGACCAGGTAGCCCGCGACGGCGATGGCGAGGCTGATCGCGAGGTTGTACATGGCGGCCCGCTAACCGGCGCAGCTGCTAGAGGCCCGTGTCCCCCACGGCGCCACCTGCGGTCAGGCTGATCTGCCCCTCGGGGACGTTGACGCTGCCCGAGGTGCCATCGGCGGTGTTGCTCCAGGTGTCCTGGTAGACCCAGGTGCCGGTCATGTTGGGGCCCTGGTAGGCCAGGTCGCCTTGCCACTGGAAGTCGTGGGTCGAGCCTTGGTCGCTCAGGTAGGTGCCGGCGAACTGCATGGTGAAGTTGCGGCAGTCGTCGGGCGCCCGGTGGAAGTCGGCCGTGAAGGGCTGGTCGTCGATGAAGATCTGGACCTGCTGGTGGCCGCTGACGTACTCCATGTTCCAGGCCGACCAGCCGTTGAAGAACATGGCGGGCCACGGGTAGTCCGCGATGTCCTGGCCCGTGATGTCGGCCGTGGGCGCGGTCACGTAGGACCAGACCGCGTAGTCGCCGTTCAGCCGCGTGTCGCTCGGGCACTCCGTGGAGCAGCCCAGCAGCGCGGTCAGGACCAGCAGCAACATCGGGGCCTCCTCCCGGCGGGGCACACCCGCTGCTGGACGGTAGCACGGAGCCGGTGGGGCGGCCGGCAGTTGACAGCCCGGCCCGGGCCCGCGTAGAACCGCCACCCGAGCCCCGACCCCGAGGTCGCCCATGTCCAGTCCGGCGCGCGGCATCGACCTGCGCTGCTTCACCTACATCGATGTCCTGCAGCCCCAGACCGCGGCCTTCCTGGGCACCGTGAGCAAGGGCTACCACCCGCTGAAGGGGCAGGCCTCGCTGTTCATCGAGGTGGCGCCGGGCATGGACATCAACTTGGTGACCGACGTCGCGCTCAAGCAGACGACCTGCACGCCCTCGATGCAGATCGTGGAGCGGCACTTCGGCGTGCTGGAGCTGCACGACTACGACCAGGGCCAGGTGCGGGCCGCGGGGGAGGCCATCCTGACCTCGCTCGGCCTGACCGCGCAGGAGCGGCTCAAGCCGGTGGTCGTCAGCGAGGAGACCATCACCGGGGTGACCGGCTACCACAGCCAGATCGTCAACCGGATGCGCCACGGCAACTTCCTGGAGGAGGGCTACACGCTCTACGTCCTGGAGGTCCACCCCGCGGGCTACGCCCTGCTGGCGACGAACGAGGCCGAGAAGGCTGCCAACATCGACGTGCTGGAGTTCCAGGCCGTCGGCGCCTTCGGTCGCGTCTACCTGGGCGGCACCGAGGAGGAGCTGGCCCAGGCGGCCAAGGCCGCGGTGGCCGCCCTGCGGGACCTGGACGGGCGCGACAACAAGATGCGGGTTGACACCGCCTGAGCGGGCCCCCGGAGTTAATGGCGCCCACTGGCCCTGCCGTGGAGTCCGCCATGCCCGACGTCGTGATCTGCGAGGCCCTGCGCACCCCCATCGGCCGCTTCCAGGGCGGCCTGGCCTCGGTGCGCCCCGACGACCTGCTCGCCCACATCATGGCGACCGTGGTCGCCCGGACCGGCATCGACCCCGCGCTGATCGACGACGTGTTCATGGGCTGCGCCAACCAGTCGGGAGAGGACAACCGCAACGTCGCCCGCATGGCGCTGTTGCTGGCCGGCCTGCCCCAGTCGGTGCCGGGCGTGACCCTCAACCGCCTGTGCGCCTCGGGCCTGGAGGCCGTCAACCAGGCCTTCCGGGCGGCCCGCTGCGGCGACGGCAGCCTGTACCTGGCCGGTGGCGTCGAGAGCATGAGCCGGGCGCCCTACACGATGCCGCGCGGCCCCCAGCAGCCCAAGGCCGGCAACCTCACCGTCTACGACACCAGCCTGGGCTGGCGCTACCCGAACCCGGCCATGGAGGCGCTGTTCCCGCTGGAGGCCATGGGCGAGACGGCCGAGAACGTGGTCGACCTCTACGGCTTCTCGCGCCAGGACCAGGACGCCTTCGCCCTGAACAGCCACGGCAAGGCCTGCGCAGCCCAGGCGGCGGGGGCCTTCTCGCGCGAGCTGGTGGCCGTCCATGCGCCCGCGGGTCGCAAGCAGACTGTCACCATCGACACCGACGAGGGGCCGCGCGCCGACACGACCCTGGCGGCCCTCGCCGCCCTCCGCCCGGCCTTCCGCAAGGGGGGCACGGTCACGGCCGGCAACAGCAGCACCCTGAACGACGGCGCTGCCTGCCTGCTCATCGCGAGCGCCGACCGGGCCCGCGAGCTGGGCCTGCGCCCCCTGGCCCGCCTGGTCTCCTGCGCCGCGGCCGGCGTCGACCCGCGCACCATGGGCCTGGGGCCCGTGCCCTCCTCCCGCAAGGCCCTGGCCCTGGCCGGCATGAGCGTGGCGGACCTGGACCTGATCGAGCTGAACGAGGCTTTCGCCGCCCAGAGCCTGGGTGTGATGCGCGAGCTGGAGCTGGACCCCGAGCGGGTCAACGTCCACGGCGGCGCCATCGCGCTCGGCCATCCCCTGGGCTGCTCGGGCGCCCGGATCCTCACTACCCTGGTGCACGCCCTGCATCGCCACGGCAAGCAGGTCGGCATGGCCAGCCTGTGCGTGGGCGTGGGCCAGGGAATCTCCACCATCATTGAGGCGCTCTGACAGGCGCCCAGGAGCCCTCGTGAAGATCCAGCACGTCACCGTCATCGGCGCCGGCACCATGGGCCACGGCATCGCCCAGATCGCCGCCCAGGCCGGCTGCAACGTCCACCTCTACGATGTCACCAGCGGCCTGGTGGACAAGGCCATCGTCCGGATCCGCCGGAACCTGGAGAAGGGCGTCGAGAAGCACAAGCTCACCACCCGCGAGCGCGACCTGACCCTGAGCCGGATCCACAGCGCGGGCTCGATGTCCCAGGCCTGCCAGGGCGCCGACCTGGTGGTCGAGGCCGTACCCGAGAAGATGGAGCTGAAGCAGGCCCTGTTCACCGAGGTGGCCGGGATGGTCTCGCCGACCTGCATCCTGGCGACCAACACCTCCTCGCTGTCCATCGCCGGCATCGCCAGCGTCCTGCCCAACCCCGAGCGGGTCGTGGGCACGCACTTCTTCAACCCCGTCTTCGTGATGAAGCTGCTGGAGCTGGTGCACCACGACGGCACCTCGCCCGAGGTGCTGGCCGCGGTCCAGGCCTGGGGCCACTCCATGGACAAGGAGTGCATCGTCGTGCGCGACAGCCCCGGCTTCGCCACCAGCCGCCTGGGGATCTGCCTGGGCATGGAGGCCATCCGCATGTTGGAGGAGGGCGTCGCCAGCGCGGAGGACATCGACAAGGCCATGGTGCTCGGGTACCGCCACCCCGTCGGTCCCCTCAAGCTCACCGACATGGTCGGCCTGGACGTGCGCCTGAGCATCGGCGAGTACCTGGCCCAGGCGCTGGACAACCCCGCCTTCGCGCCGCCGGCCCTGCTCCGCGAGCTGGTGGAGCGCGGCGACCTCGGCCAGAAGACGGGCCAGGGCTTCTACGCCTGGCCGTCCCCCTAGGGCTGCTCAGCCCTTGCGCAGGCCGCCCAGGGCGGCCCAGGCCTCGCCGCCTTCGCGCCAGAAGTGCACGGTGACGCTGCGCCGGCGCCCGGCCAGCGCCTCGAGGTCGCTGCTCGCCAGGACCGTGTCCTCGCCCAGCTCCAGCAGCACATCACCCGGCGCCAGGCCGGCGATGGCGCCGGGGCTGTCGGGGACCACGGCGTAGACCAGCAGCCCGGGCGCGACCCGGGGCGGGGGTGAGACGCCCGCGGCCTCGCAGGCCTCGGCGGTGGCGGCGCCCAGGGTCAGCCCGGCCCACAGGCGGCTGCCCGGCGGGATCGCGATGTCGGCCTGCTCCAGCTCACCCTCGTCGCTGGTGCGGGCGACGGCCTGCATGGCTTCGCCTTGGCGCTCCCAGGCCAGGTGCAGGGTGCTGCGTACGCCGCGGGCCAGGACCAGGCCGCGCAGGTCCAGGCTGCCGGTGATGGGCTCGCCGTCGACGGCCGTCACGATGTCGCCGGCCCGCAGGCCCGCCAGCTCGGCCGGGCTGCCCGGCGTGACGCGCGTGACCTCGGCCCCAGGGCGGGCGTCCTGCGGCCCGGCCAGGCGGTCCTTGGTCGTCAGGCCCAGGCTGGCCCGGGCGACCCGACCCGTGCGCACCAGCTCGTCGGCGATGCGCCAGGCCATGTTCGACGGGATGGCGAAGGAGATGCCCGAGTTCTGCGAGCCGCCGCCCGGCGGCGTGTAGATCGCCGTGTCGATGCCGATGACGCGGCCGCTCAGGTCGAAGAGCGGGCCGCCCGAGGAGCCGGGGTTCAAGGCGGCGTCGGTCTGCAGGTAGTCCTGGATCTCGCTCTTCACCAGGTTGCGGCGCCCCCGGGCGCTGATGATGCCGGTGGTCACGGTGAAGGCGAAGTCGAAGGGGTGGCCGATGGCGATGACCCAGGCGCCGACGCGGACCAGGTCGCTGTCACCCTGCTCGGCCCAGGGGAAGGGGCCCGGCCCCAGGATCCGCAACACGGCGATGTCGGTGCGGGCGTCGCTGCCGACGATCTCGGCGTCGTAGCTGCGGCGGTCCAGCAGCGTGACCCGGGGGTGGTCCGCCCCCGCCACTACGTGGTGGTTGGTGATGACCAGACCGTCCGCGGAGATGATCACGCCGCTGCCGGTGGAGATGGGCCCGGCCCCCTCGCGCCAGGTGGACGGCAGGTCGTAGTCGCGGCTCAGCTCCTGCAGGCCCGTCGCGACGGGCACGCCCCTGTTGGCCTCGATGTAGACGACGGCCTTGCTCGTGGCCTCGGCCACCACGCTGAAGGCCTGGCTGAGCGCCTGGGCCGCCGGCAAGACGATGCCCCCGGCCGGGGGCGTGACAGGCGGCAGCTTGGCGGCCGGGGTCTGGGAGGCTGGCGTCGCGGCTGGCGTCGCGGCTGGCGTCGCGGCTGGCGTCGCGGCTGGCGTCGCGGCTGGCGTCGCGGCTGGCGGAGGGGCGGCGACCGGGGCCGCGAGTGCGGCACCGAGACCGAGGGTGCAGAGGAGCGGGATAGGGTGCATCGTTGGCCACCGTAGCCCAGCCGCGCGCGAGTCATTCCCGCGGGGGTAGCATCAGGGCCAGGCCCGGCGGGGCTGGTAGGAGGAGAGCACGTGTCCGAGCGCGAGCACATGGAGGGGGTCATCGGGGAACGCATCGCGCAGGGCGCGACGGGTGCCCTGGAGGTGCGGGAGGACAAGAAGCGCTGGATCTTCTTCCTGGCCGGCGGCGCCCTGGTCTACACCCGCAGCAACCTGAAGTCCGAGCAGACCGAGAGCCTGCGCGCCCGGCACGGCGACCTTCCCACCAACGAGCTGATCCGCTTGCAGGCCGTGCGGCGACTGCGGGCGGTCATCTGCGCCGAGGGCGCCGAGCACGAGTGGCACGAGGGCGCCCACCCGCCCCAGATGACGCCGGTCAACGCGCTCTCGGCCCTCATCGAGGCCCTGGCGCAGGCCCTGGACGCCACCCAGCTCGGGGCCCGGGCCGCCGAGCTCCACGCCGGCTACCCGCGCGTGCTCGGCGACCTCGGGGGCCTGGGCCTGCCGCCCGGCCTGGAGCAGTACCTCCAGGACCTCGACGGCGGCCGACGCGGCGAGGACGTCGTGGCCTTCGCCCCGGTGCCCCCCGACCAGGTCGACGCGGCCCTGATCGCCCTGCGGCTCCTCGGGGAGCTGGAGGTCACGGCGGTGGGCCTGGACGCCCAGATCGTCGCTGCCTCCACCGGGAGCCTGGGTGCTGGGGACCCCGAGACCGCAGACCCCGAGACCGCAGACCCCGAGACCGCAGACCCCGAGACCGCAGACCCCGAGACCGCAGACCCTGAGACCGCAGACCCCGAGACCGCAGACCCAGAGACCGGGGACCCGGAACCCGCGGGCCTGGACGCCGCGGACCTCTTCGATGCGATCGGCCCGGGGCCGGACGAGGTCCCTCCCACTCACGAGGTCGTGCTCCCCGCTGCAGGCGCCCCCGAGTCCGAGAGCCTGGACGTGGGCGCCCTGCTGGCCGGCCTGGCCGAGACCCTGCCTCCTCCCGCCGCCGGGCCCTCTCCCGCTGCCTTCGTCCCCGCCGCCCCCGCCGCCCCCGCCGCCCCCGCGGAAGCCGCCCCCCCGGCGCCCGGGGCCGTCGCCCCGCCTGCCGGTCCGCCGCGCAGCGAGCGCCTGGCCGCCCTGGGCCGCCGCATGGGGCGCGCCGCCAACCACTTCGAGCTGCTGGAGGTGTCCTGGGACTCCGATCCCGACGAATTCCGCACCGCCTACACGAGCCTGGCCCGCGAGCTGCACCCCGACCGGTACCACGACGGCCTGCCCGAGGATCGGGAGCTGGCTACCGAGCTCTTCGACCAGCTCCGCGTCGCCTGGGAGGTGCTGGGCAGCGACAGCCTGCGTCGCGAGTACATCGACCAGGTGATCCACGGCAAGAAGAGCGCCGAAGAGCAGGCGCTGGAGCAGCTCAACGCCTACTGGGCCGCGGACGACGCCTTCCGCAAGGGCCTGACCATCTTCACCAACGGCCGGGTTCGAGAGGCCCACGACCTGTTCAAGCAGGCCGCCGAGGCCATGCCCGACGAGCTGCAGTTCCAGGCCTTCTACGGCTACACGACCTACGCCATCCACCGGGTCAAGGACCCTCCCGCTGCCGAAGCGGGCCTGATCCGACTGCGCGATGCGCTGGAGCGCAACAAGAGCCAGGAGCGCCAGCTCGACGCCGGCTGGACCTTGCTGGGGCGGGCCTACCGCGAGCGCGGTGAGCTCGACGCGGCGCGGCGGGCGCTCATCCAGGCCCTGCGGGTCAACCCGGCCAACGCCGATGCGACGCGGGAGATGCGGCGCCTGGAGCGCGATGGCGGCGACCGTGGCGAGGGCGGCAAGGGCGGAAAGGCTGGCAAGAAGGGCGGCTTCCTGGCGGGGCTCTTCGGCAAGCGCTGAGCGCGCGCCGGGCCGCGGCCGCCAGGGGCCCTGGCCCCAACCCCGACCCCTAGCGCAGCCCGTGCTGGGTGAAGACGTGGTCGCAGTAGTCGATCACGTGCCGGACATAGGCCCGCTTCTCCATGTATGAGCCGGGGTAGAAGCTGCGCTTGAAGCCGTGGATCAGCGTGTGGCGGAGCTGGTCGGGGGTCATGCCGAAGGCGTCGACGGCCAGCCGGACCTCGTCGGTGACCGTGGTGTGGCTCACCAGGCGGTTGTCGGTGCAGATCGTGGCCGAGAGCTTCTTGTCGAGCATGTACTTCAGGGCGTGATCCTCGACCTTGCCGATGGCCGGGTTGGTCTGGAGGTTGCTCGTGATGCACACCTCGATGGTGATCCGCCGGTCGGCCACGTACTCGGCCAGGGCCTCGACGTAGGCAGCGGGATCCTCGACCGCGGGGCCGCACAGCTCGGGCGAGAAGAGGTGGTAGCCGTGGCCGATCCGGTCGGCGTGCAGGCGCGTGATGGCCTCGAAGATGCTCTCGGGGCCGTAGGCCTCACCCGCGTGCACCGTGCGCTTGAGGAAGTGGCGGTGGCACCAGTCGTAGGCCTCGACGTGGTCGTGGGCCGGGTAGCCGTCTTCCTGGCCGGCCAGGTCGAAGCCGACGATGGGGATGCCCAGCCGGTCGCGGCAGGACACGGCGGCCCGGGCCAGCTCCAGGCTGGCGATGCCGAAGACCTGGCGGGAGCGGGCCTCTTGCAGCACGCCGCAGAGCTGGGCGTACCACGGGGAGAAGCCCGGCGTGAACATGCGCATGGCGCAGACGATGATCCCAAAGCGGAAGGGCGGCTCGCCCCCGTCACGCACGCCGTCGCTGGCTTCGTGCTCGCGGCGGGCCCGGGCCAGGCCCCGGTCCACGGCGGCCAGGACCTCATCGAAGCTGAAGCCCTGGTGCATGTGCAGCTGCGGGGCGAAGCGGACCTCGATGTAGCGCACACCCTCGTCGATGTTGTCCCAGGCCAGCTCGTAGGCCGTGCGCTCCAGGGCCTCGGGATCGACCAGCACCGCGCAGGTGTAGGCGAAGCCGTGCAGGTACTCGATCAGGCTGTCGTAGCGGGGCTTGAAGACCAGCTCGGTCAGCCCCTCGACCGTGGTCGAGGGCAGCGCCACGCCGCGTTCGCGGGCCAGCTCCATCAGGGTCGGCAGCCGCAAGGAGCCGTCGAGGTGCAGGTGGAGATCGGTCTTGGGGAGGGCCCGCAGGAGGGCGTCGGAGAGGGGGACGGGGGTGTGCATCTGGGGAGCTAACCGCCAGGCGCTCAGTTCGGGGGCGCGTGCTGTGCGGCCTCGTGCGCGGCCCGCTCCCGCGCCCGCTCGGCCTCGATGTCGACCGTCTCGACCCGGCCGTTGCTCACGCGGGCGACACCGTAGGAGACCAGCGCCCCGTCGTGCACCTGGAAGGCCGTACACCAGGCCGGGTCGGCGACGCCCTCGTCGTCGAGGTGCATGGGGCCGGCCGCGCCCTGGATCTGCACCTGCGACAGCCGGGCCTTCACGGCGCCGCGCAGGGCCGCGCGGGAGGGGGCGCTTGCGGTGGCCCAGGCCTCGACCAGCATGCGGGCCGCGTCGTAGGCGTTCAGCGCGACGGCAGGCGGGTCGCCGACGTGCTCGCGGCCCCAGCGGCTGCGTACGCCGTCGTCCAGGGCCGGTCGGTCCTGACTGGTGACGATGGCCCCTTCGCCGCCGCTGCCGGCGGCCGCCACGAAGCGCGGGTCGTACAGCCCGATGCCCAGGAACTGGCTGCGGCCGCCGAGCTGGCGCAGGGCCCGCAGCAGGTTCCCGCCGTCGCCGGGCTGGCCTGCGAAGACGATCCAGTCGGGGTGCGTGGTGCGCACCCGGTCGGCCTCGTTGGCCATCAGGCGCGGGTCGATGGCCCGGATGCCGTGGCTGCGGCGCTCCAGGGCCCGCTCGGCGGCGTTGGCGACCGTGGTGGCCTCGTCCGTGCCGTCGTGGACCACCAGGATGTCGCCGCGGCCCAGGAAGGCCGTCGCGCAGCGCACGTGGCGGTCGGCCCCGGCCAGCACCCGCGGCAGGCCCTCGACGCTGGCCGGCGCGGCGCTCACGACGGCCAGGTCCTGATCGACCCAGCCGCGGCCCCAGCGCTCGGCACCCACGGCCGTGATGTGGGCGACGACCCCGATGACATGTGGGTTGTCGACGGCCACGGGGACCGGGTCGCCCTTCTCCTCGTCGATCTCCACGATGTCCAGCCCTGGCGGGACCGCCAGCCGGACCCCGTCCAAGGCGGCGCGCCCCAGGGCAGCTCCCGGTCCGCTGAGCGGCACGGAGACAGCGATGGCCATGGTCGCCGGCTCGGTGGGGCCAGCGTCCGGCTTCACCGGCTCCGGTCCGCGGGAGCAGGACAGGATGAGGAGGACGAACGGAATCACGACCCCACTGTCTCACACGTGGCGTGGCCCTTGCGGGGCGGCGTCGGCCGAGGGCCGGTTAGGCTGGCCCGGCCAAGGAGCGTGCACCGGATGACCCTTCCCCCTTCGGGCGCGCGACGCGCCCTGCCCTGGGCTGCCCTGGGGCTGATCACCGCCGTCGCGACCCTGGGCTGGCCCCGCTCCGCCGCGGGCGAGGTCGCCACGCCCGCCTTCGATCCCGTCGGCCAGGCCCTCGACGCCGAGCTCGCCCGGACCTGGGAGCTGCTCCAGCAGCAGCCGGATCCGCCCTACTGGGTGCAGCTCTCGGTCGTCGACCGCCGCACCTACGCCGTGCAGGCCACCCACGGCGCCGCTGGCACCTGGACCGCCGACCACGCCCGCCTGGGCGACGTCGACCTGCGGGTGGGCGCCATGCAGCTGGACAACACCCACAAGATCCGCGACGCCGGCTGGTTCTCGGAGGAGGACCGGTCCCGCTTCGACGTGCCGGTGGACGACGACCTCTCCGTGATCCGGCGCGGCCTGTGGGAGGGCATCGACGACGCCTACCGCTCGGGGGTGCGCCAGCTCATCAAGGTCCGGGCCAACGAGGCCGTCAAGGTCGCCAACGAGGACGACAGCCCCGACTTCTCGCCGGCCCCCGTCGTCGTGGACCTGCGCCAGGGCGCGCCCTTGCAGCTCGACGCCCAGGCGTGGACCGACACCGTGCGCAGCGTCTCCAAGGTCTTCCTGGAGTACCCCGAGGTCTTCGACTCCAACGTCAGCTTCCGGGCCGAGGACGAGGTCCAGCACACCTTCTCCAGCGAGGGGACCCGGATCCGCTTCCCGCGCCAGCACCTGCGCGTCGCCGTCAGCGCCTCGACCGTGGCTGAGGACGGCATGGAGCTGGACGTCTACGACTACGTCGACTCCGCCACCGTCGACGGCCTGCCCGACGCCGACCAGCTCACCGCCATGGCCCGCCGCGTCGCCGAGCGGGTCACCGCCCTGCGCCACGCGCCCCTCGTCGACCCCTACGTCGGCCCGGCCATCCTGCGGGGCCGCGCCGCCGCCGTCTTCTTCCACGAGGTCCTGGGCCACCGCGTCGAGGGGCACCGCCAGAAGGACGAGGACGAGGGGCAGACCTTCACGGACAAGGTCGGCAAGCTCGTGCTGCCCGACTTTCTCAGCGTCACCGACGACCCGACCCGCGCCCGCTGGGGCAGCATCGACCTCAACGGCGCCTACCCCTACGACGACGAAGGCGTGGCCTCGCAGCCCGTCTCCGTCGTGGCCGACGGCATCCTCAAGGGCTTCCTGCTCAGCCGCTCGCCCATCCGCGGCTTCGACCACAGCAACGGGCACGGCCGCCGCCAGCCCGGCGCCGCCCCCATCGCCCGCCAGGGCAACCTCATCATCTCGGCCAACAAGAGCGAGAGCTACGACAAGCTGCGCCGCGACCTGGTGGATGAGGTCAAGCGCCAGGGCAAGCCCTTCGGCCTGATCTTCGACGACATCTCGGGCGGCTTCACCTTCACCGGCCGCTCGACCCCCAACGCCTTCGACGTCGAGCCCGTCACGGTCTGGAAGGTCTACCCGGACGGCCGCCCCGACGAGCTGGTCCGCGGCGTCGACCTCATCGGCACGCCGCTCATCACCTTCCAGCGGATCATGGCCGCCAGCGACCAGGTCGACGTCTTCGACGGCGTCTGCGGCGCGGAGAGCGGCTGGGTCCCGGTCTCGGCCGTGGCCCCCGACCTGCTCATCCGCGAGGTCGAGGTGCAGCGCAAGGACAAGGCCCACGACCGGCCCCCGCTGCTGCCGCCTCCGCTGCCGGCCGGGCGTCCGCTCCACCGCTCCGATCTCGAGGGCACCTGATGCACATCCTGCTCCTGCGCCTGCTGGGTGTGCCCGCCGCGCTCGCCGCCCCCGTCTCCTCGGCCGACGCGGCCCCTGATGCTTCCCAAGGCGCCGCCCCCGCGGTCCAGCAGGCGGCGCAGGCCGAGCTGGCCCGCTCCATGACCATGAAGCTGCCCGATCAGCCCTCGCCCTACCTGGTGGCCTACGAGGTGCTGGACGGGCAGGTCGCGACCGCCCAGGCGGACTTCGGCGCCCTGGTCTCGACCGACGACGGGCCCTACCGGACCCTGCGCGTCGACGTGCGGGTGGGCGACTACGCGCTGGACAACACCAACTTCGACGGCAACTTCGGCGACCGCAGCGGCATCGGCGGCCGCCTGCTGCCCGACGAGGACGACGTCCTGGCCCTGCGCCGCGAGCTGTGGCTGGCCACGGACGCCGCCTACAAGGGCGCCACCGAGCAGCTCTCCGGCAAGCTCTCGGCGCGCCAGGGCAGCAACCGCAGCTTTGGGCCGGACCTGTACCGGGAGCCGGGCCTGGTGACCCCCGCGCTGGCGCGGCCGCCGGCCGAGGTGGCGCCGCTCGAGGCCCTGACCCGGGCCCTGTCGGCCCGCCTGGTCGGCCACGGCTACGAAGAGGGCACCGCCATCGCCCGCGACTGGCAGGGCGTGCGCATGTTGGTGTCCTCGGAGGGCGCGCAGACCTGGGCGCCGACCGGCTTCACCGTGGTGCGGGTCGAGGCCGTGGCCCGGGCCGACGACGGGGCCCGCCTGCGGGACACGCGCTCCTGGGTCGCCGCCACGCCGGCCGGCTTGCCCTCGCAGGAGGCCATGCTGGCCCAGGTCGACGACATGATGAGCTGGCTGGACGGCCTGAAGCAGGCCCCGATCGAGGAGGACTACCTGGGCCCCGTGCTCTTCGAGGAGCCGGCCGCCGTCGAGATGTTTCGGCAGCTCCTGGCCCCCGAGCTGAGCGGCACCCCCGCCCCCGAGCACCCGCCCGAGGGCCTGGACGATGGCGAGGAGGTGCCGACGGCCCGCATCGGTCGGCGCCTGCTGCCCCAGCGCTGGAGCGTGGTCGACGATCCGCTGGCGGCGGATGAGGCCCACGAGCCCGGTGGCTACCAGGTGGACTTCGAGGGCGTCGCGGCCCAGCGGGTCGAGGCCGTCGAAGACGGCGTGGTGCGCCAGGTCCTGATGAGCCGGGTGCCGCGCCAGGGCATCGAGGGCAGCAACGGCCACGGCCGCTCCCTGGGGGCCGATCGCCGCGAGGGCGTCGTCGCCGCGGTCACCGTCCGCCCGGCCCACCCCCGCGGCGAGCGGCGGCTGGAGCGTAAGGGCCTGGCTCTGGCCAAGGACACGGTGCAGCCCTACCTGCTCGTCGTCCGCCGCCTGGAGCCGCCGGCCTTGGCCGAGGACTTCCACGTCGCGTTCTCGGGGGACGCGCCCCTGCCCGGCCTGACCCGACCCTCGGAGGCCTACCGCCTGTACGCCGACGGCCGGCGGGAGCCGGTGCGGGGCCTGGAGTTCGTCGGTGTGGACCGCCGGGTCATGCGTGACATCGCCGTCGCCGGCCGCACGGGCCCCTCGGTGGGGGTCATGGACGCGCCCCCGGGCGGCCGCCGCTACAACATCGGCCCGGTGGGTGGCCTGCCCTGCTCCTGGGCCGCGCCCGCCGTGGTCCTGAGCGAGCTGGAGCTGCACGGCACCGGCGGACACGAGCAGCGCGCCTTGCCGCCCCCGCCCGAAGCCGCGGCCGCCGTGGCTGCCGTGGATGTCAGCCCGCCCGAGGCGGCTCCGGAGGAGGCCGCGGCGCCCTGAGCGGGGCGCGGCGCGTGGCCGTGCATCAGGGCCGCGCCGCGGCAACAACGGAGCAGGGGAGCCATCACCTGCCGAGTAATGACCGTCATTCGGCACAAACTGCCGGCGAATTCGCTCAACTGCGGAGTAGTGACCGTATTGCGGCCGCTAAGGCACAGTTGACGTATTGCCTCCCGAGTTGTTGCCGGCCCTGCGACCCGGCCGGCCCACAGGGGGGCCACTGCACCCCAGTTCATGCGATCCCGCCCGCCCGGACGGCCCGGAGCGAGTCCAAAGCACAACCGAGATCAGGTCGGTGGCCGCGATGGACCAGGGGCCGCTAGTCGGGGCAGCCGTCCTGGTCCTGGACGCCGTTGAGGGTCTCGGCCTGCTCCGGGCACTGGTCGTCCATGTCGAGCATGCCGTCCTGGTCGTTGTCGAGGTCGGGGCAGCCGTCCTCGTCCTGGAAGCCGTCGATGTCCTCGGGACTGGCGGGGCAGGCGTCCATGCTGTCGTCGATGCCGTCCCCGTCCAGGTCGTGCCCGCGGCCGCCGCGGTGACTCCGGCCCTCGGGCTGGGCAGACTCCCCCTCGCTCGCTGCGGCGCTCCCAGTCTCTGCCTCTGCGGGCGCTGCATAGACGGGCGCTGCATAGACGGGCGCTGCATAGACGGGCGCTGCATAGACGGGCGCTGCATGGACGGGCGCTGCGGGTGCTGCATCGGCGGGTGCTGCCGCGTGGACCCCGGCGGCGTCCAGGGCGTCGGCCATGCCGGGCAGGTCGGTCACGGGCATGGTCCGGTAGCCGATGGCGACGGGCTCCAGGCTCTCCTGGGCGCAGGCCTGGGACAGCTCGATGTCGGCCGAGCCCAGGGCCATGAAGCGCCCGCTGGCATCGACGTGCCCGCAGGTCTGCTCGGCGATCTGGGCCGTGAGCACGTCCTGGACGACGTAGAAGGTCGACAGGTCGGTGCCGCGCCGGGCCGCCTGCACCAGCAGGCCCTGGCACTCGGGGGAGGGCACCATCTTCAGCTCGGGCAGGGCCGCCTGCTCCGGCGCGCCGAACTTCACCTTCTTTACGATCCCGCCGCTGGCGGCGACCGAGCCCGCGCCCACGTTCACGCTCACGCCCGCCTGGAGCTGGGACACGATCTCGGTGGCGGTGTAGGTGCTGATCGTCGGCTGGACCGAGAAGCAGTCCTCGATCTGCAGGCGATGGCCCAGGGGCGTGGCCTGGAAGACGAAGCCGGGCTGGAAGACACCGGACATCTCCGGCGTGGGCATCCACCCCGTCTTGGCCAGCAGCTTGCGCAGCTCGGGGATGTCGTCCGCGTTGGCGGCGGGGCTGGCGGGCCCCCGCACGGCGTCCTGGATCTGCCGCCCGGTCTCACCGCCCCGCGCCCAGGCCGAAGGCGCGAGCAGCGAGGCCATCAACGGCAGGGCGGGCAGGTTGGTCACGGCGCGCAGCCTATCACTGCACCGGGGTGCCAGGGCCCGTGGCGCCGGGCTCCGCTGCATAGGGGCGCAGCGCCACGCCGTCGCCGCCGTAGATGGGGGCGTGGTCGCCCCGGTAGTGGGAGGGCACGAGCTCGGTGGCCCGCTGGTCGATGGCCCGGAAGAGCTTGGGCAGGCCCCCCAGGATGTAGCGACTCAGCAGGCCCTCGGGGATGTCGCCGCCGACGTCGAAGCGCACGTGGTAGGCCAGCAGCGTCCCGCCCTCGGGCAGCGCGAAGGCGACCCAGGCGCCCTCGTTCATCGGTGTGTTGATGGCGCGGTCCAGGTCCTCGTCGGTGAGCGTCCCGACCCGGCCCTGCGCGACCATGCTGCGGACCGGGGCCATGCCGTCTTCGACCCCGCGCCAGGGGTGCTCCCAGGCTTGGCCCCCGGTCGCCTGGGCCACCTCGTGGGCGTTCCACACGTCGATGACCCACTGCCGGTCGAGGAGGGGGCGGGGCAGGTCCAGGAAGCCGTACCACCGGGCGCGGTCGGAGCCGCTGCGCGCGACCAGGGCCTCGGTCAGGCTCTCCTCGGACGAGAAGTGCGGGTCCTCGACGCTGATCCACACCGCCTTGCGGTCGGCGGGCAGGATCTGCAGTCCGACGGCGCTGGCCGGCCCCTCGGCCGTGTGGTCCAGGAGCTTGACCATGTCGCCGCTGGCCAGCCTGGCCAGGTCCTGGGCGTCCAGCGCAGGCAGGGGCAAGGTGGCCCGGGCGTCGAAGCGCGCCAGCAGGGACTGCAGCTCGGCCGGGGTGGCCGCGACCGCCGGGCGGGCCAGGGCGAGGACGAGGGCCAGGGACATGGCCAAGAGGTAGCCTGTCGGGAGGCGGAGAACAGCGATGGTGCCGGCGCGCGGCCGACCGGCACCGCCGCTTCCGGCTACGATTGCCCCATGTCCAACCCGACGACCGAGCGCGCGCGCGCCCTCCTTGACCACCACCTGGGGGCCGCCGAGCCCGCCTGGTATTGCCACCTCCACACCTGCCCTGCCTGTGGGGCGGTCGGCTTGCACCGCAGCAGCACGGACCTGCGGCCCCTCGGTCCACCGGCCCAGGGCGAGGTCATCCACGATCTGCGCCTGTCGTGCTCGGCCTGCGGCTGGGCCGTCGAGCGCCTGGGGGATCGCCACCACGGTCCCGGGCCCGAACTGTGCGGCCCCCGGCTGCGGGTCGCCCTGGTGCGCCTGCGCCTGCCCGATGGTCCTCACGGGCGCATGGTGGACGCTGAGATCCGCCTGGAGGCGGGGCCACCGGAGCTGCGCCTGCCCACGGGGCTGTCGCGTCGGGCCCGGGTCGAGATCGAGCGAGCGGCCGCCCTGGCCAACGAGGCGGTGACCGTGCCGGTGCAGGGCCTGGGCCTGGCCGAGCTGCGACCGCTCCTGGCCGAGGCCTTGCAGGCGCGGCTGGGGGAGCAGGTCGAGGTCGAGGTGGCGGCCCTGGGTCCCACCCGCGCCGAGCTGCGCGCGGCCGGCCTGGCGCCAGAAGGCCTGGACCCGGCCTTGTGCCTGGAGATCGGCCAGGCCTTGGCGATGCCCCCCGGGCGGGTGCGCGACCGCCTGATCGACCGGCTGCGCAACCGGGCCGGCGAGCGCTACGACTACTGGATCTGGGAGGGCCGCCCCGTGCGCTCCCGGGAGCGCCGCTGCGAGATCTTCGTGGGCGGGCGCTGGGTGGCCGAGGGGCCGGGCAACGTCGTGCGCCTGGAGCGGGCCGAGCGCATCGACGAGGACGAGCTGCGCCGCCGCTTCCGCCTGGAGGTCTGAGGGCTGAGAGCGAAGCCTGTCTGGGCACAGCTCCTTTCGCCCCTCAGGCTGGGTCGAGTCTGCGTCCAGGTCTCGGGTGGCTGCGCTGGCGGGAAGCGTAGCGGCAGTGAGGTGCAGTGTGCTGCGCCGCTCTTGGGTCGGCCCGTGGCCGGCCGGGCTCTCCGCGACGGCGGCCTGCGCAGCGGCATCCACAAGGCCGGGTCGATCGCGGGCCGAGCCCGATGGCTCCCGCGTGCCCGCACGGTGCTGCACAGCGCCGACCACTCCAGCCGCTGCACGGTCAGCCACACCGCACGTGCGTTGGGGTCCGGTGGCAGCACGCTGTCCAGGTCTGCCGTCATCAGCCGGACGCTCGGCCGGTCCGGTGTCTGGACCCGGACTCGCCCCGTCGGCGGGACAGCCACCTCGGGGGCAGAGCATCGGTCGGCGAGCTGGCCGGAAGGCCAGGGACCAGGGAGGTGCAGGCGTGTCTCCGGATCCCCCGTTCAGGCCAACCTGGCGCCCCCCGCGTGTCAGGTTCACCAGGCCCGGCGGGGGACTTCCTCTCAGGCCCTGTGGGCTCGGGTCGGCGCTGCCCGGGCGTGCTGAAGTCGGGGGATGAGGAGCCATCCTCCGACTTCAGGTGTTCTGGCGTGCTGAAGTCGGGGGATGATGGGCCATCCTCCGACTTCGAGTGCTGAGGCGTGCTGAAGTCGAGGGATGAGGGCTCACCCCCCGACTGCGGGTGCTGCGCGCCGGGGAACCAGGGCCTCGCGCCGGGGACTGCCTCACAGGCGCTGAGCGCTCCTCCTCTCGGGCTATGGTGCCGCGATGTCGCCCCTCCCGCTGCTCGCGCTGTTGGTCGCCTGCGACGGCGCAGCGCCCGCACCCTCGCCTCTCCCTGGGCCCTCGCCTGCCGCGACTTCCGGGGCTGGCGGGGCCGCTGCAGCCGCGGCGGACCGACCCAGCTTCCTCCTCATCGACATCGACAGCTTCCGGGCCGACCGCATGCTCGCTCGACGCCAGGGCGAGGCGGTCGCCCCAACCTTGTCGGCCCTGGCGGCCCGCGGGCAGGTCTTCACCCAGGCCTACAGCCAGTCCGCCTGGACCCTGCCGGCGGCCTTCTCCCTGCTCACCGGGCGCTACCCGCTGCTGGTCGAGGTGCGAGACGACACCTTTCCCCAGTGGGATCGCGCGGTGCGCACCTTGCCGCAGATCCTCGGCTACTACGGCTACCACTCCTCGGCCTGGTGGGGGCACACCATCCTGAGTGATGGCGGGCAGTTCGGGCAGGGCTTCTCGGACCACCACGATCCCTCGGACCAGGGCTACGGCATCGACCTGGCCGGCTGGATCTCCCACCAGGACGGCGCGCCCTTCCTGGCCCTGGTCCACGACATCGACCTGCACAACCCCATGCCGCCCATCCCGGCCCAGGACCTGCACCGCTTCGTGCCCGCGGTGCCCGGCTGCCCCGCAAAGCAGCCCCCCTCCGACTACGAGACCCTGCGCGGCCTCATCGGCGAGCAGGCCGCGCAGGAGCACATCCGGGGCCACTACGACGGCCAGGTCCGCGCCTACGACGACGCGGTGGCCGACATGCTGGCCCAGCTCGACCGGGCCGGCGTCGCCGACCACACCGTCGTCATCGTGTTGTCGGACCACGGCGAGGAGCTCTTCGACCGGGGCAGCCTGCGCCACGGGGTCCACTACGACACGGTCCTGCACATCCCCTTGCTCATCGCCGACCCGAGCCTGGGCCCGGGCACCGTCGACACCGTGGTCCAGACCGTGGACCTGGCGCCGACCATCCTGGAGCGGGCCGGCATCGCCGTGGACCGCGAGATGGACGGGCAGTCCCTGCTGCCGCTCATGGGCGCGGGCGCGGGCAGCTACGCGGCGCGCGACGTCTTCAGCGTGTCCAACCGCTACAATGCCTCGCTGCGCACGGCGGACTGGAAGCTGCTGGTCCGGTCTGAGTGGGAGCACCACGGGCAGGCCGGCACCACGGCGGTCCAGGAGGGCGGGCGGATCACCGAGCTCTACGATCTGCAGGCCGATCCGGGGGAGGGCCACGACCTGCTGGCGCAGCGGCCCGAGGTGGCGGAGAGCCTGGAGGCCCGGCTGGAGGCCTGGCGCCAGGCGCGGCTGGTCGCCACGGGCCAGGTGCCTCGCTCGCCCCTGGAGGAGCACCAGAAGGAGCAGCTCCAGCAGCGCGGCTACTGGGGCCTGGCCAGCCCTGACGATGCCGGCGGCCCGCCTCCTCCGGCCGTGCCCCCCACCGTGCCCCCCACCGTGAACCCCACCGTGCCTCGCCCTCGCCCCCGCCCGCGGGGCCGCCACGCCGACGGAGAGCCCTGATGCGCACCCTCGCCGACATCGACTGGGACCGCTGGACCCCCACCATGCGGGCGACCCTGCTCTTCGTGCTGCGCGACGGGCACGCCCTCCTTATCCGCAAGAAGCGCGGCCTGGGGGCCGGGCTGATCAACGCGCCGGGCGGTCGCATCGAGCCAGGGGAGACGGCCCTGGAGGCGGCGCTGCGCGAGGTCGAGGAGGAGGTCGGCGTGCGCCCTCGCGGCGCCCAGGCACGGGGGGAGCTGTCCTTCCAGTTCACCGACGGCCTGGCCCTGCACGTGCATGTCTACACGGCGCCGGACTGCGAGGGCGAGGTCATCGAGACCGACGAGGCCCTGCCCCTGTGGCTGCCCGTGGACGCCTTGCCCTATGACGAGATGTGGGCCGACGACCGCATCTGGGTGCCCGTCATGCTGCGCGGGGAGCGCTTCACCCTGCGGGCGGTCTTCGACGGGCAGGAGCTGCTGGACCACACCATCGAGCACACCATCGAGCACGCGGCCGCTGAGGACTGACGAGGGCGGAGCGCGGGAAGCGTCGCACGCGGCGGCGGGTCCCCTGCGATAGCCTGCTCGTCCCCCCCCCCACCGGGTGTGCCGCCATGCTCCCCTTGCTCACTGCCTTCCTCCTCGTCGCCGCCCCCGCCCACGCCGCCTGGAGCGACATGGGCACCAAGGACGACTGCACCTTCGCCAAGCAGGACGAGGGCACGGTCGTGGCCCTCAAGGCCGACTGCACCTGGACCGAGCCGGCCGCCAAGGTCGAGGCGGTGCTGCGCGACTGGGGCAAGCACGGCCAGGTCTTCGAGAGCGTCGTGTCCTCCGAGGTCGTCGGCTCCCTGGTCGACGGTAAGGGGCGGGTCCACCAGGTCCACCAGGCATCGGGCATCGGCGACCGCGAGATCTTCATGGACGTCACCGAGACCCCCATCGACGGGGGCTTCCGCTGGACCCACGCCAAGGCCGCCGACCAGACGGGGGTCTCCGAGAAGCGCGTCAACGTGGGCCGCGACGACGGATTGTGGGAGGTGCGGGCCACCGCCGATGGCGGCTGCACCGTGCACTACGAGCTGCGCTACGACCCGGCGGGCAGCGTGCCCGGCTTCATGGTCAAGTGGTTCCAGGGCTCGGGCTTCAAGGACATGCTCAGCCAGCTCCGGGCCTACGTCGACCAGAAGGGCTGAGGCAGAGGGGCGCGGGGCGCCCTGGTAGGATGGCGGCATGCCGATCCCGCTGTCTCCCGCATGGTCCGTGCTCGCCGTGGGCTTCTTCCTGTCCCTCGGTCTGCTGCTGCCCCAGGGCCACAAGCGCTGGGGTCCGCTGGTCCTGGTGCTCCTGGGCGGCGCGGTCGTCGCGGTCCTGGGGCAGGGCATGCGCCCCTCGCTGGCCGCGGGCCTGGCCCTGGCCCTCAGCGCGCCGGCGGCCTGGATCATGACCAGCCGCTACCTGGGCCTCTTCCTGCTGCTGGTGGCGGCCCAGCCCTGGAGCCTGTGCTGGACGGCGCCGACCGGCGTGCCCTCGGCCCCCGAGCACATCTCCCTGGAGACGGGCGAGGGGAGGGCGGACCTGGTGCAAGATCTCTGCGTGCACCCGGTCACGGTGGACGAGGCGGAGCGCTGGGCCCGCAACCAGGGCCTGGCGCCGGCCGTAGCGCTGCAGGGCACGCAGTCCTGGGGGGACTCGGACACCGGGAGCTGGCTGACCCGCACGGCGGGGACGACGACGACCTGTGTGCACAAGGTGCGTCGCCTGCGCGGCTGAGAAGCGCAGGGGTGCCGCTCAGGTGTCCTGCTCCTCCTGGTAGGCCGCCGGGGCGCGTGCGCCTCCCACCGCCTTGGTGGTCCAGAAGGTGCCCAGCAGCAGGTCCCACAGCGGGCTGCTCAGGCCGAACTGGCTGTTGGCCATGCCGAAGTGGTGCTCGTAGTGGAAGCGCCGCAGAAACTTGCCGACCTTGGTCTTGGGCTTTGCGTGGTGCGTGTAGTAGTGCATCCAGTCGTAGGCCAGGTAGCCGGCGACGGTGCCCGCGAAGAGGGTGGTCCACCAGGCGCCGAAGGCCAGGGAGTACAGGAGCACCAGGACGGTGGCGATGGGCCAGGACAGGGCCGGCGGGGCCACCAGCCGCCCCGGATCGTCGGGGAAGTCGTGGTGGTAGCCGTGCATGACGTACTGGATCTCCTTGAGCAGCGGCGGGCCCAGGGGCGCCAGGTGGAAGACCCAGCGGTGCAGGATGTACTCGACCAGGGTCCAGCCCAGGACCCCGCCGCCGAACACCAGGCCGACCTGCCAGCCGGGCAGGCCGCGTCGCCCCAGGGCGTCCCACAAGCACAGCGCGATCACCGGCACGAACCACAGCCCGGGCATGGCCCAGTGCGAGGTGCCGATGAAGCGCTCCATGAAGTTGTTCTTCAGGACCTTGAAGCCCCGGTGGCGGCTTCGGTAGGCCTTGGGCGGCCGATCGGGGATGCCCTGCCAGGCGTCGACGGCCTCCTTCCACTCGTCGGTGGTGTCGAAGAGGGCGAGCATGCGGTCTCCATGTGCAGATCCGTACTGTCGTAGACCGCTGTTCGACCGATGGCCATGTGACCGATTGTGCCGGCGGGCCCGGGACCGGCATCAGGGGCCGACGCGGACTTGACCCAGGACTCGGCCAATCGGTCGAGAACCAGCATGGCATCGAGGTGAGAATCGCGCCGGAGGCGCGCGCGCCCATAAGGCGCGGGGAGGGGGGGCGCTAGCGCATGCGGGGGGA
>Ga0100377_1000452_pt1 | contig 34981 bp, 26 predicted proteins | sample CryGeymeta201501_FD_83664 | JGI IMG/M metagenome (GOLD analysis project Ga0100377, IMG submission 83664) | Groundwater microbial communities from Crystal Geyser aquifers in Utah, USA - Crystal Geyser metaG 2015-01 | ecosystem: Environmental > Aquatic > Deep subsurface > Groundwater | place: USA...
GCGCTCCGTCGTCGAGCACACGCTAATCGCGGGTGGGCGCGAGGGAAGCGCAGACCTGCTGTCGTCAGCGGGCTCGCCAGCCCAGCTCCACCGGGGGCGTGGGGTGACGCGCTTCTCCGTCGGCCGCTTGCTCGGCTTGGAGCGCGTCCATCGCCCGGTTGGCGAGCGCGTCGACCCGCTCGTTTCCGGGCTCGCCCGCGTGGCCTTTCACCCAGGTCCAGCGCACGAGGTGCGGCGCGAGCAAGCGGTCGAGCTCGTGCACGAGGTCCAGGTTCTTGATGGGCTCGTCGCCGCCCTTGGTCCAGCCGCGCCGCTTCCAGGCGGGCCCCCAGACGGTGCAGACCTGGATGAGGTAGGTGCTGTCAGTGCGCAGCTCCAGCCGCACGCCTGGGCGCGTGAGGCGACGAAGGGCCTCGATGGCGGCGGTCATCTCCATGCGGTTGTTGGTGGTGTCGCGCGCGCCGCCCCAGCGCTCGAGCGTGGCGCCGCTGGCCCAGTGCACCATGACGCTGCCCCAGCCGCCCACGCCGCCGGGGTTCTTGCGGCAGCCGCCGTCGGTCCAGATGACCACGTCGTCGCCTTGCGAGCCAGGCGCTGGCACGTCGGCTGCGGCGCGCTCGGCGCGCTCGGTCGTGGTGGCGCCGACCGCTGCGGCTTGGGCGGCGAGCTTGGCCTCTCTGTACCGGGGGAGCGTGCGCTCGACGTGCTCACAGCGAAGCTCCCACCCGGCGAGCCGCTCTGGGAGCTGCTGAATGAGGTCGACCTCCTTCTTGTCCTTGGGCCAGTCGAGGTCCTGCCAGCGTGCCATATGCTGCTCCAGCACGTCCGCGAGCGTGGCGTTTCGGTGCTGGACGCGCAGCGGTCCGCCGCCGCTCAGGTGCTGGAGGGCGTCGAGGAGCGCGCAGACGCCCATGCGGTACGCGCCGCCGGGCGCGCCGCCGCTGCCGCTGCCGAGCGCTTGCTCGCCGCGACGGGCGGACCAAGCCCAGCCGCCCTTTCCAGATCCGCAGATGAGCAGCTCAGTGTCCATCTGCGGAGCTTATCGGACGAGCGTGGCTAGTCGAGCACGACCGGCCGCTGTCCCTCGGGCCAGCTGACCTCGTACTCCATCGTGAAGACCTGCTTCGCGCCGTCTCCGAGCGTCGCGTCCCACTCGAACACGCCCTCCTTGGGGATGTCCACGGCGGGCTCGGTCTTGCTCACCACCACGAAGCGGTCCTCGCGCGCGGCGGGCACCTGGTCCTGTACGACCAGGTGAATCGGCGCGCCGGTGCGGTTCGTGATGCGGGTCTCGAAGCCCCAGGTCTGGCGATCGCGGCTGGAGAGCGCCTTCTGCGAGAGGGTGACGTCGGTCATGCGCACGCGCTCGACGGCGACGCGGTCGTCGACGCCGAAGGAGAGGTCGACCTCGCCCCCTTGGCCGGTGGAGGGCATGTTGCCGCGACCGACGAAGGCGGAGCCGAGGTAGCTGTTGACGGGCCCGGGCATGAGGCCGAAGTCGGCGGTGTTGGTGACCCGCGCGGTGAGGTAGGCGACGGGCTCGCGACGGGCGACGACGCGGTGCACCGTCTGCGCCTCGAGATCGATGGACTGGAGCCGCACTTGGCGCGTGGAGCCGTCCGAGGGCACGTCGACCGTGCGAGCGGCCGGGAACTCCGACACGAGGGTGGCGCCGTTGGCTGCGCCGGGCTGGGCGTAGCTCTGGCCGAGCACGAAGGGCTGGAGCTCGGGCGGCTGGGTGCCGCGCGTCGCAGCGCCCGTGGACACGATCAGCTTGGCGCCGAGCCAGTCTTCGCCGGTGGCCTGCTCGATGACGGCGGAGAGATCGAGGCGAACGCGGTTGCTCGCGATGTCGTAGCGCGCGTCGTAGCGAGGGGTCCAGTTGGCGCCGGAGACCAGGTACGACAGGTGGACGGTCACGAGGCCCGGGGCGCGGGCGTCGATGCCGACGGCGGCGCGCTGGGCGTCGCGCGTCTCGGAGCCGATCTGCGCGATGTCGCGGTCGATCGCGCTGATCGTGGCGGCGAGATCGCGCACCTCGCGCTCGGCCGTGCGCTGCTCCTGCAAGAGCGCGCGGAGCTGCTTCTGCAGATCGCCCGACAGCGTGGTGAGCTGCTCGGGGGCGTCGGGCGCCAAGAAGAGGTCGCGGTCCAGCTGTGACGTCGCCCGGGGCTGGATGGCTTGGATGAACTTGGCGTCCGCCTGGGCTCGCCCGATGACGTCGCGCTGGATGGCCACACGGTCGGTGAGCTGCTGCTTTGCGACGCGCAGGTCGCGGACGCGCTCGTCGCGGTCCTCGGTGCCGTGCACCTCGCGCACGTCCACGCCGAGGAGCGTGGCGGTGCCTTCGCCCGCCGCGGTCATGGAGTTCTGCTCGGCGTTGAGCGGCACGTCCTCGAACACCAGGTCCGAGCGCCCAGCGGGCACCTGCACCGTCGCGACGCGGGTGACGCGCGCGCGCCCCTGAAAGACCGTGACGGCCTCGACGCGGCTGGTGAGGACGATGTCGTCGGCGAGCGCTTGGCTGGCAAACAGTGCGATGAGCGCGATCATTCCATCCACCCCATGGTGAGGTCGCCCGGGTAGGTGACCGAGTAGCTCCAGGTCGCAGAGGCCTTGGAGCGAGCGGGGACCTTCACCGTGAAGGCCAGGATTCCTTCGTCTTCTTCTTCTGTGTTGGGGCTGCCTGCGTCGACCTTCCACGCGACGGCGATGTCGTCTGACGGGCTCAGCGGCACCTGCTCCCGGAGCTCGACGGTGACGGGCTGCGGGTGGGCGGAGCTGATGTCCAAGCGCCACTGCCACGCTGCGGTGGCGCGCTTGCCTACGACCGGGGTGGTGCCGGTCTGCGTCTCAAGGCGCACGCGCTTCACGCTGACGCGGTCGTCGGCGCCGAAGGACACGTCGAAGGTCTCGCCGGTGGGGATCGTGCCGAGCGCGATCTCGCCCACGTAGGCGCCGCCGATGAAGACGCCGGCTTCACCCGGCAGAAGCGGGAAGTCCGCCGTGTTGGTGACCTCGCCGACCAGGTAGGCCGTCAGGTCCAAGCGCGGCACGCAGACGTGTCGCAGCTCGCTGTCCATCTGCACGGTCGTGAGCAGCACCTTGCGCTCGGTGCCGTCGCTGGGCAGGTCCTCGGTGTGGGCGACCTTGAACGTCGTCGCCGCGAGCTGCGTGTCCACGACGGCTTGGGCGACCTCCATGGGCGGCGGGGGCGCCGCGGGCGCTCCTCCGCCGTACGCGTCGTCCATCGCGGCTGCGGGTGGCGCCATCTCGGCGTAGCTTCGGCTCTTTGCGGCGTAGGCCATGGGTGGAACGTACTGCGTGAGCCAGAAGGGATCGAGCGTCGGCACGTCGGTGCCTTGTCCCGGTCGGGCCGACGACACCGAGAGCTTCACGTCGCTCCAGTCTTCGCCCGTGACCTGAGTGATGACCGCCGAGAGCGCCAGGTTGACGTCGCCGGTCCCCGCGTCGCCGCGCAGATCGTAGCGGGGACGCCAGCTCGCGCCCTCCACGGTGTAGGTCAGGTCGATGTTGACGAGGCCGGCGCGGGTGGCGTCGACGCGCACAACGGCGGTGAGCGTGTCGGTGGCGGTGGAGCCCAGGTTGTTCGCCTCGCGCTGCAGGGCGTTGATCTGCTCGTCCACGGCGCGCATGGCGAGGCTGGCTTGGCGCACGGCCTCGCGTGCGGCTTTGTCGTCGGCGGAGAGCTTGGTGCGCAGGACCTGCGCTTGAGCCGGGGCGCCTGAGCCCACGAGGAGCTGCGCCGAGAGCTGCGCGGCAGACGCGTCGCGCGCGCGGTTCACGGCGGCGAGGCGCTCACTCGCGGCGCTGTGGTCGTCCGCGAGGTCTTGGCGCTTGTCGGCGAGCACCTGAAGCTGCTTTCGAATCGCTTCGACGCGCTCGTCGGCGGCCTCGACGGCGCTCACGACGCTCACCTGAATGTCGAGCAGCTCCGCGCCGCCGGTCACGTCGGCGGTGAGGGACTCGGCGTCCGTGCTGGTGGGGAGACCGGTGAACGCGACCTCGTGAACGCCGCGTGTGAGCTGCACCGCGCCGGTGCGGGTGACGCGGGCGCGGTCGGCGTAGACGGTGACCTCGGCGGGTGGCGTCTGGAGGTCGATGACCTCGGCCATGGCGAGGGAGGCGAGCAGGGTCAGCATCACAGACCTCCCGGAGGGTTGTTTTTCGGGTAGCGCACCCACCATCCGCTCTGTACCGTCATCTCAGCGCTGGGCTCGAGCGGTCGCTCCCAGCGGAGCAGGCCCTCGTCCCCGTGGACATTCGGCGGGTCGCCGATGGCTTGCACCCACCAGACTGCTTCGGTGCTGACCGGGATGCGGTCGCGCAGCGACATGTCGATGGCCTCGGAGCGTCGGTTGGTGATGACGGTGGACCACTCGCGCGTGACCTGCGGTCGGCGGAAGAGGCTGCCACCTTGGCTGAGGTCTTGCAGCACCGTTCGCTTGACGCTCACGGCGTCATCGGGACCAAAGCCGAGCTCAAAGGTGGAGCCCGAGCCGACGATGGGCAGGTTCATGGTGCCGACGAAGCTGTCGTTCGCGAAGACGTTGACCGTGCCCGCGAGCAAGGACCAGGTCTCGGGCCAGGTGCCCTCGCCGACGAGCCAGGCGCGCTCGTCCAGCAGCGGGACGGCGACGTGGGTCCAGGTGGTGGGCACCTGCACCGTGATGACCTGCACCTTGCGCCGGGTGCCGTCGCCGCGAATCGAGGTGCCGCCGGGCACGACGAAGGTGCTCGCGACGGCCTGCTCGATGACCTGTGCCTCTTGAATAAGCATCGGTGCGAGCGGCTCTTCTGCGCGCTCCCACTCGCCTGAGGAGTCCTCGTCCATCGCCGGCGCTGGCGCCGCCGCGGACTCCATGGCACCCCCCCAGGAGTTGGGGCGCGCGTAGTACGGCGCTGTCAGCCAGAAGGGCGAGAGCACCGGCGCCATGACGCCTGCTGACGGGCGCGCGGTGGACAAGGTGAGGGTCGCGCCGCTCCAGTCCTCGCCGGTGGTCTGCACGACCTGGGCGGAGAGCGTCATGGCGAGGGTGTCAGCGCTGAGGTCGGCGCGCGCGTCCCAGGTGGGCGTCCAGCTCGGGCCGGGCACGGTGTAGCTGAGCGTGACGTTCGCCGTGGTGGCCTCGGGCGCTGCGACGAGCACGGAGACGACGTGGCGCGCCCACTGCGGTGCGCCTTGAGTAGCCGCGAGCTCGCGTTGAAGCGCGCTAATCGAGGCGTCGGTGTCGCGGATCGCGAGGCCAGCGACGCGGACGGCCGTGAGCGCGTTGGCGGTGCGCTGGTGGATGAGCGCTGCGAGCGCGTTCGCGTCCGAGGTGGTGTCCGGCGAGAACAGCAGCTCGGCCGAGAGCTGGCTGGCCGACGCAGCGCCGAGCTTCTGCAAGAAGCTGAGCTCGGCTTGGGCGGCGGCTTGGTCGTCGACGCGGGCTTGGCGCTCGTCGGCTTTGGCCGCGATCTGCGCTTGAATCGCCTCCACGCGCGCGCGGCGGTCGGTGGCGAGCTCGACCCGCTCGACGCTGAGGCCGCGAATGGTCGCGACGCCCGAGCCATCGGCCTGGAGCGTGTAGGTGTCGAGGTTCGCCGGCAGATCGCCGAAGACGACCTCATTCTCACCGGCTTGTAGCGCGACCTTGAGCTCGCGCGTGACGGTAGCGCGGTCCGAGTAGACGGTCGCCGCGGTGACTCGCCCAGTCGGGGCCGCGTCTGGGCCCGCTTGGCCGAGCGCGAGGGATGCGTAGAGCAGGATCATGCGTCCTCCAAACAGACAAAGGCGTAACGCGGCGGCAGCGACGAGCTTACAGGCAACTTAGGGCGCCGCGCTTAGCGAGCCAAGAGCGCGCTGAGCAGCTCGCGTACGGCGTCCACGGTGTAGGGTTTGGGCAGCATCGCGGAGAAGCCGTAGCTGGCGTGGTTGGCCATCACTGGATCAGCGGAGTATCCGCTGCTTACGATGCCAACGACGCCAGGATCGATGCCCCGAAGCTCGGTAATTGCGTCCTTTCCACCCATGCCGCCAGCGACGGTGAGGTCGAGGATGACGGCGTCGTAGCGACGCCCTGCGGTGAGGCTCGCCTGGTAGGCCGCCACAGCGGAGGCGCCATCGCTTGTGGTCTCGACGGCGTACCCAAGGCGCTCCAGCATGCGATTGAGCGCGTTCGCGACGGTGGCGTCGTCGTCCATGATGAGGACGCGCGCGCCCACCACGCTGACCGAGTGGGTGACGGTCGCCTTGGGCAGCTCGACCTCGTTCGCTGCGGGCAGGTGCAAGGTGAAGCATGCGCCTTGTCCTAGCGTCGAACTGACCTCGATATGCCCCCCGTGCTTAGCTAAGATGGAGTGACAAACGGCTAAACCAAGGCCACGCCCCTGACGCTTGCGGCTGAAGTACGGGTCGAACACCCGGGGCAGGATGTCCGGCGGAATTCCGGGACCGTTGTCGCACACGCGAACGCGAACATACGGTCCTTCGGTGAGGTGCGGGTGTGCGCCGTCGGCGAGGTCGAGGAGCGCCGCGTCGACCGTGATGTTGCCCCCGTGCGGGTTGGCTTGAATCGCGTTGAGGACGAGGTTCTGAATGACCTGCGCGACCTGACTCGGATCCGCTCTTGCGGGCAGGGGAGCGGCGCCGAGGTTCAGCACGCACCGCGACGAGGTGCCTCGGGCCGTGAACGCGGCGGCTTGGGCGATGATGGGCTGCACGTCGACCACTTGGGTGATGGGGGCGCCGCCGCTGGCGAAGGTGAGCAGCTGACTCGCGAGCCCAGCCGCGGTCCTGCACGCGGCCTGAGTCTCCTCCAAGATCTCAGCGCTGTCTGCGGACACGTGGGCGTCCATCTGGAGCAGCGACAGGTTTCCGAGGATCGCGGTGAGGATGTTGTTGAAGTCATGGGCGATGCCGCCCGCGAGCGTCCCGAGCGACTCCAGCTTCTGCACCTGCGCGAGCGTTGTCTCGGTCAGCAGCTTCTGCGTCACGTCCTGAAACGTGCCGAACAGCGTTTGGACCTTGCCATCGCGCAGCGTTAGCTCGCCGCGGACGTGCACGTTGCGGACCTGCCCAGACGTCGTGGTGACGTGCAGGTGGAGGTCAAAGGGCTTGCTGTGGCGAAGGGCCGCGCTGAGGGCTGCTCGGATCCGCGGCTGGTCTTCGGCGGCGAAGAAGCGGCGCGCGTTCGCGAGCGTCGGCTGGAAGTCGCTGTCGAGCTCTAGGATGCGAAAGACCTCTTCAGACCAGCTTAAGCGCCGCGTGTCCAGATCGACCTCCCAGCCGCCGATGCGGGCGAGCGTGGTCGCCGTGCGCAGGAGCTTGGTCTGGCGGTGAAGGTCTTCTTGGGCATGCCGTCGAGCGATAGCGAGCCCGACGCTCACGCATAGGCCCTCCAAGAAGACCACATGATCGGCGTCGAACGCATCGGGCGTGCGCGACGCCAGCTCAAGCACGCTCACCACCTCGCTGCCCGCGCGGATGGGGATGAGCGCGACGGAGCGAAAACCTGGTGTTTCACAGGTGTTTGCGTCGCCGCCTAGGCGGAGTGTATGGGTGGGGTCCGGCGCCCAGTTGGACGTCCAGGTGCTCCCGCCTGGTGTGATGTTGGGGGGCGCGCCGGTAGAGCCCTCACGCAGGCGCAGGCCACAGGAGCAGATCTCCCACGCGAGTGGCTCGGGGACGTAGCTCCCGAAGGACGCCGAGCGCGCGTTGTCGTGCAGCCCGCGCACGACGACGCGGTCGGCGCCTATGCCGCGCTTGATCGCCTCGGCGATGGCGTCAAGGGCTTCGCCCAGCGATGGTTGGCCGTTGAGGAGGCCGAGCACCTCGGCGACCAGTCGGTGGCGGCGTTGGGAGCGGTTGCGCTCGGTGAGGTCGAGGCCGTGCACGTAGCTCTTCTCGCCGAGCGGCACATAGCCCCAGAGCACCTCCTTCGTGGTCCCGTCCTTGCAGGTGACGACGGACTCCATAGGCTCGATGGGGGTCTGCGTCGCTAGGGCGCGCTGCACCTTCATGTCCCAAACCGTGGCGACGCGCTCGCGGTACTCCGGGTCCGGGTACGCTTTGGGCCACCATTCGTCGATGAACGGCACCTCTTCCAGCGTGTAGCCGAACATCTCGACGAACTTGGGGTTGATGTACTCGCAGACCTGTTCTGCGCCCACCGACAGGCAGATCGCGAGCGGCAGGCGTTCGGCGAGGGACCGAAAGTTGCGCTCGCTTTGGCGCAGCGCGTGCTCGTACTGATGGCGATCGGTCATGTCGCGTAGGAAGGCGTGCACCAAGCCGTCGCCCTCGGTCGACACGAGCTGCGACAGGACCTCGACGCGGCGCTCGCTGCCGTCGCCCCGAACGAGCTGTTGGTCGAAGCGCAGCGAGCCGTGGCTCCTTAGGCGCTCAAAGCCGTCGATGATCAGCTGGGCGTGGGCGGAGGGCATGAGCGCCGCGATGTTCAGCCCAATGAGCGCTGCGGGGGGGTAGCCACAGAGCTCGAAGGCGTTCGCGTTCGCGTCGAGGACCACGCCGCTGAGGTCGTGCGTCACCAGCGCGTCGGCCAGGTGGTCGACGATGGAGCGGTAGGGGTCGTCCCCCGACATGGCGGAAGGGGCGACGCGGCGTCTCCCTCCCGTAGGAGCGCTCATGTGCGCCTCCAGAGAGCGCTAGGAGCGTATCACGCGGCGTGCCACGTCAGAGATCGAGGAGCACGACGCCCCACTCTACGCCGTGAGGCGCGCTGCGATCGAAGGGCGCGACGGTGGGCTCGGTGAGCGCACATCCAGCGCCGTCGCTCACGGCCAACCACAAGCGACTCACGGGCAGCGCAGGTTCCACGCGAAGACCGGCCATCGGGGCGACGGCGAGCTGCGGGCTGACGGCGTAGCTTGGAGCCGCCGGAAGGTCGTCGCGCCAGCCATCGATGAAGTCCTGCTGCTCGCGCTCATTGAAGCCGTATCGGGCCAGCAGCGCGGCCATCGCGTCGACAGCGCCGTCACCGGGCAGGCACCAGCCGTGGCTGCGCTGCAGGTGCTCGGCGGCCATCCCCGGCGCCAGAGACACCTCGTAGAACAGGAAGGGGAAGCGCTCGCCGTTGACGGTGAAGGTGCCGTCGGGGTGGGCGACGCCGGACCAGCCGTCGCCGTACTCGGGGGCGCTCACGAGCACCGCCTGCTTGGCGGCGAGGTCCACGCGGACCTGCGTCTCGGTGTCGGCGGCCGGGTACAAATACAGGTTGGGCTTGTCGACGCTCACGCACTCAAAATCGTTGAGGTCGACGGTGGTGGTGCCGCACGCGTTGACCTGCACGAGGTGATCGGGCGTCCAGCACTCGTTCGGGCCGCCGAGGTCGTTCACGCCAGCGACGGCGTACTCGACGGGCCCGCTAGTGGCGTCGACGCTCAGCTCGAAGGCGCCGGACGAGTCCGTGGTCGTGGTGACCAGCTCTCCCGAGCCGTCGGAGCGCTGCGCGTGAACCTCCGATGGCGCGAGCGCGGCGATGCCGGTGAGCGTGCCCGTGGTGCTGGTGCACGAGCTGGTGTCCGCGGTGCCGCCAGGGCAGCCCACAAGTGTAGCAGCGAGCAGCAGGCTGGGCGCGTGCCGCGTCTGAATCGTGTTCATCGGTCTCCCTCGTCCATGCCCGCAGCAGTTGTCGCCGACCTGTGCTGCGGGCGCAAGTCAAGGTTTCGTCGGGGGCTAGACGCCGCGCCCACCGTTGTAGCTGACGCCCTCGACGGTGACGCCGCCGACGGTCCCGGTGACCCCGCCGGCGCCCTTGCGCTCATCGACGCTGACCTTGGCTTGGTCGACCGACGCGGTGCCGGTGTCGAGCGACTTTCCGCCCACGTTCACCGAGAGCGCGCTCGCGAGGAAGCGCGAGAACTGCACGACGAGCTCCTGTCCGCCCACGCTCTTCACGTCGATCTCGTTGGCGCCTTGCTCCTTGCCGAGCTTGGCCTTGGCGACGCCGGCGTCGATCTCGCCAGCGGACAAGCCGACGTGCGCGTTGAGCGTGTGGCGGTCGACGTCGAAGGCGTCCGAGATGACGGGCTTCGCGTTGTGCGCGGCGTCCGCAGCTGCGACGGTCTGCGGCGTCTGCGTCTTGGCGGTCTGGTTCATGCGCTCCGCGGCGGCGTCACCGTAGGTGCCGAGCGACTGCAGCTTCTTGTCCTCGATGCCGAGGCTGCTGTTCAGCGGCGCGCTCACGTTCGGATCGAACCAGCCGCGCACGTCGCCCTTGAGGGCGCCGTCTTCCACGTACATGCCTGCGAGCGAGGTCCAAGCGACCGTGTCCACCTTGTTGGAGAAGGAGGCGCTGGTGCCGTCGCCGACGATCTGGTTGTCGCGCACCTTGAGGTTCGCGTCGAGCTGGGTGTTCTTGTCGACCTCCATCCCGGTGAGGCCAGACCCGTACTTGCCGGACTTCATGGGCACCGACGCGGAGATGTCGGCGTTGTCGACGCGCGCCGCGACGGAGCGGATCATCGCCGCGCGATCAAAGCCGCTGTCGCCCGACGGGCCCGAGGCCTTGGCCTGCGACGGGTCGAGCGCAAACGAGGCGCCCGACGCGCCGAGCTTGTTGACCCCGGCGCGAACGTCTTCGCCCTTGCGGGAAGCGGCGCCGCCCTCGGCGCTCAGGCTCGCCACCGACGCCGTGAGGCCGGCCTGCTGGACGGCGACGCCTTGCGCGCCCGCGTGCTGGAAGCTGCCGGACTGCTCGCTGGGGCTGGCGGAGCCCTTGAGCCCGCTGACGGTCGCGTGGTCGACGCGCGCTTGCTTGCCGTTCTTGAGGCGGTCCGCGCTGAGCTCGCCCACCGAACCGGACGTGGTCTCACCGGCCCGCCGCATCGCGAGATCGCTCGCCGCGACCTGGCCGACGCTCGCGTCGCCGAGGGCGAGGTCGTTCACCTTGGCGCTTGCAACCTGCGCGCTGAGGTCGTCGCCGTGGCGGTCGGCGCTGAAGCCGGCCACGGAGGCCGAGCCGACGCTGCCGCCCGTCACGCTGTCGGTGAGGCCGGACATCGACGCGGACGCGACGTCGGTGTGGCGGTCCTCGCCGGTGACGTTGGCGTCGACGGTGCCGACATCGGCGCGCTTGACGCGCAGGCGGTCGGCCAGCACGGCGTCGCTGACGGAGGCGCCGTCGACGTGCGCGGTGGTGGTGTCGCCGCCGATGACCGCTCGCGCGCCGCGGGCCTCGGCCGCGCCAGCACCGAAGTTGAACGCCGAGAAGTCGCGCACGCCGATGCGCTCTGCGCCGACCGCGGTGGTGCCGTTGGCGATGTCCGCCGTCGCGTTGGAGGCCGAGGCAGAGCCGACCTTGGCCTCGCCCGAGCGCAGTCCAGCGACCCCCACCTGCTTGGCGCTGGCGTGGAGCTCGTCGCCTGAGCGCTTCACCTTGCCGCCGCTCAGGTCGAGGCTGTCGACGGCGAGGTCATCGCCCCGCCGCACGCCCTGCGCGTGGACGCCGCCGATGCTCGCGTCGAGGTCTCCGCCGTCCTTTGAGGCTGCGATGTTCGCCACGCTCGCGCTGGCGACCTTGGCTCCGGCGGCCTCGACGCCGCTGGCCTTGGCGGAGCCGAGCTTGGCGTCGACGCGCTGGCCGTTCTTGCTGGCCGAGAGCTCGCTCGCTTCCGCGCTCTTCACCGCGAAGTCCTTGCCGCGGATGCCCGCGCCGCTCGCGTGTCCGACGCTCGCGTTCAGCTTGTCGCCGGAGGCCGCGGCCGCGACCTTCTGAAGCTTGGCGCTCGCGACCGAGGTGCCGCCGGCCTGGATGCCCGTGGCGCCGAGCTCGCCGACGCTCGCGGCGTACTGCTTGGCGTCGACGTCGGCGTCCAAGCTGAGGCCCTGCGCCTGCCCGCTGGCGACGCTCGTTGCGCCGGTCTTTACGCCGCCGACGCCGGCCTTGCCCGCGGTGACGTGAGCCTTGATGTGGTCCCGCTTGTCGTCGACGCCGAGCAAGCCGCCGCCTTCGTTCTTGATGTCCGCGCGGAGGTCGCTGACCGAGCCGCTGCCGAGGTGGGTGTCGCCCTGGTCGAAGTCCGACGTGCGCATACCGCCCGCCGAGAGGAAGGCGGTCTCGGAGTCGCTGTCCATGCCGCCCGCGAGCTGGTCGACGCCGACCTCACCCACGTGGGTGTCGCCCGCGCTCACGCCGCGTAGGGTGGCGTTTCCAACGGCGAAGCTGGCCGCTGTCTGCCCCTTCTCGCCGAAGGGGAGGCCGCCTTGACCCGCTGCGTTGAGCTTAAAGGAGCCGAGCTCGAGCTGCGCGACCTGCACCGGCCCCTGTGGCCCCTGAAAGACGACGTTCGACGAGAGGACGCGCTGCACATCGACGTCGACTGCGACGTTGTCGGCCTTGTCGTGGTAGCCGAGGAAGGAGAACTTGCCGTCCAAGAAGGGGATGCCGCCGTCGTGGTTCGCGACGCGGATCGTGACCCCCTGCAGCTGCGTGGGGCCCGTGGTGAGCGAGCTGGTCGCCACGCCAGCGATGCGAAGATCGGGCGCGCGAATGGTGAGCAGCTTGGTGTTCGTGTCGAACTCGACCGACACCTTGTTGTCGGAGCCCGCGGCGCGATCGAGCATGAGCTGGTCGCGGAAGCCTTGGGGCATGAGGTCCATGACCTCGGCGAGATCCGTGGTCATGCCCACCTTGCCGTCTTCATAGGACAGATCGGTGTCGCTCCACGCCTGGTAAAGCTCACCAGCGGCCTGCTTGGTGTCGCTTAAGAAGCCGCCGACGGCCTCGGTGGTCTGGTCGTATTTGTCGGCGACCCAGCTCCCGGCGGACTTGAACCAGCCGAGCATCCCGCCTTCGGCGGTCGGGGCTTTGCCTTGGCCTTTGGCGAGCTCGGCGGCGGCGTGCGCGTTGCCGCGATCGGCCTGCGGGCCGGTGGACAGGCCCGTGGCGCTGTTGGCGCGGCTGGGCGTGGGGGAGGCAGGCTGACGAGAGCGTCCGGGCATGGCGACTCCTATGCGTCAGCGAGGAGAGCCGACGTGCTCTAAGCCTACCACGCCGCAGCGCGCGTTGCTGGCTCGATCGCAGCCGATCCCGCCGACGTCGTCACTGGGCGGGACGCGGCCGCCCGTCCGCGGGCGTCGCGCCTAGTCGCTCTCCGACCAAGTGGTGGCGAAGCCCGCCTTCAGGGGCCCGATCACCTGCTTCACGTTGAGCGCGTACCACGAGCGCTCCGACTTGAAGCTGCGCACGAGGTTGTCGCCGCGCAGCAGGCCGCCGATGTCCCAGTAGTCGTCGGTGACCAGCGCGAGCGTGGTGAGCTCCGACGAAGCGAGGCGCAGCTCAAGCTCCACCGGCTTCTCCGGATCGAAGCCACCGGCGAAGATGGGCCCGCGGCGCTCTGGCGCGAGGTTGAACCACGCACCCTCGTCGATCTGGAGCCACGTCTCCCAAGCGACGCGGATGTGCACCACGAGGCTTGAGAGCGTCTCCCCTTGATAGTCCGCGTCCATTGAGACGTCTTGAGCGAGCACGATAAGACCGCCCGGCGCCGCGAAGCGGACCTCGGGCCCGACTTGAATATGTTCGACTGGCATCGAGCCCCGTCCTAGATCTTGAGCTCGAAGACCCGCTGAATATTCTCGGCCACGACCGCGAAGGTGTCCTTATCGGCGTCGCCGTAGGACATCTCGGAGACGCGCTCAAGCTTGATGCTCAAGCCGAGGTCGTTCTTGGCGACGTCGTAGGTGCCGGTGACCGACATCTTGTGGCCGAGCTTGGCGCCCATGCGGCCCATCTTGTCGATCGCCTTTACGGACGCACCCTGCGCGACGTTTCCGAGGCCGGTGGCGCTGCTGATGTAGGAGGCGAGCGCGCCGACCTTGCGGCCAGCGGAGGCGTCGGCCTTGAACAGCGCCGAGCGCCCGTTCACCAGCTTGCCGAACTGGCTGATCATGCCCGTGAGCAGGTTGCCACCGACGACGAGGTCGGACAGCTCCTTGCCCGAGATCACGGCCTTGCCCTTCACCTCGGCTTCGATCTCCGACAGCTTGGACCGGTCGAACTTGCCGGTGAGCGCGCCCTCCATCTTGAAGGGGCCCATGTCGCCCTTGAGGCCGGCAGACAGCTCGGAGTTGAGCGAAGAGGCGTCCTTCTCCGTGAGGCGGCCGCTGCCATCCTTCTGGAAGCGCGTGGCGGCGACGCCCTCGCTCTTGCCTTCGGCGCTCGCGGAGAGCTCCTTGCCCGACTTGGTCTTGGTGCCGACCTCGCCACCCGCGGAGAGCTCGACGCCGAGCCCCGCTTCGACGTAGTCGTCCTTGTCCATGCCCTTGACCACGTCTGCGATGTACTTGGCCGAGAACATGGCGTCGGCGAGGTCCGTGGACTGCTTGGCGACGAGCTGGTGAAGCGCCAAGCTGAACAGGTCGAAGATCTCCTTGCCCGAGTCGCCCGAGGCTTCGAGGTAGCCGAAGGCCTGGACCTTGGCGAAGACCTGGGCGGTGAAGAAGTAGAGGTCGACGTCCTTGGAGGCGGTGACGCCGCCGCCGAGCTTGACCTTGCCCTTGACGCCCTTCTCGCTGCGGGAGACCTGGGTGTTGAAGTTGAACGCCACCTTGACGGTGCCGCTCGCGTCGACCGGGAGGTTGACCGTGAGATCGAGCTTGCCCGAGTCGCCGTCGTTCGGGACGAGGGCGTCGACGATCCCGCCGGCCTTGGAGGTGAAGCCGCCGCCGAGGCTCGCGACCTCGCCGAGGTCCTCGATCGCCTGGCCGATCCCAGCCCCGCGGCTCGCCGACGGGCCCGTCATGGTCGCGTTCTGCTCCATGTTGGAGCCGAAGCTTAGCGGCGTGGTTGCGGACTGTGGAGCGCTCTTTTGGGGGGTAGACGCCTTCGACTGCGACCTACGATTGCCGGCCATGAGGACCTCCGTGCGCGCGAGGAGAGCACGCTCTGAGAATATAGAGCCAATCCGAGACAGAGCGCAATAGCGCGCTGACGCGCGAGGCTCAGAATCCCGCGTCCTGGCCCGCGCCCTGCACGCCGATGAAGTCGGTGTGGTCCAGCTCGGTGCGGGTGCCGCTGAGCTCCAATGTGGCGATGCCGCCGCTTTGCACGCTGACACGGCACAGGGCGGCCTCGCACTCGACGTCGCGGTACGAGTTGCTCGTGTTGCCCGTGACGTAGGCGTTGAAGCCGTTCATTTGCCCATTCGAAGGCCCGCCGACCATCTGCGTCCACGTGTCCGTCTCGGTCCAGGCCTGATCGCGGACGGTGGTGACGGTGGTGGTGCCGGTGAGGGTGTCGCCCGAGCGCTCGAAGACGAGCTCCGTGAGCGAGGAGTTGTCGTTCGTTTGCGTCTCGCTGTAGCCGCTCGCGTGGCTGCTGGTGGACGAGGAGTTATCGAACTTCTCCCAAGAGAAGGTGTAGACGCCGGACTCCTTGTCGCCCAAGTAGGTGCCGCCGTCGACGACCAGGATCGCGGTGCCGTCTGCGTTGTCGAAGATCTCGGCGAACACGGTTCCGGGCGACTGGCTGCCCTCTTGGGTCTGGGTCCAGTCGGTGTTGCCGGGATCGTTTGCGGTGCGGCACTCAGCGTCGATGAAGTTCTCGGCGCAGGTGACGCCGTTGTCGACGGTCGTCGGGTTGGTGAGCTGCAGGAGCCAGACGCCGCCTGCGTCGTTGCAGGCGGTGGAGAGAGCGACCAGGGGGACGAGGAGCGCGAACTTGTTCATGGGGAACTCCGTGTTCGGAGATCCCTACCCCGATTTGGCGAGGTTGCACTGTCGCTCAGCTGTCAGGAGCGGCCGCTGAAGGACTTGCTGTTCGCGATGGCTGCGTCGAGGTCGGCGATCCGCGCGGGGTGAGCGCGTGGAGAGTTGGAGTCAAACCTATGGAACGACCTTGGGCGAGCGCTGGCCTGGCGCGTGGAGTTCGTCGGCGTCCAGCTCGTCGACCTCGGGCTCGCCCGTGTTCTGCGGCAGCTTGCGCTTCATGTCCTCTTGAACCGCGTCGCGGAACCAGGCTCCGCCGCCGCCCGCAGACACGGAGAGCCACAAGCTGTCGTCGTCCTCTGCGTGGGCGTGAAAGGCGAAGGCTGGCATGCCGTCGGGCAGGTCAAGGGCCTCGAACATCGAGCTGCTAGGATCCGCGACAAAGTACAGCCCGGGCTCGTGCAGCCACGCTGTGTTCGTGAACCACGGCGCTCCCGTTCCAGCGAGCTGCCCGTGCACGAGGGCGGCGCTCGACCCGAGGACGACGGTGCCCCGTCCGCCACCCAGCGCGTACTGCTTGTCACCCGAGCCGAACAGCACGAGGTCGCCTTCGACGCGCAGGGCGTTGTTGGTCTGGGCGAGCTTGCGCAGCTCCTTCATGACGCGCGCGCTGCTGCGCGGGCGCCGGAGTGGCGCGACGAACAGGACATCTGGGGCCGCGGAGCCGTTCAAGAACACAGCGAACTCGGTGCCTGGAGCGAAGCGCACGCCGCTGCTGACGACGGAGTCGAGAATGGCGTCGAAGTTGGCGGGCGTCTCGCCCCCCTTGACCTGGAAGGCTAGGTGCAACGCCGTCACAGGGTCGCCGTTCACGCGAAACGCGCCGCTCGGAGGTGTCGTGGAGCGCCCGAGCGCGGGACGCCGGGCGCGCTCTCCCCGCAGCGCGTCGGCCACGAGCTCGTCTCCAAGCAGCCCTTCGCCGAATAGCCCAGCGTCGACCGTGTCCGGGCGGTCGCCCCAGCGCATCCCCACCGCGACGACGTCGGAGGTGATCGGGAAGGGCTGATGGCTCGTCAGCGCCTGCAGGCGGAGCGGCGCCGTGTTCAACACGACCAGAATGGCGCAGCCCGTCGCGGGCGCGTCTTGAAACTGCGGCAGCCTGCGGTGCTCCATCGTGCCCAAGAACAGCGGCGCGACGGGGGGGAGCGCGCTGCGAATGGTCGCGGTTCGCCCGTTCGGGTCGAGCACGAGGTCGGGCTCTGACGCGCGCACGAGCTGCTCATTCGCGATGTCGCTGCGCATCACGGCGTCGCTGCCGTCGACGGTGATGCTGAAGCGGCCGCTCGCTGAGAGTCCGGTTTGGGCTTCGAACTTGGGCGCCTCATCGGGGCCGAGCAAGGCTTGGAAGGAGCTGCATCGGGCCTGCGTGGCGAGCTGCGGTGGGCCGGCGCTCGCGAGCGAAGCGGCGAGGAGGAGGGGGAGCATGGGGACCTCAGCGACGTTGGCTGCGGAGCCTATACGAGCGCGCCGTTAAGCACATCCAGGCGCCGCACGTGATGTCGAAGCGCGCCACGGAGATCGTGTGCTGAAGCCTCCCTTCGAGCTCCGAATCTTGCACGAGGCCGACAGCCTGCTGGTCGTGGACAAGCCGCCCCGCCTGCCGACGTCGGGGCGCGACCTGAACGACCCCGACTGCCTGCAATACTGGCTCATCCAGCGCCACGGCGGCATGGTGTGGGTCGCGCACCAGCTCGACGCCGACACCACGGGCCTCAACCTGTTCGTCACCGAGAAGCGGCTGGTGGACGAGCTGCGGCTGAAGATGGCCGCGCCCAGCGCGCGCAAGCGCTACTTGGCGCTCGTACACGGTCTGCCCGCGTGGGATGAGCGCGACCTTCACGCTCCCATCGGCAAGATCGACGCGCGCAGCTTGGGCGTTCACCCTGACGGGAAAGCCGCGCGCTCGGCCTTTCGCGTGCTCGCTCGCGGCAACAACGCTGCGCTGGTCGAGGCGACGATCTTTACGGGTCGAACGCACCAGATTCGCATTCACCTGGCCCACCTCGGCCACCCGCTCTTCGGCGAGGAGTGGTACGTGCGCCCCGCCTGCACGGAGCACCCTCGCCAGGCGCTGCACGCGTGGCGAATGGAGCTCCCAGGCGTGAGCCTGTACGCGCCGCTGCCCGCCGATTTGGTGGCGCTCGCCGCGCGGCTCGGGATCGACGCTACTGCAGCTTGAGGTTCGCGGTCTCGTTGATGTTCAGCGGCACATCGCCCCAGGGCGTGCCGACCTTCACCTTACCGCCGAGCCCGATGCCGAGCGATTCCTTGCGCTGAAGCGCCTGCACGACCGAGGCCCCGAGGTTCGCGAGCTGCAGGTCGATGGGCAGCGTGACCGTCTGGTGCTGACCGGCGGCGAGCGTGGGGATCGCCGCGAGCAAGCCGGTCGCGACCTGCTTTCCGCCGAGATCGACGTGGTAGTCAAAGCCGGACAGATTGAGCGCTGAGGCCTGCTCGTGGCTGAGGTCCATGTCGAGCTCCAAGCGCGCCTTGCCCTTGAGGATGTCGATCGACGCGACGCGCGCCTTCGTCAGCTTGACCTTGGGCGCGCGCAGCGCCGGCACAGTGCCCTGGTGGCGCACCGGGACGGTGATCGGTCCGAGCTGCGTGGGCACGGTGAGGTTACCGGCGAGCACGTAGGGGACCTCGTCTTGGCCTGCGACGGCCTTGCCGACGCGCAGGATGTCCGCCAGCGGCAGGTGCACGGGCACGTCAAACGTGGACCGCCCGTTGCCGGTGACAGCGAGGCCCTGACCGGCGACGCCGGACAAGAAGGGTGACGACGCGAGCGCGAGGTTCCAGTCGAACTTGTCGAGGGCGATGTCGAGCGGCGAGGGGTTCTCCACCGCGACGACGAAGGCGACGTCCACCGCTGAGAAGCTGATGCCATCGAGCTTCATGCGCTGGATGCTCACGCGGGGTTTGAGCGCGTCGGCGTTTGCGAGGCGGCCGAGCTCCGCGAGCTTGGCGCAGCCAGAGAGACTGAGCAGGGCGAACCATCCGAGCGCGTGCCAACGCATGAGCACCTCCAAGCGATGCCTAATCGAAGCGCGCTTGGAGGGGCGGTTCGCGCGACAGCCGCGCGTCAGCTTGGGCGCTTAGCGCACCATGACCATGCCGGCGCGGCCCTGCAGCAGGCCGTTGTAGCAGTCGCTGAACGTGTCGGGGTAGGCGGCGGACCAGCCCGTGGACGTGAGCCCGTAGCCGTTGCCCGGCACGTCGCGGAAGTGGAAGTCGCCGGCGTTGCTGGTGAAGCCGAGGATGCGCTGCATGCCGGCGTTGTAGCAGGTGCCGATTACGGTGCGCGGCAAGCCAAGCTCGAGGCCGGACGACGGGTAGCTGCTGACATACGAAGGCCCGACCCAGTGCGCGTAGACGTTCGGCCCCCACACGTTCGCGGGCTCAGCGCTGCCGAAGAGCACCTCCTCGAACGGGATGGGGAGCTGGCCGACGCCGAGCGAGTAGGGGGTCGCCTCGTCGGGGAGCGAGCCGTTCACCTTGCTCCAGCCGAACGAGGTCGGAGCGGGCGTGGTGCCCGAGCGGCCGACCAAGGTCCAGCCGCCGCCGTCGGTGGTCATGTCGCAGTACACGGCCAGCGGCGCACCGTTCGGCGTGATGCTGTACTCGCCGTCGGGTGCAGCGGCGTTGGCCGAGCGGATGGCCTCGCACGAGTCCAGGCCGGGGCAGCTCGGCGTGCCCAGGAAGACCGCCGGGTCCGTGTCGTCGCAGTCGCCGTCGAAGGCGGTGAGGCCGTCGCCGTCGCGGTCGACGCCGTCGATGCCGTCGCAGTCCGCGTCGAGGCCGTCGCCGGACACGTCGCGCGCGCCGGGGTGCACGGTCACGTCGCGGTCGTCACAGTCGGTGCCCATGAGCTGCCTGGAGACGAAGCCGTCGCCGTCCATGTCGGGGAGCACGTTGGTGGCGCAGGTGCTGGTGACGCCCAAGCCGGTGACCCAGCGTCGCGCGGGCCCGCTCATACCCATGGTGTAGGCGTTGTCCGCCCAGTCGGTCCAGATGAAGTCATCGGTGCCGAACGGGCTGTCGCACAGGCTGAACGTCCAGTTTGCGCCGGTGCGAGCCAAGGTGCGCGCGCGCCCCGTGGTGGGGTTGAACGTGTAGAGATCGGGCTGACCGGCGGCGGAGGACACGAGCCACTCGGCGCCGAGCGTGGGCAGCAGCTTGTCGGCCCCGCGCGGCAGGTAGGCGGCGACCTCGACGACGCCCGTGCTGGGCGTGGCGACCAGGATCTGCTTGGCGCCGCGGCTGGTGATCCAGATCCGCTCGTCGCCCGCGATGCGCAGCGCGTCGATGGGGGTGTTCGTCATGCCGGTGACGAGCTCGACGATGGCGCCCGACTGCGGATCGACGGTGATGACCTTGCCGTCCTCCGGGAGCACCGCGAGGAGCAGGTCCGCGTCGAAGTCGTAGTGCAGACCGTGAACCTTGGGCGCGGCGTCCGTGACCAGCGTCATCGTGCCGTCCGGTGCGCGCTTGTGCACGGTGCCTTGGTCGTCATTGCTGTAGTACAGCGCGCCATCGGGGCCGACGGTGAGGTCGAGGAGGAAGGTCTCGCCGGTCTCGTAGCGGTCCACCTCTGCGCCGCTGATGGCGTCGAGCACGTAGATCGTGCCGCCGGAGCGCGCCGCGACGTAGACCACGAGCGCGGGATCGCCCCCGACGCAGTCGTTGTCGACGCCGTCACCGGGCACCTCGGGCGCGCCAGGCGAGACGGAGGCGTTCAGGTCGTTGCAGTCGGTAGCGTCCTGCACATAGCCGCTCGGCGCGACGCAGACGTTCGCGGAGATACGCGCGTTTCCATACCCGTCACCGTCTTGGTCCACGTACAGGACGACGGCTTCGGAGGCCGGCACAGCGCCGTTGCAGTCGTTGTCGCGCTGATCGCAGACCTCCGTCGCGCCGGGGTAGGTGGTCGCGTCGAGGTCGTCGCAGTCGTCGCCCACGGCCACGAAGCCGCTCGGCCGGGAGCAGGCGAGGGTCGTCTGCGCGCTCGCGCCGTGCGCGTCCCGGTCGCTGTCTGCGTAGTAGGTGGTGCGGTCGATGGCGTCCTCGTCCACGACGCCGTTGCAGTTGTCATCGGCGCTGTTGCAGGTCTCGTCGGCGCCGGGATGGACGGCGGCGGCCGTGTCGTCGCAGTCGGTGGCGTTCGCGACCGCGCCGCTCGGTGCGCTGCAGGCCTTGGTGGGGGCGCTGGCGTCACCGAAGCCATCGGCGTCCGTGTCGGCGAAGAAGGTGCTGGCGTCCACCGCGCCTTGGTCGGCCGTGCCGTCGCAGTCATTGTCGACGCCGTCGCACACCTCGGTCGCGGTGGGGCGGATGGCCGCCTCGCTGTCGTCGCAGTCCTGGCACGCGGGGAAGCCATCGGCGTCGGCGTCGGCGTAGCCGACCGAGCCGTCGCAGTTGTGGTCGACGGGGTCGGTGCAGTCTTCCTCGGGGGCGCCGGCGAAGCTGCTCGCGTCGTTGTCGTCGCAGTCGTCCGAGGCGGTCGAGTAGCCCGCGGGGGCGTCGCAGGCGGTGACAGACACCGCGCTGTTGCCGTGCCCATCGCTGTCGTTGTCTGCGAAGAAGGTGGCGGCGCCGATCGCTGTGCTCGGGTCGATGCGGCCGTCGCAGTCGTTGTCGATGCCGTCGCAGATCTCGACCGCGTAGGGGTTCACGGCGGCGTCGGCGTCATTGCAGTCGACGCTGATGTCGTAGCCGTCGGCGTCTTCGTCGATGGGATCCGCGCGACACGCGGTCAGGGCGAGGGCGAGCAGCAGAGGGGAAAGCGTGCGCATGGTAGTTCTCCGAACGGGTGGCGTAAGCTGCGGCGAGGTGTGGCCTGCGCGCGCAGCATAAGACAAATAACGGCGTACTACCCGAGCACCAGCTCGTTCAAAATGGCGCCGAGCACGCCCATGACGCTAATACCGGCGATGAGCCCGGCCGCCATCGGCACCATGTAGTCGTCCGCGCTCTGTGGGCTACGACGCTGCCAAACCCAGGCGATGACCGCGCCGACGAGCATGGAGAGCGGGTACTGGAAGGGCAGGATGAGGCCGAGGCCGATGCCCGTGGCCGAGGGCAGCCAAGCGCGGGACTTGGGCAGCGCCGTCTCCAGCAGGATGAGCACGACGCCGACGACGAGGCCGATGACGATCATCTGCTGGTGCACGGGGTGCATATTGCCGATGCCGTTCTTGAAGACCTCGGCGACCGCGCGCCACGCTTGGGCGCTCGGGGCCGGGAACTTGGGCGGGGTGCTGCCGGTGCCGGTGAGCGCGGTGGCGTCCGGGACCATCAGGAAGAAGCCCCACACGGTGGCGACCGTGCCCGAGAACACGCCCGCGACCTGCGCGAGGAACTGCCGGCGCGGGTTGGCGCCGAGCAGGTAGCCCGACTTGAGGTCGTTGAGCAGGTCCGCCGCTGATCCAGCCGCCGACGCCGTGATCGACGCCGTCATGAGGTTCGCGGTCGTGGACTGCGGGATGAGCACGCCGTAGGTGAGCTGCATGAGCTTGCCCATGGCGCCGATGGGCGTGATGTCCGACTCGCCGGTGGCGCGCGCGGCGACCAAGCTGAGCAGGAAGGTCATGCCGACGGCGAGCACGCCGTAGTACCACGGGATGTCGAAGTAGAGCGCGCCGACGGTGATGACGCCAGCGCCAGAGAGCAGGCCGCCGACCGCGAACCAGGACATCGGGACCTCGGTGGCCGCGATGCGGGGATCGGTGTCGTCACCGCCGGACTTGCCGATGCTCGTGATCGCCTTGAGGATGGTCTTCCACTGCATCGCGAAGCCGAGCAAGCCGGAGCTCACCATGATCGGCACGCCGAGCCACAAGCCGATCTCCTTCCACGCCTTGTAGGGCGCGGAGGTGGCGTACAAGATGTCGCCGGTGATCGGGCTCGTCCAGGCCTGCTCCGCGCCGTAGGGGCCGACGAGGTAGGCGAGCATGAGGCCCGCGGCGGTCATGTAGGCCGCGATGCGCATGCCCACGAGCGCGCCAGCGGCGATCATGACGGGGTTGTGGTCCCAGACGATGGTCCAGTCGCTCGGCTTGTAGGCCTCGAACTTGCCGTCGATCATGTGGCCGCCGCGCGCGGGCAGCCAGTCGAAGAGCGGCGAGTCTGCGGGGAAGATCGGCGTCTTTGATGAGGTGCCAGCGCCGTCGGCGCCGACCGTCGTGGTGGTCTTGAGGTGCAGGTCGATGAGCACGGGCACGAGCGCGCCCACGAGCCCAGAGAGCAACAGCACCTTCGCCTTCTTGAGCGCCTCTTCGCCCGAGGAGTAGAGCGACTGCAGCGTCACCGCGGCGGCGGTGCCCGACGGGAACTTGAGCCGCTCGTGGTTGATGAGGTTGCGCTTCATCGGGATGGCGATGACGGTGCCAAGAATACCAAGGAAGAACGTCCATAATACGAGGACGATCCACGGAAGGTGCGTGCCGCCCGGGTTCTCGGGGGTGGCGGAGAGCATGAGCAGCGCTGCGATCGCGCTCACCATCGTGCCGCCGGTTGCGTAGCCCGCCGACGAAGCGGTGGACTGCATGCAGTTGGTCTCCAAGATCGTCATCGGCGTCTTGGCGACGCCGATCTTCATGAAGAAGTTCCACATGGCGAAGCTGATGATGCTCGCCGTGATCGCGACGCCGAGCGCCCACCCCGTCTTGAGGCCGATGTACAGGTTGGTGAAGGCCAAGAAGAAGCCGAGCACCGACCCGAGCAGCACCGCGCGGAGCGTGAGCTGGGGCGCGTCGTCACCGCGGTAGACCTTGTCGTACCAAGTAGCCTCGTCCATCTCGAGGACTTGGTCGGGGCCGATGTCAAGGGGACGCGCCTTCTCGATCTCGTCAGGGTGCGTTGGTGGCGACTGGAAGATGGACACGGAACCTCCCGATAGGGGCCGCGCCTATCGCGCCCTCGCGGGGGCGTCAGTCTCCACGAGCGACTCGGGAGAATCTGCGGGCGACGAGGGTCCGCTCAGGCCAAGGTCGGCGACCTGCGCGCGCACGGCGCTCATGAAGGCGGGGCCAGGGTCGACTTTCCCGGTACGAAAGCTCGGGATGAGCTCTTCGAAGTACGGGTGCCCCTCCATCAGACGGTACTCGTGGTGCCCGATGAGGTGGGTGATGGGGTACGTCGTCGCGAGCCAGCGCACGAGCCGTGCGTTGGCGTCTACTTGCGCTTGTGTGAGCGACCAGCGTCGCCCGTCGCCCACGTTCTCGACGCCGATGGCGAGGTGGTTGAGGCCGATCGTGTGGCGCGCGACGAGGTCCTCGGGCACGAGCCGGTAGATGGTGCCGTCGCGATCCACCAAGAAGTGCGACGACACATTGAGCAGCTGGCCTTCAAGCAGGCCGCGGCGCCGGGAGCGGATCGGCTCGAACGCGTTCCAGCCGGCGCGCGCGGTGGCGCTCGCGGTCCAGTGGAGCACGATCAGCTTGGGCTCCATCTGTACGTCGCGCCAGGCATCGCCGGTGTCGTACTGCGGGCCCCGGTGGCGGGCGAGGTACGCCGCGGTCAGGCGGGCGCGCTCGTCATTGTAGGGGATCGGCCAGTCGATCCAGGGCTCGGGCGCTCGCCGCTGCATGGCGCGCGCCTCGTCACGCTGCTGCTCGGCGAGGTCGGTAGGCGCGAGGTCGGCGCACTCAAGCGGCTCGCTCGCCGCGATCGCGGCCTCGGTAGGGGGCACGGGCGGCGGCGTCGGGCACGCGAGGAGCTGGGCGAGCAAGAATAACAGGCGCTGCTCCGTCGTGTTCGCCGCTCGCACACCGCGATGATGTGTGAGGATGCGCGCGTCTAAGCTAGCCTACGTCCCATGACGCTGCTGTGCACGCTCTCGATCCTCACCGCCTTCGCCGCTCCCCCCGAGTTGGACCAGCTGGCGGTAGAGCTCGCGCCGACGCTGAGCGAGTGGTCGGCGTCCCTCGACGAGACCGAGGCGCGCGCGCGCACCTCCGAGGCCGTGGGTACGGCGGCGCAGCGCCTGCAGAACGCGTGGGGCGAGCGGCTGATGAGCGGGTCGCGCCCGTGCGAGCCGAACGACGAGCTCGCAGCGCGCATGCGGGTGTTCGGTGCGGCGTGGCGCGACGCGGTGCAGGTCGCGCGGGTGCGCTCGGAGCGCCTCGGGCGGTTGACCAGCGCGGCCACCGTCGTGCCGCTCCTGGATGACGAGGCCCTCAGCCGCGCTCAGCAAGTGCGGGAGCGCATCTCAGCGCAGGAGCGCGCGTGGATGGAGTACCGCGCGTGGCACGGTCAGTACGCTGTGCCGAGCCTGCGCGGCTGCGCGCAGGTCGTCACGCTGGCATCGCCTGGTCTCGGCGCGGCGCGCCCTTGGCTCGAACGGAACCGGCCCGTCGCGGTGGTGGCCGTTGGCGGTGCGATGCTCTGTCCTGCGGGTGTGCCCGCGGATGGCCGGGTGGTCGTCATCGACGGTGCGGCATGCGTGGGCGACGCCTCCTGTGCTTGCGTCGCCGCGGTGGTGCTGCCTGGCGCTGTGCTCGCGCCGTAGCGCTTAGGGAGCGGCGAGCGAGGGATCGAGGTCGCCGCGCAGGCGGGCGAGCTTGTCGGCGTCGGCGGTGCTGCCGAGGCTCCGAAGCGCGGCCTCGCGCATCGCGAGCGCTTCGGGGCGCGCCGGCTCCAGCTGCAGCACGTTGGCGGTGCGCACAAGCACCTCGCGGGAGCGCCCAGCGTCGAGGTCGAGCTTGGCGAGCACCAGCTTGGCCTGGTTGGACGGATCGGCTTTGAGTAGGCTCGCGACGTCGCCTTCTCCAGTGGTGAGGCGGCCTCGCGCGCGAATGCGGGCGGCGAGCGGGCGGTTCCCGATGCGCTCGGCGGCTGTCGCTGCGTCCTCCCAGCGACCGAGGCTCAACCCGAGTGCCATGCGGAGCTGGTCGACCTCGCCCGCGTTGGTGCGCCGCGCGAGCTCGTCGAGCAGGTCCCACGCTTGCTGCAGGCGGCCGTCCCGGCTGCGCATGCGCACGCGGCGCCGTACGGGCTCGGCGGCGCTGAGATCTGCTTGTTGCCATGCTGTCAGCAGGTCGTCGTAGTCGTCGCCGCGCCCGCGAGCGTCGGCGACCGCCACACGGAGCGCCGCGACAGCCGGCTCACTCATTCGGCCCTGGGCGAGCGCTTCGGTGAGCGCGTGCGCCGTGTCGACGCGACCGTCCAGCAAGGTCGCGTGCGCCTGAGCGAGCAAGAACCGGGGGTCGCCGGGGCTGCTGTCGAGGACGGCGTCCCACGCGACGGAGGCCGCGCGCCGCGAGCCGGCGGAGGACAGCAGCGCGGCCTCGTCGGCGAGCAGGACGGGGCTCGACGCGCGGTGCACGGACGCCGTGACGATCGAAGCGCGCGCGGCGCTCAGGTCGCCGTCGGCCGCGAGGCGACGACCCTGCACCCAGCGCGCGACGCTCATATTCGGGTCGATGAAGACGGCGCGGGCGATTGGATCTGCGGTGCGACTGCCTCGGAGCTCTTCGGGAACCGCGGGCAGCAGCCCGTACCAAGTGGCGGCGCCGCGACCGGCGACCAGGATCGCGTAGGTGTCAGCGGACACGGGCTCGCCCCAAGAGCGCGAGGAGCCTTCGCGCGGGCTGGCACCGAGGCGCGCGGACGCCCAGCTGATGAGCGCGGGCAGGGCTTGCTCCATGTGGGTGCGCGGCGCGACAGCGCTGTGTTGGTCGCACGCGCCCTCGGGGTCGCAGAGGGTGAGTGCGAGCTCGACCGCCGGATCGACGCCGCCGATCGCGAGCCAGCCTCGCCAGCGCTCCTCGCCCGTGGTGAGCGCCTGGCTGACTCCGGGTGAAGGGGGCGCGCCGTCGACGGTGACGCGCACGTCGCGCAGCTCGCCCAGCGCGAGCTCGGTCATCGCGGTGAACAAGCCCGCGGTCTCGGGCTCCCAGCGGAAGTGTGTCGGCCGAGCGAGCTCGGGAGGGGCGAGGCTAATCGCTACGACGTGGCGAACCGGGCCCGCGTCAGCGACCGGCGCGATGATGGTCTCCGATGGCGCGTTTACGGGGGGCGAGGTAGGCCAACGCCAAGTGAGCAACCCAACGATGAGCACGACCAGAGAGAGCGAGCGGCGTTGGCTCCGACGGTTGTCGCGGGTGTCGGTGGTCATCTTGCTCGTCGCGGTCCCCGCGGGTCTGTACGGGTATAGCTGGCTCGACCGCGAGGTGCTCTCCACCTTGCCACAAGATCTTTCGGCATACCGGGAGTGGCGTCCGCCCACCAGCTGCGAGGTCTACGGCGCCGACGGGCAGCTCCTCGACTCCTTCGCCGTCGAGCGCCGCTACTGGGTCGACATCGACGACCTCCCCGATCACGTCTGGCAGGCCTTCGTCGCCGCCGAGGACTCGCGCTTCTTCGAGCATCCCGGCGTCGATTTGTTCGGCATCGCGCGCGCGGCGGTGGCGAACTTTCGCAGCGGCAAGAAGGTTCAAGGCGGCTCCACCATCAGCCAGCAGCTCGCCAAGAACCTCATCGTCGGCGGCGAGCGCTCCTACGAGCGCAAGCTGCGCGAGGCCGTGCTCGCCCGCCGTCTGGATCGCGAGCTCGGCAAGCGCAACACGCTTCAGCTCTACCTGAACTATGTCTTCTTGGGCTCTGGGAACTACGGCGTCGAGGCGGCGGCGCGGGACTACTTCGGCGTGTCCGCAGCGGAGCTCGATCCTGGGCAAGCGGCGACCATCGCCGGGCTTGTGCCCGCCCCGTCTCGCTACTCACCGCGCCGCGACGCCGAGCTGGCGCGCTGGCGCCGCGCCTACGTCATTCGCCGCATGGTCGAGGAGGGCTACCTGACCGCCGCCGCGGCTGTCGACTATATGGACGCGCCGGTGCTTCGCCCGTCCGAGGCTGGCGTCGCACAGGGCGCCGGCGACGAGACGGCCTACATCACCGAGGTGCGCCGCGAGGTGCGCCGGGTCGTCGGGCCCGACGTCGCCTTTAGCGCTGGCTTGAGCGTGCACACGCCCTACGACGCCAAGGTGCAGGCGGTGGCGATGGCTGCGGTGCACGACGCCGTCCAGGCTCACCTCGTGCGCCAAGGCCCTCGGGCGCTCGGGGACGTGCTCGCGCCGGACGAGACCGCGGACTGGGAGGTCGCGGCGGAGGGCTTGTCGCGCGACGCGGACGGCGCCGTCGTCCCACCGAAAGAAGGCGACTGCTTCCAAGCGCTGATCCCCAAAGATCGCGACTTTGAGCGCCTGCGGGCCGGCGGGATGACCTTCTCGCTGGCGCGCGCCGACCGCGACGCGATCGTGTCGGTGCCCAGCCTGGATCGGCCGATCTCCTTGCGCAGCGCGGCGAAGCCTCGCCAGCTCGTGCGCGTGTGCCGCGCCGCAGCCGGGGTCGCGCTCGAGCGCAAGCCGTGGGCGCAGGCCGTGGCGGTTGTCGTCGAGCACGCCACGGGGCGCGTCATCGCGCTGGTGCCCGGCGCGACGCCGATGAACCTCGAGGGCTTCGACCGCGCGACCCAGGCAAAGCGGCAGCCAGGCAGCAGCTTCAAACCGTATGTGTACGCGACGGCGCTCGCCCGCGGCCACAGCCAGCTTGACCTCGTGCTCGACGGCCCACTCGCGCTCACGGGCAGCAATGGCGAGGCGTGGAGCCCGCAGAACTACGGCGGCAGCTTCGCGGGGCTCTTGCCCATGCGGCGCGCCATCGCGCAGAGCCTCAACACCGTTTCGGTGCGATTGGCGCTCGAAGCGGGACCTGCCGAGGTCGCCCGCATGGCCCGCGCCATGGGCGTGCGCACCCCGCTGCGCCAAGACCTGACGATCGCGCTCGGCTCCAGCGAGGTCACGCCCCTCGACCAAGCGATGGGCTACACCACGATCGCGCGCTTAGGTGTGCCGGTTCAACCTGTGTACATCGACCGCGTGTTCGACGTGAACGACCGGCTCGTTGGCGTCGCTGGCCAGCCGGTGGTGCTGCACGGAAAGACGGCGGGGGAGCTCCCCGGAGCTCCGGGCGCGCCCGTGCTCGGCCCCGGCGAGGCCTACGAGCTCGTCGACATGCTGCGCGAGGTGGTTCGCGCTGGCACGGCGCGCCGCGCGTACGTTGAGGGGCTCGAACGCGGCGGAAAGACGGGCACGACCAATGACTACGTGGACGCCTGGTTCGTCGGCTTCACCGCGACGCACACGATCGCGGTGTGGGTGGGGACCGATGGCGTGACGACCCTCGGCTTCGGCGAGACGGGTGGCCGCGCAGCGCTCCCAGCGTGGGTGCGCATCGCCGACGCCCTGCCCAAGGTGCCTGGGCAGCGCTTGCCCATGCCCGAGCAGACGGTGATGGTGAAGCAGGACGGGGTGTGGGTCGCGCTGGCGCGCGGGCATGCGAGCGCGCTCGGCGCCGGTGCGGCGCCAAAGGCCGCTCCCCTGCCGCGCTTGGCCGACAGCGCGCTGCCCCCGGGCTAGTTGGGGCTGCTCGGATTCGTCAGGTTGTTGCGCGACTTGTGGCCGGGTCTTATCTCGGCTGTGTGCGTCTCCAAAGGCCTCGCCACAGAACATTGTGTCGCGCCCGTTAACGAGCTGTCTCGACAGTCCTCTGACACAGTGCCGTACCTCGCTGGGGTAGATCCCCCCGTCGCGAACCGGAGCCCGACCTATGGAATTGCGCAGCCTGCTTGATCGCATCCTCGACACAGTGGACGGAGAGGCCTACCTCACGCCCACGGTGCAGGTCGATCCCAAGCAGCGCGAGGCCATGGAGCGCATCGCGCGGTTCTTGCAGGCGCCGGACTTCGACGTGGAGTTCGCGCGCGCGCTCGCCAAGCGCCTTCACGCCGAGGGCCGCATCGACCGGGTGCTGCTCGCGTCGTCGCTGCACGTCATCGCGGCCAGCCCCAAGGTGCGCGACTACGACGAAGCGGCCCGCCAAGCCGCCGCCCAAGAGATGGCAGCGCTTGAGCTCGGCGGCCCCAGCCTCTCGGCCAACCTGGCCTCCGTGGAGCGCCATCGCGGCGTGCTCGCCTTCTTGATGGGCCGCTACGAGGTGGCGCTCAGCTACTTCACGCAGACGCTCGAGCGCGAACACAGCGCCGAGAACCTCGGCAATGTGCTCTGTACGCTTGTGCGCCTGGGTGAGATCGATGACGCGCGCGCGCTGCTAGCGCAGGTGCGTCGCAGCATGCCCGCGGCGCTCGTAAGTCAACTTGATGACATGGTGCAGCGGGACCCGGACCTCGCCCTGCTGCGCGAGGAGGAAGACTAATGGACATTCTCGCCCTGCTTCAGGCCCTGCTGCTCAGCCTCGGGCTCAGCGGTGATGTGAACACGCAAGCGCCCGGTTTGGAGCCTGCGGATGCCCCCGTGCTGCGGTCCGCCCCTGTGACCTCGCCTACCGACAGCACCGCGAACGCCCGCTCTGGGCGTCGCGATGGCACCAGCATCAGCAACGGCTTCTAGCATGGAGTCCGTTCGCCCAGCGCTCCACGCCCTGCTCGCCGATCGGCGCAGCGGCGAAGCGCGTGCGCTCTTCGAGCTGCTCGCGCGCTACATCACTCGACGGGTCAGCCGCGTGGGAGGGCAGGTGCTCTCCGAGGTCCAGGCGGAAGAGGTCGTCGCTGATGTGCTCACCAAGCTGATCAGCAGCGCGCTCGCCAGCTTTCGCGGCGACACCGAGGGCGAGCTCATCGCCTTCGTGCGCACCGCCACCGATCGCACCGTCTGGCGCGCGCTGCAGCGCGTGCGCCGGGAGCGCACCTGGCTCTTGGAGCAAGGCGACGAGACCGCCCTGGACTGGGCCGCGCGCCTCGCCAGCCCCGACGCGCTCGTCGAGTGCGTGCCCGAAGACCTGCTCGATCCCGCCGACGCCGAGTACCTTCGCTCGCTCCTGCAAGCGGGCTCCAAGGTCGAGCTCGCGCGCCTTCATGGGGTCAGCCGCGCCGCGGTCACCCAGCGCTTGCACCGCATTCAGGCCCGGGTCGCGTCGCGCGGTGAGTCGTCCAAGGACGAGTTCAACGCCTGGCTGCGTCGCGAGGCCACGTCGGTCTTGGCGGGCTAGCGTCGCCTTCGATGCGGGGGGCGGCGGACGTGCCCTGAAGCTGCGCGAGGTACCAACGCCGAAAGGTGAGCGTGCTTCGGTCAGTGCGGACGCTGCGCTCGTGCTGGGGTTCAGGTACCTCCGGAGGCCAGCGGGACTCGGTGATGGCCTTGTCCTCCCACGCGATGCGTACGTTGAACGAGTCTGTCAGCCAAAATGTGGGGTTGTACCCGCAAAAGCCTCTTTCGGACACCAGGTGCAGCTCGGTGGTGTTTGCTTCCATCGGAGCGCACCAGACGTGCTGGATGAAGACCACGCGCTCGTCGTCGTTCCAGTGCGCGGTGAAGCCGTTGGCCGTGGGCTGAACCGCCTGCACGATGTGCGAGTCGTCGCGTAGCGCCCGTCGCATGCCTGCGCCGATGCTCCAGCGGTGGACGAAGGGCAGGTGCGCTGTGTCGAGCAGCTTCTCCAGCGCGCGTCCAGTGGGTTTGCTAGGTCTGGTGGTCGCGCCAGATCGCGACATCTGGCCGCAGCAGCGCCTCGGGGGCGCCTGGCTGGGGAGGTCAAGACTCGCCGAATAGGGCGCTCGCGGAGCGCTCGCGCGAGCGCGATGGGTGTCCAGACACGGGCAAAGCTGTTGAACATGACGCCCCCCAACGGACATCGCGTGTCACGATGTGCGCCGAGATCCTGGATGAGCGCGCTCTCCCCCCCGCGTTAGACTGCGCGCTGGAGGCTCCGATGTTCACCTGGTCCGACACCACAGTCCTCGTCACTGGCGCCACTTCGGGCTTCGGCCTCGCCACCGCGCGGCGCTTTCACGCGCTCGGCGCCAGGGTCATCGCCACGGGCCGCCGCGGTGAGCGCTTGGACACCCTCGCCGACGAGCCCGGCCCGCGCTTGCTGCCGCTCTGCTTTGACGTCACCGATCGGGAGCCTACCCTCGCCGTGCTTGGGGGCTTGCCGGCGGAGTTCGCGAACATCGACGTGCTTGTCAACAACGCCGGCCTCGCGCTCGGCTTGGAGCCCGCGTGGCGGGCGAGCCTCGACGACTGGGACACCATGATCGACACGAACACCCGCGCGCTCGTGACCGTCACGCGCGCGGTGCTCCCGGGGATGGTCGAACGGCGCCGCGGCCACGTCATCAACCTGTCCTCCATCGCCGGCAGCTGGCCCTACCCGGGCGGCAATGTGTACGGCGCCACCAAGGCCTTTGTGACGCAGTTCTCGCTCAACTTGCGCGCCGATCTGCACGGCACAGGCGTGCGCGTCACCAGCATCGAGCCCGGCCTCTGTGAGACCGAGTTCTCGATCGTGCGCTTGAAAGGCGATGAAGCGGCTGCGGCCCGCACGTACCAAGGCGTGCAGGCGATGAGCGGCGACGACATCGCGGAGTCGATCGTGTGGGCGGCGAGCCAGCCTCGCCACGTCAACGTGAACCGCATCGAGCTCATGGCGACCGAGCAGTCCTTCGGGCCCTTCGCGATTCACCGCGAGGGCTAGTGCTTCGGCTTGTCCAAGAAGCGTCGCGGAGTGTCATACCTGGGTTGTCGCGTGAAGCTAGGGTCCTACCTGAGCGACCAATCGCTCGGAGGTCGCTCATGCCCGGTTTCGCGCCCGCACTCCTCATCGCCCTGCTGGCCGGAGTGTCCTTCTCTGAGCGCCTCCCGGAGCTCACCGGCAGCCTTGAGGACCGCGTCGAGTCGCTCGCGCGCGAGCTCGACGGCGACCGCCCCACGCTGGCCTTTGGCTTGGAGCGCCGCGCCAGCGACCTCGACGGCGCGCGGGCCGAGGTGGACGTGACGCCGGAGCTCGCCGAGGAGAGCTTGGCGCTGCTCGTGCCGCTCGCCGACCGCTTGGGCATGGGCCGCCAACGCTCGCGCTTGGAGGACGCCTCCTTCCGCCTGCTTGACCCCGAGCGTTACGAGCGAGCGCAGGCCGCCGTCTTCACGCCGCCAGGCGAGGATGACGCCCTGCTGGAGCGGATCAGCGCGCAGACGGTCGGCGCCCTCGCGCGGCGGTCGGTGCAAGCGCGCGCGTCGGCGCGGGTCAAGTCGCTCTACAGCCTCCAGCGCAAGGCGGCGCGCTACGGCGTCGAGCCCGAGGCGCTACTCGACCGCCTCGGCGTGCGGGTCATCGTGCCTAGCGAAGCCGACTGCTACGCGGCGCTTCAGGTGATTCGCGCGGCCCATCCGGAGGTGCCGGGGAGCTTTGACGACTACATCCTCCTTCCGAAGCCGAGCGGCTACCAGTCGCTACATACCGCGGTGTTGGCGCGCACCGCGTCTGGGCTCGTGCTCCCGGTGGAGCTGCAGATTCGCACGGAGGCGATGCACGCGGCGGCCGAGTCGGGAGCCGCGGCGCACTGGCGCTACAAGCTCACCTAATCGACCTGAAGCCGCTCGCTTATTCTTAGGGAACGCCCTTGCCGATCGGCGATCTCGACGTCGCGTCACCTGCGGAGTAGAGCGGGGCGTAGCGTGCGGGCGGTGAGGTGAGGGCGATGGATCCTTACGAGCTGGTGGCCTCGTTCTACGAGGCCGAGTATGGACGACTTGAGGCGGATATCGCCTATTTTGCGCGAAACGGTGTCGAAGGTTCGCTGCTGGTGCTCGGCTGTGGGACGGGGCGCGTGTCGCGCGCGCTCGCGTCGCAGCGCCGCTGCGTGGGGCTCGACCGATCCGCGCCGATGCTCGAGATCGCTAGCCGCTTGGCGCCTGCCGCGGAGTTTGTGCAGGGGGACATGCGCGACTTTGACCTCGGGCCCTTCGACGAGATCGTGATCCCGAACGGCGGCTTCAACTTCTTGCCCACGCGCGCAGACCAGGCGCGGTGCATGGCGGCGTGCGCGCGGGCGCTTCCCGTGGGTGGGCAGCTCACCCTCGACATGCCGATGCCCGATTTTCAGCGCATCGGCGAGCCGCACACGCATGAAAAGGTTGCGTGGGAAGGGGTGATCAACGACCGGGAGGCGCGCCGCACGCGCGAGGTGCGTCGCACGCCTGAGCTCCAACGCCTCGACCTCATCGACCGCTATTACGTCGACGGGGAGTTGGTCGCGACGTCACCGCTGCTGCTTCGCCAGGTGATGCCCGCCGAGGCCGAGTGGATGCTGGAGAGCGCTGGCTTCTACGTCGACGCCATCCTGGGTGAATACACGGGCAGCCACGTGCGCGCCGGGTGTCCACGGGTGCTCGTCCGGGCCGTGAAGATGGCCTAGCGGCGCTCTTCGTGGCCTTGAGGTAGCGGGACGCCGCGCAGGACGAAGCGCTGTAGCAGCGCGAGGCGCCACCGCTCCGAGCGGTTCGCGTCGGCGCGGCGCGGCGCAAAGCCTTGGTGAAGGAGCATGGTGCCGGGGGGGCGATGACGCGCTCGGTGTGTTCGGGGGGCCAAGCGTCAGAGCCGTAGCCGTCGTCGCCGCGCAGCGCCGCGATCGGCCCCTTGCGGTGCAGGCCGCTCGCGTAGGTCATCAACCCCGCGTCCGGGCTCCGGGCGTTGCCCTGGTGCGCGCCCCGCGAGCAGGCTCACGTCGTAGGCGAGCCCTGGCTCAAGGACGCGCGGGGTGGCCAGCTTAAGTGGCTGAAGGTGGGGCGCTGGAACCGCGCTGGGGACAGCGACCCGAGCCCCGCTCGCGGTAGGAGCGACCAGCGTCTGGTGTGACGACGGGGTAGCTCGTTCCGTGAGCGTAGCGCCTGTCGACGACGCTGTGCGCGGGAGCGACCGATCGATGATTCCAGTGCATGCGAGCCTTATGAACGCAGTCACCGACTTTGACGCAGTATTTTTCGACGTGTGGGGCGTGCTTCACGACGGCCGAACGCCATGGCCCGACGCTCTCAAGGCGACCGGGCAGGTGCTCGACTCCGGCCGAGCCATCGTGCTCGTGACCAACGCGCCCTACCCGGGGACGCGCGTCGCTCAGACGATGGCGCGCATGGGCTTCGACACGGAGCGCTTCGCAGGGGTGGTCTCTGCTGGCGACGTCGCCGTGGCAGAGGTGCGCGAGTGCGCGCGTCGCGTGGGGGGACGCGTGTGGCTCATGGGGGCACCGCACAATCGCGCTTGGGTCGAGGCTTGCGGCGTGCGCGTGGTCAACCCGCGCGAGGCGGACTTCATCGTGCTCACGGACGCGGGAGCTTCGTCACCGGAGCTCGCCTTCGCGCGCGAGCGAGGGCTGGAGATGGTGTGCGCAAACCCGGACCTCGCTGTTGTGTCGCAAACGGGGGTACTAAAGGTGTGCGCGGGCGCCGTCGCGAGCGA
>Ga0100377_1000453_pt1 | contig 34936 bp, 34 predicted proteins | sample CryGeymeta201501_FD_83664 | JGI IMG/M metagenome (GOLD analysis project Ga0100377, IMG submission 83664) | Groundwater microbial communities from Crystal Geyser aquifers in Utah, USA - Crystal Geyser metaG 2015-01 | ecosystem: Environmental > Aquatic > Deep subsurface > Groundwater | place: USA...
CGCAGCCTCGGTGTCGCACCTGTCGCGATCGAGGCTGGCGCTCCCGCCGACCTCATCGCCATACGCCTCGACGCGCCGAGCGCCGCAGGGGTCCCCCCCCTCGAAGCCGCCGCCTTCGCAGCGCACCCGAACTGGGTGAGCGATGTGTGGGTCGCCGGTCGAGAGGTCGTGGGCGACGGGCGCCATGCGGATCGCGACGCCATCGCACGCGCCGCGCTGCACTACATCACGAGCGCGACCGCCTGATCCCCGCACGCGCAGCGCGCCGCTCGGGGTAGACTCGTGCCTATGCTAAGCATGTTCACCGACCTGACGCGGCGCCTTCGGCGCACCGACCTCCTCCTGCTGCGCGCGGTTCGCCGCCAACGCGCACGACCCGCGATGCGCGCCAAGGGCCAGTTCTGGGGCTCCGTCATCACCGATGACGAGGTCGACGCCCTGCTCCGCGCCCACGGCGAGATCGACTACGTCGTCGGCGCCGACGGCCTCGAGGACGCTATTGCGTCATCCACAGCCTACCGCGACGCTGAAGGCGGGCGCTTTCAGACACTGCGCGAGGCCTTCGCGCTCGACGGCGACGACCTCGACCTCATCCTGCTCGCCCTCGCGCCCGAGGTGAGCGCTGGGTACGGCAAGATCTTCGCCTATCTGAACGACAACCTCAACCAGGCCTTCCTCACGGTCGACCTAGCGACCCGCGTGCTTCGCCAGGACCGCCGCCAGCGCCTCGCGCTGCAGGCGCGACTACTGCCTGGTGCGCCGCTGGTGCAGCACCGCTTGCTGATGCTCAACCCGCCCGACGGCATGGACACACACACCTCGCGCCGCGTCCACCCCTCGCCGCGCATGATCCGCTGGCTACTCCAGGGCAGCGCGCTGGGGTCGAGCGAAGAGACCAAGCGCTTGGACACCTCGGTCGCGCCCTTCATCCCGGGACCCACCGCCGAGCGCATCGAAGCGGTCCGTGGCAGCCTGAACACGGCGATCACCTGCGTGCTCGTGGGCGGCACCAGCGGCATGCGCGAGGGCGTCGCGCTCGCGGTGGCGCGAGCTGCGGACCGGCCGCTGATCCGCATCGACCTGGAGCGCGGAAAGCAGTACTTGGACCAGCCCTTCGACCTCACGCGCGACCTCATGCTTGAAGGCGCGATCCCGTACATCATCAACGTGCCCACGTCCGACGACGACCCGGCGGTCCGCATCAAGACCCTCGGTGTGGGCTCCGCGCTGGCCGCGCTCCCCTACCCGATCCTCGTCGGCGGCATGGACCGAAAGTCGGTGTCCAACCTGCTCGGTTCCGATCGCGCCAACGTGACCATCGCCGTCGGCAAGTCCACCATGGCCGAGCGCGTCAACGCCTGGGAGCGCGCGCTGGAGGCGCGTGGATGGAACTCCGACAAGGCGGCCGACGTCGCCGAGCGCTTCTACTCCATCGGCGGCACCACCATCGAGCGCGTCATGGACCGCGCGGTCGCGGAGTCGGGTGGCATCGAGCCCACCGAGGAGATCATCTGGTCCTGCTGCCGCGAGGCGAGCCGCCCCGAGTTCTCGGGCTTGGCCGAGGTCTGTATCCCTCGGTACACCTGGAGCGACCTTATCCTCCCGGAAAAGATCGTCGCCCAACTCAAGCACCTGGAGCAGTACCTCGCCCAGCAAGAGACCGTGTACCACCGCTGGGGTGCGAGCAAGGTCCGCGCGCGCGGCTACGGCATGAAGGCGCTGTTCTCTGGCGGCCCGGGTACCGGCAAGACCATGTGCGCCGAGGTCATCGCCGGCTCACTCGGCCTCGACCTGTTCAAGGTCGACCTCTCCCAGGTCATCAGTCGTTGGGTCGGTGAGACCGAGAAGAACCTCAAAGAGATCTTCGACGCCGCCGAGGGCGGCTCCTCCGTCATCCTCTTCGACGAAGGTGACGCGCTCTTCGGCTCCCGTGGCGAGGTGAAGGGCGCGCAGGACAAGTTCGCGAACCAAGAGGTCTCGTTCTTGCTGCAGCGCCTAGAGACCTTCGAGGGCTGCGCGATCATCACGACCAACCTGCAAGAGAACATCGACGAGGCCTTCATGCGCCGCTTTGGCGCCGTCGTCGAGTTCCCGCTCCCAACGCCGCGCGAGCGCGAGCGCTTGTGGGAGCGTGCCATCCCCGCACAGGCACCGCGCGGTCCCGACCTGGACCTCGCGACCATCGCGAAGCAGTTCCCCATCGCCGGCGGCGCGATCATCAACGCCGCCATCAACGCGTGCATCACCGCGGCCTCCGAAGATCAGCCCGTCGGCATGCGCCACGTGCTCATCTCCATCGCGCGCGAGCTGTTTAAGAACGGCAAGCAGATCAACCGCGTGCACTTCGGCGACTACTACGACCAGATCGCGGAGATCTTCTAGCGTTCGGGCAGCAGGACGTGGCTCGGGCGCAGCGGCTCGAGCTGCTCGTCGGCTGACGCGAGGTGGAGCGTCACCGCTTGCGCGTAGATGACGCCCGACGACGTGGCGGCCAGGAGCGACGACGGCGTCGGCTTGCCCACGGTGGCGTAGCTGCGCTCAAGCAGCGTACCCGACTTCAGGTCGAAGGAGGCGGTGCCCTCGAGCTCGCTGTCGAACAGGTTCGCGGGGCGCGAGGTGTCGCCCACTTGCACCTGATCGTTGTTGCCTACGGCGCCGCTCGCGTGGGTGGTGATGGTGGCGACGCTACCGTCCACGCCTGTGAGGGTGTGCGTGGCTTTGGCCGAGCCCTGCACGCCGTTCCACGAGATTGGCTCGAGGCCGCGAACCCGCGCCTGCTTCCAGCTGCCCTTGCCGTGGTCGTCGCCCTTCTTGGGGAGCTGCAGGTCAAAAGCGGCGAAGGTGCGCAGCAGCAGCTCGCGGCTCGTCTCGTAGATCTGCTTCTCGCGGTCGTCATCTTTGGAGAGGTCGCGCAGATCGAGGGAGCGCAGGCGACCGTCGGCGGTGAGCTCCATGATGACGCTCGCGGAGGACAAGCGCTCGTCCATCTCGCCCAGGATCGCTCCCACGACGTCCACGCCATCACGCGCGGGGAGCGCTCCGAGGCTGATCTCGTCGATCGCGCAGGACAGCTCCCACGCAGAGGCCCCGAGCGCCTGGGCGACGCCGCAGGTGGTGTACAGATCGACGTCCACACGCAGCACCTGCGCTTCGAGGTTGCGCACCGCGAGGATCCGCAGGCCCTCAGGGAGGTCGATCTGCGCGTGCAGCGCGTAGCGACGGGGCTCCTCCCAGTGCCACACCAAGCCGTCGGCGGCCTGTGCTCCACCGACCAACATCGCCCACAACATACCTGAGACCAATCCGCCTCCAAGAGGTTCGACTCGCTAAAACCTAGAAGCAAAGCCCATACGAGCGAGCTTCACCGAGAGCGGTGCTTCGGCGTCGTTCAGCCACGTCTTCCAGTCGCCCATGGGGGCAGACGCACCCTTGATGCCCGCGTCGAGGCGGAACCAAGCGTGGTCGTTGAGGGGGATCCCCAAGGCGAGTCGCCCGCCAATCGTCATGTGCGCGGGATGATCCCAGCCGTAAGTACCCGCGATGAGGACCGTCACGTGCTCCTTATTCGGGCGAAGTACATAGGCGCCAAGCCCGCCGTAGGGCGCGATGAGCACGGGCGTGTTGAGGTTTTGTTGGCCGCCTGGCGCCGCGTGGCGGGTGGTGTGGCTGGGCGTGATGGCGAGATCCGAGCCCGCCAAGAGGACCGCGTTGTAGACACCCAGCTCGAGCTGAAAGCCGGCGTCGATGGCGCCAGCGTTGATCGGCGTGCCGATGCTGTTCGCGAACAAGCTCGACCTGATGAACCCAGCGCCGAGCTCCCCCGAAACGACCATGGTGACCGCCCGCGGCGGGATGATCTGCGCGTTTCGCGCGTAGGGAAGCACTGTGATTCTGTCGTTGTGCGCCGTGTCCACCGCCGCCACGAAGACAGGGCCGGGGTACTGCGCCATCACATCATCGAGCGCCTCTTTGAGCTCCTTGGGGAAGCCCGTCGTGGCGCCGGAGATCACGCGGACGCGCGCTTGCTCGACCGCCAACGCGTCGACGCCGAGCGGCACCTTCTCCGTGACGCCAGGAGCCACGTTGAGGTGCATACGCCCCGACACGCGCCCGTTGCGAAGCAGGTGCACATAGTGCTCACCCGGCCGCACATCGACGCGCGTCGCGTCGGGATCGAGCGCCACACCGTCGACAACCACCGTCGCGCCCTGGGGGATGCCCGAGAGGTCAATCGCGCCGGGTGCGAGATCGCCGATGAGCTGCTGGTAGTGCTCGAGCTGGGAAAAGACCGGGCCGTCACCCAGGTCGGCCTTGGTGAAGACGCGGTCGGGCGCGAGCATCATCGCGAACAGCCACGGGCGGTTCACCGCGACGCCAGGGAGCTCCTCGCGAAATGGCGCAGCGCGCTCGTCGTCTAAGAACTCGCGCGGCTCAAAGGCCTTGGAAGCCGCAGCACCTTGGAAGATGCGCGCGTTAATGAGGTCATCGCGATCGCGATCGTCGCGAATGACGTCGATGACGCTGAGCGCGCCTTCGAGCTTGGTTGCGATGGGAAGCTCGACGTCGAACGCATCCCAGCGCGACCGTCCGTCCGCGACGGCGGCCCGGAGCGCGTCGTAGCGCGCCGCGTCGTCGGCGGTGAGCGGGGTCGGTGGGAACGCGAGGTCCACATGCGCGAGGTGGAGCCCACCGCCCGTGAGCTTGTCCGCCTTCTGCAACAGCTCTGGCTCAGGCACTACGCCATCGAGCCAGATCGTCACGCTCTGGGCTGCGGCCGACGAGGACCACGCCCAGATAGCGCATAAAACCAGACCCTGTCGCGACATGCTCGTCTCCTGGGCGCGCAGCTAGAACACCATACCGCCACCGACCGCGATGCCAAACAATGGGCTCGAGCCGGTGCCAGCGAGGGTGGTGTTGCCGAAGGGCGACAGCACGCCGACAAAGAGGTCGATGTCGGCGACCATGCGGCGTCGGCCCTTGCCATCGATGCCCGGCGGCTCCATGGTAAGACCGCCGTGAAGGCTGCTCTCGATGACGTGGGGCGAGTTGTTCCAGCCCACCTTGCCGTACAGACGCGGCCCCATACCGAGCACGCCATCCTTGCCGAAGAACGCGCCGCCGCCGGTCCACAGCGTGCGGTTGAACAGGCGCTCCTTGAGCACCTGGTCGCCAGCGCTGTCCACCACTTGGTGGCCGTCCTGGGTTTGGTAGGCCTCGGACCAGCGGGTCGCGTTCTCGTCGTTGGGATCGCCCAAGAAGGGCGAGGAGTCCCACCCGAAGGCCATGAAGGCGCGGGCGTAGTGAACGCGGACCTGGACCCACAGCGGCACGCCGTAGTCCTTGAACTTGGGCGTGAGCGTGACGCTGGTCTGGCTGGCACAGTCGTTGGGCAGGCTGCCGGGGACGGCCAAGCAGTCCTGGAACGCCGCCATCGCCTCGTCGGGGCCGGTCACCTCGTAGCTAGCGCCGCCGAAGGCCGCGCCGAAGCCACCCATCACGGCGAAGTGGAGGGGGTAACCTCCGATGTCGTCGAGCACCTTCTGGAGCATGCCCGTCTTGCGATCGAAGCGCCAGAGCATGACCTTGTTGGGGTTGCCCGCCTCGGGGATGGCGACGTAGATCTCGCCGCCCGGGTGAAGCTTGGCGTAGATGTTGATGTAGCGGAAGGTCTCGCCGTCCAGATCAGGCGTGCACTCGTTCGGGTGCTCCATGAGCTGATCGATGAGGTCGAGGCCCATTCGCTTCCGTGCCACGTCGCGCACGAAGTAGATCTTGTCCTCCAAGCGCGTGATGTTCAGGCGGTCGGAGAGCGAGTGACCGCCGTCTGCGCGCGCGAGGTACACGTCGATGCGCCCGGGGGGGACCTCGAGCAGCGAGTTCGGGTCCGAGATGAGGCGCTCGATGCCGTTGACGAAGACCTTGTACTCACCCGCGAAGGCCTTGGGGTCCCACTGGTCCTGCTGGCTAAACGCAAGGGTCATCTTGCGGATTCGGCCGCCGTCTAGCATCTGCTTGTAGTAGTCGATGGACGCGTACATGTCGGGGTTCGTGACCTCGGACATGAGCGCGGGCTCTTCGTGGGCCATCGCGCCCGCGAGGTACCAGTAGTAGTTGACCGCCTGCCCGCCCACGGTCTCGTAGTAGGGCGGCATGGGGCTGTTCTGGTTCTCGGCGGCGCGGCCGATCTGCACGTAGAGGTGGAACAGCGGGCCGCGAAGCTCCGGGCGGTCGACGAACCAGATGGTCTCGTCGGCGAAGGACCGCAGGTTGCGCGCGGTGAGCCCCCAGTCCTGCTCGGACATGGCGTTCCAAGGCACCGTCTCGATGTCGTGCACCGCGTTCATCGCGTTCGCGATGACGTCGTCGGGCACAGAAGCGTGCTCCTCGGTGGGCGCGATCGTGCCCGCGGGCTCGCGACGACCGACCTGGTAGAGGTCAATCGACGGGTAGAACGTGGCATCCGGACGAGCGATACGCGTGCGCACGTTGCGCTGCAGCGTCTCGTTGTTGAAGTCGGTGTCCGTGTTGTTCCACTGAAGCACGACGACGCGGGGATTACGCCCCTTCCTGGCCTCATCAAGCGCCTTCATGCGCTCCTCGGCTTCGGCGTCCTTGGCTTCTTCTTTCTCTTTGATCTTGTCGGCGGGCCCGGCGGTGAGCACCGAGGCTGCGGGCTCGTAGACAGCGGTGGAGTCGAGCTCTGAAGCGGCGGCCGTAACGCTGAGCAGCGCGGCAGCGGCAGCGAGGAACCAGTTGCGCATCCTGCGCCTCCTGTAGTGCGGCCGTCTACCCTATCACAGGCGAGCCCCACGAACCGCCCCAAGCAGAGAGGTTCGTGGGCGTCTACTTACAGGTGGTCGCGCCGCCGCTGAGCGTGCAGGTGTAGGCGTTTCCAGCGCGAACAGGCCGATATTGCGAGGGCGCCCCGCCCGTGAAGTTGAGCGTGCAGTCTTCGCCCGCCGGGATGCGCTGCACGATCGCCGAGCCACCGGACAGCGCTGCGCGCTCCTTGACGCCGCTCGGACAGCTCACCTGCGCGGACAAGAACATGCCGCCGGTGATGGACACCTTGATGGTGCCTGGCGCGGCCGAGGGCGCGGCCCTCGGCGCCGCCGCTGGCGTGGACGACGGCGTGGACGTCCGCTTCACGTGCTGCGTGGGTGGCGGAGGAGGAGGCAGCGGCGCGGGCTTGGACGCCGGCTCTGCCGTGTCTTGCCCGCCCTTCTTGGCGTTGGCCGTCTGGTGCTGCGCCGGCTTGGCCGTGGCGATGGGTGCCTTGGCCTCATCGCCGCCGGTGGACGAGGCGAGCACCACCACCACCACCGCCGTGACCATCGCCATAAAGCACAAGAACAGCAGCGCGAGCACGATCGCGTACACGCGGAAGCTCGTGCCACGCTCCTCCGGCGGCAGGTGCTCGCCCGTGGGCGCTTGCCCGACCTCGAAGGGCGTCCTGCCCCCCCCGGAGGTCGGGCCCGACGCGACCGGGCCGGAGATGCTCATGGGGCTGCCGAGACCGCCGCCGCCCATGGGAGCGAGCGGGGGCCCCCCGACAGCGGGCGGCGGTCCACCGAAGGCGGCGGGGGCGGGTGCGCCTGCGAGGCTGCGACCGACGGGGGCAGCTCCGCCTCCAAGCGAGGCCGCCGGCGGTCCAGGCGGGAGCGGCTTTGCCGCGCTCTTCTTGGACTTCGGGATCGCGAAGAACTGCGTCGCGGACTTGCCCCCCGCCGTGGTCTCGTTGTCGTCGTGCTCACCGGACAAGGCCTGCATCGGCAGCATGCCGGTCTCAGCGCCGGTCTTGGGCGCTGGGGGCTTGGGTAGCGGCGGGCTCGGCGGGGCCGCAGGCGGGCGCAGTCCGCTGGGGCCGGGCGGGCGGCTCGGTGGCGAAGCAGGCCCAGGTGGGCCCGGTGGCCGGCTCACGCTCCCGGGTGGTCCCGCGAGCGGGCGCCCTGGCGAAGGCCTCGCCGGACCACCACTGGGGCGAGGCGGTCCAGAGCCCTGCCCGGGTCGCGGGGGACGCGGCGGTCCGCCTCGGTTGTCGTTCGCCATGAAGCCTACCTCGATGCTTGCGTGGTCGCCGGAGCGTTGCGCCGCCCGAGGACGGCGCTGCGATACTGTACCCCATCGTCGGGCGCCGCGAAACGCCCCCCGCGCGCGGTCCTACGCCCCGAGCTGCAAGACACCGCGCGCTACGCTAGGTTCCCATGGTTGGCGGGGTTTGTGAAGGGGGTGGTTCGCCGCCCTTATCCTTGACCGCGCGGCGGAACAGGGCGCGGCGCGCGTTGTAGCTCGCGGGCCCCCAGAAGCCGCCGATCAACAGCAGCGACAGGAGCGGCAACAAGAGGGTGAGCGTGACACGGAAGGAGACCGGCTTGCCCCAGCCGTCGTCGCCCGGCGCGAGCGCGGGAGCGTCGACCCAGCCGCTCGGGTAGACGCGCACCTTGGCGCCACCGCGCGCAAAGGCGTCCAGGCGCATGCCAAGGTCAAAGCTGCGCCGGTGGTAGAAGCCGTCGACGCGGTAGTCGACCTGGTACCAGCCGTAGCGCTCCGCGGCCGCCTCTTGAAAGACGCTCGCGAGCCCCTTGTGGGTGCTCTTGACGAAGGACTTGCCGCCGCCCGCCGCCGCCATGAGGTCGAGCGAGGCGTTGTCGATGCCGAGCAGCTCCACGCCGCGGTTGATGACGGAGTCCTGGTAGCGCCCGCACAACATCGACGGGCTGATCTGACGCGGCGCGACCTTCGGGAGGCGGAAGCCCGGTCGCAGCGCGCGCCCGATGCCCACCGTGTACACCGTCGGGCGCTTGCCGAACTCAGACTTACGGGCCGTGGAGACCTTCTCCAAGGTGTCCGTCAGCCGACCCGCGTTGGTGCCGCACGAGTCGCTCGACTGCTCGTTGTTGAAGCCGTCGGTGAGCGCGACGATGGTGGGCTCGGCCCGTCGCTGCTGAATCCAATCCTTGACGATCGCGTCTTCGAGCAGCTTCCCGACCGAGAAATCGACCGCGTCGTACAGGTGCGTCCAGCCCGGCGATCCCGCGAGCATGTAGTTCTGGACGACGTCCTTGTACTCCTTGCGGCTCGTGATGACGCGCGGGGGACCACCGTCAAAGCCGCGCACTTGGTCGGTAAAGCGCAACAGCAGCACGCCGCGCTCGACGCTGCCCGTCTTTGGGAAGAAGCCGTCGATGACCGATGGGTCCATGAGCGCGTTGTAGACCTTCATCACCGGGCCCTCTTGCGTGGAGGGCTCGTGCATCGACTGCGAACCGTCGATCAGCAGGATGAACAGCTGGGACGTGGGGCGCGCGTCGTGGCGCGTGACCCGCACCTCGGGGGGCGGGCGGTTGTCGTGGCTGACCTTGATGTTCTCCTCGGCGAGCGGCAAGAACAGCGGGTCAAGGTTCACCTTGTCGACGATGCGAAAAGCGAAGCGGCCCTGGCCGGTCGCGCGGTCAAAGCGCGGCACGCAGTCCTCGGCTTGCTCGTCGGTGAGCTCCAGCTTGGCGCGGCACTCGTCGCGCGAGCGCAGCATGTCGACGATCACCTCGTTCTTGTCGCCGTCCTGCGCTGGCGCTCCGATTCGATAGGTTGTCCCCTCAATAGGGACGAGGCCGTCCTTCGGGTCTTCGCAGCCCGCGACGAGCAACCCGAGGCCCAGCAGCCACGCGCTACGCATCAGCGCTCCTCCTTGGGCAGGAGCAAGAACTCGAGGTGGGTCTCGTTCACGCCGTCGGACAGCACCATGCGATCGCCGTTGTGGAGGTAGGTTTGCAGAGGGGCTGGGCTGCGGGGGTCGTAGCGAAGATCCACGCGCTCCAGCATGCGTCGCGTGAGCGTCGGCCACACGGAGAGGCCGCGCACCGCGTAGTTCTGCTCCCCGTCCACGAGCGCCGACACATGAAGCTCGGCGACGCCGCGCTCGACCGGCAAGAACAGGTCGAGGCCGCGCGGGAAGTGCCCGACGAAGCGCTCGGAGAGGCCGCCTTGCAGCGAGTCGATGGGGATGCGGTAGCCGTAGCGGTAAGCGGAGAGCACGCGCACCCAGCCCGCGTAGAGGTCGCGAGGAACGGCCCAGATGAGCAGGCCGTAGAACAGCCCCCAGCTAAAGAAGCCGAGCGCGGACGCGAGGTAGTAGTCCTGAAACAGGTGAAAGCCGAGGTAGTGCCAGGTCGCGCAGCCGATGCCCGCCGAGACCATGCCGCCAAAGGCGTGCGTCAAGAAGCCCGCGCCTCGACGCGCGACCACCGGCCCCAAGCCCGTCATGAGGCCGACCATGATCCACTGCATGACGCGATACCGCAGCGTGACGAGCGAACCATCCGCCGCGATCGCCGACATCTCCTGTCCCATGAACACGCCGACGATGCCGCCCGTGACGCCGAAGGCGATCGCGGATGCGACGAAGGTGCCGAAGGCCACCGCGACGATGGTAGCGGCGCGTCGCAGCACGGAGTGCCGGTAGAGGGCGCCCTCCATCGCGACCGAGGTGCCTGCCAGCAACGCCGAGACCGAGCACAGGAGCATGAACCCCTGCGCGGGCAACGTGAGCAGCAGCCCCATGCTGAACAGCTTGGGCGCGAGCACGGTGTAGTAGATGAGCCACCCCCACCATGCGAAGAGCGCGACCGAGCCCGTGACTAAGCCCGGAGCCACATGGCGCGTCCACGTGTAGGGGATGAGCACGATGTTCATGGACACCTCGACCGGTTTGCGCACTGTACCGCAGCGCGCGCCGCGAGGCAGTCCCCCACGTCGATTCCGCGCGCTGTGAACGATTCGCGCGCGCTGGGGCCGCGACCGCTCCCCTCTGCTACCATGAGCGCGAGGACGTCTTCATGGCACACAAGGCCGAGCTATTCTTGCAGCTGTCCCCCGAGTTTGGTGGCACCAAGTTCGGCCCCTTCCAGGGCACCGAAGTGCGCCTCGGGTCGGACCCGAGCCACAGCGACATCACGCTCCCAGAAGCGCTCGGCGTCCTCGGACAGCACGTCACCGTCGTCAAGCAGAGCGACGAGTCCTACGTGATCGCGCCCGCCGAGCGCACCGCGGCGGTCTTTGTTTGGCGCGCCGACGGCCGCCCGCCCAAGCAGGCCACCACGCCGGTCGCGTTGGCCCCTGGTGACGCGTTCTCGGTTGTTACGCCGGAAGGGCCTCGCTTTATCCTCGTAAGCGAGCTGCCCGCCGCCGCGGACAAGGGCCCAACGGACTCCTTTGGCAAAGCGAAGCAGAACCTCAAAGCGGCGTCCTTCTTCGCCGAGATCAAGCGCCAGGGCATGGCCAAGGCCACCACCACCACGCTTGGCTACTACTTCCGAAACCTCAACACCTTCATCGCGTCGGGCGCGATCTTCTCGCCGCGCGTCATCATCACCGGGATGATGATGATTGTGCCCATGGCGCTCGCGGGGACCACCTCCTGCGCGCTGTGCGCTACGCAGATGAAGTCGTCCAAAAAGGACGTAACGATCGAGAAGCTCGACGGAGACCTCGCGATCTGCCGCGGCGACTCGGGCGCCGAACCGGACATCCCCACGATCACCGCGCAGCTGCTAGGCGATCCCGAGTGGCGCGTGACCCTCGCGAACGACGACAAGCTGCGCACCGCCTACTACCAGGCGCTCAAGGACGTCTACGATCGCTCCGACCGCTACTCGTGGGTCTACTCGGCGGGCAAGAAGTCGAACCCAGTCAGCGAGTGGTACTCGTCTCTGTCGGCACTTCCGGCCCCCGTGGCGCGCGTGCTGCTGTACTCCGCCGCCCACGAGACCAACGCCGAGCGCGAGTGGCGCCTCATCAAGGCGGACTCGAGCGCGGCGAAGTCGTGTGGGCGCGGGCCTGCCGCGATCACCTACCGACAGGCGAAGAACCTACAATTCGGCGCGTTCCAGCTCGATGCCCTCGGCGCGCCCGAGCTCGCGGACGGCGCTGACGCGGACAAGATCGCCTTCCTCAAGACCGCGGCCCCGCGCGACCTCGACCCCGCCTACTTCGATGGCCAAGAGATCCTCGTGGAGCGCGTCGGTCGCCAAGGCGAGGACGCCTGCTTGGCCGTCGCTGGCGCCGACGAGCGCACGGACATGAGCTCGCTGCGCGCCTCGCTCAAGAAGCAGCTCGGCGACCGCGGCAAGGGCCTGCCCAACCCGGGCGACCGCAACTGGGTCGCGGCGCGCGTCATGAAGTTCTACGCCGCGGACTTCGCGGACTACCAAGAGCTCAACTTCAAGGACCGCACCGCGCCGTCCTCAGCGCTCGTCGACCCCTCGCCGGACCAAGAGGCCTGGGTCATCGACAACACCGCCATGGCCATGGCGCGCGCGGTCGCCATCCCGTGCATGGGACAGCTCGACGGCACGGTCACCACGCCGCCGCCGTATATGGGCGGCGACTTCCCCAGCCTCGTGCAGTGCGCGATCTTGCAGGCGCTCCTTCGCAACGCAAAGTAGCAGCGAGCGCCGGGGAAGTGGTCGTCAGGCTCAAGCCGGGATAGAGACCCCGGTCTTTTCAGCAGGAGCCTCGATGTCCCAAGCTACCATCGCCAGCCTTGTCCGCACCGCCGCTCGCGGGGAGTCGGACTTCGTGTCCGTCGCGCAGAGCCTCCTGGACGAGGGCGATCCGCAGCGCCTCGCCGAATTCTTCGACAAGATGAACACCCCCCGATCGGTCGGCGGCGAAGGGCTGCTCGAGTCCGTCCCCGGCCTCACGGTTCCGGGCGGCACCGTCACCGACTTTGAAGCCGAGCGCGCAGTCGCCGACGGCATTCAGAAGTACCTCGACCGCCACGAGCGCAAGATCAAGTGGCACGCCACGCACCCCTCCATCGAGGGCACGCAGAACGTCCTGCTCGTCATGCGCGCGTCCATGTACATCACCCAGCTGCGCCTCGATCGCCTCGTCGCGCTGCTGAGCGCCAAGGACGACCTCACGCCGGTCGAGTGGGCCTACGCCCGCGAGATGATGAACCGCGCGTTCTTGTCCTTCCGCAACTACCTCAACCTCTTCGCTGGCGCTTGGGTCGACTCCATGCTCGCCAACACCCCTCGCGAGGAGTTCTTGGCGGCCATCGGCAACTTCTACGAGCACGTCGACCACCGCGTCCGCGCCCTGGAAGAGTACCGTCAGCGCCTCGAGACCCGCCGCTTCGAGCTCGCGGTCACCCCGGAAGGCTTCCCCCCCGTCAAGCCCCCGAACTACTTCGGTGGCGACCTGCTCAAGGAAGGCCCGTGGAACCAGTACTGGAGCGTCGTGGACAGCCGCACGCACCACTTCCGCGAGGTCATCGGCTAAGCGCCTGGCGCTCTAGGCCCCCGCTACACTCCGGTGGTAGCGGGGTCCCAGATCACCTTGTGCAGCTGCAGGTTGAGCCGGACAGGCAGTCGATCCGCGAGGATCCACGCCACCAGCTCCCGCGGCGGCAAGGTCTCCCAGACCGGCGACACGAGCAGCGGCACGCGGCCGACGAGCTCGTGGTCGCGGATCACGTCGCGCATCCACTCGTAGTCGACGCGATCGGCGAGCACGAACTTGAGCTCGTGGTGCGGCTGCAGCAGCGGCAGGTTCTCCCACAGGTTGCGCGCCACCTCGCCAGAGCCCGGCGGCTTCAGGTCGAGGATGACACGGACCGCCGCGGGCACCTTGGCGATGGAGAGGCTGCCGCTGGTCTCCAGCATCACGTCATAGCCCTGGTCGACCAAGGCCTGGAGCAGATCGACACAGCCGGCCTGTAGCAGCGGCTCACCGCCGGTGACCTCGACCAAGCGCTGGCCAGTGGCCGCGACCGCGGCGAGCAGCTCGCCGATCGTCTGCCAGCCTCCGCCCTGAAAGGAGTAGGTCGTGTCGCACCAGGAGCAGCGCAGGTTGCACCCGGTGAGACGAATGAACACGCAAGGCGTGCCCGCGACGGTGGACTCCCCCTGTACCGAAGTAAAGATCTCGGTGACTCGGAGGCGCTGTGAGGGATCGATGGCGTGGGTCATGGGCCGCAGTGTTATCCCAACCGCTGGAGGTGTCGCGTGTTCCGCATAATCCTGCCCTTCGTCCTGCTCTTCGCCGTCGCCTGCGGTGACAGCTTCTACAGCGTGCAGCAGGCAGACACCATCGAAGCCTACGAGCGCTACCTCGCTACCGCCAACCCCAACCGAGCGCAGCTGGACATGGCGACCATGCGCTTGGAGAAGCTCTACCTGGAGCAGGCCAAGGAAGCAGCGAGCCTAGAGGCCTACGATGCCTTCCTGGAGCGCTACCCCGAGGGCAAGCTGCGCGACGAGGCGCTCGCCAACCGCGAGACCTTCTTGTACGCGCGCGCGGTCGAGGTCGACGACCCGGCCAACTGGCAGCGCTACCTGGACGAGTACCCCAAGGGGCCGCCCGACCACAAGAAGCAGGCGCACAAGGCGCTGGTGATCGCTGGCTACCGCGACCAGATCGCGATCGGCGACCTCACCATCGCCGACGTGAACCTCGCCGAGAACCCCAAGGGACCGATGGACGGCGTCGGCTTCACCGCGAAGGTCACCAACAACGGGCCCAAGACGCTCAAGTATCTCGCGCTCACGCTCACCTATCAAGACGCTGAGGGCGTGCCGGTGTCCACCAAGGAGTGGGCGGTGGTCAACCCGACCTGGCGCATCCCGATGCCGGAAGAGGCGACCCGCCCCATGAAGCCGGGTGACACCCGCACCTGGAGCTGGAGCGAGGCCAAGGATCGCCTGCCCAAGAGCTATGGCGGCAAGGGCTCGCTGCGGGCGACCTCCATCGCGTTCGACGGCGAGTAGGCGCTAGACGTTCAGCAGCGCGATCGCGGAGAGCGGCAGCACGATGGGCGGATGCCCCGGCGCGCTCTCCAGCGGTCCCTGCACCAAGCGGATGAAGTCCACGCCCACCTCTTGCACCAAGAAGGTGTTGGCGTCGACTGGCCGATCCTGGGGGTCGACGGACGCCCCCGCCACCTCCGTCAGCCAGTAACGGACAGCCTGGCGGCCCACCGCCGACGCGGGGTGGGGCGAGATGGCTACGGTCGTTCCAACGCCGAGGATGTCTCGAAAGGACAGGGGGGTATCCATAGGGCCTCCGGTGCGCGATTCGCCGTCCAACTAACCGACGGCGCGACGGTGCGATGCCGATCTTCGCGCGGCACGCCCTTCGCAAGCGCAACGCGGCGGAGGTGCTTCATGGACGACGCTCACTCACCACCCGCCCCGCGCCTGCGCGAGCTCTGGATCCCAGCGGTCGGCCTCGCGCCGCTGCTCGCCCCTCGGGAGCCCTCGATCTACCTGCTCTCAGCGAGCCTGCTCTTCGCCGGGTGCGGCGCGACCTGCTTGCTCATCGCGGACCCGGACGAGGAGCACGTCGCGGCGCGCTTGAGCCTCGTGCTCATCGGCGTCGCGACGGCCGTGCGCTGGTGCGCGCTGGCGCTCTACCTTAGCGGCTAGCGCGACGACGACGGGCGAGCAGCCACGCGAGCGCGACGACAGCGACGCCACCGCCGGCGGGCTGAGACTGGTCGCAGCCACAAGCGCGCCACGGGCGAACGCCGCGGTGCACGACCTCGATCGGCACGTTCTTAATGACCGGCAGCGCGTAGGGGTACGCGCCGTCATCGAGCACCTCGACCGCGAGGTCGTCGCGACCGACGTAGTCCATGGGCGCGGTGTACACGATGACGTCGCCGTCGAGCTCTACGGTGCCAAGCGCCGGCGCCTGCGCGATGCGCAGCGACACCGAGTCGCCCTCGGGGTCCGAGCCGATGTGAAAGCGAACGCGCTCGGTGCGGCCGTTCGGGACCTTGCGCGTGTCGAGGGAGTCGACCTGCGGCGGCAGGTTGCAGACCGGGCGCGGCAGCGTGATGCCCGCGCGCTGTTCAATCCAGTCGATCACCGAGTCGGGGCGCGAGTAGATGCCCCCCAAGCCGCAGGGGTACGCCACGTCGTCGTAGGCGCGGCTGGTGAGGCCGACCAAGAAGTCGCCCTCCTCCGTTTGCAGGTAGAGCGGGCCACCCGAGTCGCCGAAGCAGGCGTCGACACCGCCGCCGCCCGCGCCGAGCTCGCCACCGGGGCTGACCTGCGGGATGCAGCCGCGCCCGTTCGTGCAGTCAGGGTCCGTGACGGTGGTGAAGCCCTCGCGCAGCTCGGTCGTCGAGACGTCACCCCACTGATCCACCGTGCCAAAGCCGACGATCGCGACTGGAGCGCCCGCCGCCAGGTAGTCGTCAACGACGCAGTCGCGGGCGATCACCCGAGGTGCGATCTCGGTGACAGGGCGCTCGAGGATCAGCAGGCCGATGTCGTGCGAGGTGCTCCAGTCGTTGGCGTACGCGTACTCGTGGATGACGTTGACGAGGATCCCGTCTTGGTCGGCGGCCCAATCGTTTGAGTTGAGCACCACCTTGCTGATGCCACCGATGCAGTGCGCCGCGGTGAGCACCACCGTTGGAGCGACGAGCACGCCCGTGCAGCCGACGTCGTTATACCCGAAGACGACGCCCGCCGCGTCCGGCCAAGCGCCGTGCGCCGTTTGCGCGCCGCCGGTGACCGCCTCGCCGTCGTCATCGCCGCGGTCGGTGAGGCCGGGGAGGTCGCCGCGCTCGGCTCCCGCTGTCTCCAGCGGCAGATCTTGCGCCATGGCGGCCGGGAACGTGGACAGGGCAAGCAAGAGCGACAGCATGGAGCCTCCAACGCGCGCGCACCTTACACCCTGTCGACCCAGCGCGTCGGCGTCACGCGTCACCCTTCGTCACGAGGTCGAGAGGGCCCAACCACCGCCAGAGATCGAGCGCACGAAAATGATCCATGGGATCGCTCGCTGGGCTACACAGGGTAGGCATGCTGCTGTTGCTCGCCGCCATTGCTACCCCGAGCTTCGCGTTCACCGTTGAAGCCTCGCCGGAGTCTGTGCCTGCCGCGCTGCTGCACGAAGCCGTGCTGCTGCGGTGCGCTGAGGTCGTGAGCGACGGGCGCGTCTGGCTCTCTGCACCGGACGCGCACACCTTGGCGATCGTCGTCGAGTCGCCTGGCACCTCTGCATCCAGCGAGCTGCCGATCGACGGGCTCGCCGAGCCCGACCGCGTGCGCGCAGCGGCGCTCCTCGTCTGCGAGACGGCCGAGCACGCGCAGGCCAAGCTCACGCCGGCCGCCGAAGCCGTGTACACCCGGGCGGTGCGTCCCTGGCTCGGGGTCTCGCTGAGCACGGGCAGCCCGGAGCTCGGCGTCGGCTACCACGCGCCACTGCAGGGCGGCACCTTCGAGGTGATGGGCTCGCTGCGCAACAACGCGAGCCTGCTGCGCGTGGAGGACCCCACCAACGCCTCCCCCACCATCACGGTGGCTCACCAGGTGGGCCTCACCGCGCGGGCGGGCTGGGGACGCCACGTCGGCGCTGGCGGCGCTGGCGGCGCGGACGTCGGCAGCGAGCTCGCCCGTAACTCCGGCGGCCCGCTGTTCTTCGTCGCTGGCTGGGTCGAGCGCCCGTGGCGCGCTTGGGTTCCGCGCCTCACCGTCGAGGTAGCGCAGGCCTCCATCTTGGACGTGCTCCTCGACGGCACCCAGACGCACGCCCGCGGCTTTCGCTCGGGCTTCGTCGCCTCCATCGCGTGGCGAGGCGCCGCGTGACCGACACCATCGCCAAGGCCCAAGCGGGCGACCGCGCAGCGATGAACGCAGTGCTTCGCGAGCAACTCCCTGGCATTCGCCGCAGGGTTCACCGCTATGTGCGGCCGCCAGCGTCCGATGACGTGGTGCAGGACGTGCTCATCGCGGTGGCGCGCGGCCTGCCCTCGTTCCGGGGTGACTGCTCGCTCTCAAGCTGGTGTACCCGCATCGCGGTGCGCACCTCCTTTCACTACCTGCGCAGCACGCAGAACATCATCCCCTTCCCCGAAGACTTCGAGCCCGTCGATCAAACCAGCGCCGCCGCCCGCTTTGACGCCCGCGACGACCTCCGCGCCCTGGAGCGCATCTTGGCCACCCTCAGCCCTGAGCGTCGCATGGTCTTCATCCTCCAAGACGTGGAAGGCCACAGCGCCCCCGAGGTCGCCGAGCTGCTCGAGATCCCCGTTGGAACCGTGTACGGGCGCCTTCGCGACGCCCGTCGCATGGTGCAAGACGCCCTCACCGCCCAGAGCCTTCGCTCCGCCGGAGGTGCCCGATGAGCGAAGCCCGCGAGCTGCAAGCGCTGCTCCGCGCCTACGCGGAGGCCGAGCCGCCGCCGCTCTCCCCCGAGGCCGAGGACCGGCTGATCACCAGCGTCTTGGACGAGGTTCTCCCCGTAGATGTGGGCGCGGCGCAGGCGGACGATGACCTCCTCGCCTCGGTCCTCGACGAGGTCCTGCCGCTCGCCCCCGACGACGACGAGCCCATCGTGGCGCCGCGCGCGGGCGCGAACCGCTCGCTCTGGTGGGCGCTGGCCGCCCTCGCGCTGCTCACCTTCGGCACCACGGCGCGCTTGAGCGCGCTCCACGACACCGGCGCGCCGCTCGCCCTCTCCGCCGCCACCGACCCCAACCTCATCGTGCTCGAAGCCCAGATCGGCATGCGCTTTCAGCTGGTGCAAGGGCGCCCCGTCGACCTCGACTTTCAGGGGCGGCGCGTGCACTTGGAGGGCGAGGGCGCCGTGCAGGTCACCGCGATGGAGCCACCCGAGATCGTGTTGGAGCAAGGCGAGCTAAACGCGAGCTGGTCCCCGGTTCGGCCCGGCCCGCTGCGCGTCCGCCACGCCAACGACGCCGTCGACGTGCACAGCGGTACGTCGCGGGTGGCGGTGAAGGGCGAGCACTTGGCCTGGCAGATCGTCGAGGGCCAGGCCGATGCAGCGCCCGGCGCCCCCAAGCTGCGCGTGCACCGGCACGCACCCACCGAGCCCCGCTCCCCCGACGCCGAGCCGCGTGTTCGCCTCGAGCCCGCCGCCCCGGTCGCTCCCGAGGCCGTCGCGCCCACACCCACCGCCGAGGGCACCGCCGACGAGGGCACCGAGGCCCCCCCCGCGGCGCTGCCGCCCGCGCCCACCGCCGAGTCCATGTACCGCGACGCCGAGCTCGCCATCGCGAGCGGCGACATCACCGCCGCCTCGCGGTCGCTCGACACCTTGCGGGCCGAGTGGCCCGACTCGCCCACCGCCGAGGTCGCGCTCATCGAGCTCGCCCGGCTCCACAAGCAGGACGACCCCCGGCGCGCGGTCGCCGACGCCCTCGCGTACCAGGTGCTCTACCCCGACGGCCGCTTCTACGACGAAGCCGCGCGCTTGGCCGAAGAGCTGACGACCCCGCGGCAGGGTACGTCCGCACCGCGCGTCGTGCCGCTGCGCCTCCCCGGCCTGCATCGCTGAGCGCTTGTCCTAGAGCGGATCAGCGATGGGTGAGCCGCTCCAACCGCAGCCGCCAGCGCGCGTCGAACAGCAGCCGCAGCGTGGTGATGACCGCGACCCCAACCCCGACGCCCACCGCCGCGGTGATGAGGAAGAGGATGAGGACTTGGTAGCGCGCTGCGACGCTGGGGCTGGAGCCGCCGAGCAGCTGCCCCGTCATCATGCCGGGGATGGTGACCAGCCCGGCGACGCTCATGGCGTTCACGATGGGCAGCATGCCCGTGCGCGTGGCGTCAGCGACGAGCGGACGACACGCCTCCCAGGGGCTCGCGCCGAGCGCCATGCGGAGCTCGACGGTGCTGCGCTGCTCGTCCAGCGCGCGCAGCACCGTGTCCAAGCCGAGGCTGACGCCCGTCAGCGTATTCCCTAGGATCATCCCAACAAAGGGGATGAGGTAGCGCGGCTCCCACCACGGATCGGCGCGCAAGATCCAGCCCGTGCCAATGACGGCGGTCAACCCTGCGCCACCGCCCATCGCGACCAAGGTCACCCAGCCCATGCCCGCGTAGGAGCGGCTCGTGCGCCTCGCCGCCTCTCGTCCAGCGAGCAAGACCATCACCAAGACGAGCCCCACGACCGCAGCCGGGTGCGCGATGGAGAAGACCGGCTCCAGCACCATCGCGAGCAGGCTGAGCTGCACCGCAGCGCGCAGAGCCGCGACCCCGAGCGCGCGCTCAAGCCCGAGGCGCAGCCAGAGCGACAGCCCCGCGTTGATGCACAGCAGCGACGCCGCGAGGCCGAGCCCCCATCCGTCGACGACCGGTGGGCCCATCAGCCCACCTCGACGGTGGCGGTGGCCACCCGCGCCGCTTGGGCGACGTCGTGCGTCACCCAGAGGGCCGTGCGCCCCGCCAAGACGCGCTCGACCGCAGCGGTCGCCGCCGCGTCCAAGGCCGAGGTCGGCTCGTCGAGCAGCAGCACGTCGGGCTCGCCGCTGATCGCGAGGGCCAGGAGCACGCGCTGGCGCTCCCCACCCGAGAGCGAGCGCCAGGGCTGGTCCCACGAGCGCGCAGAGAGCAGCATCGCTTCGCCGAACGCGCGCGGGTCAACGACGGGCGCGCCGCGACGAGCGCGAAAGGTCGCCCGCTCGGCGACAAGGTCGGCGGGGCTGCCCCAAGGCGCGCCGCCCGCTTGGGGCACCCACGCGACCCGCGCCCGCCACTCGGCGACCGGCCAGGCGTCCTGCGCGCGACCTTCGAGACGAACCGCACCCTCTTGTATAGGGTCAAAGCCGGCAATGGCGCGCATGAGCAGCGACTTTCCCGCGCCGCTCGGCCCGCGAACCGCCACCGTCGCGCCGGACGCCAGCGACAAGCACAGGTCCGCGAAGAGCACGCGCTCGCCAAACCTGCACGCTACGCCGTCGAGCTCAAGCACGCCGCCTCCACCTCCACCTCCACCCGCTATCCGGTTGGGCGGCGTGAAGAAGGACCTCGCCGCGGAGGAACCCGCGCCCCGTCAAGCGCGTTATTCGCACAGCTCACCCTGAGCGTGCCCTTGTTCGCTGCCCTGATGCTGCTCTCCACCGCGTCCGCGGCCCCAACCACCGTGGAGCTGCGCGACGCCTGCCAGGCGGGCGACGCCGCGGCCTGCTACCAGGCGGGCGTGACGTACCTCGCGGGCGACGGCGTGATGCGGGACCTCGCGTTTGGGATGCGCTACATCCGGCGGTCGTGCGAGCTCAAGGACCCGAGCGGCTGCGCCGCCCTCGGCCACGCCTACCGCAGCGGCGACGGCGCAGACCTCGACTACGCCAAGGCCGTCGAGCTCTTGATCTTCGCCTGCGAGCACCACGCGGCGCGCGCCTGCAACGAGCTCGGCGACATGTTCACCATCGGCGAGGGCGTGCCCATCGACGCGAGCGGCGCCTACCTCTACTACGACCAAGCCTGCGGCGGCGGGGTCGGCCTCGGCTGCTACCGCGCGGGCGTCCACCACGCGCTCGGCTACGGAGCGGAGCTGGTGGATCTCGGCGAAGCCGATCGCCTCTACACCCGCGCGTGCACCCTCGGCGAAGGGCTCGGCTGCACCGCGCGCGCGCTCCTTATTGACGCAGGCCCCCGCGAGCAGCGCGACGAAGCGCAGATCCGCTCGCTCCTGCAGCACGGCTGCGAGCTCGGCGACGGCGAGGGCTGTTGGCGCCTCGGTGATCGCTGCCTCAAAGGCACCCACGGCCCGCGCGACGTCGAGGCCGGCAACCGCTGGCTGCGTCTCTCCTGCGAGGCCAAGAGCCCCGCGGGCTGCCGCGAGCTCGGCGAGCGCTTGGAGGGCGACGCCGCGCAGGCCGCCTTTGAGCGCGGCTGCGAGGGTGGCGACGCGGTCAGCTGCCGTCGGTCGCGCCGGGGTCCCTGACCCGCGGCGGACGCGTGATGAGCGTGCGCGCGACGAGCTCGGCGAAGAAGGCCTCTAGGGCCTCGGCCACCGCCTCGCCCTCGATCACCCCCAACGCGCGCGCGATCGCCTCGAAGGTCGCTAATCCGCCTTCTTTCGGCTCATTCCGCAGCTGATACCGCGTCGGGCGCGGGTCCGCGAGCACCACCGTCTGCAGGCCGCTCAGCAGCGGCTCCCGGCGGTGGACCTTGGACGCCTGGCGCCAGTTGCCGTCGGGCACGATGAGCGTGATCGGGCGGGGATCTTCTGCGACGAGCGCCGCGTCCAAGGGGCGCGCGTCCTCGGCGGGGAACAGGAACAAGCCGCGACGCTCCGGGCCGAGGGCCGCCGAGAGGTCGAGGGACTCGTTGGGCAGCCCGCGCAGGTGCAGCGTGCACGTTGGCACCGCGAGCGCGAGCCAGGGCGCTGTGGCCGTGGTCTTCACCACCTCACGCTTGTGCATCAGCACCTCGACGCGCGTGCGCAGGTTGAGCGGCGGCGCCAAGTGGCAGGCGCAGCGGTCCTCATGCAGACGACAGCGAACACACCTCGGCGCTGCTTTTGAGCGGCCTCCCATCGGACCTCCGAGCCGCGTGGGTATCGGCGCGCTCTGTCGCCGTCGACGAGCGACGATAGGCTACGGCCTATGAAGGTCATGAACTACACAAAGTACGGCGCCGCGCAGGTCCTCACCCCCGCAGAGCGCCCCACGCCGCGCCCCGGAAAGCAGCAAGCGCTCGTCCGCGTGCACGCCACCTCCGTCAACCCCATTGACTGGAAGCTGCGCAGCGGCTCGATCCGCTTCGTCATGCCCCAGCGCTTCCCGGTGACGCCGGGCTTCGACGTCGCGGGCGTCATCGAGGCGCTCGGCGAGGACATGGGCGCCTTTCACGTCGGTCAGCGCGTGTACGCGCGGCTCAACAGCCCAGGCGGCGCCAGCGCGACGCACGCCCTCGCCGACGCCGCCGTGCTCGCGGCCATGCCCGACGGGCTCTCCTTCACCGACGGCGCCGCCATCCCGCTCGCGGGCCTCACCGCCTGGCAAGCGCTCGTAACCCAAGGCGGACTCCAAGCGGGGCAGCGCGTGCTCGTCATCGGCGCCTCCGGGGGCGTCGGGCACTTCGGCGTTCAGATCGCCAAAGCGAAGGGCGCCTTCGTCGCCGGCGTGTGCAGCGGCCGCAACGCGGCGCTGGTGCGGGACCTCGGCGCGGACGTCGTGCACGACTACACCACAGCGCCAGATCTCAGCGAGCACGGCCCCTACGATCTCGTGCTGGACTGCATCGGCACCTATGACGTCGCGCAGCTCGAGGCCGCGATGCGCGACGGCGGGGCGCGCTTGTGCCCGAACCTCAACCCGCGCGAGCTGCTGCGCTGGGCGCTACCCCGGCGCGTGCGCACCCTCCCCGTGCTGCTCAAGGCGCGCGCGGTCGACCTGGACGCGCTGAGCGCCCTGGTCGAGCGCGGCGCGCTGCGCGTACACATCGACTCCACCTTCCCGCTGGAGCAGCTCGCCCAAGCGCACGAGCGCTCCGAGAGCGGGCGCGTCACCGGCAAGGTCGTCGTCACCGTCGACTAGGAGCCTGTCGGGCGTAGCGCGCAAAGCGCGCACGCCCGCAGGCTCCTCCCAGCTCGCGGAGCGAGCGGTGCCTCTGCCCCTGCTCCAGCGCGTCATCGGGGTGTTGGTGATGCGCGGACACGCAGCTCGTGCTGCGCGCGACGCAGCCCGGCAAGCGGAGCGGCTGGCGGCAATCGCCCCAGCCCTGCAAGCGCCCCGAACGGGCACGGGCACGGGCACGGGCACGGGCACGGGAGGAGCGCCGCGCGCTTCGCGCGACGGGCTCCTAGCGCGAGTCGAGCGTGAGCGCCGAATCGGTGCCCCAAATGCTAAGAACCCCAGCTCTCAAAGGAGAGCTGGGGCCCGAAGAATTGGTTGCGGGGACAGGATTTGAACCTGCGACCTTCGGGTTATGAGCCCGACGAGCTACCTGGCTGCTCCACCCCGCGGCAACACCCACCTCTTAACCGGTCCGGCGGACCCGTCAAGCGGTTTAGCGGGACTTCTTGTTCAGCTTGGCCAAGTGGCGCTTCTTGCGGCCGAGGATTCGCTTGGGCTTGGGCTTGGGCTTGGCGTAGCCCTCCTTGCGGTGCAGGCGGCCCGACTTCTCGGGGCGCTCGCCCTCGGCGATGGCCTTGACGCGACGCAGCTCCTCGGCGGTGAGCGAGCGGTACTGGCCGCGCTCCAGGGCGCCAAGGGCGATGGTGGCGAAGGACTCGCGGCGCAGCTTGGACACGGGGTGCCCGAGCTGAGCCATCATGCGGCGAATCAGGCGGTTCCTGCCCTCGGTGACCGTGATCTCGATCCACGCGTTCTCGGTGTCGGTGGTGTCGACGATGCGCGCCTTGGCGGGCTTGGTGCGCCCGTCGTCCAAGAAGATGCCGTCCTGGATGGCCTCGATGTCGCGCGCGTCGGGCGTGCGGTACACCTTGGCGCGGTAGCGCTTGGGCACGTTGTTCGACGGGTGCGTGAGCGCGTTGGCGAGGTCGCCGTCGTTCGTGAGCAGCAGCACGCCCTCGGTGTCGAAGTCGAGGCGGCCGACGGGCTCGACGCGCAGGCCGATGTCTTCGACCAGCTCGAGCACGCTGCGGCGCCCCTCGGGGTCCTCGCGGCCGGTGATGAAGCCCTTCGGCTTGTACAGGACGTAGTAGACCTTGTGCGGCTCGACGGGCAGCACGCGCCCGTCCACACGGATCTCGACCTCGCTCGGATCAATCGTGAGCGCAGGGGAAGTGGCGACTTCGCCGTCAATAGTGACGCGACCATCACGAATCCAGCTCTCGGCCTCGCGGCGAGAGGCCAGACCGCGAGACGCGATGAGTTTGGCCAGACGTTGAGTTGACATGGGCCGCGCACTAACTCCAAGGAGTAGGCCCGACACCTCACGCGATCAATGTCCCGTGGCTCACCCAGAAAACTCGTTCGTAACCCAAGCGCCGACGAGGCAGAACACGCTGCTCAGCACCGCGACGCTCCCGAGAACGAGCAGAACGCCCCAGATGATGTTCAGCACGGCCACCGCTTGCACGCCATTTGCGGCGCGCGCGTCGCTGCCTCGCTGAGCGCGCAGCGCGCGAACGCGGCGGTACACCAGCGCGCCGAGCGCGAGACCGAGGAGGCCCAAGACGCACACCGCGAACAGGTGGAACGGGAAGCAGAGCATGCCGACGAGCAGCACAAACGAGCCGAGCGCGTTCGCCAGCGCCCCGAGCGCGCTTAATCCCCGGCCCTGTGCCGCTACGAACTCGCCGTCAGCGAGCGGATCTTCGGCCCATTCACTCGTCATGGGGTGCGAGCTCCGCGCGCTCTTGCAGCGTTGGGAGCTGGTCCACGCTCTTGAGGCCGAAGATCTCCAAGAAGGCGCGGGAGGTGCCGTACTCGAGCGGCCGACCGGGCATGTCGCGACGGCCGACGACGCGCACGACGCCACGATCCAGCAGCCCCTTGAGCACAGCGCCGCTGTCCACGCCGCGCAGCGCGTCTACCTCGGAGCGGATCACAGGCTGCTGATAGGCGACGATGGCGAGCACCTCGAGCGCCGCCTTGGACAAGCGCTGCGGCTTGGCCCCCCGGAGCGCGAGCACAGCGCGGGCGTGCTCCGGCCGCGTTCGCAGCTGCCACCCGGTGCCGACCTCGATGAGCTCCAAGCCGCCCTCGCGCGCCGCGAGCTGGCGTCCAAGCAGGCGAAGCGACCGGCGCACCTCGGTGGCGCCCACGTCGAGCACCTGCGCGAAGACCGACGCCTCGACGGGCTCGCCTGAGGCGTAGAGCAGCGCCTCCAGCACCGGCACGAGGGACTCGTCCTCGGGCTGTGGGCCCTCGGGGAAGGGCAGGATGTTGTCGTCCTCGCTCACCAGAGCGCCTCCTGCGCGTCCTCGCCGTCCACTGAGCCGACGAGCTGCACGAGGCTATGGTACTGTGAGACGCGGCTCTCGATCCAAACCGGGCCGAGGTGGACCTCTTGGCGCACGTCGACCCACGAGAGGCGCGCCATCTCCAGCACGCCGATGAAGCTCACGACGCGCTCGGGCATGGTGCGAAAGCCGCGCAGGACCTCGCCGAGCTCGCGCACCTGACCCGGGCCCCCGAGCGCGACCAGCACACGCCGACAGCAGGTGCCGACGTCGGGGCCCGAGTCGCCAAAGGAGACCTCAGGCGTCGCGCGCACCTCGCGGCAAAGCAGCTCGTAGTAAAGGTCGAGCAGCCCGAAGGCGTCGAGGTCGGTGGCGAAGGGGCGCTCATCGTCGCCAAAGACGAGCGGCTCGCGCGCGAAGACGTCGCGGTTGAGCATGTCGCGCGCCTCTAGCTGCTCGGCGGCCACGCGAAAGCGCTCGTACTCGATGAGGCGTTTGGCGAGCGCTTCACGGGGATCAACCCCCTCTTCTTCCTCTTCCACGTTGGTCGGGAGCCGCGGCAGCAGCTCCAAGCTCTTGAGGTAGACGAGGGTCGCCGCCATGACGAGGTACTCGGCGGCCACGCCGAGGTGCAGCTCGCGCATGCGCTCGACGTACTCGAGGTAGGCGTCGGCGATCGGCGTGATCGCGAGCTCGCGCAGGTTCACGCCGTCGCGGCGGACCAAGTAGAGCAGGAGGTCCAGCGGCCCATCAAAGACCTCAGTCTCGATGGACCAGCTGTCGTCGTCCGCGATCCCTAGCAACGGCCGGGACTAGTGCGCGATCAGCACGATGAGGTTGGTCTTGCTGACCAAGTACTCGGAGGCGCTGCCGTAGACGAAGTCCTTGATGGGGTGGTTGCCGCGGAAGCCGAGCGCGAGCGCGCTGCAGCTGCTCGCGGTGGCCGCGTCCGCCAAGCCCTGGTGCACCGAAGGCGAGACGATGATCTCGCGGGTGAGCACGACGTGGCTGGGCAGCTGGGCGGCGACCTCGTCGAGCACCTGCGAGCTCTCCGCCTGCTCCTGGTCTTGGGCGACGTAGATCGCGTGGACCGGGAGGCTGAGCGCGTCGACCAGGGGCGACACGATGGCGAGCGCGTGGCGGGACGCGGGCGAGCCGTCGTAGGCGACCGCGAGCGACTTGAGGGTGGTGCCCCCGACGGGGACGAGCAGCACGGTCGCAGCGACGTTGGACAGCACAGCGTGAACGCTGCCGCCGCCTTGGCCGGGGTAGCGCGCTTCGGTCTCGCCGCGAATGCCCATGAGCACGACGTCGAAGCGCCCCGCCCAGTGTGCGATGCGCTCAGCGACAGCACCGTGCTCCAGCACCGTGGTGATCTCAAGGCCGCGCTGCTGCGCGTCGAGCTTGAGGGCGTTGAGCATGCTTCGGCCGAGCGCGTCGTGCTGCTCACCGACCTCGGCCGAGACGATCGCCGGCTCAAAGCCGAGGTGTCCGGGGAGGTCCTTGAGCAGGTTGCCGCTGGGCGCTACGACGTTGACGACATGCAGGACGGTGAGCCCGCCAGCGTCGACGCGCGCCAACAGCTCAAGTGCGAGCCGCGAAGCAGCCTCGCTGTACGGAGACCCATCGACACACAAGAGCATCTGGAACGGCATCGAACCTCCAAGGGATAGCGCTAACACACCCTGAGGCGGCGAGCGCTATCCGTCGGCCACCGGCGACAGGCTGCCGGCGAGGCCCGCGCGAAGCCACGCCTCAGGGGCGCCATCGCAGCTGCCGTCGAGCGAACAAAATCGGCATACATCCGACTTTGCGAAGCGCAGCACCTCGGGGAAAAAGAGGAGCGCAGCGTCCCCTTGGTGCTCAGCGTCGACGTACCACCGGTTCGCGCTGCGCCACAAGCGATCGGCGAGCCCGTCGAGGCGACAGGCAGGCAGCCCTTTGATCCCCCACGGCACTTGGGCGAGGCGCCCGGGCACAGCGACCGCGGCGATCGCTTCCGCGACGCGCGCCGCGGACGGGGGCTCCGCCGAGGGTGGCAGCGGCCAGGTGAACACGGCGCGCTCGGGGCGCACCCGCTCCAGCGCGCCCACTGTGGCGTCGAGCGACCCCAGCGCAGCGGCGTCGAGCAGCACGACCGCGGTGCGAAACAGCCCTGCGAGCGGCTCAAGCGCGTCCACGTCCGCTGGCTCACGCACGGTGAAGGCGACCGCGTCGACCTGCGCCGGCAAGCCGCTGGCCACCAATGCGGCCACCTGCGACGGCCCCGCGTGCACCGTGATCCGCTCGATCCCCCAAGCGCGTCCTTGCTCACAGACGCCCGGCAGCTCTGCGAGGCCCTCGCTGCGCACGCCGGAGAGCACGAGCTGCTTGCAAGGGTGCGAGCGCGGGCCGCTAGAGCCGATCGTAAAGGCGCGCACCGCGGCGAGCACCTCGGTGGCGGTCATGGCGCGGGAGGGGGACGGCGCCCCCGCGACCACGCGATCGGTGAACGTCCGATCGACGCGCACCTGCAACGTGGTCGGCGACTGCACCGCACCCGCCGATGTGAAGCGGATCATGCGGGCCTCAGCGAATGTGCAGGCTCGAGCACGCGTCGAGCTCCCACAGCACCTGGAAGTCCTCGAAGGGCAACCGGCGCTCTTCGTCGATGTCGTTCCACGGGTTGGGGTCCATGGCGATGACCTGATCGGTCACCTGCTCGACGAGGAGCCACACCGGGCCCACAGAGCCCTCGGGGGAGCGCTCCCAGATGCGCGCGAGCCACGGCAGCGCACGTCCGAACTGGTAGCGGCGAATGCGCGTGGTGCGCGCGTCGCGGGTGCCACCACCGAGATCAAAGGACACGCGATCGCCGTAGAGCGTAGTCGCGAGCGCGCGCATGGCGTCGGGCTTGCCGTCCGCGTCGCCAAGCAGCTCACCCACGCGGGCCACCAGCGCCCAGCCGAGCTCATCGCCCGTCTTGGCGTCCTCGGCGCAGGCCACCCCTGTGCAGAGGTCGCCCATCGGGCCGTCTTCCGGGGCCACGCCGGCTTGGCTCAAGCGAAAGATCCACGTCGCCAGCGTCAGCCGAAGCAGGTCTTCCGGGGTGTAGGACACATCAGCCATGCCGCCTCCAGTTCGCGTCGGTCGCATTATAGTCCAGCGCGATGTCTTGGCTGACCCTTCTCGCTGTCCTCACGGCGTGCTCGTCGAGCACCCCGTCGTCGCTACCCACTCCGTTGGGCCCACCCCTGCCCTTCGACCAACCCGCTGGCGCGCCGATGATTCGCTTGGACCGTGTGCCAGCGACCATCGCGCTCACGGACCGCGTCGGCGCGCTACCGCAGCTCGACTTCGCGCTCACCGACGCAAAGTCGACGGCGAACTGGAACGGGCGCGGCGGGACCTTGGTGCGCGCGCGGCTCCCCTTCGAGCCGCTCGCAGGTCCAAACGCGCACTTCGCGCCCACCGGTGTCGCCGTCACCCTCAGCGACGTGGAGCTGCCGCGCACCCGGCACGCGCTCGCGCAGCGCGCCGACGCGCACTTCGCCGTGGAGGAGAACACGCTTGAGATCGCCCTCCCTCGCGGCGCCGACCCAAGCAGCTTGCGCGTGCACAACCGGCAAGCGCAGACGCGCCTCAACCGCATGAGCGTCACGCGCTCGGGGCTCTCCCCCGAGGCCTTTGTGCGCTACACGCTCACCGAGGACGACCGCACGCGCCACGGGCTGCTGCTCCCCGGTGGCAGCTTGATGCGCTGGGAGCTCACCCTCCCCAAACGCGCGCGCTTCCATACGACCGCCGTGCTCGTGCCGACGCACGTGCAAGACGCGCGCTCCGACGGCGCCCGCTTCGAGCTCGTCGTCACCGACGCCTCCGGCGACCACGTCGCGGGCACGCTCGATCTCAGCCCCGCCAACGTGTTTGGCGTGCGCATCGCGAACAGCGCTGAGCAAGGTTGGAGCGTCGACTTGAACGCGTGGTCCGGCCAGCACGTGTCGCTGACGCTGCGCGCCGTCGCGCTCCTCGATCCCGAGTGGGACGACCTGCTCGCCCTCGCGCCGGTGATCCTCGGCGCACCCAAGGCGCCGCCGCGCCGCGTCGTCGTCATCGGCATGGACACGACCCGCGCCGATCGCTTCGGCGCCTACGGCTCGAAGCTCGGCGTGACGGACGCCTTGGACGCCTGGGCCCACGCGAACGCCACGGTGTTCGACGCCGCGTGGGCGCCAGCTCCGCGCACCCGCCCCTCCTTCCGAGCCGCTACCACGGGCCGCCTCCCGCTGGATGCCGTCGGCGCGCGCAACATCGGCGACGTGTTCGCCGCGAACGGCTTCGCTACCGCGGGCTTCGTCGCGAACATCCACCTCAACCCGCGCTTCGACTTCGACGTCGGCTTCGACGAGTGGCTGCTGCGCAACGACGCCGACGCCACGGACCAGGTGGACGCCGCGCTGGCCTGGGAGCGCGCGCACGCGGACGAGGACACCTACCTCTTCCTGCACGTCATGGATCCGCACCTGTCGTACGCCCCCCCGAAGACCCACGCCGCGCGCTTCCTCACGCAGATCGACCCCACCCTCCCGCCGCACTTCGACCGCTGGACGGCGGGCGCCTGGGCGGCGAGCGGCGAGCTCACGCCAGCGCGACGCGCGAACGTCGAGGGCCTGTACAACGCCGAGGTCGCCTTCGCGACGGACGAGCTCGCGCGCTTCCTGACCGCGCTTCAAGCGCTGGGCGACAACACGCTCGTCGTCGTTCACTCCGATCACGGCGAGGAGCTGTGGGACCACGGCGGCTTCGAGCACAACCACACGCTCTACCAAGAGACCACGCGCGCCGTGCTGTGGGTGAAGCCGCCGCCCGGACGCGCCGGCAGCGGTGCGCGCTCGGCAGAGCCGGTCTGGCTCGGGGACATCGCGCCCACCCTCTTCGACTACGCCGGTCTCCAGGACACGCCGCCCACGGATGGGCGCAGCTTGGCGCCGCTGCTCGACGGCGCAGCGGGCGGCTGGGATCGCCCGCTCCCGCAAGGCTACCTCATGTACAACACCGAGCGGTGGGGGGTCGTCTATCGCGGACATAAGTACATCCTGCACACTCAGTCCGGGCGCGAGGAGCTGTATGACCTCGCCGCGGACCCCGGCGAGCACCACGACCTCGCCGCGACAGCCGACCTCGAGCCGTACTGGCGCGCGCTGGGCGAGGCGCATCGCATGCCCGTCGGGCGCGGCTGGCGCGTCGACGTGACGCTCGCGAGCGACGTCCTCGTGCTCGTGCTCCCTGGCCCGTGCGAGGCCGCCGGCGTCATCGATCCCGAGGCCGCCCGCGAGCAGCGCGCCAACTTCGCTTGGGGGGAGCAGCCGCCGCTTACGCCCGCCGACGTCGCCACCGTCGAGCGCTCCGAGGATGGCCGAAAGCTCACCGTGCGCCGCGGTTCTGCAGGGCACGGCACGCTCTGGGTGCGCTTCGCCGACGAGGTGCCCGAGCTGTTCTCGGTAGAGGACGCGCACGGCGAGCGCTTGGGTGCGACCCGACTGGGGCAGCGACGCCTGCAACTTGGGCCTGACATGCTCCGCATCCGGCTGGGCGTCGTGCTCGACCCGCCCCCCAACGAAGCCAGCCGCGTGCACGCGCGCGAGGAGACCACCGACGAGGAGACCTGCACGCTGTGCGCGCTCGGGTACCTGACCGGCCCCTCCTGCGAGGCCTGCTGAGCGCTCAGCGAACGGTCAGCACCGCGAAGACCCAGCTTCCTTCTGCTGAAGCGCGTACCTCGCCGTAGGGCTCCAACAAGGCCACGACCTGCTCCGCGGTGCGCGCAGGCGCCACCTCGCCCGACGCCTGCAGCAGCCGAAGCCAAGCGTCGCCGAGCCATCGCCCGGAGCGCACCAAGCACGCCACGTGGACCTCACCGCCTGGGCGCACGACGCGGGCGAGCTCGGCGAAGACCGGCGCCGGGTCATCGAGCACGTGGGCGATGCCAAAGTGCAGCACCGCCGCGAAGGTGGCGTCCTGAAAGGGCAGCTCGCGAAGGTCCGCTTGAACGAGCGGCAGCGCGGGCACGCGAGTCGCTGCGAGCTCCAACATGCCGCGGGAGAGATCAAGGAGCACCGCCTGCACCGGCACGCGCTGGTAGACCGGCGCGGTGAGCACGGCGGAGCCGCAGCCGGCGTCCAAGAGCGGGCCCGCTCCCGCCGCAGCGAAGGCGGCCTCAAAGCAGGTCTCGTACCGCGCGCGCGGCACGCCCCACACCACACGGTTGTACAGGTTGGAGCTGACGAGGCGGTCGTAGCCCGCCGCGATTTTATCGTAGCGCGCGGCGCGCTCGGCCTCGGGGAGGGCCGACCACGTTCGCTCACCGAGCGCGTCGAGCCCGCGTCCGTCGCGTAGGGTTGGGAGCATGAGCACCTCCAGCGCCGCACCGTATCGCGACCGCGCGCGCGCCGCTGTCAGCCCCGGTTCAGCGCACTGGAAGTGTCAGGGATGGCTCCACCCGGCTAAGGTGTCCACCTTCGGGAGACCCATGAGCCACCTCACCCACGCCCTTCGGAACACCGCGCTCGCGCTCGCCGCCACACTCAGCGTCAGCGCGTGGGCGCAAACACCGAACTTCCACCTGCACAACACCAGCGCCGCCGCGGTCATCAATGACACGCTCGCGGAGGGCTACTGGGCAGACGCCAACATCTCGTCCTACAAGAGCGAGACCTACGACGAGATCCGGCTCAAGTCCATCGAGTCCGGCTACGTCCCGATGATCACCGGTGAAGGCCTGGAGGACTTCGACCCCGACGTGGTGGAGCACATCGTCTTCCGCCGCCTCACCGAGCTCCCCAAGCATATGGAGGGCGCGAAGGCCGTCATCGCCTTGGGCGCTGGCTACGACCCCGTGGTGGGCGCCGCCTACCAAGACACCTTCTACGTCGTCGACCTCACGCTGCTCTACGTCACCTTCCCGCAGCGCACCTACTTGGTCAAGGACCCGGAGCACCAGCGCAGCTACCTGGTCTTCGAGAAGATCCGCCCCGACATGGTCGACGCCAGCACGTGGACCGCCTACGACGCCGCCATGACCAAGGCGGTGGAGAGCGTCGAGCTTCGCTGGGCCTTTGGCAGCGTCGTGCCGGCCACCGAGGTCTTTGGCATGTACGTCATCGAGCCCGGAAAAGAGAAGAAGACCCGCATCACGCTCGTGTCCAAGCTGGTGTTCGGTGATGACACGAGCTGGATCGCGCGCATGGGCAACCAGATGCCGAGCGTGCTGCGCGCGGGACTTCGCAACGGCTTCGACGCCTGCGTCGCCATCGCCCGCGACGAGAAGGCGCACTCCCGCAAGTAGATGCGCTGGCCTGACGCGCCTACGGAAAGAGCGCCGGGTTTCGGCGGCGCCACTCGGAGAGGTAGTGGGTGACCTCGCCGTAGCCCCAGGGCTGCAGCTCGTCGGTGCCACGCGCCGCGAGCTTGGAGATCCCCAGCTCTTCACACAAGCGGCGCGCGAAGCGTAGGCGCCCCGCCTTCCCCACCGGGAAGCGCAGCCCGAGCACCACCGACTGTCCGACCGCGAGCTCGTCGACGAGCAGGTGGATGGAGCCGTCCGAGTCGCGCTGGCAGACGACCGTGCGCAGGCCGGCGGCGACGCGCTGGCGCAGCAGCTCGCCCAAGCAGTCCACGGCACCCTGCCGCCCGCCCAGCCACACGGGGCCATCGAGGATGAGCCCGGGAACCGCGAGCAGCTCGGGAGCCCACGCTTGGTCCGCGACGCGCTGCACGAGCGCGAGCTGCAGCTCTCGAGCGTCCAGGCGGCGAACCACCGCGCCCGCGAGGCGCAGCGCGACCGTGGTCTTGCCCGCACCAGGGGGGCCGAGCACCATGACCACCAACCGCTCACGCAGCACGCTGGGCAGCGCGCGGCGACCCACGAACTCGGAGCAGGTCCCCGTGAGCAGCGCCGGAGCGTGCGCACGAGCAGCGATCGACGGGCGAGCCACGCGAAGACATCCACAGCTGTGGAGAGCAGGAGAAGGTGATCCCGAAGGGGGTTCCGAGCCACCAGACCCCTCCTTTTTAGGAGGCTGGAGGCTCCCCGTCAACACCAAGAAGACGACTCGTCCATCCACCGCCTTGGGGGGCGATCGGCGGCGATCGCCCCCCCGCTCGAACGCGATCCTCGGCGCCGAGGGGTGGGGCGTTATCCCCACTTGTCCCCAAGACGATGCCGCTTATTCGGGCGCGATCGCCCGCTCCGAGATGAACTTCACGATCGCCTCGATCGGCGTACCGGGAGGAAAGACCGCGGCGATGCCCGCCTCCAGCAGGCCCGGCACGTCGGCGTCGGGGATGATGCCCCCCGCCACGAGCAGGACCTCGTCGAGCCCCTCCTCGCGCAGCAAGCGCGCGATCTCCGGCAGCAGCCGGTTGTGGGCCCCCGAAAGGATCGAGAGCCCGACCACCTGCACGTCCTCGTCCACCGCCGCGCGCACGATCTGCGCTGGCGTGCAGTGGAGGCCCGAGTAGATGACCTCCATGCCCGCGTCGCGCAGGCCGCGCGCGATGACCTTGGCGCCCCGGTCGTGCCCATCCAGGCCCGGCTTGCCGATCAGCACGCGCAGACGCTTCACGACAGCGCCTCACGCGCGATCACCATGCGCTGCACCTCGGAGGTGCCTTCGTACAGCGTGGTGATGCGGGCGTCGCGGTAGAGGCGCTCGACCTCGTACTCGCGGCTGTAGCCGTAGCCGCCGAAGATCTGCACCGCTTCGTAGGCGCAGAAGTTGGCTGTCTCCGACGCGAAGAGCTTGGCCATGGAGCAGGCCGCGCCGCTCGCGATGCCCGCGTCCTTCATGGCCGCGGCGCGCCACGTGAGCAGACGCGACGCTTCGATGCGGGTGAGCATGTCGGCGAGCTTCCACTGAATGGCCTGGTGGTTGTCGATGGTCTTGCCGAAGCTCTTGCGCTCCTTGGCGTAGGCGACGGCGAGGTCGAGGGCCCGCTGGGCGATGCCGAGGCTCTGCGCGGCGATGCCGATGCGGCCGCCGTCCAGGGTGGCCATGGCGACCGCGAAGCCCTTGCGCTCCTCGTGGAGCAGGTTCTCGGCGGGCACGAGCAGGTTGTCAAAGACGAGCTCGGAGGTGCCGGAGCACGCGATGCCCATCTTCTCCTCGACCTTGCCGACGCTGTAGCCCTCGGAGGCGGTGTCGATGATGAAGGCGCTGACGCCGCGGTGGCGGAGCTCGGGATCGACGTTGGCGTAGGTGACGCAGACGTCGGCCTGGGGCCCGTTCGTGATCCACATCTTGGTGCCGTCGAGCACGTA
>Ga0100377_1000459_pt1 | contig 34654 bp, 32 predicted proteins | sample CryGeymeta201501_FD_83664 | JGI IMG/M metagenome (GOLD analysis project Ga0100377, IMG submission 83664) | Groundwater microbial communities from Crystal Geyser aquifers in Utah, USA - Crystal Geyser metaG 2015-01 | ecosystem: Environmental > Aquatic > Deep subsurface > Groundwater | place: USA...
CCGCCACCCTCAGCGGGGGCGAGGCCCAGCGCCTGCGCCTGGCGCGCGAGCTGGCCCGCTCCGGCGGCATCGGCCTGGGGGGGGAGCCTCGGCGGCAGCAGGCTCGGCTGGTCGTGCTGGACGGGCCGACCGTCGGCCTGCACCCCCACGACATCGCCAGCCTGCTGGAGCTGCTGCGCCGGCTGGCCGAGGGGGGCGCGACCGTCGTGGTGGCCGGCGACGAGCCCCGGCTGGTCCAGGCCGCCGACCACTGCATCGCGCTGGGGCCGGCCGGACCGGACCGGGGATAACGCAGGGGGACAGCGCGGTCGGCCGGGCCGGACCGAGCTCAGGCCTGCGCGCCGCTCGTGGCCGCCTCGATGAGCTCCTTGAGCTCACCGGCCTGGTGCATCTGCATCAGGATGTCCGAGCCGCCCACGAACTCACCGCCGATGTAGACCTGCGGGATGGTGGGCCACTGGCTGAAGTCCTTGATGCCCTGCCGCACCTCGGCGTCAGACAGCACATCGAACCAGGCCAACTGCACACCGTAGCGGCTCAGGATGCCGGCCGCGTTGGCGCTGAAGCCGCACATGGGCGAGGCGGGGGAGCCCTTCATGAACAGCACCACGGGGCTGCTCTTCACGAACTCGGCCAGGAACTCGTCGACCGGGCGGTCGCCCCGGGCGCTGGCAGGCTCGGCGGCATCGGGCTGCCAGGTGGGCTGCGCGGCGGCGGGTCGGGAGGAGGGGGACGCGCTGGCGGGGGCGCTGTCGCCGACGACGGGGAGCTTGCGCTTGATGCGATTGAAGATGCTCATCGAGGCCTCCGAAGGGGGAGCAGGTGGCAGTAACGCAGGATCAGGACCGGAGCGTGGCCCCTGACGGAGCCCTCGGCGCTGGACTACCCTGCCCGACGGCCGCCACAATCCCCTCTCCCCATCGGAGCCCGCCCTGGCCATCCTCTACCCGATGCTGCTGGTGCTCTCGGTGCTCTGTGCCATGGTGCCCATGGTCACGCTGCTGGCCCTGGTCTGGTGGCTGGACCGCTACGATCGCGAGCCGATGTGGATCCTGGGCCTGACCTTCCTGTGGGGGGCCCTGGGCGCCACCCTGCTGGCGCTGGTGGGCAACACCACCGCCGAGCTGGGCCTGCAGTTCGCCCTGGGAGCCGAGCACGCGGCCACCATCACGCCGGTCCTGGTGGCGCCCCTGGTCGAGGAGCCCACCAAGGCGGTGGTCCTGCTCCTGGTGCTCATGAGCCGGCACTTCGACAACACCACCGACGGCTTCGTCTACGGCGCCGCCGTGGGCCTGGGCTTCGGCATGACCGAGAACCTGTTGTACTTCTCCCAGGTCGCCCACCTCACGAGCTTCGATCCGCTGCTGGGCTTGAAGGCCTGGGCCACCACCGTCGCCATGCGGACCGCCTACAGCGCGATCCTGCACGCCACCACGACCTCCATCGTGGGCGCTTCGCTGGGCTTCGCCCGCTTCCGGAGCTGGCCGGTGCGCCTGCTGGTCGTGCCCCTGGGCTTCGCCCTCGCCATGGGCATCCACGGCCTGTGGAACGGCCTGCTGACGGTGGACGCGAGCCAGGGCCTGGAGGGGCGGCTGACCCAGGCCAACCTGGTCGTCTTCCCGGCAGAGGCCTTCACGACCTTCCTGGTCTTTCAGCTCGCCCTGCTCTCAGAGCGCCGCGACATCCGCAAGGAGCTCGAGGCCGAGGCCCGCGACGGCACCCTGCCCGCGGCCCACGTCCCCTCGATCGCCAGCTACCTGGCGCGAGGCCGCCCCGGCTGGACCCCCCTGGGCGTGCCGCGCGAGGCCTATGTGCGCGCCACCACCACCCTGGCCTACCGCCGACGCCAGAGCCGCATGCGGCCCGACGACCCCTTCTACCGGGAGGAGGTCGAGCGGCTGCGGCGCGAGGTAGTCGGCCTGCTGGAGATGGCCCGGCCGACCTAGCTGGCTAGCCGGCGCTGCTATCAGCCGGCGCTGTTCTCGCCGGGGGTGCTGGCCTGGGGCTGGGCCGCGGGCGCCTGGTACCAGGTGTCCACCGCCCGCGTGGCGGTCAGGCCCTGGGCGTCCCGGGCCAGGATCACGATGAGGTTCGAGCCGGGCTGCAAGGGGCGCTCGACCGAGAAGGGCAGCGAGGTCTCGCCCTGGCCCCCCCCCCGGTAGAAGACCTTGTCGCTGCCGTGGAAGATCATCACGTCGCGCAGGCCCTGGTCGTCGGTGACCAGGCCGCTGACCACGACCGTGGTGTCGGCGCTCTCCTGGCCGGGGCCCCGGGTCACGGCGATGCGCGGAGGCTGGCGCAGCGCGCCCTTGAAGACCTCTCCGGCCTGCAGCTCCAGGGACTCCTCAAGCTGGAAGTAGTCGAAGAAGCCCCCGCGCTGGATGCTGGCGAAGTCGTAGGCGCCGCTGTCGCCGACCTGGAGGTCCGCGTCCCAGTGCCCGTCGGTCGGGGCCTCGCGCAGGGCGAAGGACAAGGCGCCGGTCCAGCTCTCTCCAGGCTGGAGCACCCGGTGGCAGCCGTCGGCGCCGGCCTTGCAGGGCAGACCCTGGGCGTCGCGCGGCTCCCCCACGTCCAGGTTGCCGCTCATCAGGTCCAGCGAGCGCCCGGCACGGTTGCGCAGCCGGGCGAAGGCCTCGCCGCTGGGGCCCTCCCCGATGTTGTGGACGGTGACCTGCAGGTCGATGGTCTCGCCCACCTCGGGGATCCCGTTGCCATTGCCCTTGCTGTCGCCACTGCCGTCGTCGCGCAGGGCCACCTCGTAGGAGAAGGCCGGCAGGGGCCGCCCTTGGGTGTGGACCAGGGCCTGGACGTCGGCCAGGTCGTCGTCGTCGGGCGTCCGCAGCTGGATCTTGGCGGCGGCGAGCTCGGTCGGGTAGCCGTCCTGGAGCTTCACGCGGGCCGCCACGCGGCGGGTCTCGCCGGGGGCGAGGCGACCGAAGTAGAACTCGCGGTGGTCCAGGTAGGGGTTGTCGCTGGTCGACACGGCCGAGAGCTGGAAGACGGGCTCGGTGCCAAGGTTGGTGACGACCAGGCCGATGTCCTCGGACTGGCCGGCCACCAGCTGGTCGTCCGGGCCAAGGTCCAGGTGCACGTCGATCTGCGGCTGGGTCGGCAACGGGCCGGCGCTCCAGTCGATGCCCAGCTTGGCGAAGGCGGCCTGGATGAGGGACTGCTCCTCGCTGCCGTGGCGGGCCACGACGCCGCCCGCGCCGCTGAGGACCTCGGGGCGCCGGTAGCCGGGGGCGGCGAGCAGGACCTCGCGGGCAAACTGGACCTCCCAGTCCGACTGGGCGTTGACGTCCTCGCCGTCGTCGTCCCGCTCCCGAAGGTAGCGAACGGTCCAGGCCGGCTCCATGTCGGCGTCGTCGATCTTGGACAGGACGTTGCTCAGGTCGGCCTCTCGGTCGATCCACTCCCGCCAGTACAGCGAGACCCGCGGCGTCTGGTCGTCGTCGCCGGCCGGGGCCGCCTCGACCAGGCTGGGCTTGAGCGCGATGTCGGGAGGGATGCCCACCGCCTGGATGCTGCGGTCGCCCGGCGTCAGGTACTTGGCGACGGTGAGCTTGAGGCGGCTGCCGTCGTCGTGGTTGTAGAGGTTCTGGACCGAGCCCTTGCCGAAGGTGCGCTCGCCGATGATGACGGCGCGGTCCTGGTTGCGCAGGGCGCCCGCCACGATCTCCGAGGCGCTGGCGCTGTTGCCGTTGACCAGCACGGCGATGGGGTAGTTCGGCGCGGTGCCGGCCCGGGTGGCGCGGTTCTCGTCCCGCCGGCCGGTGCCGCCGTCGACGGTCGTGACGATGACGCCGTCGGACAGGAAGGCATCGCCGACCTGCTCGGCCTCCTTCAGGTAGCCGCCCGGGTCGCCCCGCAGGTCCAGGACCACGCCACGCAGCGGCGCCCCCGACTCGCGCGTGAAGCGGGCCAGCAGGGTCTGCAGCTCCTCGCCCACGCCCTCGTGAAATGCCTTGATCTGGATGTAGCCGATGTTGCCTTCGAGCAGCTCACCCTCGACAGGGTTGAGCTTGATGGTGTCGCGGATGATGGTGTAGGCCCGCGGCTCGCTCAGACCGGTGCGCATGACGCCGAGCGTGACCGGGTCGCCCTTGCGGCCGCGCAGCTTGGTGACGGCGTCGTTGAGGTCCATGTTGATCGTGGACTCGCCGTCGATGCGGACGATCTGATCCTTGGCCTTGAGGCCGGCTCGGGAGGCGGGGGTGTCGGCGATGGGCTGCTTGATGCTCAGCCGCCCCTCCTTCAGCATGATCTCGATGCCCAGGCCGCCGAACTCGCCGCGGTTGTCCACGTCCATCTCCTGGGCCTGCTCGGGCGGCATCAGGATGGTGTGCGGGTCGAGGGTGGACAGCGCGCCGTTGATGAGGCCGTACTCGACGGCCTGCTGGTCGACCTCAGGCGAGAGGTGCTGCTCCAGCACGGTGGCGACCTTGCGGAGCTGGGTCGCCATGTCGCCCAGGTCCTTCATCGGGTCGACCCTTACGACGGTGGCGTAGTCCCCCACCGACACGCTCAGGCGACGGCCCCCCGGCTCACGCTCGAACATGACCTCGGCCACGTCCTTCTCGACCTGGTCCAGGGCCGCGTCGAACATCTTCTCGGGGTCCAGCCGCTCGCGCTCGACGTACTTGCTTTCCAGCCGGTACACGTCCTTGTCGAGGACGGGCAGGGCGGAGAGCTGGTAGCCATGCCGGCCGATCTCCATGTCCGCAGCCTCGGCCGTCCCAGAGGCGGCCTCGGTGCCACGACCCAGGTTGCCCACCGCGAGGTGGTAGCCGCCGATTCCGACGGGCAGGGCGAGGCCCAGGACCAGGACATGCTTGAGGACGTCGGCCATCAACTCTCCGGGCCGGCCCGAAGGGGCCAGCAGCGTGTTCCCAGCGTACAGCCGGCTCTCGGCACAGGCCAGTGATACACACCTTCGAGCCGGTCGCCACCGCCACCGCAGCCTCGGCAGGTCGGCCGCGGAGCCATGCCACGCTGACGCCATCCAGGGTCCGAGGTTCCACCTCGCCGTTTCGCCTCGCCCGCCCCACGGGCGGCCCGGCTCTCGAAACGACATCACCTGACACGCGTCAAGCCGTTGATCTCGAAGGGCTTGCATCCCGACCACGGCGCAGCGCACGCCGTGGCGCGCCCGGTGGCGATCCCAGCGGACCTGGGATAGCCCCGCGCCTCTTCTTCGTGCCAATTCCGCCTGGGACGCTCACATGGCCCTGAAGATCACCTGCCCCCACTGCGGCACGATCCGACGGCTGGCCCAGCCCTACCCGCTCCCCGGCAACGAGCTGCAGTGCGACGGCTGCGGGCGCGGCCTGACCATCTCCTACCCCACGGGCATGGTCGACCGGATGCGCACCCAGGGCGTGCGCTTCGACGATCCCTTCGCGCCCCGCCCCTCCGACGCGCCCGTCCCCAGGCCCTCGGCGGCGCAGCTGCGGCCCCCGCCTCCCCCGCCAGACGCCACGGTGCCCCGGCCGGAGCCGACGGGGGCACGCCCCGCCCTGCGCCCGCCCGCGCCGCCGTCGCCGCCCCAGGTGGGCCCCGATCCGACGGTGCGCGAGCGCTACCCGCCCAGCTTTGACGACCGCACCGAGCTGCTGGCCAACCCGAGGACCGACGCCGACGCTTTGGACGCCGCCGCCCTGGACGCCGCCGCCCTGGACGCCGCCGCTCTGGACGCCGCCGCTCTGGACGCTACGGCCGCCCTGCCGCCGCGCTCCCCTCCCCCCGGTGCGCCGGGCGGCCTGCGCAGCGCTCGTCCCATCCCGGCGCAGGCCGGCCCCGAGCCCACGGCCGCCATGCCGCCTCGCCCGCCGCGCCCGCCTCGCAAGGCCGCGGCGCGCAAGGCAGCTGCCGGGCGCCCTCGTCGCTCCCTCCTGGGTCGCCTGCTGCGGCTGTCCCTGGTCCTGGTCCTGCTCGGGGGCCTGGGCGGTGCCGCCGTCGCGGCCTGGGCCGTCCACCACTACGGCCAGGACCTGCCCACCGTCGACGTTCTGGCGACCTACCGGCCTCCGACCGTCACGGTCATCAACGATCGCAACGGCGAGCTGCTGGGCGAGATCTACGAGAAGCGCCGCTACGTCGTGCCGCTGGAGGAGATCCCCCCCCAGGTGCAGGACGCCTTCATCGCCGCCGAGGACGCGAACTTCTGGACCCACGGCGGCGTCGACTACGAGGGCATCCTGCGGGCCGTCGGGCGCAACCTGGTCAAGGGCCGCAAGGCCCAGGGCGCCAGCACCATCACCCAGCAGGTGGCGCGCAACTTTCTGCTCACCAACGACAAGACCTACGAGCGCAAGATCCGCGAGGTCCTGCTCTCGCACCGCATCGAAGAGGTCTTCGACAAGCAGCACATCCTCTACCTGTACCTGAACCAGATCTACCTGGGCAGCGGCGCCTACGGCGTCGAGGCGGCGTCGCGGGTCTACTTCGGCAAGCATGTCCAGGACCTGAGCCTGGCTGAGGCCGCCATCCTGGCCGGGCTCCCCCAGCGGCCCAGCGACTACTCCCCGCACCAACACTGGGACAAGGCCCGGGCCCGCCAGGAGTACGTGCTGGGGCAGATGTTCGACAAGGGCCTCATCGACGCGGCGGCCCGCGACGCGGCCCTGGCAGAGATCGTGACCATCTCGCCCAAGACCAACGACTTCCTGACCCAGGCGCCCTACTTCACCGAGCACATCCGCCGGTACCTGGTCGACACCTACGGCTTCGACAAGATCTACAACGACGGCCTGACCGTCGACAGCACCTGTGATCTCACGCTGCAGAAGACCGCCCAGAAGGCGGTCAGCGACAACGTTCTCAAGGCCAGCAACAGCATCGGCTGGCGCGGCGCCACCGAGCAGGTCGCCGACAGCGACATCGCCGCCCGCCGGGACGCCACCGAGCAGGCCCTGCGCACCGCCGAGAGCGAGCGCGGCCTGCACGTCGCCGCCGTGGGCAGCTCCCAGGCCGGCCCCGAGCCCGTCCCGGCCCACTCCACCCTGAAGGTGGACGAGTCCTACCAGGGCGTGGTCACTCGGGTGGAGCCCCACTACGCCGTCGTCGGCATCGGCGCGCACGAGGTGCTGGTCCCCGGTGAGTGGTCGCTGTGGATGTACACGCCCAACCCCGACCGCTCGTACAAGAGCCGGGCGCAGCACGACCTGACCCAGGCCCTGCACCGCGGGGACGTGGTCGAGGTGCAGGTCGCAGCGGCCAGCCTGGCCGAGGCCGAGGGGCTGAAGGGCTACGAGGAAGAGGCCCGCGGGCGGATGCTGGGCCGCATCTCCCAGCCCCCCGCCATCGAGGGCGACCTGCTGTCCTACCGCCTGAGCGACGGGGCCGTGGTCGCCATGGTCGGCGGCTACGACTTCAAGACCTCTGAGTTCAACCGGGCCACCCAGGCCCTGCGCCAGGTCGGCTCCACCTTCAAGCCCATCGTCTACGCGGCGGCCATCGGCACCCGCATCTTCACGACGGGCACCCTGGTCCAGGACGCGCCCACGGTCTTCGGCGTGCTCGGCTACGGCCTGTACAAGCCCGACAACTACGGCGACAAGTACCTGGGCAACATCACCCTGCGCAAGGCCCTGCAGCTGTCGCGCAACGTCTGCACGGTGCGGATCCTCGACAAGATCGGCCTGGAGCCCGTCTTCCAGCTCGCCGGCCCCAAGCTGCGCATCGGCTACGACAAGCCCCAGTGCTCTCGGACCCACGTGCCCGCCGACAGCGAGTGCAAGGGGACCATGAGCGCCAGCAACGTGCCGGGAATGGCCTGGTGCGAGTACTGCGACCCCGACTCCTGCCCGATGATCGAGGTGGATGACCCGGCGCGCTGCCTGGGCGCCCCCGAGATGCGCGAGGGAGAGACCTGGTGCCGCTCCTGTGATGTGAGCCTGCGCGCCTGCAGCTGGGTCCCGCAGACCCAGATCGGCGGCAGGGCGGCCTGCCAGGACCCCCGGATCGACGACGCCACGGGCCAGGTCATGTGCCGGGCCTGCGACCTGTCCATGGGCCTGGGCAGCTCCTCCCTCACCATGTTGGAGCTGGCGCGCGCCTACAGCGCCTTCGCGACCCGCGGCCACCTGGTGGAGCCCCACTGGATCGAGCGCGTCGTCGATCGCGACGGCACGGTCATCGAGCAGTACCAGCAGCCCCCGTCCTGGCCCCTGGTCATGGATCCGGCCGTGGCCGGCATCGCCCACTGGCTGCTGCACGAGGTGGCCACCGGCGGCACCGGGGCCGCGACCAACCGACTGGGCATCCACGTCGCCGGCAAGACCGGGACCACCAACGACTTCAAGGACGCGTGGTTCGTGGGCTACAACACCGAGCTGGTGACGGCCTCCTGGGTCGGCTACGACCAGCCGCGCGCGCTGGGCGTCTCCTTCACGGGCGGGGGCACCGCCCTGCCTATCTGGATGGACTACATGCAGGTGGCTGCGCCCAAGGATCAGGACAAGGACTTCCCTCCCCTGACGGGCGTGGACATGGTCCCCATCGACGAGGCCACCGGCCGCGTCGCGAATGGGGGCCGGGTGATGCCCATGCTGCCGGGCACCGCGCCCACCAACGCTGTCGGCGAGATCGGTCAGAAGACCGCCGAAGACCTCCTGACCTCGGACTTCTGATGCGGAAGCTGCTCCCCGTGCTGGCGCTGGTCGGTTGTACGACGTCCACGACCATCACCTCGCCCCGCTGCGACCTCACGGTGGGCACCCCCAGCCCGACCGAGGCCGCCGCCGGCACCACCGTGACGCTGTCGGCCACGCCCATGACCTCGACCTGGGACACGGCCGTCTACGTCGGTGGCATGCGTGCCACGGTCCTCGAGGTCACGCGGGACAACTGCGACACCTGTGACACCTGCCGCAGCGACGCCGGCTGCACCAGCTGCGGGGACTGCGATGTCTGCGACCTGGAGTGCAGCCAGGACTGCAGCGAGTCCGTGAGCTTTGACCTGCCCCTGGGCCTGCCGGCTGGCGCCAACCCCGTCTGGGTCTACAACGAGCACGGCACCGGCGGCCCGGCCGACGTCACGATCCTCTCGGCACCGGACACCGGCACCAAGGACACCGGCACCAAGGACACCGGCGCGCACGACACCGGCACCAAGGACACCGGCACCAAGGACACCGGCACCAAGGACACTGGCACCAAGGACACCGCCGGAGCCGGCGACACGGCCGGGACGGGCGACACGGCCACCACCCCCTGAGCGGGGCGCGAGCGCCGGCGGAGGCACGGCGCCGGACAAGCAAGACCCCGCCTCGGGCCGACGCCCGGAAGCGGGGTCTTGTCAGCTCAGGCGAGCCGACGCAGGCGAGCCGGAGGGCGCGCGCCTCCCGAACCCGACCGGCCCTCAGGCCTCGATGCGCTCGCGCAGGGTCTTGCCCGGCTTGAAGCGGACGTAGGACTTCGCGGCGATGGTGATGCGGCTGCCGCTGGCCGGGTTGGTACCGGTGCGGGCGGCGCGCTTCTTCGCCGAGAAGGTCCCGAAGCCCGGGATGACGACCTTGTGGCCCGCGTCCAACTCCATCGCGACGATGCCGTTTCCGGGGTTCGCGTCGAAGATGGCGTTGACGCACTCCATGGCCTTGACCTGGGACAGCCCGGCCTTCTTGGCCAGCTTGGCAGCGAGTTCCTTCTTGTTCATCGGTACCTTCTCCAATGTGTGAGGCGCCGACGCGCGGAAGCACGTCAGCGGTCCTTGACCTTCCTCTCCAGCCGGGCCGGCCGCGCATGGCGCGGAGGCATGGACGAGGAACGAGACCCCGTCGAGGTCTACGCGCGACAGGTATAGCGAGCGCGGGCGCGCGACTCAAGAAGAAAATGCCTCGGAAAGACCGCGCCACCCTGCCGCATCGGCAGATCCCCCGAGGGGATGTCCACTCGGCCTTGCGGTGCATGGTCAAGCCCTGCTAAGTAGGCGCTCGTACGTCTGACTCCGATCTCTCGGATCCCGTCCCCGGTACCTCCCGGATCTTCCCGATGCGACCTGCCTCTCTCCTGATCCTCGCCGGCATCGCCCTCCCCTCCTCGGCATGGGCCGGTGGCGTCGGGCTGCTCACCACCGGTGGTCTGCACCAGGACCGCGCCTACTACTACGACCAGGCCGGCAACCAGGGCATCGACAGCCAGAACCGCCTGAACTACGGCGGCGGCTTCATTGCCGTCCTGGGCGACAAGGACGACCGGATCCAGGGCGTCATGCGGCTGTGGTTCGTGCAGGACCAGGCGGTGACCGACCCCAACACCGGCACGACCGTCGACCCGGTCTTCCCGCCGGCCAGCTCGCAGGGGCCGCGCAACCTGGGCCTGTTCACGGCGGGCGTCGAGTGGGGCCTGCTGGGTGACCCCGATGGCCTGCAGCTCACGCTGGAGACCCACGCCGGCAGTGGCTTCGCCACCGCTGACGCCTCGGAGTTCCTGCTGGTCGAGGTGGGCCCCGGCGCCACCTGGGCCCTGGCCGACCACGTCCAGCTCTTCGGCAGCCTGACGGCGGACATGCGGTACCGCAAGCGGGCCTACATGAGCGAGAACCTCTACATCGGCGCCCGCTACATGTTCGACTAGGCCGTGCGCCCGCGCCTGCTCCTGCTGCTGCCCCCGTCCCTGCTCCTGGGCGGGGGCTGTCGCTTTTCGGAGCCCCAGGCGCCGTGGACCGACCAGCTCCAGGCCGACGGGCCCTGCTGGCGGGTGGACCTGGGAGACGGCCTGGACGAGGGCTCGACCCAGGAGCTGCACGACCTCTACGACTGCGTCGATCGCCAAGGCGCCATCGCCCCTCTCGGCCCGACCATGGAGACCATGGACAGCCTGGGGCGCACCGGCGTGCCCCTGGGCATCGACCTGGCGCGGCTGGTCAACCACCTGCCCGATGTCGATATCGACCCGCTGAACCTGGCCCGGGCCGCCCTGGACCTGCTGGAGGCCCCCGACGCGCCGCTGACGCCCCTGCTCGAGGTCGGGGTCGAGCTCATCTACGGCCAGCCCTACGCCACGGTGGCGGCCAGCCCCGACCTGGGCTCGCAGCTGGCGCTGGACCAGGGCGTGCTGCGGCCGCTGCTGCCGGTGCTGGGCGCCGACGCCAGCGCGCTGCTCCAGGGCGGGGACGCGGTTCCCGACCTGCTGGCCACGGTCGTCGACGACCCGGCGACCCTGGACCTGGCCTGCACCCTGGCCGGCCTGGCCGACACCACCGACCCGGAGATCGCGGCCCTGGGCGCCGCCCTGGTGCCCGACATGGGCGACGCGCTGGTGCGCGCCACGGACCGCAGCAACGACCGCTGGAGCGAGGCCACGGGCGACAGCCTGCGCGACCTGGTGTCGGCCGGCATGCTCGAGCCCGGAGAGGACGGCCAGACGGCCCTGGTGGCCCTGCGCCCCGAGCTCCTCGATCTGCTGGGAGACGCCCTGGTCGTGGCCAACCTGCGCCAGACCCTGGGGGACGCCCGGGACCAGGGGCGCCTGGCTCCCCTGCCCGCCCAGCTCCAGTACCTGTCCGAGGTCGACGTCTCCGGCGGCAGCCTGTCGGCGACCGAGGACAGCGCGCTGCTGTCCCTGCTGCGCCTGCTGGACAGCGGCAACACCGAAGCGCAGTGCAGCATCGACCTGGTCTTCACCTCGCTCGACTTCAACCTGGGCAACCTGTCGGTGGCGCTGTTGTCGGCCCTGGCGGACCAGGATCCCCAGGCAGCGGCCTCGGGGATCGACCTGCTGGGCTCGATCCTCGGCGGCCCTCTGACCCAGGGCACCCTGGAGTTGGTCGCGTCCACCGGCGTCTGCCCGGTCATCGACGACCAGCTCGTCACGGACCTGGGCTCCATCGACCGCCTCTCGGATCCCGAGGTTGGCGACCTGCTGGTCGTGCTGCTCATGGTCCTCGACGACGCGCGCAGCGGCGAGGCCGACCGGCTGGTCGACGTGGTGGACCTGGCCAGCGCCATGGTCGATCGGGGCCTGGTCCCTCCCCTGGAGGAGGTGCTGGCCGATCTGGGCAGCACCGCTGCGGCCAGCGACCTGGTGCAGGTGCTGGGCGTGCTGCTCGACCCGGTCCCCTTGCAGGTCGACGCCTGTCCGACGGGCAGCCGCCCGCTGGACCTGGAGGGCATGGTCGGGCTGGTCCACGCCGCCCTGGCCGACCGCAGCGGGGGCGTGCCCCTGGACGTGTTGCGCCCGGTGCTCGACGCGACCCTGGGGGCCGACGGCACCTGGAGCGCCCTGGGCCACCTGGGCGCCCTGGCCCACGCCGCCAGCGCCCGCACCAGGGAGCTGCTGCCGCTCCTGGCCCGGGTGCTGGCCGTCGACCCGAGCCTGTCCATCCTGCGCGACCTGGCCCCGGTGCTCCAGGACGCATCGCTGCGCGACCCCGCCCTGCGCATGCTCGAGGCCCCGGCGCTGCTCGACGCTCTCGGGGCGCCCACGGACATGGTCGAGGGCCCCCTGCCCTGGGCCGCCCGCCTGGTCGTCGGCGGCACCGTCGAGAGCCTGCTGCGCACCATCTCCCTGGTCGTGGACAGCCTGCGCGCCGTCGCCTCTGGCGACGCCTCCAGCGACACCTCTTCCTCTACCGGCGGCTGAGCGCGACGCTGAGCCCCACGGAGCCCGCATGGACCAGCACTACCTGCACCTGCCCCAGCCCGCCCCGGGCATCGACCACGACTATGGCCCGCGCGTGCACATCCTCAGCCACCCGGCGCCGATGTCCCTGCTGGCCCGCCTGTGCTCGGCCGAGGTGACCCAGCCGGCCATCAACCGCCTGGTCAGCCGCCTCTACGACTGGATGCTCTGCGAGGTCGCCAGCCGCGTGCTCGACCGCCGCGTCATCGAGGTCCCCACCCGCATGCGGGCCAGCGAGCCGCGGGGCGTCTACAAGGGCCAGGCCCTGGATCGCCGCCAGCAGGTGGTCGTGGTCGACATCGCCCGGGCCGGCATGCTGCCCGCCTACCGGGTCTACGACGGGCTGCACGACCTGGTGGACGCCGACTGCATCCGGCAGGACCACGTCATGGCCAGCCGCCGCACCAACGAAAGGGGCGAGGTCGTGGGCCTGGACATCCACGCCAGCAAGATCGGGGGCCCGGTGGCCGGCACCACCCTGCTGATCCCCGACCCCATGGCCGCCACGGGCACCAGCCTGAGCCGGGTCCTGCAGACCTACGCGGCCCTCGAGGGCGGCCCGCCGCGCAAGGCCGTCGCAATGCACCTGATCGTCACGCCCGAGTACCTGGCCCGCATGAACAAGGAGCACCCCGAGCTGGAGGTCTTCGCGATCCGCCTGGATCGGGGCCTGTCATCGGCCGAGGTCCTGGCCGGCCGCCCCGGCGCCCGCTGGGCCGAGGAGGTCGGCCTGAACGCCGTCCAGTACATCGTCCCCGGCGCCGGTGGCGTCGGCGAGCTGCTCAACAACGCCTGGGTCTGAGGTCCAGGCCCCCTGTGGGAAGAGACCGGCCGTGACGCCGCCCATGGGGGGAGGCGGCTCGTGCCTCCGCCCACCCCACGTTAGCGAGGGCGCGCCCCCTTGCCTGGAGTGGACATGACCCCCCCGAACCACGGCGACGCCCACATCCGCGTGCTCATCTCCGAGGAGCGCATCCAGGCGCGCGTGGCCGAGCTGGCCCGCGAGATCCGGGAGCAGATCGGGGACGGGCCCATCACCTGCATCGGCGTCCTGAAGGGCAGCTTCATCTTCATGGCGGACCTGGTGCGCGCCCTGGGCGGTCCGGTCCGCTGCGAGTTCCTGGGGGTCAGCAGCTACCACGGTGGCACGCGCTCCACAGGCGTCGTGCGCATCACGGAGGACCTGCGGCATCCCATCGAGGGTCACCACTGCCTGCTGGTCGAGGACATCGTCGATACGGGCCTGACCCTGGACTACCTCAAGCACTTCCTGGGCGCGCGCAAGCCGGCCTCGCTGCAGACCGTGGCCCTGCTGGACAAGCCGGGGCACCGCGAGGTCGAGGTCATCGCTGACTTCGCGGGCTTCACGATCCCCGACGAATTCGTCGTCGGCTACGGCCTGGACCTGGGCGAGCTGTACCGCAACCTGCCCTTCATCGCGGTCTACTCGCCCTGAGGCAGGGCCCCGAGGGGGCCCTAGTCCTCGCTCGACCCGCCGCCGCTCTTGCGACGCCGGCGCCGGCGACCGCCGGCGGGCTTCCGGGCAGCGCCGGCGCGCACCGGGTGGTCCTGGACCACGGCCAGGATCTGGTCGCCGTAGGCGTGGACCTGCCAGGCCCGGATCCCCTCGATCTGCTCGAGGGCTTCTTTGTCGGCCGGGGCCCAGGTGGCGATCTCCTTGAGGAGCTGGTTGCTGGCCACGACCACCGGCGAAATGTGCTCGCGCCGCACGATGTCGTTGCGCCAGGTCTTCAGCGCGCCGAGGAGCTGGTCGTTGGCGGCGCGGCGCGGACCCTTGCGGACCGGGGCCTCTCGCACCGGCGGCTCGGGCAGGGGCCGCTCGTCGGCCAGGCCGGCCTGCACGGCCGCCACCAGGGCCGGGCCATGCTTGCGGTAGAGCGACGCGCCGGGGCGGATGACCTGGCCGAGCGCGTCCATGCTGGTCGGCGCGGCCTTTGCGATGTCGATGAGGGCATCGCCGGGCATGGCCTTGAAGGAGGGGCGGTCCATGCGCCGCGCCTCGGACTCCCGGTACTCCCACAAGGTCCGCAGCACCATGCGGCCCTGTCCGTCCAGGATGTTGGAGCCCTTCAGCCGCAGGAAGTCGGCGGGGTGCGAGGACCGGCCGGTCCACTCCCGCTGGGTCAGGACCAGGCACTCCTCGCGCGCCGCGTCGGTGCGGCCGGCAGCGGCGAGCTTGTGCTGCAGCACCTCTACCAGGGCCAGCAGCCAGTGCGTGTCGCCCCGCGCGTACTGCAGGTGCTCCTCTCGCAGGGGGCGCTGGGACCAGTCGTGCCGCTGGTACTTCTTGTCCAGGCGGATGCCGAAGAACCAGTCGATGAGGTCGGCCAGCCCGATGCGGGGGAAGGCCAGGAACTGCGAGGCGATCATCGTATCGAAGACATTGGTCAGCGTGATCTGGAAGTCACGCTTGAGGCAGACCACGTCGTAGTCGGCGCCGTGCAGGACCTTGAGGATCTTCGGATCCTCGAGCAGGACCTTGAGGGGCGCGAGATCCGGCACCTTGAGCGGGTCGACGATGTAGTCGGTGTCCCGGTCCGAGACCTGGATCAGGCAGACCTTCTCCTGGTAGTGGTGAAAGGAGTCCGACTCGGTGTCGACACCGATGACGGGCTGGTCCTTGAGGGTCTCACAGACGCGCAACAGGGTGTCTGCGTCCTCGACCATCACGAGAGGGGTGTCACCGAACATCAGGAGCAGCTGGGTCCACGCAGCGGGGGGAAGACTTCAGGTCGGCGGCCGCATCCGGTGGTTAGGAGCGGCCGGAGCCGGTGGGCTCGGGGCCCAGGTGGGCAAGCCCGGCGTTGCTGCGCTCCAGGCCGACCTCGGTCTTTGCCGCTAACGTGCCCATGGGCCTGGATCAATGCGCGCCTCAAGAGCCGACTCCGCTCCCGTCGTCGTCGCCCTCGGCGGCAACGCCCTGATCCGCCCCGGGGAAGAGGGCACCGCGGCCCAGCAGCAGGAGCGCGTGGCCGAGGTCGCGCTGCCCCTGGCCGCCCTGGCTGCAAAGGCGCCCCTGGTCCTGAGCCACGGCAACGGCCCCCAGGTCGGCCGGCACCTGCTGCGCTCGGACCTGCTGCTGGACCGCGTCCCGCCGACCACCCTGGAGCTGGCCGTCGCCGCCACCCAAGGCGAGCTCGGCTACACCATCGCCCACGCGGTGGACGAGGCCCTGCGCCGCATGGGCTGCCCGCGCCCCGTCGTGGCGCTGGTGACCCGGGTCCGGGTCGACCCCCAGGACCCGGCCTTCCGCGACCCCACCAAGTTCGTGGGCGCCTTCTACGACGCGGTCACGGCCCACGCCCAGGCCGCGGCCCTGGGGTGGCGGGTGCGCCCCGACGGGGACCGCGGCTGGCGGCGCGTCGTCCCCTCCCCCCAACCCCTGGAGGTCCTCGAGGTCCCCGCCATCGCCGCCCTGCTGGCGAGCGGCAGCGTGGTCGTGGCCTGCGGCGGGGGCGGCGTGCCCGTGGTGGAGGTCGACGGCCACCGCGTCGGGGCCGAGGCCGTCATCGACAAGGACCGCGCCACGGCCCTGCTCGCGACCCAGCTCGGTGCGCGGCGCCTGGTCATCCTGACCGGGGTGGACCAGGTCTGGGCCGGCTTCGGGCGACCGGGCGGGCGCCCCCTGGGCCAGGTGCGCGCGGCCGAGCTGGCGGAGCTGCGCGACCGGGGCGAGTTCCCGGCCGGCTCCATGGGCCCCAAGATCGAGGCGACCCTGCGCTTCCTGGAGGCAGGGGGTGAGGAGGTGCTCATCACCTCGCCCGAGGGCCTCACGGCGGCCCTGCGGGGCGAGGGCGGCACCCACGTCCGGCCCTGAGCCCTCGCAGGAGCAAGCGCGCGGCGGCGTGGGCTCCCTGCTCGGCTCCGCCATGGTCCACCTGGGCCTGGCCCTGGTCCTGCTTCGCAGCAGCCTGGCCGCGGACCGCCTGCCCGGCGTGGGCCTGGGCGAGGGCTGGGGCCGGCTCTTCGTCACGGCCCAGGTGGGGCGCTGGGCCCACGGGCTCTCGCCCTGGGGGCGGGCCGACCTGCTGGCCTGGCCCCAGGGCATGGACCTGTGGCCCACCGATCCCCTGGTGCAGGCCATTCAGCTCCCCCTGGGCGCGCTGCTGGGAGACCTGGGCGCGCTGACCGCCGTGACCGCCCTGGTCTTGGCCCTGGCGGGCTTCGGGCCCACCGTGTTGGCCCGGACGGCGGGGGCACGCCCCCTGGCGGCCCTGGCGGCCGGCGTCGCGGTGCAGGTGTGCCCCTTCGTGCTGCGCAACGGCGCCGACCTGGTGCTGGAAGCCCTGGCCCTGGGCCCCCTGGCCCTGGCGGCCGCCGCGGTGTTGCGGGCCCTGACCGTGCCCCGCCCGGGGGCCGGCACCTGGGCCGCCGTCGGCCTGGCTGTCTTCGCTGTCGCCGCGACCAGCCCCTACTACGCGATCTACCTGGCCCTGGGCTGCGCCCTGGCGCTGCCGGTGTCTCTGCGGACGCCGCGGTCCCTGCGGACGCCGCGGTCCCTGCGGACGCCGCGGTCCCTGCGGACGCCCCCAGCCCCGCCTCTGCAGCGCGGCCGACGCTGGGTCGCCGTCGCCGGGCTCGGCGCCCTGGCCTGCGCCCTGGCCCTGGCTCCCCTGTGGCGGGCCGAGGGCGGCTCCCACGGCCGGCTGGGCCCGGCCTACACCGGCGCCGGCTTCCAGATCGGCGCGACCGCGGTCTCCCGACCCTCAGAGCTGGGCGCCCACGCCGGTCGTCGCGTCGGCCCGGCGGCCCGGACCCCGCCGCCCGGCCAGGGACCCGGCAGCCCCCCGCCTTCCGGGCCCCCACAAGCCGGCACCCCACAAGCCGGGCCCCCGCCCGGAGGATCCCCCGGCGCGCCCCCTCCCCCTCCTCCTTCGGCCCTCGCCCGCGGGATCCAGCGGGTGCCGGGCGGCGCGACCCTGCTCCTCGCCCCCCTGCTGGGCCTGGTCCCCCGGCGCTCCCGCCGCTGGTCCCTCGCCGCCCTCCTCGCCCTGCTCGCCGGGCCGGCCCCCTGGACCGCGCTTGGCGCCCTCGGTCTGCCCGCCCTGCGCAGCGACGGGCCCCTCGCCGCCCTGCTCGCCGCGCTGCCGCTGACCGCCAGCCTGGGCAACGCGGCGCGCCTGGTCGCCGTCTTCGCGGTGCTCGCCGCCGTCGCGGCGGCCCGCGCCACCGACGGACGCCCGCTGCTCTCGCTGCTCCTGGTGGGCGGCGCCGTGGCAGAGGCCCGCCTGCGCTTCACCGGCCTGGCCCTGCCCGCGACCCCGGTCAGCGTCGACGCCCCGGTCCTGGCCGCCCTGGCAGGCCCCACCGTCGTCTTCCCCAGCGGCGACCCGCCCGCCTGGCACCCCCAGGTGGCGCCCAAGGAGGTCCTGTTCCTGGCGGGCCGCGCCGGCCGCCCCGTCGCCTACGACTACGGCCGCGGCCACCGCCCGGCCGACCTCGCGGTGCAGGCCCGCCTGGCCACCCTCGCCAACTGCCCCCTAGGCATCGTGGCCCTGCGCACGGCGCGCCCCCTGCCCGACACCGCCGCCGCCTGGGCGGCCCAGCCCTTCACCGACCTGCTGGTGCTGGAGGACCGCCTGAGCCCCGCCGAGCGCGGCCGGCTGCGCTCCTGGCTGGGCGCGCACGCCACCCTGCGGCTCCAGGGCGCGCACGCCGCCGCCTGGGCCTGGCCGGATCGCTTCGCCGCGCCAGATCCTGCCGGCCCCGCAGATCCCGCAGACCCTAGCGACCCCGCAGAAAGGGCCGCACCGCCGCCACCAGCGCCTGGGGGTGCGTGAGCATCGCCCGGTGGCCGCCGGGCACGGTCTGCACCTCGACGCCCGGCAGCTCGCGCTGCGCCTGGGCCGTGGTCCAGGGGGCCTCGGTGTCGACCTGGCCGCGCAGCCACAAGCAGGGCACCGGCGGAGGGCCCAACGGGTCCCAGCTGGCCACCGCCCGCAGACGGCGGGCGAGGAGCACGGGCGCCGGGAGCCGGGCCAGGAGCGCGGCGGACAGCTCGGGATCGACCCCCTCCTCGGCGTGACGCGCCCGGATCCGCGCCCGGTAGCGGGCCGCCACCCAGCACCGCGGCAGGCGATCCACCAGCGCGGCCGACAGGGCCAGGCCGGCCGGGCGGTGGCGAGGGTGGGGCAGGCTGCCCAGGGTGACGAGGGCGCGCACCCGGTCGGGCTGCTGGTGCGCAGCCTCCCAGGCGACCAGGCCCCCCAGGCTGGCCCCCAGCAGGCAGACCGGCCCCGCCGGCAGGCCCGCCAGCAAGGCCGCCGCCAGCACCGGCACGCTCAGGTCCACTGGCAGGCCCGGTCCCTCCGGCAGGGGCCAGGCCTCCACCGGCCGGTCCGCCGCAAGCCCGCCCAGCTCCGAGAAGACGGTGGGGTCGCCCTCGATGCCGGGCAACAGCACCAGCAGCGGGCCCTGGCCCCCCGAGGGGCCGACCTGGAAGCGCCCGGCGGGACCCGCCCGACGCTGCAGCCCGCTCACGCGGAGACGAGCCGGGCCACCAGCTCGGCCAGGGGCGGCGCCGCCTGGCCCACGACCCGCGTCACGGAGGCGTGGTCGGCCGGCTCGTCCGTCAGGCCCGAGCCGTAGTTGCTGACCACGCTGAAGGCCAGGACCCGCATGCCGGCATGCACCGCCGCGATGACCTCGGGCACGGTGCTCATGCCCACGACGTCGGCGCCCATGCGGCCGAGCATGCGCACCTCTGCCGGGGTCTCGTAGGAGGGGCCGCGCATGGCCGCGTAGACGCCGCGCTGCAAGGGGATGCCCAGCTCCAGGGCCAGGGCGTCGGCCTGGGCGCCCAGCGCCGGGTCATAGGCGTGGGTCAGGTCGGGGAAGCGCGGGCCCAGGTCGTCCCGGTTCGGGCCGACGAGCGGGTTGCCGTGCGTCATGTCGATGTGGTCGGTCATGCGGACCAGGCTGCCCGGGGCCCAGTCGGGCCGGCAGCTCCCCGCCGCGTTGGTCAGGACCAGGCGGCCCACGCCCCACCGGGCCAGGGCGCGCACCCCGGCGACCACGTCCGAGGGCGCATAGCCCTCGTAGAGGTGGACCCGGCCCGAGACCAGGAGCACGGGCGCACCGTGCACGCGGCCCAGGGCGAAGACGCCCTTGTGCCCAGCGACGGCGGGCACGGGCAGGCCGAGCTCGGCGTGGGTCGTGGACCGCACGTCCTCCAGGCGGTCGAGCAGGACGCCGAGGCCGCTGCCCAGCACCACCGCCCAGGGCGGGGCGGGGCCCAGGCGCTCGGCCAGGCGGGTCGCGGCCAGCGCGTCGAGGGAGGCGGCGGAGTCGGGATCAAGGGCGGCAGGAATGGCGGGCTCCAGGCAAGGTCAAGAGCATAGCCCCCCGGCGAGCACCGGACCGCATTAGGCAGGCGCCGTGCGACCTGTGCTCGTGACCGCTGGCGCCACCCGCAACCCGGTGGACGCGATCCGCTACCTCTCGGCCCACTCCTCGGGCCGGACGGGGGGCCGCATCGCCGCGATCCTGGCCGGGGCCGGCCTGGACGTCACCATGCTGGCCAGCCCCGAGGCTTGGCTGCGCCTGCAGGCCGAGGTCCCCGCTGAAGCCGCCCACGTCGCCTGCGTCGAGTACACCTCGACCTACGACCTGCTGGACCGCATGGCGCACTGGATCCAGGCCCACCCCGACGCGGTCATCGTGCACGCCGCCGCCGTCGGCGACTACGCCATGATCGACCGGGCCACGAGCAAGCTGCCCTCGGGGGCGCCCGAGCTCGTGCTGCGCCTGCGTCCCACCCCCAAGATCCTCGACCGGATCCGCGGCTGGGCGCCCAACAGCTTCCTGGTCTCCTTCAAGGCCGCGGCCCCCGAGACGAGTGAGGACGAGCTGGCGCTCATCGCCCGGGCCCAGCGGGAGCGCACCACCTCGGACCTGGTCTTCGCCAACGTCATCGGCAACCTCCAGAGCCTGGTGCTGCTGGAGGCCACGGACGGCCTGACGCGACACACCGATCGCGGCGCGGCGATGCGGGATCTCATCGATCGCATCCTGGCCGCGGCCCAGGGCTGAGGCGCCGAGCTGAGCTGCCGACACGACGAACCCGCCCCCCGCAAGAGGGGCGGGCTGCGGCGGTCCGAGCGTTCCGCAGCCCGGGCGGTGCTTCAGTCGGCGGTGATGAAGCCCTTCTCGGTCAGGTAGTCGATGATCTCGATGGCGCAGGCGTCGACGGTCTTGCCGGCCGACTTCAGCACCATCTCGGCGTTCTCGGGGGCCTCGTAGGGGGCGCTGATCCCGGTGAAGTTCGGGATGATGCCCGCCCGGGCCTTCTGGTACAGGCCCTTGGGGTCGCGCTCCTCACAGACATCCAGGGGGGTGTCCACGAAGACCTCGATGAAGTTCCCGGGGGTGATCTTGCGGACCTGGTCGCGGTCCTCCCGGTAGGGGCTGATGAAGGCCGTGATGGTGACGGCGCAGGCGTCGGCGAAGAGCGCCGCGACCTCGCCGATGCGGCGGATGTTCTCGGTGCGGTCGGCCGGCGAGAAGCCCAGGTCCTTGTTCAGGCCGTGGCGGATGTTGTCGCCGTCCAGCACGTAGACGAAGTTGCGGCGCTCCAGCAGGAGCTGCTCCACGCGGCGGGCGATGGTCGACTTGCCCGAGCCCGACAGGCCGGTCAGCCACACGACGCAGCCGCGGGTGCCGAGGGCCTGCTGCCGCTCCTCGGTCGAGACGTTGGCGTCGTGCCAGGTGATGTGCTTGCTCTTGGGCTCGTTCACGGGAACTCCGGAGGGGAGGAGGAGGTGCGCTGCGCCGACGGCGCGCGCTTCGAAGAAGGCGGGCCCGTATCGGGTCGGACCGGGGGGGTGCAAGGCGACAGCTTGGTCCCGGCGGCCACAGACCCGATCCGCGCAGGCCCGCCGACTCAGTACCCGCGGCCTTTTCAGAGGGCGGCGCGGACGGCCTCGGCGACGAAGTCCATGCGGTCGTTGCCGAAGAACATCTGCTCGCCCACGAAGAAGGTGGGCGCCCCGAAGGCGCCGCGGGCCACCGCCTCGTCCGTCCAGGCGCGCAGCCGCTCCTTGGCTGCATCCTGACCCGCCGCGGCCACGGCCTGCGGCCCGGTGATCTCGGCGATGACGGCAGGGTCGCGAATGTCGCGGCCCTCGGTCCAGTAGGCCCGGAACAGGGCCCGCGCCGCCGCCACCATGGCCTGGTCCTGGGGCATGGCGCACAGGGCCCGCATGGCCGGCAGGCTGTGGGTCGGGAAGACCGTGGGGAAGTTCAGCTCGGCCTTGACCCGCCCGGCCCAGCGGTGCAGATCCCGGAACATGTAACGGCCGCGGGCCGGCAGGAGGGCCGGAGGCGTGTTGCCCGTCGCCTTCATCACGCCGCCCAGGAAGAAGGGCCGCCAGCGCACGGGCAGGCCCGCCTGCGCGGCCAGCTCGTCGATGCGGTGGGTCGCCAGCCAGGTGTAGGGGCTCACGACGTCGAAGAAGAACTCGATCTCGGCGATCTCGGCTTTCATGGGCACCTCTCCAGGCGGCTTATCCCGCTGCGCTGCCGGTTCCCGCGCCGCCGGTCGCGATGGACTCTCCCACCATCAGGCCCACGGCCATGGTCGTCACCTGGGGGTTCACGCCCAGCGAGGTCGGGAAGACGCTGGCGTCCGCGACGTAGAGGTTGGCCTGGCCCCAGACCCGGCCGTCGGGGTCCACGCAGCTCGTCTTCTCGTCGGCCCCCATGCGACAGGTGCCCATGGGGTGGCTGGCGTAGAGGTACAGGCGCCGGGCCGGCACGTCGCCAGGGATGTGCTGCGAGATCTGGTCGGGGCTGGAGATGGGCTTGGAGCCGACGATGCCCGCGAAGACCTCCTGGGCACCCGCGGCGAAGAAGACCTCGGCGCACTCGCGCATGCCGGCCAGCAGGCGCTGGCGATCTCCATCCCCCAGGAAGTAGGTCATGCCCGACAGGCCCACGCCGCCCCGGCTGTCCTGGTCGTGGACCAGCGGGCCTGCCATGGCCATGTGGCGCAGGTCGGAGATGGCCTGCAGCAGGTCCTCCCCCAGGCTGTAGGGCATGCTCGCGTAGGTCTGGTCCGGCGAGGCGGTGTAGGTCTGCAGCAGGTAGCCGCGGTCCCAGCGGTCGACGTAGTAGCCCTGGGCCACGCCGCTCCAGGGGCGGATCTCCTGCTCGAAGCGGCCCAGCAGTCCGGTGGCCGGGTGCAGGAAGAGCCAGGCCCCGCAGCTGCTGGCCTGCGCCAGGCCGTTGCCCAGCAGCAGCTTGGGGGTGCCGACCGGGCCGGCGCTCAGGACGAAGACCCGGGCCCGGACCTCGAAGTCACCTCGATCCTCCAGGGTCGCGGGGTCGACCAGGGCGCCGCGGACCGCCACCACCCGGTCTCCCTGGGCCTCGATCTCTGCCACGCGGCAGTCGCCGTGGACCGTGCAGCGGCCGGTGCCCATGGCCAGCGGCAGGAAGGTGCGGTCCACGCTGGTCTTGCCGCCGGTCGGGCAGCCCATGTAGCAGACTCCGCATCCCACGCAGCCGGGGGCCGAGCGGGCCAGCCACTGGCCGGGGAGGCCCAGGGCGTCGGCGCCCTTCTTGAAGATCAGGTTGTTGTTGCGCTGGAACACGACGGGATTGACCGTGACCCCCAGGGTTTGCCAGACCCGGTCCAGGCGGGCCTGCATCGGCTCGGGCGCCAGGCGGTGGCAGCCGAAGCGCTGGGCCCAGTCCTCCATGACGGGCCGCGGGGTGCGGAAGCAGATGGCGCTGTTGATGAGCGTGCTGCCGCCGACCCCCCGGCCGCCGGGCACGGGGATCACGGTGTTGCCGACCGCGCTGCGGGCCCCCTGCTCGACGTAGAGGTGGCGGTAGGCCCAGGCTGCGTCCTGCTGGAACTGGGCAGGCTGCCAGTGGCTGCCGTGCTCGACCACGACGACCGAGAGGCCGGCCTCGGCCAGGGCGCAGGCCACGGCGGCCCCGCCAGCCCCGGCCCCGATCACGCAGGCGTCGGCCTGCCAGCGCTCGTGGGGACCGTAGTCCGAGAAGCCGCGGCGGGGCTCGCTCATCGGTGCCTCCTCACAGCTCGATCGGCGGGGCGGGGGCCAGGCCGGGGACCAGGCACTCGGCCCGGAAGCCGATGGCGGCCTTCACCTCGGGCCGGCGCAGGAAGGCGGTGCCGACGATGAGCTTCACCGAGTCACTGGCCAGGCGCCGCGGCAGGGGATCGTCCCCCGCCCAGACGGCGACGACCTCGGCCGCCTCTTGGGGCGACAGCGCCGAGAAGTCCTGGCCCCGCGAGACCAGGGTCCCGATCTGGATGGCCCGCAGCACGTAGCGGAAGGGCGGCGCCACCTGGGCCGGGAAGATCTCGGCCAGCAGCAGGTCGACCTGGGGGGCCGTGCCGCCGTCCCCGCCCGCCACGGGGAAGTGGCCAGGCGGGAAGAGCACCCGGGCGAGGGCCTCGACCACCCGGGCCTCGCGGGCCGTGAGCACGCGGAAGCCCTCTCCCGGAGCGCCCAGGTGCAGGGTGGCGCCCGCGGCCCCGGCGACGGCCACCGCCACCCCGGCCAGCAGCACGCTGCGGCGGCTCACCAGGGCGTCGATAGGACCTCCGATCCCGCGGTCGCCGCGGGGGGTCCGGCGGAATATCCGACCGGAGAGCCTACGCCCTCATCCCCAGTCCCACGGGAGGCCACCATGGCCCTGGTCCACGGCGGCAAGCTGGTCGCCGACGCCCTCGCAAAGGAGGGGGTCAGCCACCTCTTCACCCTCTGCGGTGGCCACATCCAGCACATCTACGACGGCTGCCTGGACAACGGCATCCGCGTCGTCGACGTCCGCCACGAGCAGTCCGCCGGCCACGCGGCAGAGGGCTGGGCCCGCGCCACCGGCCAGGTCGGCGTCTGCGCCGTCACCGCCGGTCCCGGCGTCACCGACACCGTCACCGCTGTGGCCAACGCCTGGCGCGGCGGCGCCCCCATGGTCGTCTTCGGCGGCCAGGGTCCCAACTTCTTCCGCGAGATGGGCAGCTTGCAGGAGATGGACCACGTCCAGCTCATGCGCAGCATCACCAAGTGGTCGGCCACCATCCCCGAGACCCGGCGGATCCCCGACTACGTGGCCATGGCCTTCCGCAAGGCGACCACCGGCGTGCCCGGCCCGGTCTTCCTGGAGGCCCCCCTCGACGTGCTCATGAACATGATCGACGAGGGAGAGGCCCCCTGGCCCGAGCGCTACCGCACCGAGTCCGTCTCGGGCGGGGACCCGGCCGGCATCGAGGCCGCCGCCGCCCTGCTCGCCAAGGCCGAGCGCCCCGTGGCCGTCGTCGGCACCCAGTGGTTCTTCAGCCCCTACCGCGACGCCATCCACGCCTTCTTGAAGGCCTACGACCTGCCCTGCTTCCTCAACGGCGGGGCCCGCGGCGCGCTGACGCCCGACGACCGGCACTTCTTCCGCCTGTCCCGGGGCAAGGCCATGGCGGCGGCCGACGTGGTCGTCGTCTTCGGCACGCCCTGGGACTTCCGGCTCCAGTACGGCCAGGGCTGCCCCTCGGCCCAGGTCATCCAGGTCGACCTGGACCCCCAGGTCATCGGCCACAACCGCGCCGTGGACGTGGGCCTGCCCGCCGACACCGGCCTGGTCATGTCCCAGCTGGCCCAGGCCGGCAGCCGCAGCGACAGCGGCTGGCTGGCCGCCGTCCGGGTCATGGAGGACAAGGCCTACGCCCGCATGCTGCCCGAGATGAACGACGACAGCAGCCCCGTGAAGCCGCTGCGCTTCAGCAAGGCCCTGGCCGACGCCCTGCCCCGCGACGTGACCATCGTCTGCGACGGCGGCGACATCGTCGGCACGGCGGCCAAGCTGGTCGACGTCTACGAGCCCGGCCACTGGATGGATCCCGGCCCGCTGGGCACCCTGGGGGTCGGCCCCGGCTTCGCCATGGCGGCCAAGCTGGCCCGCCCCGACAGCCCGGTCTGCATCATCTACGGCGACGGCAGCTTCGGGCTGAACGGCTTCGAGTTCGAGGCCATGGCCCGCCAGGGCATCTCCGTGGTCGGTGTCATGGGCAATGACGCCGCCTGGCAGCAGATCCGTCGCGGCCAGGTCGAGATCTTCAGCCCCGACCGCGCCCCGGCCACCAAGCTCGACTTCACCCGCTACGACCGCATCGTAGAGGCCATGGGCGGCCACGGCGAGTACGTCGAGGATCCGACACAGATCCACGCGGCCATCGACCGGGCCTTCGACAGCGGCAAGCCCGCCCTGGTCAACGTGAAGCTCGGCAGTAGCGACTTCCGCAAGGGGGCGATCAGCGTATGACGGGCGCCCTGCCCGGTGCGGGGGCCCTGCCCGGTGCGGGGGCCCTGCCCGACGCCGAGGCCCTGGCCACCGCCCACGGTATCATCGGCCGCCGGGCCGAGCTGCGCGCCGTGTTGGCCTGCCTGACGGCGGGCCGCAACGTGCTGCTGGAGGGCCCGGTCGGGGTCGGCAAGACCGCCCTGGCCCGCGCCGTGGCCGAGGGCTTGGGGCGCGGCCAGGTCCGGGTCGACGGGGACGGCCGCTACACCGAGGCCAAGCTCATCGGGCACTTCGATCCGCCCGGCGTGCTGGAGCGTGGTTACCACGCCGACCTCTTCGTGCCGGGCCCCCTGGTCCAGGCCATGCAGCAGGGCGCCATCCTGTTCGTCAACGAGCTGAACCGCATGCCCGAGGGCGTGCAGAACGTGCTGCTGCCCGCCATGGACGAGGGCCTGGTCAGCGTGCCCCACCTGGGCACCGTGCGCGCCGCGTCAGGCTTCGCCCTGGTCGCGACCCAGAACCCCCGGGAGTTCGTCGCCACCGGCCACCTCTCCGAGGCCCTGCTCGACCGCTTCGAGCTGGTGCCGCTGAGCTGGCAGGACCAGGCCGAGGAGCGCAGCATCGTGGAGCAGGAGGCGCGCTGCCGCCCGACCGAGGACCTGGTCTCGCGGGCCGTGCAGCTCGTCCGCGCGACCCGCCGGGACCCGCGGATCCGCCGCGGGGCCAGCGTCCGGGCGGCCGTCGCCATCGCCGACCTCGCCCAGGTCCTGGGGGGCGACCTCGCCCAGGCTGCCCGCCTGGCCCTGGCCACGCGCATCGAGCTGGTCGAGGGCGGCGAGGGCCAGATCGACCAGGTCGTGGCTGATCTCGTCGAGGGACTGGAAAAAAAAAATCCTCGGAGCCCCACAGCGTCGAGCTGAGTGACCGGGCCCGCCGCCCTGACTCCGAGCCGGGGCAGCTCGTGCCCGAGGACGTGGCCGACGGCCCCCTCGAAGAGACGCAGCAGCGCGAGCTGCCCGAGGGCTGGGACGCCGCCACCAGCTACCACCGCATCAAGCGCCAGCTGTCGCCCGAGCAGCGCACCGTGGCCCGGGAGCGGGCCATCCAGGCCATCCTCGCCCGCGCCCAGCAGCTCCTCCGCCACGCCGCCCGCCCGACGCGCCGGGTCGAGGACGGCTTCCCGGCCGACGGTGAGCTCGACCTGGAGGCCACCTTGGAGCGGGTCCGCCCCTGGGCACCCGAGGACCTGCGCGTCGAGCGCATCGAGGCCCGCGAGGCCGACGTCGTCGCCATCCTGGACATGAGCCTGTCCATGACCGGGCCCAAGATCGCGCTCACTGCCCTGGCCACCGCCATCCTGCGGCTGCGCCTGGACCAGGTCGCCGTCGTGCACTTCGACACCCGGGCCCACAAGCTGGTCGGCATCGGCGAAGCGACCAGCCCCCGCGAGCTGGTCCGCCGGGTGCTGGAGGTCCCGGCCCAGGGCTACACCAACATCGAGGCCGGCCTGAAGCGCGCCTGGCGAGAGCTGCAGCAGGGGCGTCGCCGCGAGCGGGTGGGGATCCTGATGAGCGACGGCATCGCCAACATGGGCGCCGACCCCGCGCAGGTGGCCCGCCTCTTCCCCACCCTGCACATCGTGCAGGTCGGCACCGAGGAGAAGCTCGGCAGCGAGGCCTGCCGCCGCATGGCCGAGGCCGGCCACGGCCGGGTCTACCGCGCCCCCACCTACGAGGACCTGCCCCTGGTCGTCCGTCAGCTCGTCCGAGACGTGTTCCGGGGCTGAGCCCGCCTGCATGGGCCACGTCACCCAGGCTGCACGCCTGGGTACACATGCGTATACCGATGCTCAGGAGGTGCTACCATGGCCCACACCCGCCGCACCCAGCTCCTCATGGAGCCTGACGAGTACGCAGAGCTCGAGCGCATTGCCGAGCAGAAGCGGGTGTCGGTCGCTGAGCTGATCCGGACGGCCGTGCGCGTGGTCTACCTGCGGTCGCCCGACGACAAGCTCGCGACCGTCGGGCACATCGCTGCCATGAACCTCCCCGTGGACTCGTGGTCCCAGATGAATGGACTCGTGGTCCCAGATGAAGGCGGAGATCGAGGAGGCCTACGATGGCGGTCTTCCTTGACACAAACGTCTTCATCTACGCCGCGGGTGGCGACGGCCTGCTGAAGCAGCCCTGCATCGAGCTGCTCCGACGTGTGGCCAGCGGCGAGGTCGACGCCGTCACAAGTGCGGAGGTGATCCAGGAGATCCACCACGTCTTTCGACGGCGGGGACGACTGGCGGACGGAGTAGCACTGGGGCGGGATGTAGCGCGGCTGTTTCCCGGACTGCTCCCGATCACCCGGCAAGACGTGCTCCGGTCCGGCGAGATCCTGATCGCGCGCCCGCAGCTGTCGCCACATGACGCGCTGCACGCCGCGACTGCGCTGAACAACGGAGTCACCCGCATCGTGTTGGTCGATGCCGACGTTGGGTACGTCGACGGCCTGCAGCGCCTGGACCCGACCGACCTGTAGTCGACCGTCCCACCCCAGCCGGTTCGAGGGGGCTGGCCGCGCAGGTGCGCCGGTACCCGGCCCCTGCACGGTCCGTCACTGCACGGTCCGTCACTGCACGGTCAGCCACTCCAGCGCCAGCCCGATCCCACCGTGATCCTCGGTCTTGCTCACCTGCACCGCGCCGGTGTCCGTGCCCAGCCAGCGCTCTCCGGCCAGTCCGCTGCAGGCATCGTCGAGCAGGGCCCAGGCGTCGGCGGCCGGATCGTGGACCAGGGTCAGCGGCATCAGCGCCCCGCTGCTGCTCGGCGTGGGGTCGACATCCACGGTCACCAGCACCCGGCCGTCGGGCAGGCGGAAGAGGTTGTGCACGATGCAGGTGTCCAGGGGCAGGGTGCGGCCCCACAGCACGGTGCCCGCCGGATCCAGGCCGACCAGGGCCAGGCCGCCGGTGCCGTCCATCACCGCGACCCCGCCCGTGGCGTCGGCGTACAGGGCCTCGGCCGAGCCGGCGTCGAAGGCCGCGCCCTCGGTGGTCCCGGTGTCCGCCGCCTCCTCGGGCACCGGCGTCGTGGCGCCGGTGGCCAGGTCGGCGAGCACGACCGGGCCGCCCCTGCGGGGCAGCAGCAGGGTCGTGTTGTTGCCCAGCCGGTCTGACATCGCGAAGCCGCCCGCCGTCGCGAAGCCACCCGCCGGCAGCGCGTCGGTCGGCAGGCCCGGCCAGACCGTCTCCTCCAGGCGGAGCGGGTTGGCCTGCACCCGCCACGCCCGGCCGCTGGCCTTCACCAGCAGGGGTGCGGTGTCCGAGCCGACCAGGGCCCGCGAGACCAGCGACGGGTTGCCTCCGACCCTCGTCGGCGGGTGCGCCGGAAGGGCCAGCCGGTCCGTCACGGTGCCGCTGTCCACGGCGTCGCGACGGCCTGCACATTGGCCCACAGCGCCGACACCGTCGTCCCGGCAAGGGCCCGGCTGAGGGTGCGCAGCGAGACCGATCGTGCCGGCAGGTCCACCTCGTGGAACCCGGGAAAGGCCGTCTCGCCTACGAAGCGCGCCGCGTCGACCGGGCCCTCGGTGCCGCAGGCCGGGTGCAGCTCCAGGACCATCCCGAGCGTCTGTGGGCCCTGCTCGCACAGCTCGGCGAAGACCTCGTGCACCCGCGCTGTCCGGGTCGGGTACAAGTCGCCCGGAAGCCCGTCGCCGTAGGGGGCGAGCATGTCCGCGGCGTCCTCGCTGGGCCGGCCCTCCTCGTCATCCAGCGAGTGACACAGCTCGTGCATGGCGTAGTTGGGTGGGACCGTGGGAAGCAGCCGGATGCCATGGCTCACGGAGTTGTACCGGCCCCCGCACCTCCCCCCGCAGATCTCGTCCACGAAGGTCACCGTGCGGACCCGCGTCCGGTCCCGCCCGGTCCAGCTGGCGAACCGCCCCTGGCCTGTATTGTAGCTGGCCAGGGCCCAGGTCGGGTCGTCGAGCCGCGACGTGTCGAGCGTGACCTGGTCCCAGGCATGCGGGGGATCGCAGGCCGTGAGCATCCACAGCGCCAGTGTGGCAACAACCATCCTCCACCTCCCGTCCTCCACAATCCTGCCGCACGGTCCCCTCGTCGCGGGCTAGACTCCCGCGCCACCGCGAGGCCCCTGTGTCCCCTCCCCTCGTCCACACCGCCCCCGACGACGTCGCTCGCCCGGCTCACGCGCCGACGGTGCTCATCGTGCAGGCCGGCCAGCCCGACCCCGCCATCCGCCAGCGCCTGGGTGATTACCCCGCCTGGTTCGGCGAGGTCTTCGCGCTCGAGGGGGCCACCAGCGAGCCGGTCGCGGTCTTCGAGGGCGAGGCCCTGCCCTACGGCGGCAGGTACGAGGGCATCGTGCTCACGGGCAGCGCCCACAGCGTGCGGGATGAGGCGCCGTGGATGGCCATGCTCGGCCGCTGGGCGCTGGCCATGGCCGCCCACACCCCGGTGCTGGCCGTCTGCTTCGGTCACCAGCTCGTGGGAGAGGCCCTGGGCGGCCGCGTGGACACCAACCCCGCCGGCCCCGAGTGGGGCACGGTCGACGTGAGGCTGAACGACGCCGGCCGCGCAGACCCGCTGTTCACCGACCTGCCGGCGCTCCTGCGGGTCCACGCCCTGCACCGCGACGTCGTGCTGCGGGAGCCCGAGCCGCAGCGCTTCACCCGCCTGGCCGGCAATCCCAACACCTCGCTGCAGGCCTTTGCCGTCGGTCCGTGGCTGCGCGCCGTGCAGTTCCACCCCGAGCTGACGGCCCCGCGCCTGGGCGCCATCCTGGACGGGCGCGGCTGGACGCCGACCACGCCCGTGGAGGCGAGCGACCACGGCGCGCGGATCCTGCGCAACTGGGTGCGCCACTACGTGCGGCGCGCCGAGTCTGCGGGCTGACACGGGTCAGCGCGACTCGGCCGAATTAGCCTGCCGCCTCTGTCCCACCGGGAGCCTTCATGCCAGCCGACGAGCGTTCCGCCCGCGCCGCCGCGGACGTGGCCCGCATCAACGCCTTCTTCCCCATCATGCCGGTGCTCGGCAACCGGTGGGCGGCCACGCGCCCCTTCGAGGGCCTGACCATCGGCATGTCCTGCCACCTCACCACGCTCACCGCCGTCATGATGCGCGAGCTGGTCCTGGGGGGCGGCAAGTGGATCGTCGTGGGTGCGAGCGAGGCCACGACCGACCAGGGCGTGGTCAACCTGCTGCGCGACATCGGCGTCGAGGTCTATGCCCCCGGCAGCCGGGACGAGCCCTACCAGCAGGTGCTGGAGCACGAGCCCGATCTGCTGGCCGACGTGGGCGGCGAGCTCATCGCCTCGGCCATCCAGAAGCACCCCGACCTCGCTCGGCGGATCCGGGCCGGGGTCGAGGTCACCAAGACGGGGGTCACGCGTCTGAAGGGCATGGACCTGCCCTTTGGCGTCGTCAACATCAACGACGGCCAGCTCAAGCCCTGGATTGAGAACCGCCACGGCGTCGGGGAGGGCTTGTGGCACGCCTTGCAGACCCTGACCGGCATGCACCTGTCGGGCCGCAGGGTCGGGGTCATCGGCTATGGGCCCGTCGGACGCGGCATCTGCGCCTATGCGCGGGCCGCCGGCGCCTCCTGCGAGGTCGTCGAGCACAACCCCATCCGTCGCCTCTACGCCCACTACGACGGCTACCCGGTGCCCACCAAGGAGGACATGCTCAAGCGGGTCGGCATCGTCGTGACCTGCTCGGGGCACAAGGGCATCCTGAAGGTCGAGGACGTGCGCGGCAGCCGCGAGGGCATCGTCCTGGTCAATGCCGGCCACGGAAACGACGAGATCGACGTCGCCGGCATCAAGGCCGCGGCCTCGGGGGTGGACCACGTCACCGACCAGGTCATCCGCTACAAGCTCGAGAACGGTCCCACGGTCGCCCTGCTGGCCGACGGCCACCCGCTGAACATCGTCATGAACTCCGGCTCGCCCGAGCCCGTGCTGCTGCACTTCGCGGTCCTGGGGCTGACGTTGCAGTGGCTGACCCGCAACGCCGTCGCTCCGGGCGAGGTCGCAGTGCCTCCCTTCATCGAGGAGGAGGCCGCCCGTCTGGCGCTCGAGGCGCTGGGCATGGGGCATGGCTGAGGCACCGGTCTGGGCCCGGGGCATGGTGGCCTCGCTGCAGCGGGGCGACCACGGCGCCGTGCTGCGGGCCGCCGACATGGCCCTGGAGGCGGCGGCCGATGACCTGGCCCTGCGGGCCCGGGTTCACACCTGGTTGGCCCAGGCCTGGGAGCGGGCCGGAGACCTGGACCGGGCGCGGGACCACATCCGGCTGGCGATCCGCGACGCCAAGGAGGTCGGCGACCCGGCCGGCCTGGACGCCATCCGCGGCCTGCGTCGCCGGGTGCTGGCCCGCCTGCGCCAGGCCGGGCAGCAGACCGATCCTGCCGCCCCGCCCGCCCCGGCCCTCCCCGAGCCGGCCGGCGACCCCCTCGCCGACCCGGCCCTGGGCAAGGCGCTCCAGGCCCTGCGCGGCGGCGACCCCGACGCGGCCCTGCGCCACGCCATCGCGGCCCGCGAAGCCGCGCGTCAGTCCGCCGACCCCAAGGCCGAGGTCCTGGCCCTCCTCGCCATGGCCCGCGTCCCCGGCCACGCCGAGGCCGCCCTGCGCAGCGCCCACGACGTCGCCGATCACGCGGGCAACGAGGGCCTGGTCAGCGCCGTCGTCCGCGCCGCCGAGGAGCTGAAGGTCGACCTGGGGCGGCGCGTGTTCTGACCACGCGGCCCGTCCGTGGTCGGGGCGGTCTCGACTACCAGGCGCCGTCGGGGCCGCCTGAGGGGTCAGGCCTGATAAACCGCGCCTGGGTTCTGTGCGGGGAGGTGTCGAGGCCGAAAGTGTACGTCACGGCGGCATTGTAGCCCATCCGAGCGCAGCCCGCTCAGCCCGCTCAGCCCCACCCCTCCGCGGCAACGAACGCCAGGACGCGACCCCGGATGTGGTCCCGAAACTCGCGCACGCGCTCGACGGGCTTCCCCCTCGGATCCTCGACGGCCCACTCGTCGCGCGAGGTTTCGGAACCAGCGGGGCACGCATCATCGCAGCCCATCGTGACAAGCCACCCGGCATCACGAGCAAGTTCCGGCGTGAGCCGCTGCGGGGTCGCCCCGCCCGGATCGATGTCCACCTCCCGCATCGCATCGAGCACATCAGGGTGCACGCGCTCACCGGGGGCGGTGCCGGCGGAGCGCGCGCGTGCCTTCGTCGGGTCGGCGAGTTGATTGAAGAACGCCGCAGCCATCTGCGACCTGCCGGCGTTGTGAACGCAGGCGAAGATGACGGTGATCATGATTCGCTCCCCTCCACCGTCCCCGAGATCAGGCGATCGTGAGGGCTATCCCGTCGACACCGGCCAACCACCCCTCCTCATTTTCGGACAAAGGCTGTTGCCTCGGCATTCCCGGCAACGTCGACGATGCCGGCCAACCCCGAGGCGGTCGGCTCGACCCGGACGGAGACGGACCGGCCTGCGGTCGCGAGGTTGAGCACGCCGCCTGAGCAGTGCCCGGTCATGCGTTCGGTGCGCCACGCCTGTCCGAGCAGCGTGCGCAGCTGCCCCGACTCGCCGTCCGCGGTCGGCTCGAACACCGTGAGCACAGCGGCGCGCCCATCGATGCGTCCCTCGTACCGACCCGGGCGCGGACAAACGGGCGTCGTGGGAGGCGCGCTCGCTGCGTGAGCGTCCGTGGCCGTGGGGGGAGTCGGTTCGGGCGCCGCGACCGGCAATGCCGTTGGCGGGGGGCTCGTCAGGACTACCGGCTCGGGCGGAGCGGCGCCGTGGACCAGCTCCGGCGGCAGCGTGACTGAAGGAAGTGTGGCCGGCCGCGGAGCGACGGCTGGCCGTGGAGGCTTCGTCGCCTCGGCCTGTTGGGACAGGGCGTGGGTGGGCTCCGCCGGGGGAGCGCTCGGCAGCTCGGCCGCGACGGCCTGCGCCTCGGGAGTCGCCTCCCTGTGCTGCACGCGGGCGGGCGCCACCGTCGACGTGGGAACCCGCCGCCCCTGGACCCCGACGACGACCACCGCGGCGAGCACCATCGCAGCGATCCCAGCGACACCCAGCCTCCATCGGGATCGGCGAGGCGGTGCGCTGGCAGGTGCCGCCACGGCAGGGGCGCCTAACGGCCAATCGGCAACCAGAGTGAGATGCCGCTGGAAGTCGGCCGTGAAAGCGCTGGCCGTGGCGGGATCGACGGCATCGCCGGTGGACGTGTTCGCCAGCGGTGGCGTTCCGAGCGGCACGGTGGGCAGGTCCGACATTGCTGTCCGCAGCGCCGCTTCGAACGCCGCGACATCGGCGAAGCGCGCGTCGGGCCGGAAATGGGTGGCGCGCGCGACGACGGGCACGAGGGCGGGGTCGAGCGCGGACAACAGGCCGGGCTCCGAGCCGCTCATGAAGAGCTCCGGTGGCATCTCCCCCGTCGCGAGCTCGTACAGGATGGCGCCGCACGAGAAAACATCCGCTCGCGCGTCGATGTCACGCTTCCCGCTCCGCTGCTCCGGGGCCATGTAGGCCCAGGTCCCCAGCACCATCCCCGTGCGCGTCGACGAGTCGTCCACCAGGTGGGCGATGCCGAAGTCGGCGATTTTCACCGGGTGCAGCTCGTTTGCGACGACGGTCATGCAGCGGCATTCCGGGTCCAGTGGATGTCGTTGTTCGCGTAGTGTTGGAGGTGGTTGCGTTGGGCCTCCTGGTCGCGGTGAAAGGCGAAGGAG